>ENA-ORTH01001322-ORTH01001322.1-human-gut-metagenome-genome-assembly--contig:-NODE-1322-length-25714-cov-4.490315_pt1 | contig 25714 bp, 24 predicted proteins | sample MGYA00241914_ERZ509192 | MGnify/ENA primary metagenome ERZ509192 (study PRJEB26280, sample SAMEA2338826) | human gut metagenome | biome: human gut; feature: human-associated habitat; material: faeces... | reverse complement strand
AATCGCCGCCGCTGTCTACCTGTATCAGGTGGACAACGACGGCGAATGGGGTGAGATTTCGTTTGATTTTGAGGCTGGAACAGCGGAGATTATCCGCTTGGCAGAGTGGGATACGACGATCAGCAAAGTATTCGCCACAAAAGTAGTTGCTCTTGTTATGAAAGATGGTGATTATCAAACAAAGGAAAGCATATTAGCTGTTTCTTGCTGATATGCAATGTTTTTATGTCAATCTTTCATCGCATAACTTTCTCAAGCAATGTCTGATAGCTGTCTACAACATCGTAAACCACATTGTTATTACTAATGGCTTTGAAATGTTCTCGGGCGCAGTGAATTTTGGATTCTTCAATCAATCGCAACTGCATGGATCGCATAGAACCTTTTGTTTCAGCCACAAAATAGATGTGTTTTACAGTTCCTTCATAGAATGCAATCGCCCAGTCAGGATTATAGTGTCCCACCGGCGTAGAGATGTAAAAACTGTCCGGCAATTTTACATAAACAGCTATATCGCTATTGGCATCCAGCTCACTTGAGAAATCACGCTCGTTAGTGGAATCATAAACAATATGGTCGAACAGGCTGCGGGTTGCTTTTCTGGCGTTGACATCCAGCTTACCTTTGATGGTCGGCTCGGTGAAGATGTCGGTGGTGTACCGCTCATCCAGTACATTATAGGTGATATGCTGGATAATTGCAGTTGCCTTCTCGTCGTTAATCAGGGCGGCAGCACGAATGATAAACTCTTCGGGATTGTCTTTGAACTGATTAAAAGTGACCTTTTCAATGCCAGTCAGAATAGCAACTACGGCTTTTCTGGTCAAACCTGTTTCTTCCACGAGCTTTCCGATAAGATCATATTTCACACTGCTGCTGGCATGGATTCGTTTGCCGTTGTCATAGGTTGCAGACTGTTTTTTCACGAAAGCATTTCCGCTTGCGAGTTCTTCTTTTGATTTTATTTCATCCATTGCGCCAGTCTCAACTTTGAAGTAAATCTTCGGCACATGAAGATTTCTGTTAAGAGAAGTAATCGCATTGCGTACAAGCTCATCTGTATCAAAGTCCACTACATAAACAGATTTCGGGCTGATGCGTTGCCACAATGCCTTGAACTCAGGCATAGCCAGTTTTTCTGGGTCAACTTGCAGTTCGACATTCTTATCGCGGGCATTCTCAGGCTGCATGGAACGGCTGTCGTAAACAGAGTCCACAATCCTGATGACAGCATCTGCGCAGTCGGCTACTTCCTCGGCCACCTTGATTTCTCCGTTGGCCTTGTCAGCATAGTATTTATCTGTCAATGCGCCCTTCTTGTCCACATAGCCGTTGACCACCATGTCAAAGTAAATAACCTGTGCCATCTCACCATCGATGACCTGTTCGTTGCCTCGTGCATCAGTGATGACCTTGTCTTTGAACAGATCGGCAGTGACCTTTTCAGGCCGGTTCGCAACAGCCTCAGCCAGTTCGCTTTGGAGGCCCTTAGCAAAGGAATCATAACTTTCGCTGGCAATGACCGTCAATACATTGATATTGTGGACATCGTTGCCCAGCACATTAGCATCCATACGCTCGCCGTCCTGATTGACACACAGACGGAGGCCACGGCCTACCTCCTGACGCTTGCGAACATCGCTGCTGCTCTGTTTCAGGGTACAAATCTGGAATACATTGGGGTTATCCCAGCCTTCCCGCAGTGCAGAGTGGGAAAAAATAAAACGCACCGGCGAACGCTTTGGATTGCGGTCAAGCAGCAATTCCTTGTTTTTCATAATCAAGTCGTAAGCATCAATATCGTCGGAAGTCTTTTCCTTCTTGTCAGAGAGCTTACTGTCGGTCATCTTGCCATTTTTATCGACGGAAAAGTATCCTGCATGGGTATCCTTTGCCTCGATAGCATTGAGGTAGGCTATGTATGCCTCATCTCCAATGGCAAGCTGCAAATTCCCCACAATATCCGCATATTCTTCCTCAAATATATCCGCATAGATGCCATTGTAGGCTTGTCCTGCTGCGTCATATTGTTTATATTTGGCAACCTCATCAATAAAGAACAAACTCAGCACCTTAATGCCTTTATGGAATAGCTGGCGCTCCCGCTCAATGTGGGAGAGAATGGTTTCACGGATTTGAATTCGGCGAAGCTGTTCTTCACTAACCCTGCCGATCACATCACCAGCATAGATTTTGATGCCATTCAGGAACTCGATGTGGTTGTCCCGTCCGTCGATGAACTTGACCACAAAACCGTCTTTGTATTCCTCCATGCCGTTGGAATTATCATAGAGGTTGAATCCAATCCCAACCGTCATTGTCTTTTTACGAATGCCAGCAGCACCCTTAAAGTCAAATTGAATGGTAGCAGTAGGATCAGATTTCGACAGGTTGATGCTTTCAAGGTACACATAGCCGTCAGTCGCCGTGCTGCCGGACTCCGTGATGCCCTTGACGGTAATCTTCTTGACCAGACGCTTGTTGTATGCCTCCATTGCATCCAGCCGGTAGACCATGTTGTAAATGCTGTCCGACTTATGGGTAGCGGAGTAGCGCAGGGTAAGAAGGGGGTTAAACTCTTTCAGACGCTCCTTTGTCTGCTTACCTTCCACAGACTGCGGTTCGTCTATGATGAGGATCGGATTGGTTTTTGCAATGATGTCAATGGGGCGACGGGAACGGAATTCATCCAGCTTCATATAAATGCGTCTGGCATCCTTGCCCTTTGCATTGAATGCCTGTGAGTTGATAATCATGACATTGATGGAGCTGTCGGAGGCAAACCGGTCAATTTCGGTGAGTTGAGCCGAGTTATAAATGAAGAAGCGGATTTTCTTTCCGTATTCCTCAGCAAAGTGGTCCTGCGTCACCTGAAAAGACTTATACACACCTTCCCGGATCGCAATAGAGGGAACCACCACAATGAATTTACTCCATCCGTAGTGTTTGTTCAGCTCGAACATGGTCTTGATATAGGTATAAGTTTTACCCACACCGGTTTCCATTTCGATTGTCAGATTATACCGACCTTCCAATTTGGGAGAAGGCGCGATCTGATTGGCTCTTTGTATTTTGTTCAGATGTTCCAAGATCAGTGCATCAGACAGTTCCGGCACAATACGCTCATTACGCCAGCCGGTAAAGTCGTTTTCCTCTTCCATGCCAATCTGGTATGTACCGGAACCTCTATCCATCATATAGGTTGGCGTGAGGTATGGCTGACCGGCAAAGACATCCACAACTGCTTTTGCTGCATCTGCTTGGAACTTCTGGTGTTTGAATTGAAGTTTCATATTACAGCCTCGCTTGATTAAAAACTAATACTCTCGTTAAAAAGGTAAATTACAATCATCTTCTATTTCGGATATGCGCTCTGGCTCTTGATCGAAAAAAGTGCAAGCCTTCCCACAATTTTGGCATCGCGCCCAATATGCGTCTTGCCGCAAATCTTCATCATACTCTAAGTGCGGAATGACGGGGATTTTTATATGATCTTTTTCCCAACAAAACCCACAAATCGTTCTGCTTTTCCCGTCATCGAATTTTTCATAATAGATCGTGCCTTGAGATTTATCTATACTTTTTTCGGACAGTTCAGCTTCTTTGAATCTTGAGAGTTCACTTTCCAAATCCTTAATCTCGTTTCTGAGTTCCTTGATACTCTGACCTTTTTCCTTTTTCCTTTCATAGTATCTATTTAAGAAAAAGCCCAGCCAGCCTCCGGCACCAAGAAGAGATAAGAGTATCGATAGACCATTTTCTTGTATCCATTCTGACATTTGTGTACCGCCTTACAACACCTTCACACGCTTGGTTATATCATCCGCATCTTCCGGCATATAGAGCTTAAAAATTTCAAAGACATTGATTTTCGCAGGGCTGTCAGCAAAACCGGCGTCGCGGAACACGGCACGGAGCGGCTTACGCTTGGCAATTTCCTTGACCACACTTTCCGGGATGTTTTTATCAAAGCAAGCGATCAGGTCGCCATCGTTATAGGTGTGGACGGTGCAGCCGTCGATTTCCTCACTGTGGTAAGGCATGGATAGAGGCAGACCCCAATCCAACAAACAGCCGAAGAACAGGTCAAGAGCGGTGCGATCTTCTTTAATATTGGAAACCATATCTGCAAGGGTTTGCTGGTCAAGTTCATCTGCCGCATAATAGACATCCTTCATGTTGCTGTCAGCCAACTTTAGGACGCGGAATCCCACATCCAAACCTGTTGTCGTCAACGGGCTGTCAGCCTTAATTTTCTCACCAGCACGGCGGATGCGCTCTTTGCCAATTTCGCAAATGTTCTGGTATCCAGCTTTGTAGGCTTCACTCTTTTCGTCGCAAGGCTCCGGGAGTTGTACCATGATAAATTTACGATTACCTCCGTCTTCGGCGTTTAATTGCATCACTGCATGGGCAGTAGTTGCAGAGCCAGAGAAAAAATCTAACACTAAAGCTTCTTTATCTGTTTTTGTGCATATATCCATAAAAAATTTAATTAACGAGACGGTTTTTGGAAAACTAAACACTTTTCCTTCAAAAATAGAAGTTATCTCTTTCGTACCGTCCAAAGACATACCAATGTTATCCGGTAATTTTGTACTGACAGGCATCAGTCCAAATAATTCTCCAGCCTTTGCCATATCATCTTCTTTCCAGTAGCGTAAGGCGGGTTTTGAAATATTTAGAAAAGGGTAATCACCCGGGAAAACAATTCGATTTTGGGTATAGTATTCCTCAAAGGTTTCTTTACTAATTGCCCATGTACGATTTGGGTTTGCTGGATATTCGTCTCCTGTTTTTGGATTGATTATTGTGAAATAACTATTAGGTCTTTCACTGGCGGTTGTTTGCTTTGTTAAATCATGAATACGCCAAGGTCTATGGGGGAAGTCCGGCGTTTCAAAATATTTTCGTTCTGTTCCACTAACCCTTGCAATAAATTCTTGGGATTTAGCATAGCAAGCGATCCATTCATAGTCCTGAGAAACACCAAAGGGAACATCGGACTTAGCAGTTCTTTTTCTCCACGGGAAAGTCGCAACAAAGTTTACTTCTCCAAAGATTTCATCACATATTTTTTTGAGGTTATCCACTTCATTATCGTCAATGGAAATAAATATAACGCCATTATTTGATAACAGATTCCGTGCCAACATTAAACGAGAATAAACCATACTACACCAATTGGAATGAAAACGCCCATCTGTATCAGAATTTTTGAATAGACGATTTTCGTCCTCGTCATACATTCCCATCTGCTCATTCTCTTCTTTCTGAGAACGCATGAAATCATCAGCATAAATAAAGTCATTGCCGGTGTTGTAGGGCGGATCAATATAAATCATCTTGACCTTGCCCAGATAACTCTCCTGCAAGAGCTTGAGGACTTCCAGATTGTCGCCCTCGATGTAGAGGTTTTCGGTAGTATCCCAGTCTTTGCTTTCTTCCGGGAAGGGGCGCAGTGTCTTGCGGATGGGCTTGTTGGCCTCCACAATGGCGGCCTTCTTGCCTACCCATGTAAACTCATAGGCTTCGTCTCCCTCTACCACATCAGAAGAGAGCATCTGCCGCAGTAGATCAAAATTGATGGCTTTTTTCGGCTTGCCGTTCTCGTCCACCGTTTCTGTAACACAGTTGGGGAACAGTGCGCCGATTTTCTCAATATTTTGCGCCGTTAAATCAGGCGTTTCCATGCGTAGTTTATCCATTAGTATTTCCTCCATTGCTATCGTCTCCAAATATTTCTATTTCTAAATCCTTATATACATCCATATCCGGCGTAATCAAAGGGGCAAGCGTATCTCGCATAAATGGGTCGGGGTTATTCCCGCATTGTATTAGAGAAAGGCGGCGTTTAAGAGAGAGGTATATTCCGCTACTTGCTTTTTTGAAATCATCCGGTGCATTGCCTCTGGAAACAGAGTCCGCAAGTGCTTTCTGCTTTTCTTGTATGCAGGCATCATATTCTTCCGGTTTCCCAACTTTATCACACAATTTTTTGATCACAGCATCATCAAGCACATAGGATTCAAGATTGCGCCTCTTCAAAACCTTTATGCCGGCTTTGGCAAGATCGTCAACTTCTTGCGAACTACGATCATCCCGATCAACAATTTTTATAACTTGAGAATTTTGGAGTATTGTACCGATTATTTCTCCATGCGTCTTCTCAATATTCTCTATATCGTTACACGATCCGCCCGAAATAAAGAATGCCTCTGGATGTGTATCTGAAAAAATAGTACTGTAAATTATCTTGTCAAAATCCTTGCGTGTTTTTCCATTTGGGTCACCTTCGCAGAACACGATTGTTTTAGGTAGCATCAGTTTTGCAAAATCGCCAAAAGCGAGTTCGTAAAACTTATCCATAACGGCCTTCCCAATCTTAGCTGGGCGAATTACTTGATCTGTGTCAAAGTCTCTTCCGCCGAAATCCAAGAAGGCAACTGTTCCTGGATGCTCCTTTTCGATTTCCTCTGCCTCTTGAAGCATTCCAATTGAATGTGTTGAAAGCCAAAGCTGCGACTGACCCGGAATGAGCAAATACAGTTCTCGTAGCACTCTACTTTGCAATTTGGTGTGCATATGCGTTTCCGGCTCATCAATACAGTAAATAGCATCAGGATAATATTTAGACTGAACAACCATATCCAGTATCAAATCAAAGGCGGATTTTTCTCCTGCCGAAAGGTTTCGATAGCTAAAATTTTTAGTGGCTCCTTTGGTAAAATAGAAGTTACCATTTTGCAGCGGATCACCAACCGATGAGAGTTCCAAATCCTCAAATACACGTTTAAGAGCTGCTTGGATTCTTCCGATTAGTTCGTTACGCAACGTAGCAACAGCTTTTGTATCGTTTGTATTGTCAAAAACTTCTGCAATAGTATTGGCAATAAGCCTCTGATAGTTGGTGGAAACAGTTTGGTCATTTTGGATCAGAGAAGAAAGCCTGAACGATTTAGTAGGATCTTTCTGCTTTTGCATGGATTCTATTTGGAAATCCGGTTCGTTCCTATAAGCACTTCGAAAATAGAAACGTCCCTTAATATCATCATGGTTTCCAAGCGTGTTAGAGAATGTTGCTTCATAGAAATCAATGTTGACAAGTTTTAGTGCTCTGCTTCTCCATTCAGAGTAGTTAAACTCTTCAACATTACCTGTTTTGCTTAGATAATGATAATCTCCTGCATCATTATATCCTGCACATTTATAGTAATGGTTCATTGCTTCCATAAACGATGTTTTCCCTGAGCCATTTGGACCAACTAAAACTACTAATCTCACTGTTTCAGGTATAGCTTCCACGCTCAAATGTGTAAACCGCTTGAAATTACTCAGTTCTATCTTTTTTATCTTCATTAAATCCTTTTGCACTCCATTCTCAATCTCTTCAATTCCATATTCATTTCCATCCGCCGGTTTAACTGCTTTTCCTTCCGCATTTTCGTTTCCAGGACGGCAATCCGCTTTTCCAACTGCCGTCGCTTTTCGTCCCGTTCCACAGAAGTCTGCAAACTTTCACCGGCATCCGCTTGAAGTGCGTCTCCTGCAATCTGGCGTACCAATCCGGCATAGACGGCATCCAAATTCAGTCCGTCAATGGAAAGCTGCAAACTGTTCTCCGGCATCCATTCCGTGTGATAATACCGGCTCACCTTGAACGCATTACTACCGGAAGCGGCAACTTCTTTATAACCTATCCAAGCCTGTTCTTTTCCTTCATAGGTCAGCAGGAAAAGAATATGGTAAGGAATTTCTTTGTCAATTTGACGTAAAACGGCCTCATCAAGCTTCTGCTCCTGCAACCTGACCTCAAACACTTCTATCTCCGTGACTTCCTCCCCAGCGGCAAGGTTCATGGTGGTTGCTGCCAGCTTGTTGCGCCAGTAGATAATGCGGATCTGTTCCACAAACACCCGCTTGAGAGCAGGAGAGACATCCATGTTCTCATAGAACTTCTGCTTTGGAATGCGTTTGTTGAATTCTGTTCTTTCGGGTAGACCCAGCATGGCAATTCCTCCTTACTTCACGACAAGGAAGCAGATCAGCTCAAAGTCATCCAGCCCGGAAACAGCAGACATCAAGGCCGTCGTGCCGCCGCTCTTGAACAGGCTGTCAATGTCGTTCTCTTCTTTTACATCAATGATGGAGTTGATGGCATCGCTCAGAAGCTCTGATACCTCGCCCATCCTACGGCCATCTTCGGTTTCTTCATTGAAACGCCTGCACAGCTCCACGCAAGGCTCGTCCTTGCCCTTGCAGAGCAGCCGGATGGTGTCCAGCATCTTTTTCGGGTTGAGGTAGTCGCAGACAATCTCACCATCCTCGCTGATGTAGACCATGTAGAACGGATGAATGCGGTTCCGGTTGTCTTTATTCACGCTGTCGTTGATGTTTCGCAGGACGAAAACAACACCGGCGGGCGCACCCTCGCCTTTGGGCACGACGGCGTGCATTCCGTTGGGAGCCTTTTCTACATCATCGTGCTTCTTCATATATTCCAGCAAATCCAGCCGGAACTCGTTTAGTCCCAAGTCCATGATAGAAATGCCGCTGGACATCTCTTCAATGTCCACAACCTCTTCTTGTAGCCGCTTGAGCTGCGCTTTTCGGTATTCCAGATCACCTTTTTCCTCCGGGTTGATTAAGTCATCGTCGCCGGTAGAAGTCATGACCGATATTTTCATGCGGGTCTCTACGCGGCTCTTTAGATTGATATATTCATCCAAGTCCATATCCGGCCAGAAGTTCACAAGTTGAATCTGGCTGTTCTTACTGCCGATACGGTCAATTCGTCCGAAACGCTGGATGATACGCACTGGGTTCCAGTGAATGTCGTAGTTGATGAGATAATCGCAGTCTTGCAAGTTCTGACCTTCAGAAATACAGTCGGTGGCAATCAAAATGTCCAGTTCATCTGTGCTTCCCGGCATGAGGACGGCTCTGCCTTTTGATAGAGGGGAGAAACAGGTCAGAACCGTATTCAAATCCGCTCTCAGGCGGGGTATCGTTGTACGGCCATCTACCGAGCCAGTGATCTCCGCTGTCTCAAGGCCGAACTCTTTTTTCGCAAATGCACTGACATTGGCGTACAGGTAGTCTGCCGTATCGGAGAATGCGGTGAAGATGATCAGCTTACGGTTGCCCGGATTGATGGGATGCTTCTGCTTGGAGCGGATGGTATCAAAGAGGGTTTGCAGTTTGGTGTCATGCTCCGGCGTGATGTCTGCGATCATCAGGGAGAGCAGTTCCAGATTGTCGGCGTCCTTTTCAAGTTCCCGCTGCCATGATACATAGTCCATATCCGCAAGGTCGATTTTGACTTTCTTGCCGACAGAGAAGAAGTCGGTGTTCTGATCGTCATAGTCGAAGTCCTGCGCATTGGACATATCGGTCAGGTCAAGCATACAGCCGCCAGACCGGTAGTTCTTGATGGTCTGGATGGTACCGTTGATCAGCTCCTTGATGCGATCAAGCGTCAGCCGGAAGGAGTACACCGAGCTTTCCAGGCGCTTGAGCAAATTGATGCTCATGAGCCGCCGTATGCCTTCCTCACGGCCTTTTTGTGTCAGGCTCGTTCCCTTGTTGTGGGTGAGGTCAATGTACTTTGCCATCTTGGACGGCATGATGTAGCTGGACGGTGTGTAGATGGTCAGGCTCAGGGACATCAGCAGATTATAGATTTCATTGTAGTTGATTGCCCCGTCAAGGTCGGTTAGGCATGGCCGGAGCGAGATGGGCGGCAACCGGCTTGGGAAATTGCCGATGTCAGCGGTATCATAATATTTTTCAATGTGCTTTCTGGAACGGGCAATCGTTACGCTGTCCAGCAGCTCAAAGAAGTCAAAGTCCAGTGTTTTCAGCAGAGCGTCCGTGGTGCGATGATCAGCGGGGAGCTTGCTCCACGCATTGAAGGCGGTTTGCGCCTGACGGAAGATTTCGTCAATGCTCTTGGTGGTGTCAAGCTTTTCGTTGATCTGTGCAGCGTCTCCCTCATAGGCAAGGGCAAGTTGGTTTTTCAGGTCGATAAATTTGTTGTTGACCGGCGTTGCGGAGAGCATCAACACTTTTGTCCGAACTCCGGCACGGATCACTCTGTTGAGCAGTTTTAGATAACGGTTTTCCTTGGCATCCTCACCGGTGATCTCGCCGCCGTTACGGAAGTTGTGGCTCTCATCAATGACCACAAGGTCGTAGTTGCCCCAGTTTAGGCGGTCAAGCTCAATCCCGTTGGAAGTGCCGTGTTCACGGGACAAGTCTGTGTGGTAAAGGACATCGTAGCGCAGCCGGTCAGAGGCAATGGGATTGTTGATATAGTTGCCTTTATATGTATTCCAGTTCTCTGATAGTTTTTTGGGACAGAGGACCAGGACGGATTTGTTGCGGTTCTCATAGTATTTGATAACGGCCAGCGCGGTGAAGGTTTTACCCAAGCCTACGCTGTCTGCAAGAATACAGCCGTTGAATTTTTCAAGCTTACTAATAATTGCAAGAACAGCATCTCGCTGGAAGTTATAAAGCATTCCCCAAATTTTACTGTCTTTGAATCCGGTTGCCTCATTGGGCAGCTCATCGTCAGAAATATCCTCCAAGAACTCATTAAAAATATTGTAGAGAGTAAAAAAGTAAATGAAATCTGGCGAATTTTCTTTATAGGCAGTACTGATACTTTCAATTACAATATCTGTTACTTCTTGAAGTTTTTTGTCATCGTGCCACAGATCGTCAAAGAGTTTCAGAAAGTAGTTTGCATTTTCAAAACTCTCGGTTTTTTGTACAGGATAATAAGCATTATTTCCGCGCTCACAACCCAAATCAACTGTGGTGAATCCATTGATTGGCATATAAGTGCTTTCATCCACAGTTATAAACCCCATCATTTGTTCTTGAGTAATATTGGATTTGAAAACAACCTTTTTTCTAATCCATTCTGCACATTCTTTAGCTATGGCTTTTTGAGTAAGTTCATTGCGCAGTTTTATCTCAAACTCAGTCCCATATAGGCTGCGCTCTCGAGATAAACGGGGAATATAAAACTCTCTTTTGGCTTTTGGGGTTTTCTCGGTAATGAAAGTAGGCGATGTAAAAATAAAATGTAGCTCTTCTACGCCCTCAAGCTGTTTCTTCAATTCTTGATAAGCATAGATGGAAAAGCAAGCAGCAGCAATCGATATTTTGCTTCCTTTTTTGACTTCCTTCTGCAAATCATCTTTAATGGTATTATTAATGTTGTCCAATATTTGCACGGTAACACCTCATGATTTTCCATCACATATTATCACATTCCACTCAGAAGAAGCGGATAACTTATACTGATGATATTCAGGAATGGAACAGCTTTAAACCCTACTTCTATTTTGTGGATACCCTTTTTCTGAAAGTTACTCTGCGCCTTTTGAAATAGTGGTGTCTGGGAGTATTTCCATAATATCTTCAATTCCGCATCCGAGTTTGAGGCATATTTTTTCCAGCACTTCAACAGTTGTGTTCTCACCCTTTTCAAGTTTGCTCATTGTAGAGTAGCTGATGCCGACAAAATCGCGGAACTCTTTTTTCTTCATATCCCGATCAATGAGAATCTTGAATAGCTTCTTATAGGACACTGCCATTTTTTGCACCTCATCTTCTAAACTACATTGTGGCGAAATTACAATTTCATTATAGCATATCTTGCTGCGAAAAGCGAGAAATATTATGCGAACGCATTACTTTTACCTTTGAAATCACGCGATCATTTTACAAATGTAAAGCACCAGTGCATACGATAAGTGGTTGCACTGGTGCTCCTGTACCCTATGATTTTTTATTGTTTGTATTCCGTTACGGATTTGAGGTATCTTTTGGGATCGCCATTGAGAACAAGATCTGCATAAGCGATCGGGTCATTATAAATCAACCAATCCAATTCCGATCTCTGAAAGCGGTTATCGGCCACTTCATTCTCAACGGCAGTGCAGTCAATAGAAATCTTGCTCTCATCAGTGAAGTAAAGTTCTACACAGGCAGTATCGATGTTAAATTCACAGGAAATCAGTCTTTTCATGAGGTGTACCTCCAAAATTTGATGTTCTGGAAGTAATGTAAGCGTGGGTTTGTGGTGTGGTATCCTTAACTATGGGAAACTCCTGCTTCCCATTTAGAAACCGCCTGCCGGGACACACCTATTTTCTCCGCTACCTCTTCTATGGAAAAACGGCCTGTTTTTCTGAGGTATGCAAGATTCTCACCGATATGAATACTCTTTCGATTCATATTATTCTCACCTCTCTGTATGCCCATTATATCAAACAGGCGCCCGGGCGCAACCAACCAAAGCTTACAGAAAATGTATGTTTTGCTTTGCAAAAGCACCGGGGCCCGCCGGCTTTGCGGCCGGCAGGCCCCGAGATAATGCTATTGTTTTTTATTCACGCCTGCGGCTGCTCTTCCCTGCGGCCCAGCCACACGCACAGGCGGTACGCCCACAGGCTGCCGAGCAAGATAAGGAATGGGAACGACGGCAGCCACAGCCGGTACCATTCGGCCTGCGCCCCCACCACAGAGGTAACCATTGTGGCGAGTGAACACCCGGCAAGGCCCAGTCCCAGCCAGTTGATGCGCTTTTTCACCGCCCACCAGGTAAAGCTGTAAACAAGCTCTGCAATAAGAAATTGCAGCACCTGCGCCACTTTTACATTGAACAGCAGCGTGCGCACAGCAGAGCCAAAGCTTTTGTAGTACCAGAGATGGGCATAAGGCTGGTCATTGAGAAACGGCTGGTTCAGCAGCCCGGCCGCTTTCGTCACAGTATAATCCATCATATCTCCCACATGGTATTTCAGGGTGGAAGAAGCATATTCCGCCCAAGTATCGGGATACTCGGCGATAATGTCATTGTATGCGCCCCAGGGCAGATAGGCTTCATCCTCCTGGTTTTCCACCATCTTGTTCCAGACGTATTCCGACATCTCCGGATATTCCGGGTTTTCCACCGAGCCGTTCAGCACCAGCATGTGCAAAAGGTTGATATCCGTCACCACACTGAGAGTAAAGCGCCCGCAGCTGAAAAAGTTGAACGCGCACCACGCCAGCACACCCGCCACAGAAATGCCCGTGCCCAGAAAACCCCACAGGATATTCCTCTTTTTGGCGGGCGCCTCCAGAAACCACTGCAGCACCCAGAACACGGCCAGCACGCCCACCAGATAGAGGAACGCCGGGCGCAGCAGCACCAGAAACAGCGCCAATACGCCAAGGCCCACCGCATCGCATCTGCGGCGCTCGTCCAGATAGCGCGCCAGCAGAAACACAAGGAACACCACGCCGGAGATAGAAAACGATTCCGTCATCACGGATGTTTCATAGCCCACAACACCTGGCTGCAGCCCGAACAGCAGCGTAAAAATAACGGCAAGATACCGGCGGCGCGTCACGCGCACCACTGTGTAGTAGAAAGCCCCCAGCGCGCACAGCGCGGCAAGGCTTTGCAGCCTCACCAGCACCATATTCATCAGCGGCTCGCCGAACAACGCCTTCAGCCCCGCCAGCAGCAGCGGATAAATGGGCGTGCGCAGGCCCGTCAGGATATTGCCAAGGTCCTTGTATGTGGGGGAGTCTGCTGTTTCCGAATAAGGGCGCAGCGTGTGGAAGTACACCACGCGGAACAAAACGGCTGCAAGCAGCACATAGGTCAGCGGGTTTGTCAGCACTTTTTTGGCAGCGCCGCCTGCGCGAGCGGCCAGGCCTTGCCCGCCCCTGTGGTTTTTATGGTTCCGTCTCTCCATGAAAAACTCCTTTTCCCTGTGCTTATTTCAGCTCCACCACGGTGACGCCGGCCTCACCCTCGCCGTAATTGCCAAGGCGGAAGCTCTTCACGCTGGGGTGGCGGCGCAGGTGCTCGTGAATGGCCTTGCGCAGCGCGCCCGTGCCCTTGCCGTGGATAAGGTACAACGTTGTCTGACCGGAAAGCAGGCCGTTATCAATGAAGCGGTCTGTCTCCAGCAGCGCCTCCTCCACCGTCATGCCCAGCAGGTTCACCTCCATGCTGGCTGTGCGGCGCGCGGCTTCACGCACTCCGTCCGCCTGCCTGCGCGGGCGGGGTGTATAAATGGATGCCTTCTCCGCCTTTTGAAATTTGGGCGGCGCAGCCAGCTTGGAAAGCGGCACCTTTGTGCGCAAAATGCCCGCGCGCACCTCTACAAGGCCGTCCTTATCAGGGCGGGAAGAAACAATACCCGTTTTATCCAGCTCTACCAGATATACCTCCTGCCCGGGTTCCGCTTTTTTCAAGGGCGTATACTCGCGCTGGACGGTATGTACTACATCGCTTTTCAAAAACAGCTTTTCTGAATCCTTGCGGGCTATCTCTCTTGCGCGCGCGGCGCGCTGGCTCGCAGCGCGGGTTTTATCCTTTTCCAGCTTGCGCAGCTCGTCCAGCAGGTCATATGCGCGCCGTTCCACGTCCGCGGCCATGGCGCGCGCCTTTTCACGCGCGGCCTCCAGCTCTGCCTGCCCCTGCCGGATAAGCTTATCGCGTTCCTCTCTTGCCTTGCTCAGCGCGTCCTGCGCCGTGGCACGCAGGCGCTCGGCCTCTGCCTGCCCTTCTTTCAGCTGCAGCTTCAGGTCTTCCAGCTGAGAGAGAACGGTGTCGAACTTCTGGTCCTCTGCCGAAAGATGCTGCTTTGCGCGCTCTATCACCGCGGGCGCAAGGCCCAGCTTTTCGCTGATGAGAAAGGCATTCGATTTTCCGGGCACGCCCACGCTCAGCTTATAGGTAGGGCGCAGCGTGTCGATATCGAATTCGCACGAGGCGTTCTGCACGCCGGGCGTCTCCAGCGCAAACACCTTCAGCTCGGAATAATGCGTGGTGGCCATGACCTTTGCGCCGCGCGTGCGCAAGGCTTCTATCACCGCCACCGCAAGAGCGGCGCCCTCGGCAGGGTCTGTGCCTGCGCCAAGCTCGTCCATCAGCACCAGCGTGCCGGGCCCTGCGGTGCCAAATATCTCTGTGATATTCTTGATATGCCCGGAAAAGGTGGAAAGGCTCTGCTCGATGCTCTGCTCATCGCCAATATCCACCAGGATGTCGGAGAACACGCACACCTCGCTCGTCTCGTGCGCGGGAATCAGGTAGCCATGGCAGGCCATGGTGCACAAGAGGCCCGCGGTTTTCAGCGTCACCGTCTTGCCGCCTGTGTTGGGGCCGGTGATAATCATGGTATCGTAGCTTTTGCCCAGCTCCACATCAATGGGTACCACAGTGTCCGGTGAAATAAGCGGATGGCGCGCACGCACCAGGCTGAAGGCGCAGTCCTCCCGCACGGCAGGCAGCATGGCCTTCTGCTCCAGCGCCAGCTTGGCCTTTGCCAGCAGAACATCCAGTTGAAGCATGGCGTCATAACCCAGGCTGAACATGGGCTCCAGTTCTGCTGCCTGGGCGCTGAATGCCGCCAGAATGCGCTCTATTTCTGCCTGCTCCTGATTTCGAAGCTGCAAAATTTTTGCATTTGCCTCCACCACAGCCGTGGGCTCTACAAACAAAGTGGAGCCCGAGGAGGACACGTCGTGGATGACGCCGCCCACTTCACCGCGGTATTCCGCCTTCACCGGCACCACAAACCGTCCGTTGCGGATGGATACAACGGCGTCCTGCAGAACCCTGCCCGCCTGCTGAGATTTGGTGAGAGCATCCAGCTTGTCGCGAATGGAGTTTTCCGCGCCGCGTATTCTGCGCCGGATATCATACAGCGTATCGCTGGCGGCATCCGCCATTTCCGTGGGCGACACAATGGCCTGCCCGATGGCCTTTTCCAGCGAAGGCTGCGGCGTCATGGCATAGAAGTGGTCGTCGATGCACAGGGAATCGTGCTCCGTGATATGGTACCACGCGGTCAACTCTCGAAAATTGCGCAGGGCGCGCGCAAGCTCTAAAAGCTCGGCCATAGAGAGCACGCCGCCCTTGCACGCGCGGCTCACCACATTTTTTACATTCTCCACCCTGTCAAACCGCGGTGTGCCGTTTTTTATAAGCAGGGCCGTCATGGCATCCGTCTCGGCCAGCTTATCGCGCACAGCCTGCGGGGTGGCGCCGGGCTGCTCTTCCAACAGCAAACCGCGCGCCTCCGGGCACACGATGCCCTGCGCGGCGCGCGAAAGTATCTTATCGAATTCCAGAGAAGCTAAGTATTTCGGTTGCATGGGTCTCCTTCCAATGCGCGCCCTCACACAAGGACGCTGTGGTAAAATTCCAGGGTTTTGAACGGCTTGTCCACACAATAGCGCACATACTGCTCTACTGCAGCGCCCAGGTGCGCAAGGCTTTCCGGCCCAATGAAAAAGCCGAACAGCTTTTCGTCTTCACTGTAAGTAATGTGCCGCATGGCCGCCAGGGCCGCGGCGTCCAGGTTTGCCGCAAGGCCCCGTTTCGCCGCGCATTCCGCGCAAAACAAAAGGCCTGTGGCAGCGTCAAAGCAAAAGGGGCCGCCCTCGTATTTCACGCAGTCTGCACAGGCCACAAGCCCCGGCAGAAAGCCCGCCAGCGTCAGTGCGCGAAGCTCGTACACCGGCTTGATAAACGCGGGGGCCCGCTTTTTTTCACTGAGATAATACAGGCTGTTCAAAAGGAGGCGAAGCTGGGCCGCGGCCTCGTCGCCCGTGGGCGACAGGGTGGACACAAATTCGGCGCAGTACATGGCCAGCGCCATGTTCACCACGTCTTCATGCACACCCCAAAACACCTCGCGCACCTCGGCCTCGTCCACCATAAACATGGTTTTCCCCTCAAACAGGGTGAATTCTGAATAGCAGAACAGGCCCGTGGCGCTGTGCAGCCTGTTTTTCAGCCGCAGGCTTCCCTTCGCGATAGCCGAAACGATACCCGCCGGCGTCAGCACGGAAAGCACCCTGTCTGCCTCACCTGTTTTCGTCGCGCGCAGCACCAGGCCCATCGTTGTCGTCTGCATGCTGTGCCTCCTTCTTGCCTGCGTGCTCCTTCTGTGCCTTATAGTCCAGATAAGCGCCCACAGCGCCTGTGCTTTCAAATCGTTTCCAGTAACCGTTATCCTGCATGACGAACACCTCCGCTATCATTATAGCGGTACTGTTCGCCGTAATATGAAAGATTATGTACGGAAAAAAGCGCCAGCTTTAATTTTGCCGGAAGCCCAGGCTGTTCAAAAGCATATCATTATCGCGCCAATCATCTTTTATCTTCACCCAGCACTGCAGGTTCACCCGCACGCCCAGAAACTCCTCACACTCCAGGCGCGCCGCACTGGCGATTTTCTTGAGCATGGCGCCGCCTTTGCCAATGATGATGCCCTTGTGGCTTTTCTTTTCGCAATAGATGTTGATGTCGATATCCACAAGCTCCTGCCCCGGGCGCTCTTTGAAGCGTTCCACCGTTACTGCCGTGCCGTGCGGTATCTCGTCGTACAAAAACACAAGCATCTTTTCCCGCACCACTTCCGCCACAAGGGCCTTCTCCGGCATATCGGTATAGGCATCGTCCGGGAAATAATGCGGGCCTTCCACAGAATAAGCCTCTATGGCTGCCAGAAGCTCTTCACAGCCGCTGCCCTCGCGGGCGCTGGTGCACAGCACTCTGGCAAAAACACCCGCGGCCTCAAGCTGTGCCACACGTGCCGCGCCGTCTGCCGGGCGCCGCAGCACGTCTGTTTTATTCACCACACCGATGGCAGGCAGCCTTTTTGCGCGGATATCCTCCATCAGGCCCTGCTCCTGCGGGGTAAATTCCCCATAGGGTTCAAACACCATCACGGCAGCATCCACCTCTGCCACGCTGTCCGCCACTGTTTTCACCATGCGCCTGCCCAGCTTTGTGCGCGGGGCATGGATGCCGGGCGTGTCCAGAAATACAAACTGCGTAGGCCCCTTTGTCAAAATACCCGTGATGCGCGTGCGCGTCGTTTGGGGCTTTGCCGTCACAATGGCCACTTTTTCGCCCACCAGCCGGTTCAAAAGGCTGGATTTTCCCACATTCGGCCTGCCCACAAGGGCCGCAAACACTGTTTTTGTCTGCAACATCTATTCTCCCTTTTTGCCAAAGATAAAGCGGAACGCCGGCACCAGCGTGGCCGCCAGCACCAGGGCCAGTGCGGGCCAGCGCAGAAAGAAGCGCCACATGCGGGCAAAAGCCGCCGTGTCCCAGAACAAAAGCACGCCGCACACCGCGCTGGCAATGCTGAACACCAGCACGGCGCCTGCCGCCATATCCTTCACGGCACCGGCGGTCATATACCGTTCCGGCACAGGGCGTTCCACCGCGCGCTCCAGGCTGGAATTCACAAGCTCCAGCGCCATCACGCCGCCCACCATAATGGTGATGAGGCAGTATTCCACACGCGTAAACTCGTAAAACAGGCTGAACAAGTACACATAAAATGCGGCGCACACATGAAAGCGCAGGTTGCGTTCTTCCCGCAGCGCCGTGCGCACGCCCTGCACCGCATAGCGAAAGCTGTGCAGAAAAGGCTGCTTTTTCATATCTGGTCCACGCTGTAAGAGACCGTGCGCGGAAGGCCAAGCTGTATCAGCGTGGCTTCTTCCTTTTCGCGCATGCGCACGGCCTCAAGGCCGCCCGCCTCATGGTCATACCCCAGCAAGTGGAACATGGAGTGCACTGTCAGGTAGGCCACCTCGCGCTGAAGTGAATGACCGTACAGCGAGGCCTGCTCCATAGCACGCTGCATGGAAATAACGATGTCACCCAGCATGGCTGCGCCCGTCTCCTGATTGATATCGTATTTGCCATTTTCGCCAAGGGGGAAGCTCAACACGTCTGTGGGCTGGGGCTTGCTGCGGTACTGCTCATTCAACCGTGCAATCTCTTCGTCATCCACAAAGGTGACGCTTATCTCAGCAGGGCCCTCAAAATGCTCGTATTCCAGCACGGCATGGCACGCACGCCGAATGAGGATGCGCAGGCCCGATGGAACCTTTACGGCCTTCTGTTTGTTGGTGATGTACACTTTATGCGACATGGTGCTCACATTCCTTTCCTTTCATGTTTCCTGTATCCGCCGCAGGCAGGCGGGCGCTCACCCCCGCTTGTGCCTGGCGGCCTGCGCTTTATCGTATGCCCGGATGATCTCCTGCACAAGGCGGTGGCGCACCACATCCTTCTCCGAAAAGAACATCATGGCAATGCCCTGCACGTTTTTCAGCACCTGCAGCGCATCCACAAGGCCGGAGCGCGCTTTATCCGGGAGGTCTATCTGTGTGACGTCGCCCGTCACCACCACCTTGGAGCCTGTGCCCATGCGCGTGAGGAACATTTTCATCTGTTCAGGGCTCGTGTTCTGCGCCTCATCCAGAATGATAAAGGCGTCGTCCAGCGTGCGCCCGCGCATGTAAGCCAAAGGCGCCACCTCTATCAGCTGCTTTTCCAGCAGCTTCTGATATGTCTCGGCCCCCAGCATGTCAAACAGGGCGTCATACAAAGGGCGCAGGTATGGGTCCACCTTGTTCTGAAGGTCGCCCGGCAGAAAGCCCAGCTTTTCGCCCGCTTCCACCGCAGGGCGCGTGAGGATGATGCGGCTCACCTGCCGCGCCTTGAACGCCTTTACCGCCATGGCCACGGCAAGGTACGTCTTGCCCGTGCCTGCGGGTCCCACGCCGAATGTGACGGCGTTTTTCAAAATGGCCTCTACATACTGCTTCTGCCCCAAGGTTTTCGGGCGCACCGGGCGGCCCTTTGCCGTAATGGCGATGCAGCCGCCCGCAAGCTCCTGCACCTTTTCTTCTTCGCCCGCGTCCGCCAGCGAGATGCAGTAGCGAACCTCCTGCTCCTCCAGCGGTGTGCCGCCCTCCCGCAGAGACAGCATGGCGTCCACCGCGCGGCGTGCCTTCTGCACGGCCTCCTCCGGGCCGGAGAACTTCAGCTCTGTGCCGCGGCACACTACGGTAACGCCCAGCGCCTGCTCCAAAAGACGGATATTCTCATCACAGCTGCCGAACACCGCCAGCGCGGTATCCATGGAATCCACTTCCATCCTTGTTTCTGCCATCCGTTTGCCTCACTTTCCATTCCCTTTTATTATAGCAGATTTATCAAAATATTAAAGACTATTTTGTGCACAAGTCCCACAAAATTTCAACGTCTTTTCATGTAAAACCGCCGAACTCAGCCTTGCGCGCAATATCTGTTTCAATGCACACGCGCAGGGTGACGGTGACGGAATCCGGGCCTTCGTCCACCAGCTCTTCACTGCTCACAAGGGTATATTCGCCAAACTCCCGGCTGATTTCATCAAATATTTTCATCCGCGCCGTCTGTGTGGCCAAGGTTTTTGAAAGCCGCGCCTGCACAGCCTGTGTGCTTCTCAATGTAGAGGTCTCCACTGTTGCAGGAAAATGCAGGCCAAACAGCGCCCCCCCCTGCCGTGTAACCTGGGTGATGCCCTGCCCGTCCTCCTGCAGGCCTGGGGAAAGCGGCAAAGCCCCCCATGGGCCAAGCAGGCGCCGCGCTGTCTGCACTTCACCTGTGGGGCACTGGGCCGATACCTGAAGGGGCTGGGTGCAGGTATATATTTTTTCCACCTCGGCATACACCTTTGCCGCCGCCGGGCTGAGCAGCGCTTCACCGCTGCGCCCCACCCGTCCGCTGGACACGAGCACCTCCCCCTTCGAGACGATCTCGCCTTCGCGGCGGCGCACAAACCCGCCGGAGACATCCAGCCGGGTGAGGCGCCCGTCCTCGGCGGCCACAAAATCACAGTATTGCTGCTCCAGCGCCTGGGGCTGCTGTGTCCTGTCCACCTTTTCAGCCACCAGACGCCCATGCACAAAGTTCAGTGTCACCCAGCTATATGCATCTGTGGAAAGGAACATCTCATTCGCCGCATATTTCAGCGTCTGTGCATCTACATAGGCGCCCTCATAAATACCGTGTTCATACAACTGCGTGCGAAGCTGCTGCTGTTCCGCCTGGGTACAGTTCAAAAACGTGATATTCCATACAAGCTGCTGGCTGAGCGCCAGCAAAAACACTGCGGCCACCGCCCCTGCCAGAAGGCCTGCGCGCCGCCGGTAGGCCGCAAGCCAGAACATGACACCATATCGCTCTCTCACCTGTACACGGCAGTGACAGCGCCGGGCGTGCTTCGCCAGCGCCGCATAGTCACGCGCGCGCACACGGCCCTTGAAGCCTGTTGCCGTGGGCGTTACGGCTTCCAATTCGATTTGGTCGCGCGCGCACCGGCTGAGCAGCTTCTCTCCCAGCCCGCCCTCAGTTTCAAAGCGCACGGTAGCCTCCACAAAGCGGAAGGGCTTTCTTCTCACTGGCCGCTCACCTCATCTTTCCCATGGAACGAGACGGAAACCACTCGTCCGTGCGCGGTGATTCTGTCTTTCTGATAAGTATCCACCAGAATGCCGTCCCCTTTGAAAGCTACGCGGCATATCCCCATATCCAGCAAAAGCTCCGCCTCATTATACTGCAAAATCTCACGGCAGTTTTCTATGGAGATGTTCCCGGTGCAGTCGATGTGCAGCGCCGGTTTCCCATACAGCAGTTTCTGCACCTCTCCCGTGCGCCCGGCGGCGCCAAGCGCGCGCGAAAGCGAAAACGGCTCCGCACGCCTTTTCTGTTTTTTCATAGCGCCCTCCCTGTTCTTTCATCCGGTATCATTCATATATATCGGAATGGGGGTGGCGTTATGAGTTTTCCATGGCAAAAAGGGCGCAGCCTTCGCGCTGTGTGGTTTCTGTTTCTCATACTGTGTATGGTGCAGACGCTGGCACGGCCCGGCATTGCCATGCAGGGAGCCGCGCGCGGCATGCAGCTATGCTGCGAGACGGTAATTCCCTCTCTGTTCCCCTTTCTGGTTTTGTGTGAGCTGCTGCTGCAAAGCCCACTGGCATCCTTTTTCGGCATTCCCTTCATTCCCGTGGCCCGGGCGCTGGGCATCCGCAGTCGCCGGGCCCCGGCCGCGCTGTTCTGCGGGCTTTTGGGCGGGTTTGCCTCGGCGGCACGCAGTGTAGACAGAATGTACCGCGAGGGTGAGATAAGCCCGCGCGAGGCCTCTGTACTTCTGGTGTGCTGTGTCGGCTCCTCCCCGGCCTTCATTGTAGGCAGCGTCGGCTTCGCCATGCTGGGCAGTGTGAAGGCAGGATGGTTTCTGCTTGCAAGTCAGTTCGCCGCTGGCCTCATGTGCGGTTTTGCCGCTTCCCGGCTTGCACCAGATGGCAATGCCCAACCACCGCACCGTCCATCCTCGCCGGAAAAGGGCATTGTTGCCGCGGTGCGCGGCGCGGTATTCTCCATGGCCGTTTTATGCGGCTATATCATACTGTTTTCTTTTCTGGCGGGCATTTATACACCCGCAGGCTCTTCACCCCCGGCTCAGTATGCCGTTTGCCTTCCGCTTGAGGTGACAGCCGCATGCCAGAAGGCCAGCATATGTGCGCCAGCATACCGTGTACCGCTGTGCATGGCGGCCCTCAGCCTGATGGGCGCCTGTGTGTTTTTACAGGTTCGTGCACTGACGCACCCTAATATCTCTCTCCGTCCTCTGGCGCTCTCGCGCATTGCACACCTGCCGCTCTGCCTCGCTGTGCTGGCCGTGCTGGTGCACCTGTTTCCCGTCAGCCTGCCCGCTGCGGCCTTCAGCGGCCCTGTTTTCACCTCGCGCATGCCCGCAGATGCAGTGTGCGCCGTATTCTGCATGTGCGCACTTGCCATCTGCCCGCGGCGCAGCGCGCGCACCTGAATATCGTTGAAGCTGACGCTCTGCTCTGATATAATAAAAAAAACGCAAAGGAAGAGGAGAAAGCGCTATGTTTGAAAAACCGCTGTTCGGCGCCACCATCAGCCCCAGCTGCGAATACTGTGAATTTGGGCGCAAGGCCCCGCAGCCCGGCTGCTTCTACTGTGAAAAAAAGGGGCCTGTGCGCCAAGTGTCTAAGTGCAGGTATTACCGGTATGACCCTTTGCGCCGTATTCCAAAGCGCGCCCCAAAACTGCCCAGCTTTTCGCCAGAAGACTTCGCACTATGAGCCGGTTTCCCTTCCGCACCGGGCAGGCCGCTTAAAAGGGCGGTTTTGACGAATGCAGAGAGGGCGGGCCCACCGCATATGGGCCCGCCCTTTTTAGACTTTTTCCCATGCTACACAGCGGAGAATACTTCATCTCGATTTTCTTTTCCATTCGGCCGAGGCCTGGAAAATATAGTAAAATGGTCCATACCGATAAACGGAAGGAGCTGAGAGATATGACAGCCTTCAGCCACAATGTGGCGCAGCCCGCAGCGCAATTTGCCGCATGCCGCCACACGCTGCCTGCACTCGGCGATGAAAGCCGCCGGCGCCTTATCCTCGAAATGATGCAGATGAAAGACTGCACAGGCGCCATCGCGGAAAAGGCGCGTCTTTCCCGCCCCGTAAGCATCTCATCAGCTGCGCGTATTGAAGGCTGCCGGTATCATCTGCGTGCGGCGGAAGGGAACAAAAAACTATTATTCTTTTCATTCTGACTGCGGCGAAATAGAAGCTCTGCTGTAAATGCTGCAGCAGGCAAGGGCAATGATGGGGCAGCTGCACCAGCCGGAAGCGGAAGAATAAGAGATTGAAAAGGAGAAAAAGCATGGATATTTTTCAGGCAATGAAGCAGCGGCACAGTGTGCGCCAATATACGCCCGAGCCCTTGAGCAAGGCTGACATAACAGTGCTTCGTCAGGAAATAGAGCACTGCAACAAGGAAAGCGGCCTGCATATCCAACTGGCAGTGAACGAGTCCCGGGCCTTTGACAGCTTTCTGGCGCATTACGGCAGCTTTTCCGGTGTTCAAAACTACATCGCTTTGGTGGGCGAAAAAGGCAGCCGTCTGGAGGAAGCATGCGGCTATTACGGGCAGCGGCTCGTGCTGAAAGCTCAGCAGCTTGGCCTGAACACCTGCTGGGCCGCCCTGACATACAAAAAAACGTCCGGTGCATTTGAAATAGGACGCCGTGAAAGGCTGGCCGCCGTGATTGCGCTTGGCCATGGCGTCTCTGAGGGAAAACCGCATCGCTCCAAAAGCCGCAGCGCCGTGAGCAATGCTGGCCCCGGCACCCCTGCATGGTTTCAGGCAGGTGTGGATGCCGCCCTGCTCGCCCCCACCGCTATGAACCAGCAGAAATTTTATCTTTCTTATGAAAACGGCAATGTCCATGCCAGAGCAGGACTTGGGTTTTACAGCAAAATGGACCTTGGCATCATAAAATATCAATTTGAAGCCGCCGCCGGCAAAGAGAGTTTTCATTGGGTATAGTGCATTTACCGCTCCTGTTCTTCTAAATGTGCACAGCCTCCAAAGCAGGAAGCCGTCAGCAGATAAAAACAAAGGCTGTATACTTTTCTCATGCCGCGCTGCAAGTGTCCCGTCGGCCGGCCTGCAGCCAGAGCCTCAGGCTAAGCCATGGGTTGCTTTCCGCTGAAACCGGCAATACAAAAACGCCGCACCCGCAGTTTCTGCAAGGGGTACGGCGTTTTGTTGCAAGAGTTGGCAAAAAGATGCTCGTTAAAAAATGAAAATTCCGGGTTTGAACGAGTCCGTTTTTATTTTTACAAGGCTATTTTCTAATGTTTGCTTTTCAATGTTCTATTTACTTTTTCAGCTTCAGCCCGTCTTTGAAGGCTTCCCCAACTCTCTCTGTTACCTTGTAATAGCCGTGTGTATAAGGATCAAATGCAATGGCATTGACCAGCGCCATATTCAACTTGCCATCTTTCATCACACTGTCATCTGCAGTGACTTTGATGACTTTTCCAATCACGCCGCAGCCATATTCGTTGGACTGGTATTCAACAAATCTGCACTCCAGACATAGAGGGAATTCATTGATGACCGGAGCATCCACAACCTCAGACTTGAAGGAGGTCAACCCACTGTTCGCAAATTTGTCAGGTGAATTATTACCGGACACCACCCCAAAATAATCCGCTTCCGCAACGCAAGCCGCATCCGCAAGGCTTACCGTAAATGCGCCTCTTGCCTTAATATTTTTCACGGTCTTTTGCGTTTCCGTGAGATTGAGTGCCACCGCATCCCGCTCTTGCATGGTACCCCATGCGGCATTCATCACATTAACCGTACCATCCTCGTTATAAGTTGCTACCATCAAAACAGGCATTAGAAAAATGCCCTCCGTAATATCCAGCTGCCTTCTCATCTTATTTACCTTGCCTTATCATTTAGAATTGACACATATTGTATCGGCAATTAAAATTATAAATTTACAATAGTAAAAAAACAAATACTATTTTAATAAATATACTATCAAACAGGAAAGTGTTAATATGATAAAGAATTATATAGAAAACGCGAATTTTGAAGACACGGGATTCAGTTACACCCTATCGCTTATTTCCGGTAAACATAAAATGGTAATTCTATATTGCCCGATGGAATTTGGAACGGTGCGGTTCAAAGAACTGAAACGATATTTAAAAAGGGGATCGGATAAAACCATGAGCAGCAATCTCAAGGAACTGGAAGCAAATCAGCTAATTATACGGAAAGAATATCCTCAGATTCCCCCAAGGTAGAATATACGCTCAGCGAACGCGGACGGTCTTTGATGAAGCTTCTTGACCATTTGTGTGTCCGGGGAGAAGAAAATAGAACTTAATATAAGCCGGAAAAACCGTACATAATCACTAAATTTCTGTCAAACCAAGTGTAACAGGAAGCAGGTTCAAAGTCCCATCAATCCTGAGCAGAATGGAAGTTAAGCAC
>ENA-ORTH01001314-ORTH01001314.1-human-gut-metagenome-genome-assembly--contig:-NODE-1314-length-25968-cov-2.805156_pt1 | contig 25968 bp, 21 predicted proteins | sample MGYA00241914_ERZ509192 | MGnify/ENA primary metagenome ERZ509192 (study PRJEB26280, sample SAMEA2338826) | human gut metagenome | biome: human gut; feature: human-associated habitat; material: faeces... | reverse complement strand
CGGCCTTGATCTGGCCGATGCGATCGTCGATGGCCTTCTTGTCGCCGGCGCCGTCCACGATGAGGGCGGTGTCCTTCGTGACCTTGACCGTCTTGGCATGGCCCATCATGTCGATGGTGGCGTCGGCCATGGTCATGCCGAAGTCCTTGTCGATGACCTGCGCGCCCGTGACGGCGGCGATGTCCTCGAGGATGCGCTTGCGGCGGTCGCCGAAGCCGGGAGCCTTGATGGCGACGCAGTTGAAGGTGCCGCGCAGCTTGTTCAGCAGGATGGTGGCAAGAGCCTCGCCCTCGACGTCCTCGGCGACGATGAACAGCGGACGACCGGAACGCATGATTTCCTCAAGCAGTCCGACCATGTCCTGAATGTTGGTGATCTTCTGGTCCGTGAGCAGAATGAAGGGATCCGTCAGCACGGCCTCCATCTTCTCCATATCGGTGGCCATGTACGGCGAGATGTACCCGCGGTCGTACTGCATGCCCTCGACGATGTCGAGCTCCAGGTCGAACGAAGCGGCGTTCTCCTCCACGGAGATAGCGCCGTCGTTGCCCACGGCGTCCATGGCCTCGGCAATCTTCTCGCCGATCTCAGCGTCGCCGGCGGAGATGGTGCCGACATTCGCGATCTGCTCCTTCGTGGAGACGGGCGTTGCATCGGCCTTGATGGCGTCGACGATGGCGTCGGTGGCCTTCTGGATGCCGCGGCGGATGCCGAGCGCATCGGCGCCGGCGGTCACGTTGCGCAGGCCCTCGGACACGATGACGTCGGCCAGCAGCGTGGCGGTGGTGGTGCCGTCGCCGGCCACGTCGTTGGTCTTCACGGCCACCTCGCGCACCAGCTGGGCGCCCATGTTCTCGACCGGGTTCTCCAGCTCGACTTCCTTGGCGACGGTCACGCCATCGTTGGTGATGAGCGGGGCGCCGTAGGACTTCTCCAGAGCCACGTAGCGGCCCTTGGGGCCGAGCGTCACCTTGACGGCATCGGCCAGCTTGGAGACGCCCGCGGCCAAGCCGGAGCGGGCATCAGTATCGAACTTGATTTCCTTAGCCATAAGTTCGTGTTCCTTTCAGTGGATCTATCTTCTCGGTTTATCTTCCCAGTTATTCAACTACGGCGTAAATGTCGTCGGCGCGCAGAATCAGCACGTTCTCGCCGTCCAGCGTCACCTCGGTACCGCCGAACTTGCCGTAGATGACCTTGTCGCCGACCTTAACAGGCATAGGAAGCAGCTTGCCGTCCTTGTCCATCTTGCCCTCGCCCACGGCGATGATGGTACCGGTCTGGGGCTTCTCCTTGGCATCGGAGGCCAAAAACAGGCCGGACGCGGTGGTAACCTCGGCCTCGTCCTGCTTCAGGATGACGCGGTCGCCCAGAGGCTTCAAATTCATAGCTTGCCGTCCTTTCAATGGTTGTTGTGGCGCCTTCGCGCAACTTCCAATTTAACCACTCGGTTAGGTTAAGTGCTAGCACTCGGTAGCAACGAGTGCTAAACAGTTACGCATCATAACAGCTACGGGAAGGAATGCAAGAGGGGACGGAGAAAAACTTGAGTTTTTTTCACTCAAGTTTCCTGTGATTATAATCTTGATCAGGGATTACTTTTCAAGTTGGAATTTGTGCAGGTGAACAGTCTCCCTAGGGGGCAGGCGTCACCAAACCCGTCTCGTAGGCGAAGACGACGAGCTGGGCGCGGTCGTGAGCATCAGTCTTAGCCATGACGCGGGCCAGATGCGTCTTCACCGTGGCCGGCGAGATGAACAGCTCTTCGGCGATCTCGTCGTTGGAAAGGCCCCGGGCCACCAGCACGAGGATCTCGCGCTCGCGGTCGGTGAGGCTCGTCAGCGCGGCGCGGCGAGTCTCGGCCACATCGGCGGCGCCCCAGCCGCCCCGCGGGCGCGCGGCCACGAAGGTCTCCACCAGCCGGCGCATCACCGAGGGCTGGATGAGCGCGTCGCCTCGGGCCACGACGCGGATGGCCGCCACGATCTCGTCGGGGTCGGCGTCCTTCAGCAAAAAGCCGCTCGCCCCGGCGCCCAGAGCATCGTAAACGTACTCGTCCACGTCGAAGGTGGTGAGCACGAGCACCCGGGTTTTTGCGAGCAGCGGGTTGCCCGTAATGGCGCGGGTGGCCTCGATGCCGTTCATTTCAGGCATGCGGATGTCCATGAGTACCACGTCGGGCCGAAGGCGCTGCGCCTCCTGTACCGCATCGGCCCCGTTTCGGGCCTCGCCGACGATCTCGATGCCCTCGTAGGTGCCGAGAATGGCCTTGAAGCCGCCGCGCACGAGATCCTGGTCGTCCACGACGAGCACGCGGATGGGATCGGCCTCACTCATGGGTCTCCTCCTTCTGGCTGAGGGGAACGCTCACGGCAATGCGCACGCCGCCGAGCGGACTTGGGAACGCGGAGAACGTGCCCTGTAGAAGCCGCGCGCGCTCGCGCATGCCGAGCAGGCCGTGGTGACCGGCCGCGGCGGCCGGGGCAGCGAGCCCTCGCCCGTCGTCGTCGACGATAAGCTCGGCGAAGCCCTCCCGTTTCGTGGACAGTGCCAGCGTCGCACGGCGCGCCCCGGCGTGGCGCACGATATTCGTGGCCGCCTCACGCGCGATGCCGAAGAGGGCCACGTCGATGAACGCCGGCACGCAGGCGCGGTCGTAGGCGGTCTCGTCCAGCGTGACCTCGATATCGGCACCTTCCAAATAGGACACCAAATCGCCCATGCGGTCGGTGCCCTGGGTGGGCGTCGTCTCGGCCGGCCCCTCCTCCGCGCGCAGCACGCCGATCATGGCGCGGATTTCCTCCAGAGCGCCCTTGGCGGTGCGACGCACCTCGGCGATGGCCTCCTTGGCGGCGGCGGGATCGCGATCGACCAGGCGCTCGGCGGCCGCGGCCTGGATGCTCACGGCAGAGAGCGAATGGGCCGTGATGTCGTGCACTTCCCGAGCGATGGAGACGCGCTCGGCCTCCACCCGGCGGCGCGCCTCGGCCTCGCGGCTACGCTCGGCGGCAATCGCGCGCTCCTCGATGGCGCGCGTGCGTTCCTGGTGCTCGTGGAGGGCATAGCCGGCGAAGGCGGCCGCCAGGGCCAGCGCCATGTTCTGGAACACGGTGAGCTGCGTCAAGATGCGCGACTGCTCCGGGGGCGCCGGCGCGAACAGCAGCACCAGGCACATGACCGCGCACGCGATGGCCGCCTCGGCCCGCGAGCGCGCAGACGCCAGCGTGAACAGCGCAATGAGGGGGCCCGCCACGGACAGGGCGATGCCGTTCAGCTCCGCTTGAAGCAGACCCCAGCTGACCAGGCACCACACGAACACGGCCCAGGGGCACTTGCGCCGCAGCACGAGCGGCAGCGTGGTGAGCGCGATGGCCAGAAGCGAGAGGCCCGAGGGCACCATAGCCTGGATGCCCATGAGCCGGCGCATGAACTCGTCGGGGATGAGCAGGTTAACGGCCACGGTGAGCTGCAGGCAGCAGAACCCGAAGGCCCCCGCCGCGATGACGGCGTCGATGAGCCAGTCGGTGGCCGTAAACTTCGGGGTATTTCGAAAGATCTTATCCATGACCGCTATGGTAAACGACCGGACGCCCACGCGCCATACACCGCGGGGTGTATGAAACGAGCCTGTTGAACAACGCCGACCCCAGACGGGGCCCGTTCGCCAGCAGGACGCGGGATCGCCAGCGGGACGCAGCTTCGCTAACGGGACGCGGGATCGCCGTAGAACGGCGCGTCAGGGTACGGAGGCTCCAACGCACGCTTGAAGGCGTTGGCGTCGGTACGGGCGATGACGTAATCCACCAAATCGCGGCTCAGGCCGCTCTCGGCGACGATAGCCGCCGCATCCTTCCCCTCTTCCACATAGGCGACGAGAATTCGATCCAGCGTGGCGTAATCGACGCCGAGGGACTTCTCGTCCTCCTGATCGGGCGCGAGTTCCGCGCTCGGCGGCTTCACGAACACGTTCACGGGAATGGGGCCAGTACCGCCCTCTTCCACGGCCCGGCGGTTGCGCCAGCGCGCCATGGCGAAGACGTCGGTCTTGTACACGCCGCCCAAGGGCGCGAAGGCCCCGGCCGTGTCGCCGTAGAGCGTGGAGTAGCCCATGGCCGCCTCGGACTTGTTGCCCGTGTTCAGCATGAGCCAGCCGTGGGCGTTCGAAAGCGCCATGAGGCACACCATACGGCAGCGGGCCTGGGTATTCTCCGCGGCAAGCCCGGTGAGCGCCCCGCCGCAAGCGCGGGCGAGCACCGCCTCGAAGGCCTCGAAGGGCTCGCAGATGGGCACCGTGATGTTGGAGATGCCGAGGGCTAAGGCCAGCGCCTCGGCGTCGTCGATGGACGACTCGCTAGAATAGGGGCCCGGCAGCATGACCCCGTGCACGTGATCGGCCCCCAGGGCGTCGGCAGCCATGACGGCGACGAGCGTGGAATCCATGCCGCCGGACAGCCCGATGACCACATCGGTAAAGCCGGCGCCGCGCACGAAGGCGCCCAAGGCGTCGGTGCAGGCCACGTACATCTGCTGGGGGTTCATAGGCGTCCTTTCTATAGCAAAAGCGCTGCCACGAGTATGGCAGCGCTTTGTTTCGGGTCGGTTGCCGACGTGCGTCGTTCCGGTGGCGCCCGCAGCCGTCACTCTTCCGGCAGATCCACCTCGATGGAGTCGATCTGCAGCTCGCGCCCGGCCAGAAGCTCCGTCGCGAACGAGTCGCAGACGGGGCAGAAGCGGTTGTAGAGGTCGTGCTCGAACTCGTGGCCGCATTCCAAGCAGACGCTGCGCGGGCGGATCATCGTCAGATCCAGCGTGGCGCCCTGGGTGAACGGGTCGGCCTCGGCCAGGGCCTCGAAGGCGAACACGAGGGCATCCTCCACCGCCTCCGTGGCCTCGCCGATGGAGACCCTCACACCCAGAAGCCGCGTCGCGCCGGCCTCGCGGGCCGCCTCCACGGCGGCGTCCATGACGCCGGTCATCAGTCCCAGCTCGTGCACTTACTCGTCCTCTTCCTTCGCCAGCTCCTCGTTCTGGCGCTTGATACGGCGGCCCAGCACCACGCGCGCGATGAGCAAACTGCCCTCGTAGAGCATGATCATGGCGGCGAACATGAGCAGCATGGTGACCGGCGAGGCGTCGGGGGTGACCACGGCGCAGATGACCATGAGCACCACGTAGACCGTCCGCCAGCTGCCGCGCAGCTTCTTATAGGGGATGACGTCGAAGATGACGAGGTAGAACACGATGAGCGGCAGCTCGAAGGCGAAGCCGAAGCCTATCTCGAACTTGATGATCATGTCGATGTAGGACGACATGCGCGGGGCTATCTCGCCCAGGCCGGCCGCCTGGTCGGTGAGCCATTCGAACGCCGGGTTCAGGATGACCAAATAGCAGAACACCGTTCCGAACACGAACAGGGCGACAGCCGCGCCGAACGTGGGAACGAACCACTTGCGCTCTTTGGGCTTGAGCGCCGGCAGGAAGAACGCGAGGATCTGCCAGAGGATAACCGGCGAGCAGGCCACGATAGACGCCCAGATGGATATCTTGAAGCGCGTGGCGAACGACTCGAACGGGTCGAGCGCGATCAGCGCCAGCGAGCCGTCGGCATTCTTGGGCAGGAAGTCGAAGATGGGCTGGAGCAGGAACTGGCCCATCGTGGGCGTGGCCATGTAGAACACCACCACGGCGATGGCGAGGCACGCCACGATGCGCACGAGGCGCATGCGCAGCTCGCCCAGATGGTCGAACAGGGGCATACGTGCCGGTCCGATGGGCATGACTTACTCCCCCTTCTCGTTCGTCTCGGGCTTTGCGGCACCGCCTGCCGCAGCGGCCTTGTTCGCAGCCCGCGTCGCAGCGGCCTTCTTCGCGGCAGCCGAGCGAGCCGCCGCCTTTTCGGCTTCCGTCTTGGCGGCGGGCTTCGCTGCAGAAGCGGGCTTGGAATCCGCGGGCTGGGCGGCGGAATCTGTCGCAGGTTTTGCGGCAGCCGCCGCGGCGGAGGGCTTGGCACCAGCCGTTGAAGTCGGAGCGGCAGATGCAGCGCCGGATGTCGAGGAGGAGGCGGCCGGCTTCTTAGCAGGAGGCTTCGTGCCGTACAACTCATCGGCGCTCGGCTTCGGCTTCGCGCTCGATGCGGCAGCGGGCTTCTTCGCAGCGTCGGCCTTGGCATCGTCGCTGGCCTTCGCCGCGGCGCCTGCGGCCGCAGCGGCTGCTCCCGAAGCCTCGGCCTTCTTGGCCTCCGCTTCCTTCTTTGCAGCGCGCTCCTTGTCGTACTTGGCCTTGCGCTCGGAGAAGCTCTCCTGCTTGGCATCCTTTTTGTCGTCCGATCCTTCGGCGACCTTGGAGAGCGCCTCGAGGGGGTTCTTGAACGGCTCGTCGGAGTTCGGATCGTAGACCTCGGTCTTGATGACCTTGTTCATCTCCTCCTGAGCGCTTCTAAATTTATTGATCGCCTTCCCCAGCGTCTTGGCCATCGCGGGCAGCTTGTCGGGTCCGAATACGAGGAACCCGAACAGCAGAATGAGGAAAAGCTCGAATGAACCTATGCCAAACAACGTAGTCCCCTTTGTGCGGTTGAGGTTGAACTCATCTCTCGTTGCAAATGCAGCTCTCGTTGCCACGACATGCGCGGCAACGATTCATAGTATCACAAACGTATGAGAGCGAGCCGAACGAGTGACCACTTCAGAAAAAGCATGGTACGCACTCCCGCACGCGTCACGGCAGGGAGGGAAGGCGGGGCTTCGGGCCGAAGCCGGCGGTTCGCGTGGAGCAGCCGACGGTTCGCACCACCTTGCTACATGCTGAGGAACGAGAGTGCCACCGTGGGAATGCCGAGTGCGAGCACGAGGATCACGCACACGACGATGGTGAATATCCTCTTTGTGCGCTCGGCCGCCTCGCGGCGCTCTTTTTCGAGCCTCTCCCGTTCCTGCGCCGCCTTGACGCGTTCGCTTCTCTGCTTTGCGGTGAGCTTTTGATTCGTTGCCATAGCGCTACACCCTCAACTTGCCGCGGATCTCGATGACGCGGGCGATGCTCTTGGCGACCTCCACGCCCACGTTCCACTTGCTCTTCTCGTACAGAACAGTGCCATCCATACAAGGCCACGCCGTCCACCATGGTCATGAGCACGTCGGCGCCGCTGCACGTGTTCACCACGGCCGACACGGGGTCGGTGGTGGGCGTCTGGTGCGAACTCGAAAGGTCGACCGCGATGATGTCGGCGCGCTTGCCGACATCGAGCGATCCGATCTTGTCGTCGAGCTTGAGCGCCCGCGCGCCGCCGATGGTGGCCATTTCGAGCATGGTCGCAGAATCGAGGAACTGACCGACGTTAACCGCGCGTTGCACGAGCATGCCGATGCGCATCTCCATGAGCATGTCGGTAGAATCGGTGGCCGCCGGCGAATCGGTTCCCAAGCCCAACCGCAAATCGGAGCGCATGAACTCGTCGAGAGGCGCCACGCCCATACCCAGCTGCGCGTTGCAGCGCGGGCACACGGCCACGGCCACGTCGTACTCCTTGAGCTTCTTCACGTCCTCGTCGTCCACGTGCACGCAGTGGATGGCCAGCACGTTGTCGGATTCGAACGCGCCCCAGTTCAGTGCATAGCGAACGGGCGTGGTGCCCGTGGGAAGCCACGGTGGGATCTCCACGTAGCCGCGCTTCTGGTCCATCGTGTGCACGGAAAACGGCGACGAGCCGTATTTGATAAAGTTGTACTCTTCGCGGTTGCCGGCCACGTGCATGGCGACAGGCACGTTCTCGCGCCGAGCGAATTCGGACACCTTCGAGAACATGGACGGATGGCAGGCATACATAGCCGCGGGAGCCACGCCGATGGTGATGCGGCTGGAATCCACCTCTTCGCGCCAGTGCATGATATCGTTCTCCGCCACGCGCATGGCGTAGTCGACGCGTCGTTTATCCATGGCGCCCACTTCGCGGTAGATGACGCTACGCATGCCGAGCTTCTGCGTAGCGGTGCAGGCCGCACCCGTCCCCGTGATATCGGCAACGCAGGTGATACCGCTTGAAAGGGCCTCGAGCCCGCCGAGAATGGCAGAGTCGTACCAATCGCTCACGTCCATCTTCGCGCTCTTCTCCACCACCGACATGATCCAGGTGGTGTAGGGCACGTCATGCACGACGCCGCGCATGACGGAGTTTTCCAGATGGGTATGCAGATCGACGAAGCCCGGCATGAGCGCTGCAAGGCCGAAGTCCTTGATCTCCTCGTCGGGATAGCGGAGCTTGAGCATGTCGACCGAGCCGATGTCACGAATAACACCGTCTCTGATGAGCACCGCACCATGCTGGAACGGCTCGGAGGTAATAGGAAGAACGTACTGTGCGCACAATAACATAGCTGCCTCGTCTATCTCCCGGTGCCGGGCACGATCGTGTGCACTGTATGATAGCATCCCCGGACCGCTCTCCCACGAAAACACAGAGGCCCTTCGGGAGGAGGCGGCGGCGAGACGGCGAGACGGCGCCGCGCAGTCGCAGAACCGCGCGGCGCCTTGCAACGGGCTGGAAGGGACATGGACCCGCTCCCTGAGAGCGTACAGATGCCTCCCGCTAGGCGGCAGGGTAGAACAAGGGCTCGAGCTGAGTGAAGTAATCAGAATTCGACACGTCGACGTCCTGGTCGAACAGCACCGCGCCTGTCTCATCGGCAATGGTCAGATGGATCGTCGAATCGAGCCCCGCGAACGTGCGGTACTCGGCCGCACAGCCGACCGCCTGCGTCACCACGGAGCTTGCGCCCTGCGCCATGCCGAAGGCGTCGCGTGCGAAATCGGCGCCGATCGACAGCGTTGCGAAGTCGTCCCCGATCTCGCACGACAACGGTGCAGCCGCCGCCTCCTGCGCGTTGCCGGCCTCGTCGGAGGAGGTGTAGGTCGCCTCTTGAGCCGCCTGTGCAGACGCGAACTCGAACACGTACGCCTTAAGCTCGTCCCACGTCCCCTCGGGAGCTTCGACCTTGGCCGTGCCGTCGCATGCAATACAAATGTTCTCGATGCCTTGGCTTTCCAGGTGCTTCGTTGCCACGCACTCCAAGGCCCCCGTGTACGCAGGATCCAAATTCGCTCGATCGATCACCGCGCGGAACGGATACGTCACCTGTTCGGTTGCAGCGGCAGGCTCCTGCTGCTCGCTCTGCTGGGGAGCCTCGGCGCTTTTCTCCTGCTGGCCGCTCGCACAGCCGGCTAAAAGCCCACCTGCCAGGACCGCGCTGAGTGCAAGCGCAGCCGCCAGGGTGCGCCTCGACGAGCGCGCGGTCGTTTGAGACGATACGTTCATGCAATACCCTCCTTGGTTCGTCGGATGCTATGAGCGTCCGCTCCGGCTGAGCCGATGCGCCGGAGGGCCGCTTCGGCCCGGCTTGCAGCGTGCCGGGCATGAAGGGTATTGTGCGCATCGCCGCGCCGACGATCAACGCGAACGTCGCAACAGGCTCCTCCGATGTCATGAATTGCGTCCCGCTACCGGGCGACCGGCCTGTTTTCGAGCGCGACCGTCGTGCGCCACACCCCTTTGCTCGCGCCCGCCTCGAAGCTCCCCCGGTACCGCTGCGCCAGATCCTGCAGGATAACAAGACCCCATCCGTGCTCGGGAACGATCGCGTCCGACTCGCCTTCGGCCGGCTCGGTCGAAGCCCGGCGCTCCCGCTGCAAAGCGCCGCCGTCGGGCGCAGCAGGCGGCGCAGCGCATCCGTTGCGCGCGTCGATGACGAGGTAGCCTCCGTCGAGGCGGGCGCGAAACTCGATGAACCGCATGTCGCCGGCAGCTGCGCGCGCCGCCTGCAGCGCATTGTCGAGCATGTTCGAGCATGCGGCGCACACATCGATGTCGGGAATGGCCGCCTCGGTCGGCAGCTCGACGGCGAAGACGACACGGACTCCCGCCTCCTCGCATGCCCGCCGCTTGAGCGCAAGCAGCGCATCGACGGCGGGATGCCCGCATATCCGCCTCTCGCCGCCGAGCGCATCGGAGGCCGCGTGCGAGCAGGCCAGGGCCTGCTCGCCCTGCGCCGCGCCCAACAGCCACTCCATCCGCCGCAGCGTTTCGGCCAGCGTCCGACGCTCGTCGCGCGCAGCCCTCGCCTCGCGCTCGGTTCGCTCCCGACACGCGCGCTGCGCCTCAAGCCGCTCAGCCGCGATGCGGGTCCGCTCGCGCGCGAGCTTCCGTCCCTCAGCCGCGCGCAGGACGCGCACGAGCGCCAGATCGGTCGCCGCGCAGGCGATGCCCGCACAGGCAACAGCGGCCGCGAGGGGCACGGGAAGGCTGTAGAACAGGACCGCCGCGGCCAGAAACGCCACGATGGCCAGTTGGCTCGCCGGAATCAGGATCGCGGCAACGCGGCTTTCCGCCGACGGCAGCCCCGGACGAAGCGCGTAGAATACAAACACGCCCGCCAGCGCCGCAAGCGGAAGCGCCATGAAGACCGCGCTCATCGCCGCGCCTCCCCTTCCCCCGACTCGCACGCCGCGCGCAGATCCGCCGCGAGCATGCGCGCCCGCCCGAATTCGCCCCGCTCCGTCAGCTCCTCGATGGTCTGCAGCTGATTGCGCGCGTCGTGACGGATGCACGCGATCTTCTCCAGCTCATCCATGGTCGCAGCGTAGCAGGCGCGCTGCTCATCGAGCCGCTTCTGCAGCAATGCGGCCCGACGTCCCTCGACGAGTGCCCGCTCCTGATGGCCCAGAAGGACGAGTACGATCGCGTCGACCGCCACGCATGCGAGAGCGAGGACGACGACCGCTCCATACCACCAGGCATCGAGATCAACCAGACAGCCGGGTATGGCGGCCAGGAGAAAAAGCCCCAGCTGGCTTGCCGCCAGCACGACGAACGGCCAGGCCTCCGCAGAACCCCACGAGCCGCACCGCCGCACCGCCGCCCGCAGCGCGCGCAGCAGGAGCAGCACGATGGCGGCGCGCACGAGCTGCACGGCCATCCACACGGGCACGTTCCGGCGCACCGTATCGAAATACTGTTCGAACCCTTCCGGCACCGGCCCAGCGAGGACGACGCCCCAGAGCGCCCACTCGACTGCTTCGGTCGCCGTGACGCAGATCAAAGCCGCTACCGCGACGACGATTCTGAGCGCGAGACCGCCCTCGGACAGCGCAACCGGCAGCGCGATATACGAGAGTAGAAGGAGGATGAAACCAACCTCGCCGCTCAGAATCCCGTACCCAAACGCGTTCACGAGCGCCGGCACCCCGGCGTAGACGACCGCGAACAGACCGGCATGGCGCACAGAGAGCAGCTTGACCATGCCCCACGCTGCGGCGATTCCCACGATGAGAAACGAAACCATCTCAAGCGCGGCGTTGGAAAGAAGGAGCTCCGTCGGCATGATGCGCGCCTCCCTTCACGCAAGCTGCTCGCGCAAAAATGCGATGTACGCCTCTTTCACATCCGCACGCCGATGGCGGCTGAGGGGCACCGACTCGCCCGTGCGCAGTTTCACCGTGCGCGCGCCAATCTCCTCGATGGCAGCCATATTCACGAGGAAGCTCTTGTGGCACTGGATGAACGAGGATGGGAACTGGGCCTTGAGCCCCGACAGTGTCGCATACGTCTCGATGCAAGGTCCCTCGCCGTGCACGAGCACCTTGCGCCGGTCGCTCTCCAGGTAGCGCACGCGACCCGGGACGAGGCCGATCAACCGACCGCCGGTTTGCACGGGAGTCGCCGCCGTGCGCCGCTCATCGAGGTTGGCCAGCACAGCGCGCAGAGCGTTGTCTAGCTCGGCCTGCCGCACGGGCTTCGTCAGAAAGTACACGTGCTCGGTCTCGTACACTGGCGTGCAGTATTCCGCATACCCGGTCACGTACACCACCTGCGTGCCGCACCCGCGCGGGAACCGGGAGCGCACAAGCTCGATGCCGCCTGCCACATCCGACGCGCCGTCGAGCCGGATGTCCGCGAACAGCGCATCAGGCCGCTCAACCGTATCGGCGCACAGCATGGAGACGTCCTGCGCGCATGCAAGCTCGAACCGCACGCCGAACCGCGAAGAGCCGATCATCCGAGCGAGCCGCTGCGCGTGCGCAGGCTCGTCATCGAGTATAAGCGCACGATACATTGAATACCCCCCCCCGGTATGCAGTCGACGGACGTGCGCGCTTCGCGCACGCGCTTACTGTAGCGCATGGCGTCCATCCGGCGCAACCGCCCGGCGCTGTGGCAGCTCCGAAGCACAACGCGAGGAACCAGGGGGCCGGCGAGGCGAGGCACCGGAAACCGCCGCGCAGTCGCAGTAAGTCGCAGGAAGGGAACACGCCTGCCGCCGACGCGCAGCTCGACCGACGCGTCCATTGGCGTATACTGGGGCTTCCGCCGACGCGCTCGTCCTACGAGCGTCCCACGACCGACCAGGAGCACCGCCTGTGAGCATCGACACCGCCACCGGGAAAGAAGCACCCGCCGAACTCTCCTCCGAGCGCGTCTACGAGATATTCTCGAACATCGCGAAGAAGTACGAGCGCTTCAACGCCGTCTCGAGCTTCGGCGCATACAAACTGTGGCTTGCAGGCATGATGCGCCAAGCCCCCATCGACCATACGAGCGACGTGCTGGACATCGCCGGCGGCACGGGAGATGTGGCATTCGCAGTAGCTCGCACGAAACGACCCGCCCACATCCAGCTCACAGATTTCGTGCCCGAGATGCTGGATGTGGCGCGCGCCCATTACAGCGAAGGAGCAAGCTGCGGCGTACCGGTGGACTTCGACGAGGTGGACGCCCAGAACATCCCCTACGACGACGCGTCCTACGACGTGATCACCATGGCCTACGGCATCCGCAACATGCCCGACCGCCCACGCGCGCTCGCCGAGATGTTCCGCGTGCTCAAGCCCGGCGGCGCGCTCGTGTGCCTGGAGTTCTCCACACCGCCGAACCGCGCATGGCGGGCGCTGTACGGATTCTACCTCAAGCATCTCATCCCGTTCTGGGGTGGGCTCATCACGGGCGATCGTGAGGGATTCGTCTATCTGGGAAATTCCATCCGCGCGTTCCCGAACCAGGAAAACCTCGCCCAGATGATGCGCGAAGCAGGATTTTGCGATGTGACGTGGAAGAACTACACAGGCGGCATCGCCGCCGTGCACGTGGCGGAAAAACCGCGCTAAACCGCAAGCTGCATCCATCTATTCGCCTTACCATCAGGATCGATAGACTTCTTCTATCGCTGAAGCTCATACGGGCAATAATCCTATTGGATTTACTTAACGCATGTGGTGGATAATGAGGCCGTGGCAACCGATCGACGGCAACCGAAGGAGACAACCATGGCAGAAAAACTGAGCATCTCTGGTCACACTAAAACGATCGCGCTCATCGGCAGCCCGGTCGAACATTCCATGTCGCCGGCTATGCACAACGCCGCGTTCGACAAGATGGGGCTCGATTACGCCTACGTGGTGTTCGATGTGCAGCCCGACGATGTCGAAGCGGTGGTCAAGGGGATGAAGGCCATGGGCTTCGCCGGGTACAACGTCACCATGCCGCTTAAAACCCTCGTGCTTCCCTATCTTGACGAGCTCTCCGATGCCGCCGCCCTCATGGGGGCCGTGAACACGGTGGTCGTCAAGGACGGCAAGGCCATCGGGCATAACACCGACGGCGCCGGCTTCATGCGCAACCTGAAGGAGAACGGCGTCGACATCGTCGGCAAGAAGATGACCATCGTCGGTGCAGGCGGCGCGGGATCGGCCGTGTTCACGCAGGCCGCGCTTGACGGCGTCAAGGAGATCGACGTCTACAACATCCGCGACAGCTTCTACGAGGCCACCGAGAAGCGCATCGGCGAGCTGGCAGCGAAGACGGGCTGCAACGTCACGCTGCACGACCTCGACGACAAGGACGACCTGCGCGCTTCGGTGGCCTCCTCGCAGCTGTTCGTGAACGCCACCCGCGTCGGCATGGCTCCGATGGAGGACGGCTGCACTCTGGACGAGGACATGCTGCACGACGGCCTGGCCGTGGCCGACACCGTCTACAATCCTCGCAAGACGAAGCTCCTCGCCATGGCGGAAGCCCACGGCAACAAGGCCGTGAACGGCCTGGGCATGCTGCTATGGCAGGCTGCCCTGGGCGAGAAGATCTGGACCGGCCAGGAGATGCCGGTGAGCTATATCGAGGAGAAATTCTACACCGACTAGCATCGCGGATCGCGGGCGGGCCGTTTGGTCCGAAGCATCGAACCGACCCGTCCGCGATCCTCCTACCCCTTCTCCGCTTCAACCGTTTCTGAAGAGGCCCGCTGCGCAGGTCTGATTGCGTGCACCCTGCAACCTTCCGATCGCCTGTCAATACGAGAAAGAGGTACCATCATGTCTATTCGCTTCGCCGTATTCGGATTGAACCAAGGATCCAAGATCGCCCGCGACGCGGTGGCGAACCCCGAGCTCGACCTTGTCGCCGTCGCCGGCTTCGGCCAGCAGGCCGAAGATGTGGCCGCCGAGCTTGACGTGCCGCTGTTCGAGGATTACAACGTGCTGCTGAAAGAAGTTCCCCTGGACGCCGTAGCCATCGCACTCCCGAACGGGCTGCACGTGCAGTCCACGCGCGCCTGCCTCGATGCGGGCATCCGCAATATCCTGTTGGAGAAGCCCATCGCGAACACGGTGGAAGATGCCGAGAAAATCATCGCCATGTGCGAGGAGGAAGGGGCCACCCTGCTCATCGGCCACCATCGCCGTTCGTCGACCAAGTATCTGTTCCTGCGCGAATTCATTGAGTCGGGCCGCTTGGGAGACCTTGTAGGCGTGCAGGGCACCTACGCCATCGCGAAGCCCCATGCGTACTACGACGTGGAGTGGCACACCAAGAAAGGCGGCGGCCCGCTGCTTATCAACGCCATCCACGACGTGGACGACCTCAATTACACCACGGGCTTGACCGTCAAGCGCGTCTACGCCGCCAGCCGCAACTCCATTCGCGGCAACGAGATCGAGGACTCGGTGTCGGTGCTCTACGAGTTTGCCGAGGGCCCGACGGCTACCTACTTCATCTCCGACGGCACGCCCGGCCCGTGGAACTACGACCTCTCCGCCTGCGAGAACCACTTTTTCAAGTGGAGTCCGGGCGAGAACAGCCTGCACTTCTTCGGCACGAAGGGCTCGCTGGGCTTTCCGAACATGGACTTCTACTCCTACGAGGAAGGCCATTTCGGATGGGGAGAGCCGTTGGTCAAGGAGCACTTCGAACTTGAAAAGAACGACCCGATGACCGCCGAGCTCGAGCACTTCGTCGATTTGTGCACCGGCCGGGAGAAAACCCCGCGGTGCACCGGCGAGGACGGCCTGGCCACACTCAAGGTGATCAACGCGATTCTCGAATCGGCAGAGAGGAAGCAAATCGTCGACATCGACTAGCAGTCGCATGTCTCTTTAACCGCCGTTCCCCGAGCGCTTCCGACCTCAGGCGACCCTCGCACCGTCGCCAACCCTTTCGGCGCTCGGACAAAAGCCCCCTTCCGGGGGCTTTTGTCGGTTTTCCCTTTTCCCGGTTTCCCCTATAATCAGGGCAGCCGCCGGATCGCCGACGCGCACGCCGCTCCGATCCACGGGACCATGCCGACAACCGTTCGATACGTGGGAGCGCCCATGAACCTGTCCCATCTGTACTACTTCCAGAAGCTCGCCGAAGTCAAGCACTTCACCCGGGCGGCACGCGAGCTCTACATCGCACAGCCCACACTCTCCGGGGCGGTCGCGCAACTCGAGAAGGAGCTGGGCACGCCCCTGTTCGTCAAGAGCTCGCATCAGGCGGGGCGCGATTTCTACGAATACGTGTGCCTTGCGCTCATCAACCTGGAGAAGGGGATCTCGCTCGTGCACGAGCGCGTTGAGCGCCAATACGGCGTGCTCAAGTTGGGCACCACATTCGCCATGCAGGGAAAGCAATGGTCGCAAGCCGTGCAGGAGTTCAAGCGCGAGCTTGGAGTAGATCTGCTCATCGACATCGAGCAGGGCTTCACCTACAACCTCGTCGACGAGTTGAAGAAGGGGAAGCTCGATGTGGTATTCGGCGGCAAGATACGCGAGGATCCCGACCTGTGCTACCTGCACTGCTGGTCGCAGGAGCTCGTGCTAGGCGTCCATCGCGACCACCCGTTGGCGAAGCGAACGAGCATCGGCCTCGACGAGTTGCGCGGCTACGATCTTGCCGGTTACGTCGCCGGCATCAATCCCGCCGGAGAGGAGATGCGTCCGCTCGTCGAGCAAGGCCTCACGATCGACCAGAGCTACAACGACGAGATCACGCTGTGCAGCCTCGTCTCGTCCGATCCCTCGCGCATGGCGCTGATCTGCTACTCATTCCTGGTCAAGTCGTTCGACGACGTAGCCATCCTCACTATTGACGGCCTTCCGAAAGACTTCCACAAAGTGTACCTGATCTACCGCAACGACAAGAACCGTCTCAAGATCGTCGACCGGTTCATCGACTTCATCGGTTCGTACACCTTCCCCGTCGTCTCGCCGAAACGCGCCTGAGCCGACCGGATCGTTTACAACGCCTCTTCGCGAGCATAGGACGCGATTGGGCCGGACGTACAAGCGCGCTCCAGGTGGAGCGGAATCCTCACTCCACCCGCATCATACGATAGCCGATACCGACGTGTGTTTGGATGTAGACGGGATTGGCGGGATCGGGCTCGATCTTCTTGCGGAGCGTCGCCATGAACACGCGCAACGATGAGCGGTCGGACGCAAGCGCGCTGCCCCACACTTCTTTCAGCAGGTAATTGTGCGTGAGTACCTTGCCGGTATTGCGCGCCAGCAGGCAGAGCAGCTTGTATTCCGACGGCGTGAGGTGCACTTCCTCGCCGTCGCGCGTCACGCAGCCTGCTGCGAAGTCAATGCGCAGTGCGCCGTTCTCGTAGACGGCCTCTTCGGCACCGCCCTGCAGCGCGCGCTCACGCTCGAGCCTACGCAGCGCTACGCGCACGCGCGCGAGCAACTCCTCCACGGAAAACGGCTTTACCAGATAGCCGTCGGCACCTGCATCAAGGGCCGCCACCTTGTCGGCGTCTTCCAGTCGCGCAGACAGCACGATCACCGGCAGAGACGACCATCCGCGCAGCGTGCGGATGACGTCCACGCCGTCGCCGTCGGGCAGGCCGAGGTCGAGCACGACCAGATCGGGCGGTTGCGACGACAGCTCGATCAGCGCCTGCGCGGCTGTTTTCGCCTCGCGCACCGCATACCTGTGCAAACCGAGCGTCGTCGCCACAAGGCGACGCACAGCCGCATCGTCCTCCACAACCAGTATTCGATAGCCTTTAGCCACTGGTCTCCTTCGCCAAATCTCCGACCACGTCCTTCACCTCAACGGCGGGAAGCGTGAACCAGAACTCGCTGCCCTGCGGCAACGCGTCCCGCACGCCGATCCTCCCGCCGTGCACCTCCACGATGGAGCGGCACAGCGAAAGGCCAAGGCCCATGCCACGTTTGAAGTCGCCACTCTTCTCGCCGCCTTCACCGGTGGACCCATTGTAGAACATGTCGAACAGATGGCTCTTATCTTCCTCGGAAACGCCGGGACCCTCGTCGGCCACGGCGATGCGCACGAACTCGCGCAACGATCCTTCCCTTCGCGCCGTGACGCGTATGCGTCCTGCCGCCGGCGTGTAGGACACCGCGTTGTTCACGAGGTTGACCACGACCTGCACGATCAGCCGCGCATCCGCATCGATCATGAGCAGCTCGTCCTCCAATTCCACGTCGACCTGACGATCCTCGATGCGGCGATCGGCGTGCTGCAGCGCCTCGTGCACGATGTCGCCCACAAGCTCTGGCTGGAAGGACATGCGCATGGTGCCGTTGTCGATGCGCGTGATGGAAAGCAGGTTTTCAACGAGCGCTATCAGCCAGCGAGCATCGTCGCGGATGTCGCGGTACATGTGCCGCCGCAGGTCGTGATCGAGCACGTCTTCGCTTTCCAGCAGCATCTCAGCATCTCCGGAAATGCTGGTGAGCGGCGTGCGCAGGTCGTGCGATATGCTGCGCAGCAGGTTTGAGCGCAGCGTCTCCTTCTCGACGCGCAGCTCCATGCGGCGGCGTTCCTCAGCAAAGGAGATTTGCTCGACCGCATGACCACATTCGTCCAGAATCATGAGCAGCAGATTCTTTTCGAAGACCCCGAAATCATCCTCGTCTGCGCCATCCATCGCAATGCCCGCCACACCGAACACCACCCCTTTGGATCGGATAGGCAGGTAGAGGCAGCGCGCATCGGCGAGCGTGTCGGTGGTCGCCCCCGCGCGCTCGTTGTTCGACGCCGCCCACGCGGCCACCGCGGCCTCCTCGGGAGAAACGCAGTCCGATGCCGAGGCGTCTCCGGCAGTTCCAGGCTCGTCGTGCACCTCCGGATCGGCAAGGCGCCCGTCGGCGCCCAAACGGTACATGGCCACAGGCCGGTTCAGCAGCTTAATGATCTGCTCGGCGGTCGTACGGAAGCACGCGTCGGCATCCTGCGCCCCCTGCAGCTTGCGGCTGGATTCCAGCAGCACTTCCATGCGATAAGCACGCCGAGCCGTGGCCTCGGCCTGGCGCTTCATGCGCACGGCCAGCGAAGAAGCCACGAGTGTCCCCACCAGCAAAAACCCGAAGATAAACGGGTAGTTGAAGCCGTAGGCGTTGAAGGTGAACCGCGGCACAGTGAAGAAGAAGTTGTACGCGAACGTGCTGGCCAGCGCGACGACAACCGCGTAGAAGAACCCGTCGGCGCGCGTGGCGACGAGCAGGGCGACAATCAGGTACAGCACGAGGATGACCGAACTGGAAAGCCCGAGTTCGTACACGGCCATGCCGACCGCCGTGGCGACAGCCACGGCCGCGAGCGCCCTCCAAACGTCGGCCATCGTGGGATGCAGGCCCTTCGCCTCGCGCAGGCGCCCGTACTGTGCCGGAAGGTCCTTAATGGGGACCACGTCGACCACGGCGCCGTGCACGAGCCGCATGAGCCGATTCGCCAACCCTTCGCGCCCGAGCGCGAGCGTACGCAAACCGGTCGCGTTCCCGACCACGATATGGGTGACGCCGGCCGCCTCGGCGTACTGCGCAATCTGCTGCGCGATGTCATCGCCGAACAGCGTGACCACATGGGCTCCCAGCTCCTCGGCCACGTCGATGTTGGCTTGCAGCTTTTTGCGCTGCTCGGCGTCAAGCCGTTTGCTTTGAGACGACTCCACCACGACAGCCGTGAACTCACCATGGTAGGACTCCGCCATGGTCGCCGCTGCACGGACCGCCTTCACGTTGCCAGCGTCGGGCGTCACGTACACAAGTACGTCCTCGCCGGCTTCCACCCGCTGACCGGTTGCAACGCACTCGGCTTTGCGCGAGAGCCGCTCGGCCATGCGGCGCAGCGCAATCTCGCGCAACGCGGCAAGGTTCGATCGCGAGAAGAAGTTGGCGAGCGCCGTCTGCGCTCGATCGGGCAGATAGACCTTTCCTGACTCGAGCCGTTCGATCAAATCGTCTGGCTCGATGTCCACAAGTTCGACCGACGTCGCCTCGTCGAATACGCGATCGGGGATGCGCTCGCCCACGGTGACATGCGTGATCGCGGCAATCTTGTCGTTGAGGCTCTCGAGGTGTTGCACGTTCACCGTGGTAAACACGTTGATGCCGGCACGCAACAGCTCCTCCACGTCCTGGTAGCGCTTGCGATGGCGACTGCCGGCAGCGTTCGTGTGCGCGAGTTCGTCCACCAGCACGATCTGAGGACGGCGTGCGAGCACGGCGTCGAGATCTAGCTCGTTGAGCGAAATGCCGCGATGGCGCACGGCGAGCGGTGGGATCTGCTCGAGACCCTCCACAAGCGCCATGGTGTCGGCACGCGTGTGCGGCTCGACGTAGCCCACCGCCACATCGAAGCCCTTCTCCTGCACGGCATGGGCTTCTTCGAGCATCGCGTACGTCTTGCCGACCCCCGCGGCATAGCCGAAGAATATCTTGAGCTTGCCGCGCGCATTGCCCTCCGCACCCTCGGCCTCCTCGATCTGCCGGAGGATAGCGTCGGGATCGCGCCGCAGCTCGCAGTTGTACGCAGAGTCGGTCATATCTGTCCCTTCAATACTGCGGCCATCATAGCATGGGAGCTTGCAGGCCGATATCGCATCGCCCGCGGCTGCGGCGCGATCCGCCGGCCGCGGGCACGAGGCACTAGAGAATTCCGTCGAGCATGAGGTTCACCTTGAGGACGTTCACGCGGGCATCGCCGAGAATGCCGAACTGGGGCTGCTCGGTGCACTGCTCGATGATGGCACGGATCTCGGAAGGGGTCTTGCCGGTGTTCTTCGCCAAGCGCTCCACTTGGTATTCGGCGGCAGCCGGGGAGATGTGGGGATCAAAGCCGCTGCCGGAGTTCGTCACGAGGTCACTGGGGATGGGCTCGTCGCCCTTCTCGGGATGGGCGGCACGGATCTCGTCGACGCGGGCCTGCACCGACTGCGCGAAGTCGTCGCTGGCGGGACTCAAATTCGACGGACCGTACCACAGCACGTCCTCGCCCTCGTCGTTCGTGAACGTGCCCGTGCTCGGGCTCATGAGACGGCCCCACATATGGTCGTCGTCGGTGAACTGCTGGGCTACGAGCTCGCTGCCGTATTTCGTGCCGTCAACCTCGATGATCGACGCATTGGCCTGGTAGGGAAAGATCGCTTGCGCGATACCCGTGACGACGACGGTGTACACGGCACCGCAGAGCACCGTGGTCACGAGGAAGAACAGCCCTGCGCTCGCCCACGTCTTCGCTTGCTTCATATGATCTCGCTTCCTTTCTTCGTATGCGACCGCCGACCAGCAGCCTCGCACGTTTTGAGACTTCGATTCGCTGCACGCAGGATGGCACATGCGGCTTATGCCACGCCGAGCGCCGTCAAGCCCATGTCAAGCAGCTTGATGGCGACGAACGGCAACACGATGCCACCCAGACCGTACACGAGCAGGTTGCGCGCGAGCAGGCTCTGCGAGGTGGCCTCGCGGTACTTCACGCCCCGAAGCGCCAGCGGGATGAGAGCCACAATGACCACGGCGTTGTAGACAACCGCCGCCAAGATAGCCGTGGCTGGACTCGTGAGATGCATGATGTTCAGCGCTTCGAGCTGCGGATACAGCGGCACGAACAACGCAGGCACGATGGCGAAGTACTTCGCCAGGTCGTTCGCAATAGAGAACGTAGTCAAACTTCCGCGCGTCATGAGGAGCTGCTTGCCGATGCGCACGATATCGATGAGCTTCGTCGGCGATGAATCGAGATCCACCATGTTGCCGGCCTCCTTGGCCGCCTGCGTGCCGCTGTTCATAGCCACGGCCACGTCGGCCTGCGCAAGCGCCGGCGCGTCATTCGTGCCGTCGCCCGTCATGGCCACCAAATGGCCTTCGGCCTGGTAGCGCCTGATGGCTGCAAGTTTCGACTCGGGGGTGGCCTCGGCCATGAAGTCGTCCACGCCCGCCTCTGCAGCTATGGCCGCCGCAGTCATAGGATTATCACCCGTGATCATGACCGTCTTGATGCCCATGGTGCGCAGGTCGGCGAAATTTTCTCTAATGCCCTGTTTGACGATATCCTTGAGATGCACGATGCCCAAAATACGATGATCGCGAGCAACGATCAGCGGGGTTCCGCCCGCGCGAGAAACCCGCTCGACGACACCGGCGCACTCGTCGCTGTACACACCGCCACACGACTCCACATAGTCTTTGACGGCGTCGGCCGCCCCCTTCCGAATCTCATGGCCTTCGAAATCGACGCCGCTCATGCGCGTCTGCGCCGTAAACGGAATGCTCGCCATGCCGGCGCCCGCAAGCTCACGGGCTCGAATTCCGAAGCGCTCCTTCGCCAGCACCACGATGCTGCGCCCTTCGGGCGTCTCGTCGGTGAGGCTGGCCAACTGGGCCGCGTCGGCCAGCTCACGCTCGCTTGCACCGTCCACCGGGATGAATTCGGCAGCCTGACGGTTTCCCAGCGTGATGGTACCCGTCTTGTCCAGCAAGAGCACGTCCACATCGCCCGCTGCCTCCACGGCACGGCCGCTCATGGCCAGCACATTCGCCCGGTTGAGGCGGCTCATGCCGGCGATGCCGATGGCTGAAAGCAGCGCTCCGATAGTGGTGGGCGCCAGGCACACGAACAGCGCGACGAGCGACGTGAGGGAGGTGGGGTTCGCCACGCCTTCCTGGCTTGCACCGAACCCGCTGAACGCATACAGCGACACCGCCACGATAAGGAACACGATAGTGAGCGCCACGAGCAGGATCTGGAGCGCGATTTCGTTCGGTGTTTTTTTGCGCGCGGCCGATTCCACCATGGCGATCATCTGGTCAAGGAAGCTGTTGCCCCTCTCGGCCGTTACGCGCACGACCAGCCAGTCTGACAGCACCGTCGTGCCGCCCGTGACGGCCGAGCGGTCACCGCCCGCTTCCCGAATGACCGGGGCCGACTCACCCGTGATGGCGCTCTCGTCCACGGAGGCCGCGCCCATCTCGATCTCTCCGTCGGCCGGAATCTGCTCTCCGGCCATCACGAAGAACAGATCCTTCTTTTTAAGGATTGCGGAATCCACCTCTTCCGATTGGATGCGGAAGAACTCCGCCGGGTCGTCCACATGGTGGCCCTTCGCCAGCAGGCCCTCGTTGAGCTTGTGCGCCTCGACATCGCGCTTGGCCTCGCGCAATGCATCGGCTTGAGCCTTGCCGCGGCCTTCGGCGAGCGCCTCCGCGAAGTTCGCGAACAGAACGGTGAGCCACAACACCGCCGAAACGGACAAGATGAACCCCGGAGCCGCGTCGGCGATACCGAACAGCGACAGCAAGAACAGGGCGAGCGTGAGCACGGCCGAAAGATACACCATGAGCATGACCGGGTTCTTCGCCTGCTCGCGGGGGCTGAGCTTTGCGAAGGCGTCGCGCACCGCACGCCGCGCAAGCGCGCCCATCGCGGAATCCTTCATCGCAATCGTCGTCATCGTTTTTCACACCTTTCTACAGCATCATCATGAGGTGCTCGGCCACCGGACCCAGCGCAAGCGCCGGAAACATCGTGAGCGCCCCCACCAGCAGCACCATCAGAATCAGCAGGAACACGAACAGGGCGTTCGAGGTGGACAAGGTACCGGCACCTACCGCCACCTTCTGACGGGTGCACATGCTGCCGGCCAGCACGAGCGCGGCTGCAATGGGAATGAAGCGGTTCGCCAGCATCTCCAGACCCAACACCACATTGATCATCTGCGTGTTCGCGTTGAAACCAGCAAAGGCAGATCCGTTGTTGCCTCCGGCGGACACGGTCGCATAGAGCACCTCGGAGAACCCGTGCGCACCGGAGTTGTTGAGGCTCGCTGCGGTTGCCGGATCGAGCGCGAGAACGGTCGCGCTCACCAGAATGAGCAGCGGCGTGGTGATGCAGAGGATCACCGCCATGCGCATTTCCTTGGGGCCGATCTTCTTGCCCAGGTACTCAGGCGTGCGACCCACCATAAGGCCCGCGATGAACACGGTAAGGATCACGAATCCGAGCATGCCGTACAGGCCGCTGCCCACGCCGCCGAACACTACTTCGCCGAGCGCCATGAGCACCATGGGCACCATGCCGCCAAGAGGAGTGAAACTGTCATGCATGGCGTTGACTGAGCCGTTCGAAGCGGCCGTGGTAAACGCGGCCCACAGCGACGAGTCGGTCACGCCGAAGCGCGTCTCCTTGCCCTCCATGTTGCCGCCGGATTGATCGAGCGTGCCCATGCACACCTGTCCATCAGCCGCAAGCTGCGGCGTTCCCGTCTGCTCGAACGCCGCGATGGCCACGAGCGCAACCAGAAGCAGGATGAACATGGCCGCGAACACGGCCCGCCCCTGCCTCCGATCGGCGACGAAGCGCCCGAAGCTGAATACGCATGCCACTGGAATGAGCAGGAGCGACAGGCACTGAACAAGGTTCGTGAGTGGCGTGGGATTCTCCAGCGCGCTTGCCGAGTTTACGCCGTTGAAGCCGCCGCCGTTCGTGCCCAACTGCTTGATGGCTACCTGGCTGGCCTGCGGGCCCATCGGCACCGTGGCCTGGTCGATCGTCTTCACGGCAGCCGGGTCATCAGCCTCCACGATGTTCCCGTCGGCGTCCACGCCCACCGGCTCGAGCAGCTGCACAGTTTCATACTCGTTGAAGTTTTGCGGCGAACCCTGCTGCACGTCGACGATGGCCACCACGAGCGACAGGGGCAGCAGCACGAACAGCACGGCGCGCGTCACGTCCACGAAAAAGTTGCCCAAGCCCCGGTCTCCCGTACTCACAAGGCCGCGGAACAGGGCAAAGAGAACGGCTAAGCCCACGGCAGGCGTCACGAAGTTCTGCACGGTCAGACCGATAGCCTGCGAGAAGTAACTGAGCGACGCTTCGCCGCTATAGGCCTGCCAGTTCGTGTTGGTAACGAAACTGACAGCCGTGTTGAAGGCGAGATCCCAGCTGAGGCCGGGCAAGCCCTCGGGATTAAGCGGCAGCACACCCTGCAGCATGAGGAGGGCGAACAACCCTACAAGGCAGAGCGCGGAGAACGCGAAGGCGCTCACGAGGTACTTCTTCCAACCCATGCTCTCGTTTTTGTCCACACGGATGACGCGGTAGACGGCGTTTTCCACTGGCACGAGCACGCGCGAAAGCACGGCCACCTTCTCGCCAGCCATCACCCTGTTCATATACGCGGACAGAGGGACGGCGAGTGCCACGAGCAACGCCAGGTAGATGCCGTATTCCAAAAGCTCGTCCATCATCGCTCATCGCCTCCTTTGAGGAGCACGGAGAACAAGTAGAGCGCGACGATCACGCTCAATCCTCCGACGATGCCGGTTACGATTCCCATCGGTTTCCTTTCTTCTCAACGTCGCCTCGGTGCGGGGCGTTCCTTGCGCGGCGGCGCGGCCTCGGCCGTCGTTGCCGTCCGCATCGAACGCCGTGGCGCGATGCGGACACCGCCACGTGCTCAGAATAGGAAGAAGTGCATGAGCGCGACGTTAAGACGGCCGCGCTGGCGTTAAGATGGGATTAAGATAGGATGCTTCCCCGCTTGTCAGGGGTTATGGCAGGGAATGCTCGTTGAACGAAAAGAGCTTTGGCCAGCTATCCACGACCTGGGGGTTGCGCTCGCCCTGGGATTCGCCCGAGGGCGCGCAGAGGGTGAGCGTTGACTCGTGATGACCGCCAGCAGAAGGGGCCTCTTCTACGATGCCGACCCTGCGAACAACGCCGTCCGGCCAAGATGCCCCCTGCCGCCAATCAGTAGGGCTCGTCGAGGTTGGCGTGGGCCTGAGCATCGGCATCGAGGCCGAAGAAGCGGCCTTGGCGATAGCGATCGAGGGCCACAAGCGCAATCATGCCGGCGTTATCGCCACACGCGCTGAAGGGAGGCAGCACAAGCCGCACGCCCATCTGCTCGCAGAGCGCCTGGTACGCGTCGCGCAACGCGGGATTCGCCGCCACGCCGCCGCCTAGGCAGAACGTGGGCGCGCCCGTCTGCTCGAGCGCCATGCGGGCCTTCTTCACCTGCACGTCCACAACAGCCTGCTGGAAGCTTGCACATACGTCCGCCACATCCACCTCGCGGCCGGCGGCACGCTCGTTGTTGAGATAGGTGACCACGGCGGTTTTCAATCCTGAGAGCGAGAAGCGCAGATCGCCCGAGTGCATCATCGCCCGCGGAAACGCGATGGCATCCGGGTCGCCCTCCTTGGCGTGGCGCGAGATGGCCGGACCACCGGGGTAGCCTAACCCCAGCGCCTTCGCCACCTTGTCGAACGCCTCGCCCACCGCATCGTCGATGGTGGCTCCGAGCGTCTCGTAATCGCCCCAGTCCTTCACATGCACGAGCAGGGTGTTGCCCCCCGACACGAGCGACACCACTGCCGGCGGCGCGAAGTCAGGCGCGCCGATCTTGTTGGCGTATAGGT
>ENA-ORTH01001312-ORTH01001312.1-human-gut-metagenome-genome-assembly--contig:-NODE-1312-length-25996-cov-5.036737_pt1 | contig 25996 bp, 22 predicted proteins | sample MGYA00241914_ERZ509192 | MGnify/ENA primary metagenome ERZ509192 (study PRJEB26280, sample SAMEA2338826) | human gut metagenome | biome: human gut; feature: human-associated habitat; material: faeces... | reverse complement strand
ACGCCAGGCCTCGTAAGGTGCTTAACTTCCATTCTGCTCAGGATTGATGGGACTTTGAACCTGCTTCCTGTTGCACTTGGTTTGACAATTCACTTTCTATTTGACCGCCGGCCTGTACCCCGGCCTCCATCAACTAAGGGATATCGAACGCGTAGCGGCTGGCGACAATGAAGTTATCCGATACTGTCACAGGTGTGCCGTCTTCCAACGTGAGGCACGAGCGCATCTCAAACAGGGGCTCGCCCTCCGGCACAGCCAGAAGGCGGGCGTTTTCAGCATCTGCCCGCACCATCTCCAGATGGCAGGTGCGCGTGCCCGCAGGGCACAGGCCTTTTTCCCTCAAAAGGGGATACAGCGGGCCGTTCAGGTCTTCTTTTTGCAGAAAAGAATAGGTCTCATAGGGATACACAGCGTTTTCCACCATCACGGGCTCTCCGTCCGCCGTGAGCACGCGCTGCGTGTGCAGCACACGCGCCCCGCCGCCAAGGCTCAGCTGCTGCTGCTCTTCAGGCGTGGCCATACGCACTGCGCAGGCCAGCAGACGGTGCGCAGGACGCATGCCGCACTTTTCACACGCCTCCTGAAAGCTCAGCACATTCACGATTTTGCGGTGAAGCTTCGGCTTTGAGACAAATGTCCCCTTGCCCTGCTTGCGCACAAGGCAACCCTGGCTGCACAGTTCGTCCACTGCTGTGCGCACGGTGCGGCGGCTCACGCGGTAATGTTCCATCAGCTCCTGCTCGCTGGGCAGTTTATCGCCTGTTTTCAGCTCGCCTGCTTCTATCTTCTGCTTGATGCCCTCCAGAATCTGCCTGTACAGCGGAATGGTAGACTGCCGCAAACGGCCCGCGCTCTGTTCCATATTCTCGTTCCTTTTCCAAAAGTTCCCGAAAAACGGCAAGGCCTGCGCGCAAGAGGCTTTGCCGCCTCCTGTGCCCCGGCTGCACTGTTTTGAAAATATCATAGCATACCCTTTATGGCTTTTCAAGAAAGGCACGGGCGCTCAAGGCGCCTGTGCAAACAGTTTTTCTCTTTTTTCCGTCCGTCCTCCGCTGCAGGCCGTGATATTGCACAAAATGCGCCGCATATATTCGGGAATTCGCCCATTTCACTGCCAATCGCTTGAAAAGGCTATGCCCTGCGGCTATACTTATAACGTAACATAACGTCCTGTTTCAGAAGGCTGCGGCGGGTGCCTGCCTCCAAGACGTGATGGGGCGGAAAGGAATGATGTGGCATGCAGGAATACCGTATTTCCCGGGAAGAGATGCTGCACTGGTGCAGCATCCCAAAAGAGGAGCTGGCGCAGCACCCCGAGAGCAAGGTGCAGCATTTCATCATGAAAAAGGAGCGGCAGGAGGCCATGAACGTCGCCGCCGACATGATGTGCGAAGAGCTCGTGCGCAACAACGCGGCGGGCAGGCCCACAAAATGGGTGCTGGGCAGCGGCCCGGCAGACCATTACCCCCGCTTTATCGAGCGCGTAAACCGCGAGCGCATCAGCCTGAAAAACCTGTATGTGTTCCAGATGGACGAATGCCTTAACTGGGAGGGGCGCAAATACCCCCTAGGCGTACACAAAATGAGCTGCGAGGGCCGCATGCGCGCGCAGTTTTACGATAAAATAGACCCCGAGCTGAACGTGCCGGAAAGCCAGCGCATCTGGCCCACGCTGGAGGACCTGGACGGCCCGGACAGGCTTTGCGAACAGCTGGGCGGCATCGACACCGTGTGGGCCGGCGTAGGCTACAAGGGCCTTGTGGCCAACAACGAAACCCCGCTGGACCCCTACCAGCGCGTGACGCTGGAGCAGTATGCCAATTCCCGCACGCGCGTGGTGTACTGCACGCCGGATAACATCATCCAGTACAGCGAGCGCGATTTCGGCGGCTGCTACGACCTGTGCAACCCCATGATGCTCACCATCGGCATGAAGGTGATGCTCTCGGCAAAGCGCGCCGTATATATGATAACCACCGGCTCGTGGAAAAAGACGGTGCTGCGCGTGGCCATGTTCAGTGAGCCCACGCTGGAATACCCGGTGACGCTGTTCCCCAAATATGTGCCGGATATCACCCTTCTGTGCGATGAGTTCACGGCGGACCATCCGCTGAGCCACCCGAACAACCTTGTGTGCGAATGAAGGGACGGCGTGTATGAAGCCTGCAGACGTACTGGTGCTGAATAATATTGGCGGCGGGTTCGACATTCTTGTAAAGCGCCTGCCGAACCCGCACGAGACCATCATGATGAAGCATATGCACCTGACGGAAGACCTTGCCAAAGGCGGCAATGTGGCCGTGGCCCTTGCACGCCTGGGCATTTCGTGTGCCATTATCGGTAAGATAGGCGATGATGAGGCCGGAAGGCGGGACCTTGACTGGATGCAGGACGCCGGGGTGGATACCAGCGAAGTGCTTGTAAGCCCGGATGTAGCCACCGGCCAGGGCATCGGCATCATTGCCGACAACGGCGATAATATCCTCATCACAGGTGAGAGCTCCAGCGAAAAGCTCACCTGGGAGGAGGTGCAGGCGGCCATGCTTCGCCGCAGGGGCGCGGGGTATTTTATCACCGGGCTTGAGGTGCGCATGCCGCTGGTGCTGCGCGCCGCACAGCTTGCCAGGCAGCTTGGCATGCGGGTGATGTTCAACCCCAGCCCTGTGCCTGAGGGTGGCCTGCCCGCCCCACTGCACTATGTGGACGATTTTTTTGTAAACGAGGTGGAGGCCCAGCTTCTTCTTGGCCTGCCCGCCGCGGAGGTGGGCGACACCTTCGATGCGCGCGGCGTATGCGAGGCGCTGCGCGCGCGCTACCAGCCCGCGCGCGTGTTTCTCACGCTGGGCGCAAAGGGCAGTTACTGCCTGGACGGGCAGCATTTCTTTTTCACTCCGCCCGTGCCTGTCACAGCGGTAGACAGCTGCGGCGCGGGTGACGGCTACCTTGCCGCCGTGGCGGCAAACCTTGTGTGGGGCAGGCCTCTGCCGGAGGCCTGCCGATGGGCGGCAGGCTATTCTGCTTACGCCGTCACACAGCGCGAATGCCTGCCCGGCTATGCGGACAGGGCCACTGTCGAGGCCTTCCTCTCCGCGCACAGCGTCTGAGTGCATGCCTTGCGCAGCGCTGCATGGCTGCCGGTATTTTCTCTTTTATTCCGTTTGTTTCCGTATGCGGCATGGTTTCTCTCTCCTCCTGCCGCATGCCGCGGCAAGAAAAAGCCCCGCCCGTATTAGAATTACGGGCGGGGCTTTTTATGCTCTGTGCTGCCGTTACAAAAACTGCGAAAGCTGGCCTGCGTAAACATTCTCTGCATGCTGCAGGCGCTGGGCCAGCGCCACAGCGCCGGGGTTGGCGTTCTCGGCCTCCTTGATGGCCATGGTGAGGTCCGTCACGCCCATATGGTTTCCCTCTATCATCATCTGCGCCAAATTGCGCGAGGACGTGTCGCGCATCGTCTTCATGGCAATGCCCATCTGGGCGCTCATCTTTGCCATGGCGCTTTCAGGCTTCACCTCACAGCCGTCTGCCGCCAGCATGGCGCGCGCCCGGTTCGAAATATCCTCATGTGTGGCAAGCTGTTCGTGTATCTTCTTTTTCAGCTCGGCGTCCTTGGTGATGCCTATCAGCTTGTTCAGTGTGGTCTGGCACATCTGCGTGTTTTTCACCACCGCGCCCAGCAGCTTCTGCGTCTGGCTGTCCATATCGCGTCTCTCCTTCTCTGCGGTTTGCCTTGCTTTGACGCGCACAGGCGCTTGCGGCCTTTGCGCGCTGCCGTTAGTATGCGCATTCTGAAGCAAAACATGCACCCCGGCTCAACAGGCTGTTCTCCCGGCCCTGCTGTCGAAAAAGTGTATCTCCCCCGCAAACAATAATTATATTCAAGCCAGCTGATAACTGTCACAAAATTTCATCGAATAAATTGTATATTCCAACAAAAATACCTCGCAAAAAAATTTTCTTTTTCTGTTGTATCTATGCAAAATCAGTCAATGTACATAGAAACGCATGAAAACATCCGTCATATTGACGATTTGTTATGAAATTAACGAACAAATTCGTCAAGATAAAATTCTAAGTTTGGAGAAATTGTATAAATTCTATATAAAATATATCTAATTTTATGCAATTTGACATAAAATTCTGAAATTGTTATAGTATGGACAGAAAAGTGGAGAGAACCATCCGGCAAGGATCCACCGGATATCTTTTCGCGAAACACACCAATGAAATCCACCTTTTGATGTGAGACAAAGGAGCGCAATATGAAAAAGGCAATCGCAATTTTTCTTGTACTGACCTTTTGCAGCATGTTGTTAGCCGGCTGCTCTGATGCCCCTGCAGACGGCAGCACTGCCGGCGGTACTTCCATTTTGAATATCGGCACCGGCTCGGTAGGCGGCACAGATAATACCGTGGTGGAGGCGATCTCCTCTGTGGTCAACCAGAAGACCGGCCTGAAGACCTCTACCATCACCACCAATGGAGGCACTGAAATCATCTATCTGCTGGAGACCGGCGACATTCAGGCCGGTTATTCCGGCACCATCGACCTGATCAATGCTTTGAACGGGGCCAGCTCTTTCGACCACGCCGTAGACCCCTCTCATATGCTGCAGTGCTTCGGCTTCGTCACATGGGATCTGCCCCTGGTAGTGCTGGATAATTCCGGCATTGAAAGCTATGAGGATCTGGCCGGAAAGCGTGTCGGCCTTTCTCCGGTGGGCTCTTCCACCGCTGAGGTGCTGATGCTCGTTCTGGAGGCCTATGGCCTGACTGACAGCGTCACCATAGAGAATTTCACCTGGAATGAAGGATACACGGCATTGAAGGACGGCCGTATCGATGCCATGGTGGGCTCCTGGGCCAACGGTGACCCCATCAGCGGGCTGATCGAGCTCAAAGCCACCAAGGATATCCGTATTCTGAGTATGAGCGAAGAGGCAGCGCAGGCGGTGGCGCAGGCCAATGCGGGTGTGAGCAGCGGTGTGCTCAACAGTGAAAACGACGATTCTATCGCTTCCGGCGAAGAAGTAATCGCCCCCGCCAATTCAGGTGTTATCATCGCCGATGCCAGTGTAGATGAAGAAAGCATTTATCAGTACACCAAGGCTGTGCTGGAAAATCTGGAAGAGCTGAAGGGCATCTCCAACTATTTTGACGCCTTTGAAGATGTTTGCATGAGCGTATGTGTAGAAGGCGTCCCCTTCCACCCTGGCGCGGCAAAGGCGCTGAAAGAAGCCGGCCTGTGGGAAGACAGGTTCACCGTATATGACGGGGTATAACTCTGCCAGACAGTAGCTGCGATGCCCTCGTCATGAGGCGCAGCAGGGGCGCCCGTGCAGGGCGCCCCTATTTTTCAGGCAGGCAGTGAAAAAAACATGCCTGCCGTGACGTGACAGGAGGTATCCATGGAAGCAACCGCCAAAGCCGGGCTTGCCCGCGCACTGGACCGTGCCACCACCGTGGTGGCCGTTCTGATGAGCATCTATCATCTGGTGGCCTGCAACATCAACCTGTTTCAGGCGGGCCAGCACATCAACCTGCATATTTTGTTCGCACTTGTTATCGTGTTTTTACAGGCCATTAAAATCAAGGAGGGCCGCCCCACCTGGCAGGGCTGGTGCATGATAGGCCTTCTGGCCGCCAGTGTGGCAGTATGTGTGTATATTCATTTTAATTACACCAATTTCATGACTGCCCTGGGCGCACAGCCGTTCGATAAGGTATTCAGCGGCGTGTGCATTCTTTTGATCGTGCTGATTGCCACCCAGCGCACCTGGGGCTGGGTAATACCGGTCATCTCGGTCATCGCCCTGCTGTACGGCTATTTCGGCCCTTATCTGCCGGGGCCCCTGTTCCATGGCGGGCTTTCTTTCTCCCGCCTTATCACCTATGTCACCACCAATTTCGACGGTATTTACGGCATGCTGGCCTCCGTGTCGGCAAACACCATCATCCTGTTCACCATCTTCGGCGGAATGATGGATGCCTTCGGCGCCATAGGCGCCATTATGAATGTAGCCATGTCTGCCTCCACCAAGATCCGCTCCGGCGGTGCACAGGTTGCAGTGCTTTCCTCCGGGCTAATCGGCTCCATCACGGGCAGCGTGGCCGCCAACATCACCCTTACAGGCGCGGTATCTATCCCTTTGATGAAAAAGCGCGGTTACCCGGCTGAGTTTGCCGCCGCATGCGAGGCGGCGGCCTCCACCGGCGGGTCCATCCTGCCCCCTGTGATGAACGCCGCGGCGTTTATTATCGCAAGCTGGACGGGCATCCCCTATATCACACTGGTATTTGTAGGCATCACTCCCGCGCTGCTTTATTACGGCGGCATTGCTCTCAGCGTCTATATCAAGGCCTGTAAGCTGGGAGACGAAAAGGTTCGTGATGAAACGCTGACGGCCTTTCATTCCGCCTTTCTCAATCTGCTGGTGTTTATTATCCCGGTCATCGTTCTCGTCGTGCTGATGGTCATGGGAGAATCGGCGCAGAAATCGCTCTTCCTTGCCATTTGCTGCCTTGCGTTAGTGGGGCTGCTCCAGCAGTTCGTCATGCGGGAGGAAAAGCCCCTGCAAGCCTTTGTCAAAAAGCTTCTGGCCGGCTTTGAAAACGGCGGGCGGACCGTGGCCAGCATCGCCGTTGTAATGGCCTGCATGGGCGTGGTCGTCCAAATGATGACTGCCACCGGTCTTTCCAGCAAAATAAGCCAGTTCGCACTGGCTATTGCCGGAGATAATCTGCTGGTTTTGGCCATCGTGGTGGCCCTTACCTGCGTGCTGTTCGGTATGGGCATGCCCAGCGCCTCTGCATATATTCTTGCGGCTCTGCTTGGCGCACCTGCACTGACCACCTTCGGCGTGCCTGTGGTGGTTGCTCATTTCTTTGTTTTCTATTTTGCCGAGATGAGCGCCCTCACCCCGCCGGTGGCGATTGGCTGCCTTGTGGCGGCAGGCCTTGCCAAGGCAGACTTTTTTAAGACCTGCCTCATTTCCATGCGTCTTGCCATTGTGGGCTTCGTTTTGCCCTTCCTGTTTTTATACCGCCCGGCACTGCTTTTGCAGGGCACTGTGCTTGAGTGGGCCTGGGCCGTGCTGATGGTAGTGGCTTTCCTGTTCTGCTTCATTGTATTCTGCGAGGATTTCTTCCGCACACGCACCGTTCTATGGGAGCGCATCATAGCCGGCGTCGGCGCCCTGTGCTGTGTGCTTCCTTTCTATGCGCTGGATTTTGCCGGCCTTGCGCTGTTTGGCGTACTGATTATCAGCCAGGGGCGTAGGGTGCGCCGCGAGCGCAGCCTGAAACAGGCCGAATAACAGGAGGCCAGCCGATATGGGACAAAGTGGAAAAACCATCATTCTTTGCTGCACCATGGACACAAAAAGCTGTGAGGCGCTTTACCTGAAAGAGCAGGTGGAGGCATTTGGCCACGAGGTGCGCATCATCGACATGGGCATGAAAAAGCCCAGCCCTCCCGGTGTATTCATCACGCAGGCCCAGGTGGCGGGGCTCTATTACGAACAAATTGTCAGCAGCAATATCCGCAGCGAAGCTGCCGCCTATATGATAAAGGGCCTGAAAAGCATCGTGCGCCAGCTTTATGCCGACGGCCAGCTTGACGGCATTATGGCCATCGGGGGCTCTGGCGGCACCACTATGGCTTCCGCCGCCATGCATGAGCTTCCGCTGGGCGTGCCCAAAATCGTTGTGACTACCATGGCGTCCGGCAATACGCTGCCCTATGTACAGGGCGAAGACGTTCTGCTTCTGAACCCGGTGGTAGACATCCAGAACCTGAATTTTCTGACAGAATACATCCTGCGGCAGGCCGCAGCCGTGATGAACGGCATGATCTGCTGCCGCCCGCTGGAGCGCGGTAAGAAAAAAGCCATTGCCATCACCTGCTTCGGAGTGACTACCCCCTGTGTAGACCGCTGTGCCGGGCTGCTGCAGGAGGAAGGGTATGAGGTGCTCATCTTCCATGCGCGTGGTTCTTCCGGGGGAAAGATCATGGAAAAAATGATTGCCGAAGGGCATTTCTGCGCCGTGCTGGATGTCACTACAACTGAGCTGGCCGACGAAGTGGCCGGCGGCATCTATTCAGTGGGCCCCCGGCGGCTGCGGGAGGCGCCGGCCCACGGCATTCCCTACATTGTAGTGCCCGGCGCGCTGGAGATGATAAATCTTGGTTCGGAAGACACCCTGCAGCCCGCGCAGAAGGCCCGCACCCTGTATTATCACAGCCCAAGTTCAGTAAAAATGCGGGCCAATGGTGCAGAAATGAAAGAGCTGGGCGAAATTTTTATCCAGCGGTTGCAGCACAGCCGTCCGGGAATGACCAAAGTCATCATTCCGGCAAGGGGCTTCTCCAGTGTGGATATGCCCGGCAAGGTATTCAGCGACCCGGACGCCAACCAGATTTTCATCAATGAAGTAAAGTACAAGATGCCTAGCAACGTGCCTGTAATGATACAGGACAGCCATGTCAATGACCGGGCATTTGCCGATGTGCTCGTGCGCGAGCTGCTGCGCATGATGCCCAAAACACAGTATTGAGGAGTGCTTGAGACATGCGATTTACACGCGAACAGGTGCTGGCCGCTTTGCGCGGGCGCATCGACCAGGGCAGGGCTGTGCTGGCAGCCGCTGCCGGAAACGGGCTGGTGGCTCGTGTGGAGGAAAAAAACGGCGCCGATCTGATTATCGTATATAATTCCGGGCGATACCGTATGAATGGGATTGCCAGCATTGCCGGGAACCTTCCTATTGGGGATGCCAACGCCATCGTGCAGGAGATGGGGCAAGAGCAAATCCTCCCGCTGGTGCGCAGCACCCCGGTCGTGGCGGGCATTTATGGGGTGGACCCCACCCGCGACATGCGCCGCTTTCTGGAGGGGCTGGCAGACATCGGTTACAGTGGAGTAATCAACTTTCCTACCGTAGGCAAGCTGAGCGGCCCCATCCGGCAGGAGCTGGAGCAGGTAGGCCTGGGCTTTTCCCGCGAGGTGCAGCGCCTGCATCTGGCCGCAGAGCTTGGCTTTTTCACCATGGCATATTGCTATTGCCCGCAGGAGGCCCGCATGCTGGCCGAGGCCGGCGTTGATATCATCGTCTCTCATGTGGGGCTCACCGCAGGCGGCGACGTGGGGGTGCGCACCGCCAGCCCGCTGGAGGAAGCTGCCGAAAGGACACGCGCCATTCTGGAGGCGGCGCTGGAGGTTCGGCCGGACATCATCCCCCTGTGCCACGGCGGACCCATCGTCACCCCGCAGGATGTGCAGAAGGTCATCCAAGCTACGCCTGCCGTGGGCTTTGTGGCTGCCTCCAGCATTGAGCGCCTGCCGGTAGAAGGCGCCGTGGGCAGCATGGTGCAGGCCCTGAAGGCGGTGTCTCTGTGAGGGGGGGAACGCTTTGCCGGCCCGCCGCGCGCACGGTTCTTTTTTATCTGCTTGGGGCGGCGGCGCTGGCTGTGAGCCTGTGTGCCGACAGCCTGAACGTTCTCTTTCCTATTCCCATGGGCGGGCCGGGCTATGCGGCGCTGGCTTTGCTGGTTTTCGCAATTTTAAGCTGGTGTTTGATGCTGGCCCCTATTGCCGTGACGGCACTGGCGGTGCTGGTGCTGCTTCCCTTTACCGGGCTGATGGATTTCGGGCAGGTGGTTGCCACCGGCTTCGGCGACAGTACCTTCGCATTTTTTCTTGGTGTTCTGCTGCTGAGTGCCGCCTTCCAGAAAACGCCTCTTGGGCGCCGCATCGCGCTGGTCATTTTCCGCATATTCGGCTGCAAGCCGCGCTGTGTGCTGTTTGGCCTGATGCTTGCGGGCATGCTGCTTGCCATGTGGGTTACAGAAGTAGCCAGCGCAGCCATCCTTTACCCCCTGGCACTCTCCATTGTAGAGCAAAGCCGCGGCCGGGCAGACCATCCCACTCTGGCGCGCGTTCTCATGCTTGGCGTCGCGTGGGGACCCGCTTTTGGCGGCGTAGCCACACCTATTGCAACCGGGGCAAACCTTGTAGCCGTGAATTATCTGGAGCAATATGCCGGAATAACCGTCAGCTTCGGGCGCTGGATGAGTATTGGCCTTCCCATTGCCGTCACGCTGCTGGCAGCCGGCTGGTTCCTGCTTGCAAGGGAGATACCCCGTGGCGCAGAGGCCTTGCAGATAGAGGGAAATATCCCCCCTTTCAGCCGCAAAGAAGCCTTTTTGCTGGCGGATTTTCTGCTTGCCGTGCTGCTCTGGGTGCTGGGGGAGAAGGTCGGGCTGTCCAGCCATCATGTGGCCCTTCTGGCAGGGCTGGTGCTGTTTCTGCCCGGCGTTGATGTTCTGGACTGGAAGGACACGGTCCGTTCTATCAGTTGGGATTCCATCATCCTTATCTGCAGCGGCATCGTACTGGGGCAGGTGCTGTACCAGTACGGCGTTGCCGAATGGATGGCCGGGCTGTTGTTTGTGCCGGGGCTTTTACAGCAGGGCCTGTTTCTCACAGGCGCGTATATCGTGCTCGCTGTATCGGTTCTGAAAATCCTGTTCAGCAGCAACACAGTGGCAGGCGTTATTCTTGTGCCCGTTATGATCACGCTGGCCGGGCAGCTTGGGGCCAGCGCCTGGGGCTTTGTGGCCCCCTGTATCTTTTCTTCAGCACTGTCCTTTATCGTGATAACCTCCAGCCCCGTCAATGTGATACCCTATGCCTCCGGCTGCTTTACCCCCGGTGATATGGCCAGGCGCGGGGCGGTGATGACGCTGCTTGCCGCTGTTATCATCGCCTTCTGGCTGATGCTGCTGCAGGTGCGCTGAGCCGCTTTCCATTTTCCAGCGCACGGCATGTGCGCCCGCCGCCGCTCTGAGTCAGCCCCCCCCGGGCTAAGCCGGGGGGGTTGTGTAAGCCTCGGAAGGGTATACTGCCGGTAAGCCTCTCAAGAGGCGCTGAAGGCTCTGTCTTTTGCATCACCTGCCCCGCCTCCCCCTAAACGGGGTTCCTCCCCGTGCGTGCTGCAGCTTTTGGGGATTGAATGCCATTCTCGCCTCGCTCGGAACTGACAGCGAAAGCCCTTTTACTCCCCCGGCACAGCCGCGGGTTGTCGTTTCGCTAAAACAAATAATACAAAAACCCCCTATGAAAGCCGTTTGGCCTCCATGGGGGATTTTTTCATATTGGGCCTGCAGAGCAAAACACTCCGCACCCGGCGCCATAGCCCTGCCCCAAGCACCATTATACCCTGCCGTACCTTTCGCACACGGTACGGATATGCTTTGCCAGCCCGGGCGACAAGGAGGCTGCCTCGCAGCGCCAGCTCCAGTTGCCGCCGCCTATGGTGCCGGGCGTGTTGATGCGCCCTTCCCTTCCAAGGCCCAGCCAATCCGCCATGGGCACCACGGCCAGCCGGGCCGGGCTTTGCAGCACACCGCGCAGAAGGCCCGCAGCCTCACCCTCTTCGGCGGAAAGGCCCAGATATTCCCTTGCGTGACGCTTTTCCTTTGCACGGGCCGTGCGCCACCAGGCCCGCAGGGTGGTGTTGTCGTGCGTGCCCGGGTACGCCACGCAGTTCTCTGGGTAGTTATGTGGCAGATGGTCGCTGCCCGGGCCCGCGCCGAACGCAAACTGCAGCACTTTCATGCCAGGGAAGCCTGTCTCTTTCAGCAGCGCGCGCACGCTTTCGAACATCTCGCCCAAATCCTCCGCCACAATGGCCGCGCCCGGCACGGCGCGCAGCACCTCGCCCCACAGCCGCATGCCCGGCCCCTGCCGCCACTCTCCCTTCCGCGCGTTGGGCGCGCCGTAGGGGATGGCGTAATAGGTGTCAAACCCGCGGAAGTGGTCGATGCGTACGGCGTCGTATAATTCCAGCGAAAAGCGCACCCGTTTTATCCACCAGTCATAATGCGTGCTCTCGTGCCGGGCCCAGTTGTACAACGGGTTACCCCAAAGCTGGCCGTCGGCTGAAAAATAATCCGGCGGGCAGCCCGCCACATCCCTGGGCAGGCCCGCCTCGTCCAGCCAGAACAGCTCGCGCCCGGCCCATACGTCGGCGGAATCGGGCGAGACATAGATGGGAATATCCCCCAAAATGCGCACGCCCTTTTCGTTCGCGTACGCCTTCAGCGCGCGCCACTGAGCGAAAAACTCGTACTGGCAGAATTTCCAGAAATGCACTTCGGCCTCGTGCCCGGCATACAGCTCCCGAATGGCGTCCGCCTCGTGCATGCGCAGCGCCTCGGGCCACTGCCGGTAATCGCGCCCGCCCTCAAGGCCCTTTGCCGTCATGAACAGGGCATAGTCCTCCAGCCACCAGCCCTGCTCATAGCAGAAGTGGTAGTAATCGTCCGGGTACCATTTCGAAAACCGCGCAAAGGCCCTGCGCAGCACGGCAAAATGCGTTTCTCGCACGGCGTCGTAATCCACGGCGCGCGGCGTTTTCCCAAAGGAAAGGCCGGCGTATTCCTGCTTTTTCAAAAGCCCCCTTCTGCGCAGGGGCTCGAAATCAATGAACCATGGGCTGCCTGCAAAGGCCGAGCAGCTTTGGTACGGGCTGTCACCGAAGCCCGTGGGCGACAGCGGCAGTATCTGCCACACGCGCTGGCCCGCGCGGGCCAGAAAATCCACAAAATCATATGCGCCCTTTCCCAGCGTGCCGATGCCGAACGGCCCCGGCAGGCACGACACCGGCATCAGAATGCCGCTTTCCCGCATAAAACATTCCTCCCACCTGCGCGCCGCGCGGCGGCACGCCTGCAATTATTTGCATTATAGTACAAAACGGATGGTTTTGGTATACAAAAAATCGGCGCTTTATTTAGTGCTTTTGACAAAAACGTATGATAAAATTGAAAAAAGACGACATGCGGCCGCCAGCGGCCCAAAAAGGAGGGCCCGCCATGGCCGGAACAAAAAAGCTGTATTACAAAGACGCATACCTGCGCGAATTCTGCGCCAAAGTGCTTTCCTGCACGCCCTGTGCAGACGGCATGTTCAACGTGGTGCTGGATGAGACGGCCTTTTACCCCGAGGGCGGCGGCCAGCCCGCCGACCATGGCGCGCTGGGCGCCGCGCGGGTGATAGACGTGCAGCTTATGGGCGAAGCCGTCGTGCACCGCACCACCGCCCCGCTGCGTGTGGGCGAGACGGTACAGGGCAATATCGACTGGGCGCGCCGGTTCGACCACATGCAGCAGCATACGGGCGAGCACATCACCAGCGGCATCATCAAAAGCCGTTTCGGCTTTGACAACCTGGGCTTCCACATGGGGCGGGAAAGCGTTGTGCTGGAATGCTCGGGCCAGCTGGACGCCGCCCGGCTGGCAGAGCTGGAGCTGGCCGTCAACGAGGCCATCTGCCACAACGGCGAGGTGCGCGCCTGGTTTCCCCGGCCGGACGAACTGGCCGGGCTTACTTACCGCAGTAAAAAAGAGATAGAGGGCGACGTGCGCATCGTGGACGCCGCCGGGGCGGACGTGTGCGCCTGCTGCGGCACGCATGTGGCGCGCGCAGGCGAGGTGCAGCTTGCCAAGTTCACCGGCGTCACGCGCCACAAGGGGCACACCGTAATAGAGGCGCTGTTCGGCGCGCGCGCCCTGGCAGATTACTTCAAAAAGCACGAGGCGCTTATGCAGCTCAGCGCCTTTTATTCCGCCCCGCCGCTTCAGGTACCCCAGCGCGCGCAGGCCGAGCGCGCCGCGTGGGAACAAAGCTCCCTTGCCGCGGCGCGGGTGCAGCAGGCGCTGTTTGAGGCCGAGGCAAAGCTGTGCCCGCCGTGCACACCGGCGGTGCGCTTCTGCGAGGGCCTTTCGCCGGACGGCGCGCGCCGCTATGCCTGCGCCCTGGCAGAGGCTTGCCCCGCGGCGCTGGTGTTTGGCGGCAGCGAGGGCGCTTACGCCTGCGCCCTGGCCAGCCGTACGGCAGATATGCGCCCGCTGGGCGCGGCGCTGGCCGGGGCGCTGAACGGCAAGGGCGGCGGCAAGCCCGCACTGTGGCAGGGCCGCGCCGCCTGTACGCGCGCGGCGGCGGAAAGCGGGGCCGAACGCATTTTTGCGGAGGCCGGGCTGTGAGGCCGCACCCTCCCGCAGCGAGGCGCATCGCCCTGCTGGACTGGGTGAAGGCCGCCGCCATCGTGAACATGGTGGCATACCACGCGCTGTACGACGCGGCATTTCTGTTCGGGGCGGCGGGGGTGCAGGCATTTATGCGCTCTGCCCCCGCCCACTGGTGGGAGAGGTGCATCTGCGGCTCCTTCATTCTTGTTTCAGGCGCGCTGGCGCTGCACAGCCGCAGGCCCTACCGCCGGGCGCTGGCTGTGTTCGGCGCGGGGCTGCTTATCACGGCTGTGACGCTGGCGTTCACACCGCAGCTTTCCATCTGGTTCGGCATCCTGCACTTTCTGGGCCTTGCGGGGCTTCTTACCGCGCTGGCGGCGCCCGCCCTGCGGCGCGTGCCGCCGTGGGCGGGCCTTGCCGCCTGCGCGGCGCTGTTCTGGCTGACGCACACCATCCCCTACGCCCAATGGCCCTGGGGTGCGCCGCTGCCGCAGGCGCTGTATGACGCAAAATTTCTTCTTTTCCTGGGCTTCTGGCCCATGAACAGCGGGCTTACCTCCAGCGATTATTTTCCGCTGATGCCGTGGCTGTTCCTGTTCTGGGCAGGGCTGTTCGCGGGGCGGGCTGTTCACGGCACGCCCCTTGCGGCGGCATGCGCCCGTGTGCCGCGCTGCCGTGCGGCGGAATGGCTGGCGCGCCATGCCCTTGTCATCTATGTGGTGCACCAGCCCCTTGCAGCCGGGCTTGTGTGGCTGATTCTGCGCTTTGCTTGAAAGGGCGCGGCAAACCTGTTAGAATGGTGATATTGATACGCGGGCGGCCTGCCGCATGACGCTGGCGGAAAGCGCGGCGCCGCCGCACGGGAAAGATGAGGCGAGATGATTTGAAGCTGGAAAAGGGCACGGTGCGCACGCTGGCGCTTGTTCTGTTCGGCGCCATTCTGTTCTATTGGGCGCTGGACCATTGGGACCTTTTGTGGGACGCTGTGCGCCTGTGCGCAAGGCTGATGTTCCCGTTTTTCCTGGGCTTTTGCATCGCATTTGTGCTGAACGTGCCCATGCGGGCGCTGGAGAAGAAGTTCTGGCCGCAGACAGATAAAAAGGCGCTGAACGCCCTGCGCCGCCCCACCTGCATTTTGGTCTCGCTGGTGCTCATTCTGGCCATCCTCACCGCGGTGGTGATGCTGGTGGTGCCGGAGCTGGTAAACGCCTTCGGCGTCCTGGCAGACCAGGTGCCTGTTTTCCTGAAAAATGCGCAGGCATGGCTTCTGGCGAACGGCGACGCCTTCCCTGCCCTGCAGGACTGGCTGTCTTCCGCGCAGATAGACTGGAACGGCATCGGCAAAACGCTGTTTGGCTATGTGACCACCGGCGCGGGCAATATTCTGGGCGGCACCGTACATGTAGTGACGGGCATTGCGGGCGGCACCACCAACACCATCATCGCCTTCATTTTTGCTTTGTATATTCTGCTTGGCAAGGAAAAATTCAAACACCAGCTTATTGTGCTGGGGCAGGCCTTCCTGCCCCAGCGCATGTGCGGCGCGCTGGCCCATGTGGGCAAGGTGGCGGCGCGCACGTTTGCCAAATTTGTCTCAGGGCAGTGCATCGAGGCATGCATCCTTGGCACGCTGTGCTGGCTTGGCATGCTGCTGTTCCGCTTCCCCTATGCGCCCATGGTGGGCGCGCTGGTAGGCATCTCGGCCCTGGTGCCCATTGTAGGCGCGCTGGTGGGCACTGTGGTGGGCGCCTTCATGATCATGATGGTAGACCCCATCCTGGCTGTGTGGTTCGTGGTGTTCCTGCTGGTTTTGCAGCAGATAGAGGGCAATGTCATCTACCCGCGTGTGGTGGGTTCTTCTGTTGGCCTGCCGCCGGTGTGGGTGCTGGCTGCCGTCACACTGGGCGGCAGCCTGTACGGCATCGCGGGCATGCTGTTCGGCGTGCCCACGGCCAGCGTGGCCTATACGCTGGTGAAAGAGGCCGCCGCACGGCGCCTTGCCGCAAAGGCGGCGGCCAGTGCGGGCACCCCTGCACCGCTGCCCGTGCCGCAGGCCGCGCACAGCGAAGCGCCCGCAGAGGGCAGGCAGCCCGCCCCGCCTGAAAAGCCTGCCGCAAAACGCGCGCGGCAGACGAAGAAAAACGGCGCCGGGCCGGCCCAGGGCCGGTGACGTATGCGCCATAGCCGGAAAGGAATTTTCATGAGTTTGCTGTCAGATGCAAAAAGCATGCTGAAAAAAGACCCCGCAGCCCGCAGCCTTGCGGAAGTGATGCTGCTGTACCCGGGGTTCCATGCGCTTATTTTCTACCGCATTTCCCATTGGCTGTTCGGCCACCGGCGCTTTTTTCTGGCGCGCACTGTCAGCCAGTGGGGGCGGGGATTTACAGGCATTGAGATACACCCCGGCGCCACCATAGGCGAAGGGCTTTTCATTGACCACGGCGCAGGCATTGTGGTGGGCGAAACGGCAGAGATAGGCAACAACGTCACCATCTATCATGGCGTCACCCTGGGCGGCACCGGCAAGGATGAGGGCAAACGCCACCCCACGGTGTGCGACAATGTGCTTATCGGCACAGGCTGCAAGGTGCTGGGGCCCATCACCATCGGTGAAAACAGCCGCATCGGTGCAAACAGCGTGGTACTCACTGATATTCCCGCCAACGCCACCGCCATCGGCATCCCGGCCAGCGTAGTGCGCATCAACGGCAATAAAGTGGTGCACGAAAGCGAAGTGCTGAACCAGCGCGATTACCCTGATGTGGTGCACGCCGAGCTGGCAGCCCTGAAAAAGCGTCTGGATGACCTGGAACAAAAGCAAGCGGAATAAATTTGCATCATGGCCACCGGACGTGCCGGCAGTTTGCACAGCTTTCCTTGGGGCCTGGTGCTGGCCGAACCCCCGGATTGCACAATGCTTCCGTCTGCATAAAGCGCCTTGCCGCTGTTCAAGCAGCCGCAGGGCGCTTCTGCTTATCCCCTGCCGATATTGATTCCTTTTTCCTTCTATCGTTTTACTGACGCCTCTCTTCGCGCGGATCTTTTTCCTGCGTATGGAAAAAACGTTTTGGAACCGCTGGCCCTTCCCCTGGTCTTCATTTACAAAACAGAGGCCGCCCCGTTTGGCTTCGGCTGCGGGGCCTTCTTTTTTCATTGCGGCACGGCCAGCGTGCACACTCGCATCAAGGATGCGCCGGAGACTGGGCTGTAAGGCTATCTGTCCCTTCACCGAAAAGCACAGGCAGCCGGGCATGGCATGGGGCGGCAGGGAAACCCGCCTTCCGCCTCATAAGCTCGTGAACTTGGTGCAACCAGGCCCCCATGGCAGCCGTCAGGCCGCCATGGGGCTTTTTTCGTATCTTCTGCATCCGTGTATTCGGAAGCGTGGGGCAAAACCGCGCTGTGCCGCCGGAAATGGGGGCACACGCCGCGGCCAAGGTTATTCTCCGCCGCCTGCCTCCAGCATAGGCGGTTTAGCTACAACTTTTATTGAGAAATAGTGCTTGTATTTGGAAAACAGACCGTCCGCTGCATGCAGATATTTCATTTTGCAAGACCGCAGGCCCCTTTCCAGTGTGCAGGGGTGAACGCGGCTACATGTCAATACCGCGAGACAGGCCTGCCGGGCGGCAGCACAGGACCCGAAGGGCAGAGTTATTTGCAGCATAAAGAGGCCCCGGCCGGGGGCCTCAAAAACGTCTGATACGGCAGGAAAGGGGAAGTACGCCTTTGCGTGCACACGCTATCCATAGGATTCCTCCGCCCCGTCCGGCCCATAAGCCGGGCGGCTTTCCCTTTCGCGCCGCATGCTTTCAGGCCGCGTCCTGCTCGGTATCCTCGAAAATGGCGCGCAGGCCGCCCAGAAAGCTTTTGTCTCTTCTTCTGTACGGCAGCACCGGAACAGGAAAAGCAGAAAGGTAGCGAGTCCAAAGCACGCCTGCCCGCCCTCCAGCGCGGTATAGCTCCGCGTGCTCATCCACGGCGGGCGGCCATCTGTTCCTGCGTGAGGCCCAGCCGGTGCCTTGCTTTCAAAAGCTCACAGCAAAGGTAATGTTTCATGGCGGTTTGCAGTAAATTTTTCATTGGCAAATTCTTCCTTATCAGAATCTACCAAAATTTTACTGAGAACAGGAAGTGCACACTATGAACTGCATTTCCTGAAATAAAAAATGTCAAAAAAAGCGCAGCCCCATGGCAGGCATGCCATGGGGCTGGTGTAAAGGAAAGCGGGAGTTAGACACCGTTTTTCGCAAAGGACAGATTTAATTTGAACCGCAAGAGGCGCTTACTTGTATGCGGAGCAGGCACTGCATGCCGGACGTTCGCCGGTGCATACGGAGCCGTGCAAGCAGGATAGAATTCAGCTTTTACATGAAAAGGCATTGTACACCTGCATACAGAACGGGGGATTGTATCCATATCCCGGCGCAGGGGTTCTATGAAGCCCGCGCCTTTTGAATTTTTTATTTTGTACGGACTCAGGCGAAGGGATGGTAGGCGCTTACTTTTCGCAGATATGCTCCAGCGCCTTTTCCAGAATATCCTTCACATGGGCATCATTCAGGGAATAATACACATTTTTGCCCTCCTTGCGCGAACGGATAAGCTTTGCCGTGCGCAGCGCGCGAAGCTGGTGCGACACGGCGCTGGTGGTCATATTCAGCAGGGCGGCCAAATCGCCCACACACAATTCGCCCTGCTCCAGCGCCCAAAGAAGCTGGATGCGCGTGCCATCACCCATCACCTTGAAAAAATCCGACAGATCGTACAGCACAGACGTATCCGGCATGCTGGGGCGCACAGCCGCCAGCCTCTGCTTTTGCCCGCAGGCACGTTTTTCCGCGTTTTCCATTGATTCAGGCGCCCCCATTCCGCTTTTCGGCCAAGTAAACACAGCGCGGCCCTGCTGCCGCCGTGCACAAAACCGCGTGTTTTTCTTAGTATAAGCCTTTTTTGCGGGAAATGCAAAATTTTTTCTGAAATATATTGACATTTGAGCAACTGTTCAACTATAATAACAGCAGAACGAACCGCGGCCCGCCCGCGGCAATATAAAAGGAGGAACCCCGCATGAAAAAAACATTTAAGCTGGACGAAATCGACTGCGCAAACTGCGCGCTGAAGCTGGAGGAGGCCCTGCGCAAGGTGGACGGCGTGCAGGAGGTAAAGGTGAACTTTCTTTCCCAGAAGCTGACGCTTGCCGCCGCGGACGACGCCTTTGACGCCGTGCTGAAGCAGGTGGTGAAAACCGCCCGCAAGGTAGAGCCGGACTGCGAGATTATCCTGTAAAACATGCCGGGCGGCGGGCGCGCCGCACAAAGTATTTTTTTAAGAGGAAAGGGGCTTTTTCCCATGAGCAGAAAGCAGAAGAGAGGGCTTGCCCGTATTGGTGCGGGCGCCGTGCTGCTGGCGGCGGCATGGCTGCTGCCGCTGGAGGGGTGGGCCTCTCTGGCGGCATTCGCCGTGCCCTATGCCGTGGTGGGCTGGGATGTGCTGTGGAAGGCCGTGCGCAACATTCTGCACGGGCAGGTGTTTGACGAAAACTTTTTGATGGCGCTGGCCACCGTGGGTGCCTTTGCCACGGGCGAATATTCAGAGGGCGTGGCCGTCATGCTGTTCTACCAGATAGGCGAATGGTTTCAGCGCTATGCGGTGGGGCGCTCGCGCAAGTCTATTGCAGCGCTGATGGATATCCGGCCGGACCACGCTAACCTTGTGGGGCCGGACGGTACCGCGCAGGAGGTAGACCCTGATGAAGTAAGCGTGGGCAGCATCATTCTGGTAAAGCCGGGCGAGCGCGTGCCGCTGGATGGTACTGTGCTGGACGGCGACAGCATGCTGGACACAGCGGCCCTCACCGGTGAAAGCGTGCCGCGCCACGCGGCGGCGGGGGACGCCGTCATCAGCGGCTGCATCAACGGCAGCGGGCTTCTGCGCGTGCGGGTAGATAAGCCGTACGGTGAATCTACCGTGGCCAAAATTCTGGACCTTGTAGAAAACGCAGGCGAGAAAAAGGCCAAGGCAGAAAACTTTATCACAAAATTTTCCCGCTGGTACACCCCTGCGGTGGTGATAGCGGCGCTGGCGCTGGCCGTGCTGCCCCCGCTTGTGCTGGGCGGCGGCTGGGCCGGCTGGGTGCACCGCGCGCTTATCTTTCTTGTCATCAGCTGCCCGTGCGCGCTTGTCATCAGCGTGCCGCTGTCCTTCTTCGGGGGCATCGGCGGGGCCTCCCGGCGCGGCATTCTGGTGAAGGGCGGCGCGTATATGGAGGTGCTGGCCAACACCGGCACTGTGGTGTTCGACAAAACGGGCACGCTGACAAAGGGCGTGTTCAGCGTGACAGCCGTGCACCCGCATGAAATAGACAAAACGCAGCTTATAGAGCTGGCCGCACTGGCCGAAAGCTATTCCACGCACCCCATTGCGGCCTCGCTGCGCACGGCCTACGGGCATACGCCCGACACCGCGCGCGTGGCAGATTATGAAGAGCTCTCCGGCCGGGGAGTGCGCGCCAAGGTGGACGGCCGCACCGTGTGCGTGGGCAACGGCAGGCTGATGGACGAGGCCGGTGCCGAATGGCACGAATGCCACCTGACGGGCACGGTGGCGCATGTGGCGGTGGACGGCCGCTATGCCGGGCACATTGTCATTTCCGACGAGGTGAAGCCGGACGCCGCCGCAGCCATTGCCGCGCTGAAGGCGGCAGGCGTGCACAAGACGGTGATGCTGACGGGCGACGCCAAAGAGGTGGGCGAAGCCGTGGCAAAGCAGCTTGGCATAGACGAGGCACACACACAGCTTCTGCCCGCCGGCAAGGTGGAGCATATGGAACAGCTGCTGGCAGGCCAGCCGAAGGGCGAGGCGCTTGCCTTTGTGGGCGACGGCGTGAACGACGCCCCGGTGCTAGCCCGCGCCGATGTGGGCATCGCCATGGGCGGCATCGGCTCTGACGCAGCCATAGAGGCCGCCGACGTGGTGCTGATGGACGACAAGCCCTCGAAGCTGGCCGAGGCCGTGCGCATCTCGCGGCGCACCCTGCGCATTGTGCACCAGAATATTGTGTTCGCGCTGGCGGTAAAGGCGCTGGTGCTGGTGCTGGGCGCGCTGGGCATGGCTAATATGTGGGAGGCCGTGTTTGCAGACGTGGGCGTGATGGTGCTTGCCATTCTGAACGCCATGCGCGCGTTGAAGGCGCCGCGAGAATAGCCCTTCCGGCGCATATCTAAAGTCAAGCCCCAGAAGGGCATACTGTCGGCAAGGTTCTCAAAAGGCACTGAATACTCTGTCTCCTTCATCCCGCCTCCCGTAAACAGAATTCCTCCCATTGCATGCTGCATCTTTTTGTTATTGAATGCCATCTCGCTTCGCTCGAAACTGATAGCGAAAGCCTTTTTACTCCCCCCTGCACAGCCACGGGGTGTCGTTTCGCTAAAACAGGCAGGCGGCCTGCGGGGGAAACCCGCAGGCCGCCTGTTCTGTGTTTCGTTATATGCTTTGACGATATACCCCCTCTGCCGGGGCGGGGAAAAGCTTTCGCTTCAAACAGCGGGCGAAGCGGGAAATGGAAAGCAGCCTTGCGGCCAGTAAAAAATGCTTTCTGAAAAGCAGTGCCCGTTTACGGACTGCCGTGCAGGTGATGCAGAGGGCGGGGTTCTATTCCGTGCCTTCTGAGGGGCCTATCGGCGCAAAGCAGCACTTTCGGGGCTTGCGCAAGCCCCGGCTTTGCCGGGGGCATGGTTAAAAAAGCCGCCGGATGTGCGCCGCAAAAGGCTTCAGCCTCCCGCGCCGGGCAAAGCCGTCTGCGGGCAGCGCCTCTCAGGAACAAAAGCTCCGCTGCCGGAACAGCCCTTCCCTCTCCTGTTTTCGGGCCGCAGGGAGGCCGAACCCTTCTACGGCCCACGGCGCGTGCCGGCAATGCGCCCTTTCAGGGCCTACGCACGCCGTGCGCTCTGCCCGGGGCCGAAGCAGAGGCCGGGCCCAGGCATGGCCGGCGCAGAAAAGCGGGCTTTCCGGCCTCCTGTGTGTTTGCCGGGGCCAGATGCGCTGCGCCAAGCTGCCCGGCGCGCACTCTATTAAGGTGAAAGGGGCCTGCGCGCCGCACGGCCGTCACCCCAGCATGGGCTTCACCAGAAGGAAGTAAACCAACACCACAGCGCCAAGCACGATGCGGTACCACCCGAACACCTTGAAATCGTGCCGCTTCACATAGTTCATCAAAAAGCGGATGGTCAGCATGCTCACCAGAAAAGCCGTCAGCATGCCTACGCCCAGCACGGCCAGCTCGGCGGAAGAGAAGGAAAGGCCGAATTTCAAAAGCTTGATAAGGCTGGCGCCCGCCATGACGGGAATGGCAAGAAAGAAGGTAAACTCTGCCGCCAGCGTGCGCGAGCAGCCCAGCAGGATGCCGCCCAGAATGGTGGCGCCGGAGCGGGACGTGCCTGGTACGAGGCTGAGCACCTGAAACATGCCGATGCCGAACGCCGCGGCCCAGCTGAGGCTTTCCACCGTGGCCATTTTCACCCGGCGCGGGTTCGATTCCACCACAATGAACAGCACACCGTACAGAATGAGCATGGCGGCCACCACGGGCGGGTTGTGCAGGTGCTCGGTCATCCAGTCGTCCAGCGGAAGGCCGATAACCATGGCGGGCAGAACCGCCACCAGCACCTTGAACCACATCACCCATACGTCCTGCCTGCAATAGCGGCGCACAAGGTAGTGCCCCGCGCCCTCGCCGTTATGGCGCACGGCCCTGCGGTTGCAGAAGGGCCAAAGCTGGCCCCAGAACAGCACCACCACCGCCAGAATGGCCCCGAACTGGATGACCACATCGAACATTTTCTTGAAGGCGTCCGACATGCCCAGCGAGATGAACTCATCCGCCAGAATAAGGTGCCCCGTGCTGGAGATGGGCAGCCATTCCGTAATGCCCTCCACAATGCCAAGAATGGCCGCTTTCAACAAATCTAGCATAATAGAAAAACCTCCGTTTTTTGGGCGCCCGCACACAGAGCAGGGCGTGCCGCCTGCTGCGCCCGGATGTTACAGGCCGCGCAGAAGCACGCCCACCGGGCAATGGTCCGAGCCAAACACATCGGAATATATCATGGCGTCCTCAAGCTGCGGCATAAGCCGCTCGGACACCACGAAATAGTCAATGCGCCAGCCCGCGTTCGTATCCCGCGCGCGGCGGAAATAGCTCCACCAAGTATATGCGCCCGTCTTATCCGGATATTTCCGACGGAAAGTGTCGGCAAAGCCGCTTTCCAAAAGCTGGGTGAATTTGCCACGCTCTTCATCGGAAAAGCCGGCCGAGCCTCGGTTCGGCCCAGGGTTTTTCAAATCAATGGGCTGATGGGCCACGTTCAGGTCACCGCAGTACACCACAGGCTTTTGTGCGTCCAGCCCCAGCAGGTAGGCGCGCAGCGCGTCCTCCCACTGCATGCGGTATTCAATGCGGCGCAGGCCGTCCTGGCTGTTGGGCGTATAGACGTTCACAAGGTAAAAACTGTCGAATTCCAGCGTGATGGCGCGGCCCTCGTGGCTGTGCTCTTCGGCGCCGATGCCATAGCGGACAGCCAGAGGCGCGCGCCGTGTGAACACCGCGGTGCCGGAATAGCCCTTCTTTTCCGCTGAATACCAGTATTGCTCATAGCCGGGCGCCTCAAACTGCGCCTGGCCGGGCTGCATTTTGGTTTCCTGAATGCAGAACACGTCTGCATCCAGCGCACGGAACGTCTCTTCAAAGCCCTTATTCAGCACGGCGCGGAAACCGTTTACATTCCATGAAATAAGTTTCACAGCCTCTGCCCTCCTTTTATGCTTCTGCGCGGCACGGCATGCGCCGCTTTTCTTACCCGGAAAGGATGCGGCGCGCATTTCACCAAGTTCACGCCATCCCTTCGTGCATGCGCGCCAAGCGGGCACATCATACCACCTTCACAAAACCCGCCCTTTGCCTTTCGGCCCGGCCTCGTTAAGAGTGTAGCATCTGTTCCGCTAGGCTTATCCTTCGCCTGCGCCTGAATTTACCAGGCGGACAACATTATACCATAAAAGCGGTGCGGAGGAAAGCTGTGCAAATCGGCGCATTTGTAACTCTTTTGCAAACAGATTTTCGCAGGTCTGATACAATTTGTTCGCAGAATGTTCAAATATTACCTGTATGATAGCACATGTGCTGTTGAGAGGGATTTTTGCGCAGCACATCATTGGAGAAAAAGGAGTGTTTTGATCATGAAAAAGATGTTAGCCGTTCTGACGGCCGCCTGTGTTCTGGCGCTGGGCCTTGTCGCCTGCAGCTCTGAGCCCGCTTCTACGGGCAGCAGCGCGCCTGCTTCCACGTCTTCCAGCGTGGCCAGCACCAGCGAGCCCGCTTCCACCTCTGCCAGCGAGCCCGCCAGCACGTCTGAAAGCGAGCCCGCCTCTGCTTCCACCAGCGAGTCTGCCTCTGCTTCTGATGCCAGTGCAAGCTCTGTGTCTGAGGCTGAATAAGCAGGCAGATACAGCAATATCTAAAAGCCCGCGGGGCGCGCCAAACTCGGCGCCCCTGCGGGCTTTTCCTTTTGTCCTGCCCAGCCCCGGCCGCGAAGCGGCGCCCGACGCAAAGGGCCCGGCCCTCAGCCAAGGGCCACGTCCATCACCATCATAATAACGAAGCCCGCCAGCACGCCCCATGTGCCGGAGTGGGAGTGCTCGCCCAGATTTGCCTCCGGGATAAGCTCTTCCACCACCACATAAATCATGGCGCCTGCTGCAAAGCTCAAAAACCACGGCATCAGCGGCTGCACGCCACCCGCCACCAGCACGGCAAGCACACCGCCGATGGGCTCTACAATGCCGGAGAGCGCGCCGTATACGAAACTGCGCGTGCGGGAAAGCCCCTCCCGGCGCAGGGGTAGGCTGATAGCGGCGCCCTCAGGGAAATTCTGCAGGCCGATGCCCAGCGCAAGCGCAAGGGCCGAGGCAGCCGTCACCGCGCCTCCGGGCACACTTTCTGCAGAGGCCGCCAGGGCGCACGCAAGGCCCACGGCCATGCCCTCCGGGATATTGTGCAGCGTCACGGCCAGCACCAAAAGCGTGGTGCGCTTCAGCGGCGTGTGCGGGCCCTCGGGCTCTTTTGCGCCGGGGTGCAGATGCGGCATCACTGCATCCAGCGCCAGGAGAAACACCGCGCCCAGCAGAAAGCCGCCTGCCGCCGGCACCCAGCCGGGCAGACCGCTGGTCTCTTCGGCCATCTCTATGGCGGGTATCAAAAGGCTCCATACGCTGGCCGCCACCATCACCCCGGCGGCAAAGCCCAGAAACACCCGCTGAAAGGCGTGGTTAATCTCTTTTCTGAAAAAGAACACCACGCTGGCGCCCGCCGCCGTCATCAGAAAGGTAAAGCCCGTACCCAGAGCTGCCATACCCAATGCGTTCATACCATCTCTCCCTTTTGCAGGCGCATGCACGCGCGCAAGCCCGGCAGATTCTCCGGCGCCTGCACGCCGTGCGGCCGCCTGCACCTCTCTGTTCTTATCATATCACATCTGCGCAAAACATGTGAAGCCTGCGCGAAAAAAGAAAAACCGGGGGCACGCTGTGCCCCCGGAAACGGTGTCAGCCCGCTTTTTCATCATTCAGGATGCGCATGAACTCCTCGCCTGTAATAGTTTCCTTTTCCAGCAGGTATTTTGCCAGCTCATGCAGCTTATCTATATTGTCCTTCAAAATGCCGATGGCCTTTTCATGCGCCCTGCGGATAATGGCCGTCACCTCTTTATCCACCTCGGCGGCCGTCTGCTCGCTGCACGCAAGCGCAGCGTCGCCGCCCAGATATTTGTTGTTCAGAGTCTCCAGCGCCGTCATGTCGAACTTATCGCTCATGCCGAGACGTGTCACCATGCTGCGGGCCAGCTTGGTGGCCTGCTCGATGTCGTTGGAGGCGCCGGACGTAATGCTGCCGAAGATAAGCTCTTCGGC
>ENA-ORTH01001310-ORTH01001310.1-human-gut-metagenome-genome-assembly--contig:-NODE-1310-length-26019-cov-6.441457_pt1 | contig 26019 bp, 25 predicted proteins | sample MGYA00241914_ERZ509192 | MGnify/ENA primary metagenome ERZ509192 (study PRJEB26280, sample SAMEA2338826) | human gut metagenome | biome: human gut; feature: human-associated habitat; material: faeces... | reverse complement strand
ATTTCTCATCATTTTTTGACCACAAATTTACGACATTTACGACAAATCTGACACTGCTTTACAATACCAGACAAAATGAGTGATGCCCCGGAAAGCCTGTAAAACAGGCACTTCCGTGATACACAAGACAGGACAAAAATCGACTTCCATTATCAAGAGGTGAGTGCTAATTTTGAATATTTTCATTTTCACTCTCACTTACCACTGATCATTCAACAGAAAATCTGCCAGATATTACTTTTTTTCAGCCAAATTATTCTTCGTAAGTAAATATATAGGACTCATATCCGTTAATAATAACCGTATTCTTATATTTCGTAACTCTTGGTTTTCTTCCATAATTTAGATGCACATGGCCGTGAAGATGGTATTTCGGCGAATATTTTTCCAAAAGCTCCTTAAATACTTCAAATCCCTGATGTGCGGCTGATTCTTCATCATTGATCCCTTTCGTCGGTGCGTGAGTCAACAGAATATCAAATCCTTTTTTCTGTCTCATTTTCAACCACATTTTCTGCACTCTGCGCTTCATTGCTTTCTGTGTGTATTGATGGGATCCGCCATTGTACCAACAAGATCCGCCAAGTCCCAGAATCCTTATCCCTTTATATTCATAAATCTGGTTTTCAATACAAATACAGCCTTCTGGTTCTTTTCTTTCATATATCCCATCATGATTTCCATGAATATATAATAATGGGCAATGGGCCATTGTCACTAAAAAGCTAAGATATTCTGGTTTCAAGTCCCCGCAGGACAGTATAAGATCAATATCCTTTAATTTATATACCGGTACTCACGACAATGAGACGATCAACGGCTGGTTTGAAACCGCTCCGGAAGAAGACACAGCCAATGCGATCCGTTATCTTCGTCTGACAAAAGAGGAAGGTTACCACTGGGGTATGATGCGCAGTGCATGGGCAAGCGTATCTGATACAGCGATCATGCAGATGCAGGATCTTCTTGGTCTCGGACATGAAGCCCGGATCAACACCCCATCAACGCTGAGTGATAACTGGACCTGGCGATGCAAGCCCGAAGACATCTCAGATGAACTCGCAAAGCAGTTATATGAAGAAATGAAAATATACGAAAGACTTCCTCAAATATAGAAACGAAAGGGCGTAAATGCATTCACATTTACGCCCTCTTTTTCTTTAAATCCCAAGACACATTCTTATGATTCCTAAAATCAGCAAATGCACCGGATAGAAAAGATAATTTACTAACTTATTCTGTTTTCCACGCTCTCCATTATAAGTAAGTGTCAATCCAAATCCAAGCAGAGCCCACGGCTCTTTAAACATAGAGAGGTAACAAAACGGAATTCCAAGTGCCCATCTCTCATGAAAAATATAACAGAAATAACCGATCAGCACCGCATGATGTTCATAGTCCAGACTTGTATTCATTGCTACAAAGCACAATACCGCTACAATGAGAAATGATACGAAATACCATAACGCCTTCGGTAATGATGCCATCTTCTCTTTCAATACGTCGATCACCCAAATCATAGCAAGCACAAGTGCCAGCGTGAACATAATATTGTTCCAGTTGACTTCAACAAATCTGGCCGATGTGCACATATCAAACGGAACCTCTGATATTACTCCAAATACAAGAAGTGTAGTTAAATATCTCCACTTATTCCTTGTGTGGAAATATCCTTCCACAAGAAGGAAGATGAATATCGGGAAAGCGATTCTTCCTAAAATATCAAAAAAATCACTCAATCGATTCAATGCTCCGCCATCCAGATTCGGATAGATCAGTGCTTTATTTGTATGGTCAATAAGCATTGATAAAAAAGCGATATATTTTAGCTGCGCTCCTGAGAATATCTTGATTCTTTCTTTTATATTGTTCATAGATTTTTTTCAGACACCTTTCTTATTTATATTCTAGTAATTTTCTGTGTGAAGCTCGTGTGCTCTCTCGATGGCTGCCACACCTTTTCTGCCCAACACAAGCTCATAATCTGTCGATAATAGCAGAATAAATGCATTTATACAATCTAATATATAATGACTTTTGTCAAGAGGTAAATTGAGAAAAATCACTACAAATTTATTAAATTTTATCTGGCGAACCCGTGCCAACATAGATTTCTCATAGATAGCTCGAACCTTGAAAGATGCTAAAGCCCTTTCAGGGATTCTCCGGTTAATTGTTGTCTGCTTCGCTGTAAGCAGCGTACAGATACTTACGATTTTCTGTAGCTTCCGGGGGAAACACCATATTTTCTTTTGAAAATACGATTAAAATAAGACAGATTATCGAAACCGCTTTCTTCTGCGATCATCAGAATAGATTCATCGGATGATTTAAGAAGCCTTGCAGCCATAGCAAGACGATAATCGTTTAAATATTCGGTAAATCCAGTTCCCATATGAACTTTGAAAAACTTCATAAAATGAGATTTACTGTAAAAGGTAAGTTTCGCCATGTCATCAATTGTAAGTTTTTCTGTATAATGCTCTTCTACATATTTCAAAACAGTTTTCATTTTCTCCAAGGATTTTGGATTGTGAGAAATGGAAACTGTTTTTTTCTGTCTTTCAGAAATCAGAAGAAAGAAAAAGTAAAACAGTGCACTTTTTACTGCAAGCTGCCACCCGGTTGTCTGGTCTGCACAGACAAGGTCAATCTGTCGGATGCAATTGCTTAGAGACTCAAAAACTTCATGAGCAGGAGTAAGAAAATGTTCCACCGGCAAAGTCCCGTCAAGAAGCGGCTTCATATATTGAAGCATACACAAATCATTTGCTCCGGAAGAGAGTAACTCCGGTTTAAAAATAATATTTTCATACTCCATTTTATAAGAAGCATCCTGCTCAATGGCATGAAGACAGCCCGGACATATCATAATAATATCTCCGCTGTGCACCAGATGCTTATCAAAGTCCACAGAAACATAACCCTGCCCTTTTTTAATAACGACAAGTTCCATCTCATCGTGCCAGTGCAACGGCACTCCCGGAAAATCAAGCGGAATAGAGCATAGATACGTATTATAAGGAAATTCTGCGGATGTATGTGCTTTTGTTTCGTGATAGTTCTGATATTCATTAATATTCATAAGAAAACAAAGCCCTTTCAACGAGTCCATAAAAATCTATTAGAATGATAGTATTGTACAATAGATTACAAGTATATTGCAAGATATTGGCATGGAATCATATTAAAATACAATTATAAACCAATGACAAAACAGCAAAAATGTTACATAAACCCGAATTCGATTTGAAAGGAGATTATTCAAATGAACATTCAGACAACATTACAGGAAAAACTTGGAAAAGAGATCGCGCAGGCTTACAATGAAGAAATCTATGACGCACTTCTTAGCATGGTGCAGGAAATGGCAGGCGAAAAGGAACGCACAGACAGCAAAAAGAAGCTGTACTACATTTCCGCAGAATTCCTTATTGGAAAACTGCTTTCTAACAATATGATCAATCTTGGTATTTTCAATGAAGTAAAAGATGTGCTCGCACAAAACGGAAAGAACATTGCGGAGATTGAAGAAGTAGAACCAGAGCCGTCACTCGGCAATGGCGGACTTGGACGTCTGGCAGCTTGTTTCCTTGACTCAATCGCAACACTCGGACTTGCCGGAGACGGTGTCGGTCTGAACTATCATCTCGGACTTTTCAAACAGGAGTTTAAAAACAATCTTCAGCGAGAAACTCCGAATCCATGGATTGAATCAAAATCATGGCTGAAAAAAACAGATGTTATTTACCCGGTGTCATTCAAAGGGCTCAATGTAAATGCAAGAATGTATGACATCGAAGTGACAGGATACAACAATAAGACAAATAAATTACATCTCTTCGACATCGACTCTGTAGATGAGACGATCGTGGAAGATGGAATTACTTTTGATAAAGAAGACATTGAGAAAAACCTGACACTTTTCTTATACCCGGATGACAGCGATGAGAATGGAAGACTGCTTCGCATTTATCAGCAGTATTTCATGGTAAGTGCAGGTGCACAGCTGATTCTCGATGAATGTATAGCAAAGGGGTGCAACCTTCATGATCTTGCTGATTATGCAGTGATCCAGATCAATGATACCCACCCGACAATGGTAATTCCGGAATTGATCCGTCTTCTTGTAGAGAAGGGCTTAGACATGGACGAGGCGATCGAAGTTGTTTCTAAAACATGCGCCTATACAAACCATACCATCCTTGCAGAGGCACTGGAAAAATGGCCGGTATACTATTTGAAGAAGGTCGTTCCACAGTTAATGCCAATCATTGAAGTATTAGATGACAAAGTAAGAAGAAAATATGATGATGAAAGCGTTTCTATTATCGACAGAAATGATACTGTTCATATGGCACATATTGATATCCATTATGGTTTCAGCGTAAATGGTGTTGCTTCTCTTCATACAGACATTCTGAAAGAGACTGAATTAAATAACTTCTACAAGATTTACCCGGAGAAGTTTAATAATAAGACAAATGGTATTACATTCCGTCGTTGGCTGCTGCACTGTAACCCGGCTCTGACAGCACTTCTTGATGAACTCATTGGAGAAGGATATAAAAAAGATGCAGCGGAACTTGAAAAACTGCTTGCGTTTAAGGATGATGAAAAGGTACTTGACCGATTAGTAGCAATCAAACACGCAAACAAAAAAGCATTGTGCAAATATTTGGAAGAGACACAGGGCGTAAAAGTGAGTGCAGATACGATCTTCGACATTCAGATCAAACGTCTCCATGAGTACAAACGTCAGCAGCTGAATGCATTATATATTATTGATAAATATCTTGAAATTAAAGCAGGAAAGATTCCTGCAGCACCTGTGACAGCGATCTTTGGAGCAAAAGCCGCACCGGCTTATGTAATTGCAAAAGATATCATTCATCTGATTCTCTGTCTGCAGGAGATCATTAACAATGATCCTGAAGTAAGCCCATATCTGAAAGTTGTTATGGTTGAAAACTACAATGTAACAAAAGCGGAAAAATTAATTCCGGCATGCGACATTTCTGAACAGATCTCACTTGCATCTAAAGAGGCAAGCGGAACCGGTAATATGAAATTCATGCTGAACGGAGCTATAACACTTGGAACAGAAGACGGCGCAAATGTGGAGATCCACGAGCTTGTCGGCAATGATAACATTTTTGTATTCGGTACTTCCAGCGACGACGTAATCGAACATTACGTAAAAGCAGATTACGTCGCAAAAGACTTCTATGAAAAGAATCCGTCCATCAAAGCAGCAATTGACTTTATCACAAGCGATGAAATTTTGAAAGTTGGGCAGAAGGAAAACCTTGAGAGATTGCAGCATGAAATCATCAGCAAAGACTGGTTCATGACACTTCTTGACTTTGACAGCTACAAAGAAAAGAAAGGAGAAGCACTGAAAGCTTATACAGATCAGAAAACATGGGCTAAAAAAGCACTTGTAAATATTGCGAGAGCAGGATATTTCTCATCTGATCGAACAATTGAAGAGTACAACAACGACATCTGGCATCTGTAAGAGGAGGAGCACATGGAAAGAACAAGCGGAGTATTATTACCGGTATTTTCATTGCCGTCCAAATACGGGATTGGCTGTTTCTCAAAAGAGGCATATAAGTTTATAGATCGATTAAAAGAGGCCGGACAGAGTTATTGGCAGATCCTGCCGCTTGGACCGACTGGATACGGGGACTCCCCGTACCAGTCCTTCTCCACATACGCAGGAAATCCATATTTTATTGATCCCAAGACATTGATCAAAGAAGGACTTCTGACAAAAAAAGAATGTAAAGCGTATGACTTTGGAGACAAGGCAGACTGTATTGATTACGAAAAAATTTACAATTCTAGATTCAAAATGCTGAAAAAAGCATTTGCGCGTTTTAAAAATGACGAAGCATATGATCACTTTATAAATGAAAATGCATACTGGCTGGATGATTACAGTCTTTACATGGCAATCAAAGACGGTAAAAATGGAATCAGCTGGAATGAATGGGAAGCTCCTCTAAAAAACCGTGAAGAGGATGCACTTGAAAATGCAAGAAATGAACTGGCAGAAGAGATTGCATTTTATAAATTCCAGCAATATGAATTCGATAAACAATGGACAAAGCTTCATGCCTATGCAAATGCACAAGGCATTCAGATCATCGGTGATATTCCAATCTATGTAGCGTTTGATGGTGCGGATACATGGGCATCTCCAGAGTTATTCCAGTTTGATGAAGCGAATAACCCGGTAGCAGTAGCAGGATGTCCTCCGGATGATTTTTCTGCAACCGGACAGCTGTGGGGCAACCCATTGTACAATTGGGACTATCATAAAAAGACCGGGTACGACTGGTGGATCAAGCGGATCCGTCATTGTTTCAAATTATATGACGTAGTCCGAATTGATCATTTCCGTGGATTCGATGAATATTATTCCATTCCTTATGGAAATAAAACCGCAGTAGATGGCACATGGATGCCTGGTCCTGGAATGGAACTCTTCCGCACAATTATCCAAAGAACAGCGTTGTGTATACCGGCACGCATGACAACGATACGACAAGAGGATGGTATCACAGTACAGGTAAAGCAACGCGAGATTTTGCAAAAGAATATATGCATACATCACGTCTCGATGAAGACGATCTGGCATGGGATTTTATCCGCCTTACGATGAGCAGCAACGCGAACCTTTGCATCACACCGATGCAGGATCTGCTGAATCTGGATGGCAGGGCGAGAATTAATACACCATCCACACTCGGCGAAAACTGGGCCTGGCGTATGGAAAAGAATCAATTTGATGCACAGACAGTGAAGCGTTTGAAGCGTATGACATGGTTGTACGAGCGTCTTTCTGAAAAACAAAATAAATCGTTCTAATTTCGGTTGGCTTGAATTAATTGAAGACATCATTGCACTCATGTGTTACCACCCATCACGGAGATTCAAAAAGGCATTCTAAGCAGGTACTTCCATCCGTTTCAGTTCCGGCAAAATCATACACAGCATTGTAATAAAACACAGACTGCCACCGATTACATTGGACACCGGTTCTGCAAGGAACACACCGGAAGTTCCCATATGTAAAACGTATGGCATAAAATATGTCAGCGGCACAACTATAAACACTTTACGAAGCAGGGAGAAGAAAATCGCCTGCTTCTTTTTGTTCAGGGATTTGAATACTGTCTGTCCCATATACTGGAAATCCATAAAAATAAATGCTGCGAAATACTGATTAAGCGCAGTCATTGCATCCTGCATCAATTCTGCATCTGTACTGAAAATACGTATAAGCGCACCTGGTTCCAGAATAATCACACTCCACATAACTCCGGTATACAAAATCATCATCATTGCCAGTACAACGCCCGCCTTGCGGACTCTTGCCGGGCGTCTTGCACCATAGTTATAACTCAAGATTGGAGAGGCCCCCTCATTCATCGCATGCATCGGCGTCTCTACAAGCTGACGCACGCTGGAAATAATCGTCATCACCGAAATATAAATATCGCCTCCGGTCACTGCAAGTACATTGTTACAGCAGATCGTTACCAGACCGTTTGTAAGTTGCATAATAAATCCTGCCATTCCAAGACTTATAATATTTTTCGCATATCCGATATTTTCTGCTATTTCATTTTTCTTTAGTAGCCGCACCTTTAACTCTGCTTTTCTTGTTAAAAAATAAAATACAAACAATGCAGACAAACACTGTGAAATTACAGTTGCACACGCCGCACCACGTACCCCCATTCCAAATACAAAGATAAACAGAGGATCTAAAATCAGATTCACAACTGCACCGATTGCAACCGAAAGCATACCAACCAGCGAATAACCCTGTGCGTTGATAAATGGATTCATGCCAACTGCAACCATAGATGGAAGCGTACCAATCAGATAGACCATCAGATACGGACGTGCATAAACCATTACACTTCTGGATGCTCCAAACAGCGTCAGAATCGGATGGGAAAATAAAAGTCCGATCATCATTAACAACAAAGCACTGGAACATACAAGCGAAAACGACGTATTCATAATACGTGTTGCCTCTTGCTCTTTCTTTCTTCCTCTGTCTATGGAAAATAAGGGCGCACCACCTCCACCAAACAGATTTGCAAATGCTGTAATGATCACGATAACAGGAAAACAAAGTCCCACTCCTCCAAGCGCTGCTGTTCCTACCTCTGGAATACGCGCAATATATATTCGATCCACAATGTTATATAACAGATTTAAAATCTGCGCCACCAGCATCGGAAGCGCAGCTCCCAGTATATTTCCTGTAACCGTTCCATTTTCAAAATCAATTCGTTTCATTTATATTTAATCCTTTTTATATCTTGCTTTTTAGTATAACACGCACTATTCTATATGTAAAATATGATATCCGGATAACAAGATCATACTTCCGTCTGAACCTGCTCATGTGTAATTGTATGATTTTGAAATCAGCCCTATTATGAGTCAAAAAATGGGACTTTGTCCCGCGATATATGTACAGGAGGACATTAACATGAACGATAAATTAAAACAACAGCTTGACTTTATTCTGGAAATTGATAAAGAGAAAAACATTTTAAGACAGACACATCTGTCCGGCCACGGCAGACGTGAAAATGATGCAGAACATGCCTGGCATATGGCGATCATGGCATATCTTTTAAAAGAATATTCTAACGAACCGGTTGATATTACCAAAGTCATGATCATGTGTCTGATCCATGACATTGTAGAAATTGATGCCGGGGATACTTACGCTTATGACACAGAAGGGCTGAAAACACAGAAAGCACGAGAAGATGCCGCAAAAGAACGAATTTTTTCCTTACTTCCAAATGCACAGAAAGAAGAACTAACTGCTCTTTTTGACGAATTTGAAGAAGCCAGAACCGCAGAATCCAGATTCGCCCACGTAATGGATAACCTACAGCCTCTTCTTCTCAACAACAGCAATGGCGGTGCTGACTGGCGGGAACATGAAGTATACGCCTCACAGGTTTATGGCAGACAACAGAAATCCAGATATGGCTCTAAGCAGTTATATGAAATTACAGACCAGATTCTGAAAGAAAACATCAAAAAGGGGAACATCAAAGAATAGTTCCCCTTTTAAAACTACTGCGCTTTAATAGCCCAGCGCATTTTCGTAGATCTTGCACGTCCGTTCTGTGCGCACTCCTGCGCAGATGGGCGGATCACATCTTTCGCGTAATCAGAATAAATTCCCGCTTTATATCCTGCTTTTAAAGCCTTTTTCACCAACTTGTCTTCTCCTGAATGGAAAGTAAGAATCGCCACACGTCCTCCCGGTTTTAACGCATCCGGAAGCTTTTCCATAAATTCATACAGTACTTCAAACTCACGGTTTACATCAATACGAAGTGCCTGGAACACTCTCTGGCAAGTCTTGCGGATCGTATCTTTCTTCTCCTTCTCCGGGAGAAAATCCAGTGTATCTGCAATAAGCTCCCGCAGTTTTGTAGTCGTATCTACACGGTTTCCCTTGCGAATCTCATCTGTAATTGCTTTTGCAATCTCTTCACAGTATGGCTCGTCAGAATTTTCATATAACATTCCGGCAAGCTCTTCCCTGCTGATCTCATCCAAACGCTCTGCAGCGCTGATTCCTTTCTCCTGATTCAGCCGCAGATCCAGCGGACCGTCAGCACGGAAAGAAAATCCTCGTTTCGGATTATCGATCTGCATAGATGAAACACCCAGATCCGCAAGGATAAAATCAAAACCACCTATTTCTTCTGCAATCTCATCAATCGTACAGAAGTTCTGAAGTTTTACTGTCAGGATATCTTCACCGAAACCCTGTTCTGCAAGACGTTTCTTTGTCTTTGCTGATTCTTCCGGATCGACATCTGTCGCATACATATGACCTTCGCCTTTCAGACATTCCATCATTGCCTTTGTATGCCCGCCATATCCAAGCGTTGCATCAAATCCTGTTTCTCCCGGCTTTATCTGAAGGAAATCCAGGATCTCTTTCACCATGATAGATATATGCATACCGGCAGGTGTATTTCCCTTGCTAATCACATGTGCAATCGTTTCTTTGTATTTCTCCGGATTTAATTCTTTGTATTTTTCTTCATATTTCCGTGGATATTTTCCTTTATATCGTACACGTCTTTTGTGGACTTTCTCTGTATTCTGTTCCATGATAGCTCCTATTCTTTCGTTTTTCTTCTTTTTCAAATTCTTCTGTAACTTCTTTTAACAAGTCTCTGATTTGTAAATGCTGCGGACAGCCTTCAATACAATAACAGCATACTGTACATGGAATCATATGTTTGGAATGGAAGACATCTGCTCCTGATTGCTCATTCCGGAAAGTGCCATCACACACTCTCTCACCTGTGCGATTGGCATCTCCTGTTCTCTGGCGATCCGAGCCAGATCTTCATACTCTGCTTTCTGACGTTTTATCCCCCAGCCGGATACTTCTTTTATCCGCACATTGCCATATACCGTCGTTTCAGTCTTCATTGTACGCTTCAATGTATAACGGTTGCAGACAGATTCCCGTACTCCTAAAGTTGTCGTATGTAAAAACAGTAACCGAATCATTTCTTCTCTCTGTTTTTCCTTACACATACAGGTCAGTAAGATTCCCGGTCGGTTCTTTTTCATTCCGACTGCTGTCGTATATACATCCAATGCTCCTGCTGCAAATAACTCTTCCATTGCAAATCCAACTGCTTCCGGTGTCATGTCATCCAGATTACAGCGAAGTTCCACGATATAATCCTGATTATCTGCCGTTTCTCCGCACATTGCACGGACACAGTTTGCTACTTCAAATTCTTTCTGCCCACAGCCGTAACCGATTCCTTCCACACGCATCGGCGGCTGGCTTCCAAATTCCTGAACGAAATATTTTAAAAGCGCAGCTCCTGTTGGTGTACACAGCTCTCCTCTCACCTTTCCGCCGTAAGTTGGAATATCTTGCAGAATCCATGCTGTCGCAGGTGCCGGAACCGGAAGGATTCCGTGTGCGCAGTGGACATGTCCGCTTCCTACGTGTACCGGAGAAGCAACTACACGCTCCGGTTTCAGTTCATGCATCAGAAGACAGACTGCTGTCACATCAGCAACTGCATCCATGGAACCGACTTCGTGAAAATGGATTTCGTCTACCGGGCAACCGTGCACATGGCTTTCAGCCTGTGCGATCAGATCATACACAGCAAGTATGTCTTTTTTTACTTCTTCCTGTATATCCAGATTTCCTACGATTGCAGTAATACTCTGCATATTATGATGGTCATGATGGTGGCTGTGTTCACCGTAATGATGCTCATAATGGTGTGCTTCCTCATGGTGATCTGTGCTTACTTCTTCCATGCCATCTACTTTCACTGTCATGTGCGTTCCTGTAATGCCACATTTCACTGCCGGTTCTGCCTGAAATTCCACTTTCGGTATCCCAAGGCGGTTTAGACGCTTTATAAACTGTTCCGGTTCCGGATACAGCTCCAGAAGTGCGGCACTTAACATATCACCTGCCGCGCCCATTCCACAGTCTAAATATAATGTTTTCATCTCTTCCCCTCCATATGATTGATCATGCTCGCCAGATAACCGGCGCCAAATCCATTATCAATATTCACAACGCTAACTCCGCTGGCGCAGGAATTTAACATTGCCAGCAGTGCCGACACGCCGCCAAAACTTGCGCCATAGCCGACACTGGTCGGCACTGCGATCACTGGACAGTCTGCAAGTCCGCCGATTACCGATGCAAGTGCACCTTCCATCCCGGCAACTGCAACAATCACCCGTGCTGTCATAATCTCTTCCCGATGTGCCAGCAGACGGTGAAGTCCCGCAACACCTACATCATACAGACGTATGACTTCATTTCCGAAACACTCTGCTGTCTGTGCAGCTTCCTCTGCCACCGGCAGATCACTCGTTCCGGCAGCCGCCACAACGACCTTACCGATTCCATCCGGCTCCGGTATCTCTCCTACCAGTCCGATTCTGCTGTATTTATCATATTTTATTATAAAATCCTGTTCAACCGCCTCCGCCGCTTCGCTGCTCATGCGGGTGATCAGAATACTTTTCTGTCCCTGCTGTACCATGGATGCAACAATATCATGAATCTGCTCCGGCGTCTTTCCTGCACCATAGATTACCTCTCCAATTCCCTGCCGGAGAGCCCGGTGATAATCCGGCTTCGCAAATCCCAGATCCTCAAACGGCGCTTCCTTAAGCTTTAACATGGCTTCATCTATATCCAGTTCCCCACTGGAAACCTGTTCCAGCAAAGCGCGTACTTCTTTCTGTTCCACTACGGTTCCCTGCCTTTCATATCCAGTAACACCGTGTCAAACCACGGTGCCAGCCGTTCTCTGATCTCTTTTCGTTTCTCAATCGCATGCATCATATCTTCCGGCTGAAACTGCAGACGAGCTGCGCCATGAAATACGCGCACGCGGAAATCAGTATATCCCATCTGAAAGAGTTCTTCTTCTGCATGCTCAACTTTCTTTAACATCTCTGCTTCAATCCCTGTCCCTGTCTGAATTCTTGTCGCGAGACAGGCATATGCAGGTTTGTTCCAGGTAAACAATCCGGCTTCTTTTGAGAGGCAGCGGATTTCCATCTTTGTCAGTCCACATTCTCTGAGCGGAGAACGAACCTGCATTTCCTTCAATGCTCTCATTCCCGGACGGTCTCCGACATCATCAGATGCATTCGTGCCATCGATCAACACAGTATATCCATCCGAGACTGCTCTTTCTTTCAACAGTCCGAACAACACTGTCTTGCAATAATAACAACGGTTTGCCGGATTCTTTACCACTTCTTCATGGCTTAAGATCTCATGCGAAATCACTGTCAGCTCTACACCCACCTGTTTTGCAAAACGTCTTGCATCCTCCAGCTCAAATTCCGGCTGAAATGCTGTTTTTATAAAATACGGTTTGATATCTACGCCACACTGCGCTGCAGCATAAAGCAGATATGAAGAATCTACACCACCGGAAAAACCCAGTGCAATTTTAGGATTCTCTTTAAAAAATCCTGTCAGATTCATGAGTTTGGTCCTCCTATTGCTTCTACATCTGCCGATTCCATCAGTTCCTTATTATATAATAAATCTTCCGCCTGGCCATCTGCAAATAGTTTGCCTTCTTTTAATAAAATGCAGCGCGGACAGACCTCTGCAACAAAAGTAAGATCATGTGTTGCGATCAGCATTGTATGCGGAAGTTTCTGTAATACACAGATCAGATTCCGTCTGGACTTCGGATCAAGAAAGGCTGTCGGCTCGTCAAATACCATCACATCCGGCTTCATTGCCAGAACAGTGGCCATAGCTGCCATCCTTTTTTCACCACCAGATAATTTCAGTGCGCTTTTATTTCGTAAATGTGAAATATGAAGCAGTTCCAGCCGATCCTCTACACGGTAACGCACCGATTCTTCATCCATTCCCAAATTCCGTGGTCCAAAGGCAACATCATCATAGATCGTTGGCAAAAATAACTGATCATCCGGATTCTGAAATACCACGCCGACTTTTTTGCGAATCTCTGTCAGATTCTTTTTGTTAAGCTCTACTCCGTCTACGTGGATCCGTCCGCTTCCCGGTATCACACCGACCATCGAAAGAATGAGTGAACTCTTCCCGGCTCCATTTGCCCCGATGATTGCCAGATGCTCTCCCGGCTGGATTTTAAGATTCAGATGATCGACTGCAATTGTCCCGTCCGGATATGTAACTGTCCAGTCCTGCATTGCTATCATAGCAAAATTCCTCCTAATATTTCCGTAAAATCTATCCATCTGAACAGAACGGAGGTCCCTGCACCCGCAATCAGAAAAAAGGTATCGCATAATTTCCATTCTGGTTTTTTTTTCTGTACATCATGTAAGGTATAAAGCCTGCACTGCATTGCTTGATAGATCCGTTCTGCCCGGTCTGCACTGCGCAGAAATAACTGCCCGACAAATGAGCCAAATTCTGAAATCCCTGGCCATTTTGCACCGTTTCCTCTTAAACGGAATGCCGTCACCATCCCGGATGCTTCTTCCACCAGCACTCCGATATACCGATAAACCATCTCCAGCAGAGTCACCAGAAGTTCCGGCACATGAAGTCTGCGTAACTGATCCATTAATTCTGAAAATGGTGTGACCGCTACCAGAATCAGAATCGCACTGACGCACAACAGTGTCCGGCATAATAACATTGCAAATGACAACATTCCTCCGGTCACTGCAATCTTTCCGGCATATGCAATCACGGTTCTGTCAAAAATAAGATTGCTCACTCCCGCAAATATACAAAAAGGCATTGCTACTGCTGCCCGCTTTAAGATCATTTTCCATGGAATCTGTGCCATCGCCATCATAAGTACCGGATATGCAAGAAACAGAGTAAGTCTCGTCAAATCATATTTCCCAAGTGATGCAACACACACCAGATAGACTGCCGTTACAATTAATTTTGCCAGTGAATGAAGCTTCTTAAATGCATTTTCTCCGGAAGACAACTGCTCTAAGGAATATAACATATTTAATTTACTCCTTATGTCTGCCATATCACTGCCTCCCATTCCATTTATTTCCGAGCTTTCTCTTTTCCTGTATTCTTTGTACGTTTTGCTCTTGAAATTCCCCATCCTGCTGCACCGATCAGCAGACAGGTAATTCCTGCACCCGCTACTCCGGCAAAGCTTGTTCCTTTTCCTCTGCCGTCTTTGAAATCATAATCCGGCAGGATTGATATTTTCTGTTGGATAGCACCAAGTGTTTTCTGCACAGAACCTTGTTCCTTAAGCTCTGCCATCCCTGCTGTCTTCTCCACCGACCATTCCAGACCATCCGGATTAGCAGAAGCATACAACGACAGTCCGCCACCGACCAAAATTGCAAGAACTGCAAATAGCAGAATCACTTTTTTCGCAGACACACTGTCAGACCTGCCCTTATCAGATTCTTCTATGTATCTTATTCTCTCTGCTGGTTTCTCCAATCTTTCCAATACATCTGTCAGAATCTCCGGACGCATCTGGTATACAAAATTCAGAATACCTGCTGTAATAATGCCTTCCACAAAGCCAATCGCCAGATGAATTGGCTGCATCAGCAGTACAAATGTATGAAATGGCAGCTCTGTCACGCCTGATGCCAGTGTCTGTAGAACAACACAAAAAGCCCCCAGTTGCAATCCCACTACACAGGATACAACGGAAGCAATCATAATCCTCTTATGCGTCACGCCTTTTCTTAAGATTGGTCTGAAAATAAGCGGACATACAAACAGGCAGGGAATGACTCCCATATTAAAAATATTCGCTCCTAGTGCCAGAAGTCCTCCATCTGCAAAGAACAGGCACTGGATCAGTAAAACTGCGGTCAGCGTCACTACAGCCGGAGTTCCGCCAAGCAGTCCCGCCAGCAGGATTCCACCTCCGATATGTCCGCTGGAACCCGTCCCCGGAATCGTAAAATTAATCATCTGTGCTGCGAAAGTAAATGCCCCTGCAACTGCCATCATCGGCAGATTCTTCTCTCCCAAATCATCCTTTTTAACCTTCTGTACTGCATATGCGATTGATACCGCACTGACTGCATACATCGCACCGCCAACTGCCGGTGAAAGTAATGCATCTGACATGTGCATAAATAATTTCCCTCCCCCAAGATAATTCTACAGTACCTTTATTGTACAAGATAAACAATCCTTTTTTCAACCAGAAAAAATTTTTCTTTTCTACATAAAAACACATGCATAATTAAAAAACGGAGATGAAACAGCTTCTATATTTACTGTTTCTCTCCGTTTTGCAGTCATTGAAGATTCAATCGCATTGATCGCATCCATGGAATCTATTTCTGCTTTCGCTATTATGCTGTCTTAACTTTTACTGCATCTGCTGCTTTTTCTTTATGTTTATCATACATTGCAAACATTCCTGCCAGTAACGTTCCGGAAATGGAGTGCCATGTACAAGATACCGCACAGATAATTGCAGATTCCGGTGTGGAAGCAAACTGAGCTGTTGTTGTTGCAAGGTTCGTTGCAAGTCCGGCATTCTGCATTCCGACTTCGATAGAAATCGTTCTCTTCTTTGATGTATTCATGCCAACCAGCTTTCCGGCTCCATATCCAAGCAGATAACCAAGTCCGTTATGAAGAAGCACTGCTATGAAAATAACTGCTCCTGACTGGAAGAACTTATCTCCCTGTGAAGATACGACTCCACCGACTACGCAGGCGAGTCCAAGCACGGCAACACCAGGCATCATCTGCTGGATCTCGTGGAACATTCTCTTCTTTCCATATAAATAGTTTAATAAAAATCCAAGTGCAACCGGTAAGATAACGGTTTCAATAATAGATACAAACATCGGAAGTCCGTGAATTGTAATTTTTGTTCCACTTGCCAGGAAAGATACCATCAGCGGTGTCATAACCGGTGAAATCAACGTGGAAACTGTTGTCATTCCTACAGAAAATGCTACATCTCCACCGCACAGATAAGACATGATATTGGATGATACACCACCAGGACAGCAGCCAACCAGAATCAGTCCAAGTGCAATTCCATCCGGCAGATGCAATGTTTTTGTCAGTGCAAATGCCAGAAATGGCATAATTAAATATTGTGCGATCGCACCCACACAGATATCAAATGGTCTCTGTGCAAGAATCTTAAAATCTTCTGTTGTCAACGTCAGTCCCATACTGAACATGATAATTCCGATGATCACGGACTGACTGGTAAATTTATTTGCCACCATGTCTGTAAATAATGCCTGATTCACCCATCCCATCATAGACGGTACAAAAAAGGTCACAACTGCGATTGCAATTACAACAATCGATGTGTAGTCTGATAAAAATTTGCTTGCTTTTTGTAATGCTTTCATATTGTTTATTCCTCCTTCATCATACTGCTCACCGATTTTTTCAACGCCTACGGCGGTTGCCTGTGACATCATCATTGTACGCCCCAATGCATATCCTGCCGGAAGCTTTTTATATAACAGGAAATTACATTTCCTGATTATATAAAAAATCCCTCCTCAGACTTCTCATCTGAAGAGGGACGAATTCTATCCGCGTTACCACCCTGATTCTGCAGAAAATTTCTGCAACACTCTGTCGCATACTGACATATGCCATCCCTGTAACGGGGGATACCGGCGAGGTTTACTAATCTTTCTTTCAACCTGCTTCTCAGAGAGGATATCCCGATTCACTTATTGCCTGTTCACACCAGCCACAGGCTCTCTGTAAATAAATATAAATCCGGCTTTGTTCTCATCAACGAATTTCGGTGAACTTTATGTACTTACGTTATTTATTATATACCTGATTTTTCAAAAGTCAAGCAAAAATTAGAACGCGCTCTGTTTTTTTGATATTTTATGATGTCTGTTATTTTAATATCTTGCTATACCATTGTATCTTTAATTGCCTGCATCAGCTCATCATATGTCTCATATGCCGGAATCTGTGGATTGTCTGTTTTGATTTGCTCTGTGCTCCGGAATAAAAAGCCAGCTTTACTTGCCTTAATCATGCCAAGGTCATTATAAGAATCTCCGCTGGCGATCGTATCAAAACCGATAGACTGCAATGCTTTTACTGTGCTCAACTTAGACTGCTCAATACGCATCTTGAATCCGGTAATCTCACCATCTTCTGCTACTTCAAGACTGTTGCAGAACAAGGTCGGATACCCCAGTTTCTCCATAAGTGGAGCTGCAAATTCTGTAAATGTATCACTGATCAGTATAACCTGTGTAAAGCTTCTTAATTTATCCAGAAATTCTCTTGCGCCCGGAAGTGGATTAATTCTGGAAATTGTCTCTTGAATTTCCTTCATTCCAAGTCCATGCTCCTTTAAAATACTCAGACGCCAGTTCATCAATTTATCATAATCCGGTTCGTCTCTGGTTGTTCTCTTTAATTCCGGGATTCCGCTTTCTTCAGCAAATGCTACCCATATCTCTGGTACTAATACACCTTCTACATCTAAACAAGTAATATACATCGCTTCTTCCTCCTGCTGCCGTTCTCTTTTACGTTACTACTTTAACATAATACATTCATAGTAACACACTTTTACCGCTCTTGCACTTGTTTTTTAGAATAACTATATACCCACATAGACTTTGCCTGTTTCTTTATTCTGCTGTAAGTCCACAGTTTCTGACTGTTCTGACGGCTGAATGGATCATTTACCTGAATCTTTCCGTCCTTCCATCCTGACAGCACAATAAAATGTCCATTCTTTGTAAAATCTCCCGGTCCTACACTGCAAATAACCGGATGTCCTTTGCCAAGCTCTGCTTTCAACTGCTTCTTATTCAACATTCCTGCATAGCAGTTCAGTCCCCAATGCTTTGCTGCTTTCTCCATAAATTCCCAGTACGTGTTATTTTCTTCATCGATCAGATTGTGACGTACGCTGTATGCTGCTGTTCGTGCCGGCGTGATCTTCGTATTACCGGTAAGCCCTGACACAACCATGGACATACAGGTCGGTCCGCAGCCGCTGACCGCAACAATGCTGGTTCCATACTTTGTATATCCCCAGCGTTCATCCCACTGGATCAGCTCTGGTATCGTGCCCTTTTGTATCTTCACGCCAATATTTTTTGCTGCTGCCTGATCTTTCTTCTCTCCATAGTCCTCCACGAAGTCAATCGTATCTTCGTTCTTGTCCAGCAGCTCAATGACACCTTTCGGATAGCCCTGGTTCTTTGCCATTGCTTTCACCCGTTCGAGACGGCTTGTGTACATCTCTTCCTGTGTCTTATTCTGTATTACTTCCTTCGTCTTCGACGACAGATCATCTTCCTTTCCCGCCGAGTGATGTCCTCTGGCAAACGCGACTGCAAGCAGCACAAAAAGTCCTGCAGTCATCATGTAAATCCTTCTTCTGAGAATCTGTTTTCGTTTTTTATTTTTCTGTTTTTTGATTTCTTTCATCTGTATATGACTCTCCTTATCTGAGAGACATTATACAATATGTTACAAAATAATTACAAGGTGAGTCATCTTATAATTTTCTTAACAATTCTTAAAGAAGAAAAATTTGACATGTTCTCAAAATACAGTTATCCTAACCACATACACATCCAATACTCACAAGGAGGACCAACTATATATGAAAATCGTTTTTTTAGATGCAAAAACTATCGGCGACGACATTAATCTGTCCGGTTTTGATGCGATCGGCGATGTCACACGCTATGCATTTTCTACATCCGAAGAAGTACCGGAACGCGTGAAAGATGCCGATGTCATTATCGTTAATAAAATACAGATAAATGAATCTACCATCGGTACTGCCGAGAATCTGAAACTGGTGTGCGTCACTGCTACAGGTACGAACAATCTGGACAAGGATTATCTCGACAAGCGCGGAATCGCCTGGAGAAATGTTGCCGGTTATTCTACGGAATCCGTTGCGCAGCATACATTTGCCATGTTCTTCTATCTGCTGGAACATCTGCGGTACTATGATGAATATGTCAAATCTGACCGTTATACCAATGACACGATATTTACACATTTTGAAAAAGTATTCTACGAATTAAAGGGAAAAACATGGGGAATCATCGGACTTGGCAACATCGGCCGCCGCGTTGCTTCTATCGCTTCCGCTTTCGGTGCTGATGTTATCTACGCTTCTCCATCCGGCAGTGCCCCGCAGAACGGTTATCATCAGGTCGATCTGGATACGCTGTACCGTACTTCGGATATTATTTCTGTTCACGCACCACTAAATGAATATACCGACGAACTACTTAATCTCGACGCTTTCTGTAAGATGAAGAAAAGCTGCATTTTCCTGAATCTCGGACGTGGCCCGATCGTTGTAGAAAAAGACCTTGCAACGGCTCTGAAAACCGGTCTCATCCAGGCAGCCGGTCTGGATGTACTTGCTGTAGAACCGATGAGCCCAGACTGTCCGTTGCGCGAATTAAAGAATTATCCGAACCTCCTCATCACACCGCATGTGGCATGGGCAAGTATTGAAGCCAGAACCAAACTCATGCAGATCATTCTCGGACAGGTGAAAGAATTCTTTCATGTAGAATAAGATAGAATGTGTTTTGGCACATTCTCGCGCCGAGCACGGTTGCCTGCAACATATTACCGCTTCGTGCGAGTGCTCATCCCCCCGGAGGGTTTATATAATAGGAGCGAAGTTTCCTATTACATAAAAGCCTTCCCTGACGCATATATTTTTTAATAAATATATGTACAGGGGAGGCTTTTTATGGAATCTATAACAAAACCAGTAATCGGCATTGTATTTTGCGGCTTTTCAGATGACCGCCTGTTTGTGCCATTTTCCTATATTCAGGCAATTGAAAAAAGTGATGGAATTCCTGTCATTATTCCTTATCTTTCTGACGCGGACTCACTCTCCAGCTACTTGAGCATCTGCGATGGTTTCCTGTTCTGCGGCGGTGATGATATCACACCGGAACTTTTTGGTGAAGAATTGCAGACTGATCACGGCACTACCGACAGAAAAACCGATCAGTTTCATCTTACGCTGATGCAGAAAGTACTGGATTTTCATCTTCCTGTACTAGGCATCTGCCGCGGTATGCAGGTATTAAACCTTACGCTCGGCGGAACAATCTATCAGGATCTGTCTCTCCGTAACCGGAACTCCTTCAATCATATCCAACGCTCTCTCGACCGCAGCGATCCCTGCCATACGGTTGCTTTTGCATCTCATAGCCTGTTATATGAAATTTGTGGGAATTCCTGTGCTGTCAACAGCTATCACCATCAGTGTGTCAAAACATTAGGAAAACATATAAAAATGACAGGTATCACTTCCGACGGCGTCATCGAATCCATTGAATCTACCGGTCACACTTTCGCGGTCGGTGTACAGTGGCATCCCGAGTGCATGTACACAAACTGCGAAGCAATGCGCCGTTTATTTGATCAATTTGTCCGAAAGGCTGCCGGTGCGAAACACTTGTCACTTCCTTTAAGCGCTTCTCTCAAACTGTGAATTATAGAGATCCGCATAAAATCCATTTTTAGCGAGCAGTTCCTCATGATTTCCCTGCTCCACAATATCTCCGTCTTTCATAACAAGGATCAGGTCTGCATCTCTGATCGTAGACAGACGGTGTGCAATGATGAAACTTGTTCTTCCACGCATCAGGTTATCCATCGCTTTCTGGATTTGGATCTCTGTACGTGTATCTACGGAACTTGTTGCTTCATCGAGAATGAGGATCTTCGGATCCTCCAGGATTGCTCTCGCAATGGTCAGGAGCTGTTTCTGCCCCTGTGACACGTTGCTTGCCTCCTCATTCAGTTCCATGTTATAGCCCCCCGGAAGTGTCTGCACAAACCGATGTACATGTGCCGCTTTCGCAGCCTCTACCACTTCCTCATGTGTGGCATCTAATTTACCATAACGGATATTTTCTTCAATACTTCCCTTGAACAGCCACGTATCCTGCAGTACCATGCCAAACATTTTTCGAAGCTCGGAACGATTAAAATCACGGATATCATGTCCATCTACTTTGATCGCGCCTTCATTCACATCGTAGAAACGCATCAGAAGTTTTACCATCGTTGTTTTACCGGCTCCGGTTGGACCTACGATCGCAATCTTCTGTCCCGGCTCCACTTTCACACTGAAATCATTGATGATTATATGATCTGGGTTATATCCGAAATGTACATGGTCAAACTCTACGCGGCCTTCCAGATCATCGACCGGCACGGAATCTGTAACTGTCTGTTCTTCTTCCTCTTCTTCCAGGAATTCAAATACACGCTCAGATGCGGCTGCTGTAGACTGCAGCATATTTGCCACCTGCGCTACCTGCTGGATCGGCTGCGTAAAATTCCTTACATACTGAATGAAGGACTGGATATCTCCAACTTCGATCACGCTTTTCATTGCCAGATAACCGCCCAGAATAACTTCTGCCACATAGCCTAAGTTGCCGACAAACTGCATGATCGGCATCATCATTCCGGATAAAAACTGCGATTTCCATGCGGACTGATACAACATATCGTTATCTTTATCAAATGTTGCAATTACATCTTGCTCTTTATTAAATGCTTTTACAATATTATGCCCGCCATACACCTCTTCTACCTGTCCGTTGACATGTCCCAGATATTCCTGCTGACTCATGAAATATTTCTGCGAGCGTTTTACAATTACGGAAATAAATCCCATAGAAATCGGAAGCAGTAAAAGTGCCGTCAATGTCATAAGCGGACTGATACTGAGCATCATAATAAGTACACCGATGATTGTTGCTACCGATGTAATAACCTGTGTCGCACTCTGGTTCAGACTCTGGCTAAGTGTATCGACATCATTCGTAATTCTCGAAAGCACTTCTCCATGTGTCATTTTATCAAAATAATTCATCGGCAGACGATTGATCTTCTCCGAAATCTCTTTTCTCATACGATAAGTCAGTTTTTGCGATACACCTGTCATGATATATCCTTGGATAAAGGAAAATAATGCACTGCACAGGTACAATACTAATAACATTCCAAGTATTTTCCCAATTTTCGTGAAATCAATTCCTGAACCGCCGGAAACTTTCCGAACAAGTCCTTTGAAAATCTCAGTTGTTGCTCTTCCGAGTATTTTCGGTCCGACAATGTTAAATACTGTACTTCCAATTGCAAATATAATTACTGCCACAATGGAGATTTTATAAGCTCCAAGATACTGTAACAGCTTCTTCATCGTACCCTTGAAATCTTTTGCTTTTTCTACAGGGGCTCCCGGACCTCTGCGCATACGTCCTCTTGCCATATTAGTCCACCTCCTTCATATCTGCTTCCAGCTCCTTCTCAGATAACTGGGAAGATGCGATCTGATAATATGCTTCACAGGATTTCAACAATTCTTTATGTGTACCTTTTCCGACAATTTGTCCATCATCCAGAACAATGATCTGCTCAGCATGAAGAATCGTGCTGATTCGTTGGGCAACAATCATGACAGTACTGTCTTTTGTCTTCGCTTTTAACTCTTTTCGAAGCACCGCATCCGTTTTGTAATCCAGCGCGGAAAAACTGTCATCAAAAATATATACATCCGGATGTTTGGCAATTGCTCTCGCAATTGAAAGTCTCTGTTTCTGTCCTCCTGATACATTGGAACCGCCCTGTGAAATCGGACTGCGATATTTCTTTTTCTTTGTATCAATAAATTCCTGTGCCTGTGCAATTCCGGCCGCCTCGATCATTTCTTCTTCGCTTCCGTCTGGATTACCATACATAATATTGGAAGCAATATCACCGGAGAACAGAATTCCTTTCTGAGGCACATATCCAAGACGGGCACGCAGATCATGCTGCGAAACTTCCCGGATGTCCGTTCCGTCAATTGTAATCTTTCCTTCTGTCACATCGTAAAATCTCGGAATCAGATTTACCAGCGTAGATTTACCGCTTCCGGTACTTCCGATAAATGCGGTTGTCTCTCCCGGTTTTGCTGTAAATGACAGATCATGCAGTACATCTTCTTCAGCTCCCGGATAGCGGAACGAAACATGTTCAAATGCAACTTCACCCTTCTCATTTTTCGCAAATGTACGCGGTGTTTCCGGATCATTGATTTTTGTCTCGCTCTTCAATACTTCGTCTACACGGGTTGCTGATACTGCTGCTCTCGGAAGCATGACTGAGATCATACAAATCATCAGGAATGCCATAATAATCTGCATTGTATACTGGATAAATGCCATCATATCGCCAACCTGCATCGCTCCATCATTGACACTGTACCCACCGATCCATACAATCAGAACGGTAATACAGTTCATAATCAGCATCATGGTCGGCATCATAAATGTCATGGCACGGTTGACAAATAAATTTGTTTTTGTCAGATTTTTATTTGCTTCATCAAATCTTTTTTCTTCATGTTTTTCTGTACTGAACGCACGGATAACCGGAAGTCCTGTTAAAATCTCACGGCTGACAAGGTTCAACCGGTCAACCAGATCCTGTACAATCTTGAATTTTGGCATAACAACGAAAAATAATACTGCTACAACCAATACGATCAATCCAACAGCAAGTGCAATAATCCAGGACATATCCACATTTGTATGGAACACTTTTGTAATTCCTCCGATTGCCATAATCGGTGCATATAATACCATACGCAGAATCATAACCGTTAAAAGCTGAATCTGCTGAATATCATTCGTACTTCTAGTAATCAGAGACGCAGTTGAAAATTTATCAAATTCTCCATTGGAAAATCCTACTACCTTACGGAATACATCCCTTCTGAGTCCACGTCCGATTGCCGCACCTACTCGTGATGCCATAAGACCGACTATAATACTTGCGATCATTCCCAACGCTGCCAGTGCAAGCATCTTCGCACCTGTATTTAAAATATAATGTGTCTCATATTTATCCATATCTATTCCGATATGTTTATATGCACCTTTAATATAAGTTGAGGCTGCCTGATCCAGCATAGAGTCCGGGAATTTATCCATCTTCTTTTCTATCTTTTTCACAAGCTCCTCACGCTGTACGCCTTTCATCTGCCCAAATATGTCATAAATGGACATTTTGTCAATCTTCTTATCAATCTCTTTTTCTGATTTCTTTAACTGTGAGGCTGCTTGGCTTGCATTAGCAGTCTGCTTGGCTTCCTCTGGCTGCGCCTGTGACGAAAGTGCTGCCTGGCTCGCATCTTGCATCTGGCTCTTCATCTGCGCTTTCATCTGCTGCTTCATCTGATCTTTCATCTGGATTTCTATCTTTTTCGACATGTCACTTCCAGAATTAAATCCCGCTGCCAGAAGCATTGGTTTTGCTAACAGATTCGACAGTTTATTCATTTTATTCTCCTCTGTTTTAACAGAGGATTTCAACTGCCATACTTTTTGCTTTGTATCATATTTTTTGCTGCTTTTCGTATAAGCATTTTTCACAGTACTTTGATTCTTCTCCGGAATCAGAAGTAACAAATGCTCCAGATCTTCCTCACCAATCTGCTCCGGAATCTTTTCATCAATTCCGTTTTGCTGAATTCCGACATTTACAATATCCGAAGTATATGTCGGTAATGACAGATCACAGTATGCCTGCACAACCAGTACGCACAAAATCGCCGCTACAACGCCTGCATATGGCTTCATAAATTTAAAAAGTTTGCTCATAGATGTCTCTCCTCCATAATTGAACACATATCCATGCCCTGGATTTCTTTATAATTCAACATATTTGTCCGCATGCGAAGCATAATTCTTTGCAGTTCTTTCCGTTCTTCTCCGGAAATACCTTCATAAAGACCTGCTTCCAACATGTGCATCGTCTCTTTTAATTCATTCAGACAATCTGCTCCCTGATCTGTTATCGTAATTCTCTGAATTCTTTGATCTTTTTCATCTACTTTTCTCTGCACATATCCCTGTTTTTCCAATTTACGAAGTGCTACTGTCATCGATGGTGGTGTAATTCCTATCAGCTTTGCCAGTTCACGCTGCGATAATTCGCCTTCTGAACGTAAAATAAACATAATACCTACCTGATTCGGTTTAAGATGAAAAGATTCCATCTCTCTCATTGCCTGATATTTTACTAAATGAGCGACCTGTTGGATCAGCATAAAACCTGATTCCATCCATTTTCTCTTCATGTTGTATTCCCCTCCTATAATCACCGCGCTCTCTTTTTATTTTCCTTTATTTAACCTGCGAAACCTGCCACTGGCAGCTTCCTCTGTAATCTATAGAAACAGTGATAAAACTTGTCGCTATAGCAAAAACGTTAGACTTTTAATAATTAGATGACTAATCATTAAAAGTCTAACGTTTAGGATACTCACTTCTTATATAAATGTCAAGAGAGTTTATATATTTTTTATAGAAGATTTGTTTGTATTTGCACGGGTACATGCGTTTTTCTCGTCGTTATAACAAAAAAAGCGACTGGCTTTATACCAATCACTTCTGTAAGTTATATACCTTCAAAAC
>ENA-ORTH01001287-ORTH01001287.1-human-gut-metagenome-genome-assembly--contig:-NODE-1287-length-26352-cov-51.134122_pt1 | contig 26352 bp, 17 predicted proteins | sample MGYA00241914_ERZ509192 | MGnify/ENA primary metagenome ERZ509192 (study PRJEB26280, sample SAMEA2338826) | human gut metagenome | biome: human gut; feature: human-associated habitat; material: faeces... | reverse complement strand
GACGACGCGCGGCTGATCATGGTTGCAGAAGAACAGGCTGGCCCAGCCGGCGTTCTTCACAGCCTCCTGCTGGTCGGCGAGGCGGGCGCGCAGATTCTTGACTTCGAACGGCACGGTGTTCCACTTGGAACCTTCCTGGTCGATGCCCACGTGGTCGAAGAGGAACAGCATGTCAAGTTCGCCGTTCTTCGGATCGGTGACATGCTCGTTGCGTGCCGGAGTGATGCCCGGCGCTTCGCCGACGTTCATATAGCCTTCGCGGCCTTCGAACACTTCGCGGCGCATTTCGGCAAGGAACTCGTCGATGCGCGGACCGTCGGAGCACCATGGGAACGGGCTGGAATAGCCTTCCTCACCAACCGGATAATCCTCAATCTCGCAGCCGTCTTCTCCCGGCAGCTTGCCGTTCTTATCAACAGTCTTCGAAACCTGCGTGATCACATCCATACGGAAGCCGTCAATGCCGCGATCCATCCACCAATTCATCATCTTGTAGACGGCCTTGCGCACTTCCGGATTCTCCCAATTCAAATCCGGCTGCTTCTTGGAATACTGGTGGAAGAAATACTCGCCGCGCTTCGGATCGTACTGCCAAGCGGAACCGCCGAAATAGGAACCCCACTGGTTCGGCTCGGCACCCGGAGTGCCCGGCTCATGCCCCGGCCTGGCTGGACGCCACCAATACCAGTCGGCATGCGGATCGTCCTTGTCCCGGGAAGCCTGGAACCAGGCATGCTCGTCGGACGTGTGGTTGACCACCAAATCCATCACGATCTTCAGACCGCGCTTGTGCGCTTCGGCAAGCAGCTCGTCCATATCCTCCAAGGTGCCGAACAGCGGATCGATATCCTGATAATCGGAAATATCGTAGCCGTTGTCGTCCTGCGGCGACTTGTAGACCGGGCTCAACCACACCACGTCCACGCCAAGATCGGCCAGATAGTCAAGACGGCTGGTGATGCCCTTCAGATCGCCGATGCCGTCGCCGTTCGTGTCTTGGAAGGAACGAGGATACACCTGATACACCACCGCGTTGGCCCACCACGGGTTCGGGGTCGCGCCGTTGGAACGCACGGTGTCGGGAAGGGTGGAACGATTGAAATTCGTCATGTCGTGGAGCTCCTTTGCTTGACGTTTGTTGGATTTTCGTTCGATCTTTCGTGACTGACTCTGCCCGTTTTCAGCTCATGTCAGCTTCATGCAGAAGATCGATTTTGCCTACTCCCCTATGGTATGCAACCCTGTTTTTCTTTCTTTCCCGCGGCGAGTTGTGCAAAGCAAGAAAAGAATACGCTTCTTACGGACGCGAAAAACCAATCCGCAAAAATAAAAACGCGGGACGTTCCAGAAAGGGAAATGGAACGTCCCGCGCTGGGGAGTGGGATAGGCCAGTCCCGCTCAGAGCGGTGAAGTGTTACTTCCTGAACGGACGGCCTACGGCCGCGTTGTCCCTGCCTTCACTCGCCTATCGGCTCGCTCAGGGAGAGCCTATGAACAGACCACTGGGCTGTTCACTTAACGGCTCCCCTCATCACTCCACCGACGACCCACTTCTGGGCGAAGATGTAGACGATGAGAACCGGAGCCATGGCCATCAGATAGGACGCGAAGGCCATCGGATAGTTCGACGTGAACTGGCTTTGGAACACGTACTGTGCGAGCGGAATCGTCTGATTGCTCTGATCAGTCAGCGTGATCAACGGCAGCAGGAAGTCGTTCCAAGCCCACAGTGCGGTCAAAATCGCAATCGTGGCATTAATCGGACCCATCAGCGGGAAAATGATTGTCCAGAAAATACGCCAGGTGGAAGCACCGTCGATACGAGCCGCCTCTTCCAACGAAATCGGAATCGAACGAATAAAACCAATCGCAATAAACAGGTTGGTGCCGATGCCAAGAATCGTGTACAGAATAATCAAACCAAGCTGATTATCAAGATGCAACGAACCCATTTCCTTCGCGATCGGAAGCATGATCACCGTGAACGGCACGAACATCATCGCAAGGAAGAAGTAGTACAGGAAACGGAAGAATCGCTTATCCATATTCCTTGCCACAGCATACGCGACGAACGTGTTCGTCAGCAGCGTCAACACCACTGCGCACACGGTGATGATTGCGGAATTAAGCGCGGCCTTCGGATAGTTCACCTTATTCCACGCATCGGCGAAATTATGCCATTCCCATGTGGCCGGCAAGCTGAACGTACCAGCCTCGCTCGGAGTCTTCAACGCGGTGACCACAGCGAAATACAACGGCACGAGCACGGTAAGGCTCAACACGGCCACAGCCGCGGTCAGCCACCAGTTGACCTTATGATCCCTGCGGATTTTCTCCGGCTTTTCCTGCGATTGAGTAGTCTTGGCTGCAGTCTTTGCAACAGTTGCGCTAGTCATGATATTTCCTCTTTACCTTCAGACTTTCAGACCCTTGCTCAGACCTTTTCCTTGCCGCTGAAGAACTTCAGCTGCACGAAGGCCAGGATTGCCAGCACGATGAAGAACGTGACCGCGTTCGCCATCTGGTAGGAGTATTCACCATTGCCAAGGCCGTTCTGGAAGATCAGGTACGAGACGGTTTCGGTCTTGGAATCCGGGCCGCCCTTGGTCAATGCCATGATCTGGTCGAACGCGCCGAGCGAATTCTTGAGACTCAACACCATGTTGATGGTGAAGAACGGGCCAATCAGCGGGAAGGTGATCTGCCAGAAGTTCTGCCAAGCGTTCACACCGTCAATTGCGGCCGCCTCGTAAATCTCGTTGTCGATGGTCTGCAGACCAGCCAAGTACAGCAGCGTGGAGTAGGCAACGCCCTGCCAGATCGACAGGAACACAATCGGGAACCATGCCAAATCCGGATTGGAAATCATCGACGTCGACAGCCAATCAATATGCAGCGCCTGGCCGAGCGCCGGCAGCGGCGTCATGAAAATGTACTTGAACACATAGCCGATCACCAACACCGACAAGGTGTACGGAATGAAGAAGATCGCACGGAACCCGTTTTTGAACGCGATTTTCGAATTCAGCAGCACTGCAAGGAACATGCCAAGAAAATTCGTGCCGATCGTAATCAAAATTGCGATGAAAATAGTAAACAGGTACGCGTGACCAACGCGAGAATCCTGGAACATCGCAATGTAATTCTTCAATCCGATGAATTTGAAATCACCGTAACCCTGCGAATTGGTGAACGAGTATGCCGCGCCCTGCAGGAACGGCCAATACAGGAAGATGGACACCAGAATCACAGCCGGAACGGTCATCCAATAAAATGCCGGATCGACCTTGCGCTTGGAATATTTCGAAACCTTATTCTTGGAAGTTTTTGCCGAGTTCTTCGCAGTATTTGCAGTATGTGCGGTAGTCATGTCCGTTCCTCCTCTCACCTGAAGTTTCTGGCTTCGATCTTGTCGTATTCGGATTGCACGCTGTTCAGGAATTTTTCGGTGTTGCCCGACTGAACCAGCGTCTGCAGGAAGCCTGCGAGGTTGATGCTGGCTGGCACGTAATGGTCGCAGAAGTCGGCCAGTTTGCCCGCCTGGTAGAAGTCAAGCACACCGTTCAGCGCTTCATCGCCCACATACGTGTCTTTGTAAGGGGTAAATGCGGACTGCTGCTTGGAGTAGTCCTTGATGTTTTCGTCGTTCATCAGGAAGTCGATGAATTCGCGCGCTTCCTTCTCATGCTTGGTATGCGCACCCATGGTCAGGATCACGTCATCGCCTGCGGTGAGCTGCTGTTCTTTGGCATCATCAGTTGCCGGCATTTGCGCGAAACGCAGGTTGGCGTCGCTGTTGATGAGTCGGATCTGCGGAATCGCGTAGGTGCCGAGTGGCAGAATCGCGGCTTTGCCTGCGGCCAGATCCTGCGTGGCCTGCTGGTAAGTGACGGCCGGATTCTTCTGCGTGTAGTTCTGGTAGATCTCGACCAGCTGATCGCTGACAGTGCCCCACAGGTCGGAGAATTTCTTCGATCCGTCTTTGAGGGAAAGATATTCGGATTCCGGTACCAGCGTGGAGTTGAGTGACGCCAGCGGCGCCTGGAGTGTCCACGGATCGGCGGTGCTCGCTTCGATCGGTACAATGCCCTTGCTCTTGAAGCGTTGCAGCAGGTCGATGAATTCGCTCCATGTCTGCGGCGGATTGTCGGGATCCTCGCCCGCCTGCTCCCACACGTCGGCGTTGATGATGTAGCCGGATGCGTTACCCGCATACGGCAGGCCGTACAGGCGCTTCTTGGATTCGTCGTTGGTTTGTACAAGGCTCTTGGCGATGTTCACCATGCCTGGATTGAGTTCGTCGACGATGTCGTCGTTGGTAAAATCGTGGAAGACACCTGCTTCGGCGAGCATACCGAAATTAATATCGCCATTGATAGTGATGACATCGGGTTCGCGATTTTTCACCAGTCGAGTACGCAAATCGGTGGTTGCGTCGGACGAATTGTTGACGTTGACTTTGATGTTGGGATGGGTTTTCTCGAATTCCTTTGCTTTTGCGGTGAACCAGTCCGCCGCTTCGGCTTTAAACTGGAAGAAATCCAAAGTGACAGTTCCAGCGGTGCTGTTGCCGCAACCGGCAAGACCGGCAGTCAATGCGACTGCGCATACGGCTGTGAGCGTACGGTATACAATCCTCCTGAATTTACCTACACTAGTGGTGGAATCAGGTTTCATTCTCGACTCCTTTGTATCTTTTCTCCATTACGGTGAAGCAGCTTCCTTACCGCATCACCGTTACTGGAAATTGTAGAAGGAGACAGTTTTCATTCCCAGCTCAGCGCGCCTGTGCGGGGCGGAAAACAAAAACGACGAGATTTTGTTACTCTGAGAAAGTAATTTGATGCACGATGTGCGCGAACGGGAGTACGAAGGATGGTGCAGATGGCGGTTTCACCTCTGCCACAGTGGTTTGAAGGCTCGGAATATACCCATAAAGTCGCGACTTGCGTCATGAAATACGGTCCGATTTCGCGTATTACTTTGGCGCAGATTTTAGGACTTTCACAGGGCGCGGTTTCCCGTATTACCAGCGATCTGATTTATGCTGGCGTGATCGAGGAGACGCCGATGCCGTCCGGCAAGGCCGGTAAACTGCCGAAAGGTTTCGTTCAGAAAGAAAATGCGGAACGTCGCGGCCGCCCGCAAACGGGATTGCGAATAATCGAGAACGCGCGATCTTTCGTCGGTATGAAAATCAATGCGACGCATATTTCGGCGGTTGCGGTCAACGCAATCGGGCAGATTATCACCGGATGCCACGATTTGGAAATCGAAGACACGTCGCCGCAAGCCGTGGTCGCGCTGATCAAACAACTAACGATTGACTGTTCCGACGAGGCGGAGATGGCGGGATGGCCGAAACCGTGCGCCGTGGGAATCTCACTGGGCGGGCATATCGTCGACAATGCCGTAGTGACGTTCGCACCGTTCATGCACTGGTCTCAGCCCGTGGAGCTCTCCGCTATGGTTCGCGAGGCTACTGGATTGCCGACGGGCATTTACAACGATATCGATTCGTTGGTCGTTGATGCCTGCATGTTTGGGTCCGGCGTTGGATTGGGTAGCTTCGCGGTACTGACGTTCGGCGCAGGCGTCGGCTATTCGTTGACGGTCAACGGCGAGCTGGTGAGCTGTCCGGATAAAAGTTACGGTTTGGTCGGGCATATTCTGGTCGATCCGGATGGACCGCGTTGTGTTTCCGGACACAAGGGATGCGCGCAATGCCTGTCCGACAACTCAATCGCGGCGGAATATTCGCAGATTATCGGACATCCCGCATCATTCGACGATTTCGCACGTGACGCACGCACGAACAAACCGCAGGCGACGAATCTGGTGAACCGCACCTGCTTCCGTCTCGGCACCATGGTGGCGACCATAGCCAATCTTGCCATGCCAGACAAAATCATGATCGCTGGAGAATCGTCGTTCATCGCGAAATTCGGCATTGACGACTTGCGCAACGGCATCAACATGTATCGGCATAGCCAGGCCGCGCCAGTGGATTTTGAAATTCCCGACCATGATTGGGCATTGTGGGCCAAGGCTGCCGCAGCGCAGGCAATTCGCCAGTATGTTGGCTGATTAATTACTTGATTGTTTTTTAATGCAAAAATCCTCCCTTTTGTTCAGGGAGGATTTTTGTTATGCGATTACGGCTTATTCAGCGCTCTCGACGGGCGCAAGCACGGCCTTGAAAAGGACTGCTTGCGCCGGATGCAATGCCGGCGGGCGGATGCCGTACGTGGCGAGCGCACGTCCGGTCATCTTCACACCTTCGACCTTCCACCAGCCGAGCGGGCTCTGTCCGTTGGTGATGTCTTGCTTGGCAAGATCGAGGCTCACGTCGAGCGGAGACACCTCATACACCTTGTCGGGGTCGAGGCCGGGCAGGCGTACCGGCGAGGCCGGGTAGGTCTGCGAGGTGGTGAGCTGGGTGAAACGGTAGATGGCGGCTGCCTTGTTGGGCATGACCACACCGTCCAAGCGCACTGCTGGATCGGCGGCGTCGGAATGCACGACTGTGTCGACTGCGAACCATTCGCGATGCTTCTTGAATTCGGCGACCCATTCGGCGAGCTTGTCGATGTCTTCCTGCGGTTCCTTGAGCAGGTTCCATTCGATGCCCATGTGTCCGAAGAAGGCCATGGCCATGCGCAATTCCTGCGTGGTTGCGCGATGCGTGGAGTGCGCCGGTGATGCGCCCACGTGTTCGCCGATCATTTCCGGAGGCACGAGCAGCGATGTATAGCGCTGGATGTCGGCGCGTTCCACCGGATCGACGCAGTCGGATCCCCAAATGCGGTCGGCTACTTCGAGAATGCCGAGGTCCACGCGGCCACCGCCGGAAGAGCAGCTTTCGATTTCAAGTCCCGGATGTGCGGCCTTCAGATCGGTGAAAATACGATATACGGCGAGCGTCTGCTGGTGCACTGCCGGGCGTCCGGTGCGCGGGGAGACGGCTTCGGTGACGAGCTTGTTGTGATCCCACTTGATGTAGTCGATGCCGAGTTCACCAACGAGCTTGTCCATTGCGTCGTAAATGTAGTCGTAGGCGTCCGGATTGGTCAGGTCCACAACCTGCTGGGTACGTCCCTGCATTGGCAGACGGCCTTCAGTGGGCTTCAACACCCAGTCGGGATGCGTGCGGAACAGGTCGGAATCCAGGTTGACCATTTCCGGCTCGAACCACAGGCCGAATTCGAGTCCCTTGCCATGCACATAATCGGCGAGTGCCTTGAGTGACTTGTCGCCGTCGGGCCACACGTCTTGCGAGATCTGCCAGTCGCCAAGGCCGGAGGTGTCGTCGCGGCGGGAGCCGAACCAGCCGTCATCCACCACGAAACGTTCCACGCCACTTTCCACGGCCTTGTCGGCGAGTGCGGTGAGGGTGTCGTAATCATGATTGAAGTAGACGGCTTCCCACGTGTTGAGAATGACCGGGCGTGGCTTGGGCGCGATGTTGTGTTCAGCGAGCCAGTCGCGGTGCACGCGGCGAATGTAGCCGTGGAAGCGGGCTGCAACTTCGTTGAGGCCTTCGCCATAGGAGCCGATGAGCCATGGGGTGGTGTAGGACTCTCCGTTGGCGAGGCTGATTTCACCGCCGAACAGCACTTCGCCGCCGCCAATCACGCCGCTGGTATAGGGCAGGCGTTCCGCGGAAAGCACGCTGTTGCCGCTCCAGGCCACGTGTGCGGAGTAGACGTTGCCGTGCGTGAAACCGAAGCCTTTTTCGCCGACGCTGAGCAGCAGGGTGGCATCGAAGTCTGGGCGTCCGGCCATGGATGCTTTGGCGAAGCGGCCGAGGGTGAAGTCTTGACGCTGCGGGGAGCGTTCGCGCAGATGGTGGCCGGTGGTGGTGAGGATTTCGTTGGCGTCGGCCGGCACGGTGAATGCGAGTTCGATCTTGCCGACTTCGAGCTGGCCTTCGCCAGTGTTCACGACTTCGGCGTTCTGGCGGATGAGGCCGGTTTCGTCGAGTTCACAGGTCCAGATGAGTTTCACATGCTGTTCCACGTCTTCTGCGGTAACGGTAACGGTTGGGGTCTGCTTGGGTTCGTCGGCCACGCTCCAGCTCGGGTATCCGTCTTTTTCACCCATGACGTAGGTTTTGCCAGCTGCCACGGTTTCGGCGGTGATGTTGCTGACTGCGAACTTGCAGAACAGTTCCACGCCGTCGCGGCGCACGTCGAAGCGGGTTGCGCCAATCCAGGATTCGGATTGCGTGGGCAGTACGCTTGGCCATGGGGTGTAGTCGAGCGCACCGGAAACGCGCTGTGGCATTTGCGCGTCGAACATGTCGATCGCGGTTGCCGGGGCTGCGAGCGGGCGGCCCCAGTGCACAAGTCGCGGCAGATCATTGCCGGGGAATACGAGTGCGAACGCCACGTTCGCGGCTGGCTGTTCGGCGTAGACCGCAGTGAGTTCGGTACCGTTGGTAGCGTTGCCATGGAAGGTCTGAATGAGCGTCATTGCAGCATCCTTTACATATTGCGATTGCCTTGTATTGTCACTTTCGATAATATGTCAAGTTTTATTTGTTGACGTCGTCGAGCGTGTTTCTTTCTTTCGGAAAGTATTTCTTGCGACTGCAAAATCGAGTTACCGTTTTCCAGCGAAAAAATCAGTCATTAATCGTGCGCATTCCATTTCGCGCACACCACCGACGACTTCCGGAACATGACCGACGTGAGGGTCACGCGGAATGTCCCAAATCGAACCGCATGCACCCAATTTGGCATCCCACGCGCCGAACACGATTCGTCCGACATGCGTTTGCAGACACGCGCCGGCGCACATCGGGCACGGCTCCAAGGTAACAATCAACGTGCAATCGGCAAGATTCCACGTACCAAGCGACCGAGCGGCCTGCGTCATGGCCTTGACCTCGGCGTGCGCCAACGGATCGGCATGCGCCTCACGCAGATTACGCCCCCGACCAATCACCGCTCCCCCAGCGTCAAGCACGACGGCACCGACCGGCACCTCACCCTCCGCTGCGGCTTCACGAGCCAACTCAATCGCAAGTCCCATGTCGTCACTCCACTGCATATCTGCCACTATACGATTCCGTTCGCGTGAGGTAAAAGACGAAACACACCCATAAATACCTCTTGGTAGGCTGGAAGAGTTTGGAAAATGCGCGCAAAGGAGGCACGTTGGCGGTATTCGAATTGATTGTATGTATTATCGCCGCGGTTGTGCTGTCTTCCTTTATCAGCCGTTTCATTCCCAAGGTTTCCACGCCTCTTGTACAGATCGCGTTGGGTGCGTTGGCATCGCAATTGCCGTTTTTCCCGAACGTCACGCTCGACCCGGAACTGTTTATGGTGCTGTTCATTGCGCCACTGCTGTATTTGGAAGCGCATGAGATCGACAAAAATGAGCTGTTGAAATCCGTTAAATTGTCGCTTTCATTGGCGATTGGATTAGCGATCGCCACGATGGTTGCCGTTGGTTTCGCACTGCATGCCGTATGGCCCGCAATTCCCCTTGCCGCGGCTTTGGCGCTCGGCGCAGCACTTGGGCCGACCGACGCGGTCGCCGTATCTTCGCTTGGCAAAGAAGCCGCCCTTACGCAACGGCAAACCAGCGTGCTCAAGGGTGAATCCCTGTTCAACGACGCGTCCGGCATCGTCGGCTTCCAGTTTGCGATTGCGGCGGCCATCAGCGGCGTATTCGAAGTGGGCGATTCAGCCGCACAGTTCGTATTCTCGTTCTTCGGAGGCGCTATTTTCGGCCTCGCGGTAGGCATGGTTGCCGACATGCTGTTCGAAACGCTCCGATCCTTCGGCTGGGAGACGACCACAAGCCGTATTTTGATGGAATTGTTCCTACCGTTCATTCTGTATTTGGGTGCGGAAGCGGTGCATGTTTCCGGCATTCTTTCAGTGGTGGCGGCCGGTTTGATCATCCGTTTCGACCGCACCGGCATCGGCCCGAACGTGGCTCGCACCAACATTGTCTCATCGAGCGTATGGGGGGTATTCTCGTTCACGCTCAACGGCACGGTGTTCATTCTGCTCGGCATGCTGCTGCCGAATGCGATGAGCGCAAGTTGGGATGATCCTCAGGTCAGCAATTGGCTGCTGCTGGTTGCGATTCTTGCGGTTTCCGCAGTGGTGATCGTCATGCGGTTCCTGTGGATTTCATTGATGCTGCGTCTTGCGCGAGATACCGTCACCGGCAAACGACGCAAGATGACGGCGCAACGTTGGCGTTCGGCGGCGGTTATGACGTTTGGCGGACCGAAAGGCACCATCACCCTGTCGTTGATGTTCACGATCCCGTACACCATTACGGGAGGCGCATGGTTCCCCATGCGTGACGAACTGATCTTCATCGCCGGCGGCGTGATCGTCGTAACCTTGCTGCTTGCCAACTTCCTGCTGCCGCTGCTGGCGCCGAATCGCAATAAAGACACTTCCGTGGAAATGACCGAAATCACCATCGAAGTGCTGCGACGGACCGTAGAGGAACTGACGGGACGAGTCACACCCGACAATCGTCGTGCGGTACTGATGATCATCGACTCGTATACGAAACGTATTACGCGACTGAAGCAGCGCATCGGAGAAATCGACCCGCAAGGGTATATGCAACTGCAGATCAACGCGCTCAACTGGGAGAAGGAATACGTCAAGACGCGACTGGCGAAAGTCAAGGCGACGCCAAGCGACGACAAGGCAGCGCACGATTTGGAAATCGAAGCATGCGAGCGTCTGCTCGACCAAATCATGAGCTCGCTGCGCCATATCGAAACGGAACATAATTCCGGACGCACCATTTGGCGGGTAAAAGGCCGTTTCAGGGCGTTGCAGAGACGCTTGGGCACGGTGGTGAAGCGTGTGAACAGCCGCATTCGCCGCACTACCCCGCTGTTCAGCGACGATGAGCTGTTCGCGCACGTCCGCGTGGTGCAGGTGGATGCCATCGAACATGTGATCGACCGCCTGTATGAGGAGATGGGCCGCGACACGTACAACACGGAACATTGCTCGGCACTGCTGCTGGATTATCGACGAGGCGAGGCTACACTGAGGGCGCGCCCGAATGTGGGCACGAGCGCGGAGGCGCAGGCGCAGGCGGAAGACGTGAAGCGCGAAAGCTACGGTATCGAATTGGGCGTGATTCAGGATATGTACGAAGCGGGCGACATTACGCGCGCGCAGTCCAAGCAGCTGCGACGCAACGTGTATGTGATGAGTGTGGACGCCGACGCGCAGATCTAGCATCCAGCTGATCTGATGGGGTTAGCAAGCTGGCGTGAGCCGGCGGTCTGCCGTAGGCTTGTTTGCGGACGAGCTGTGTGGACGTGGAGAACGAGACAATTGCGGAAACGGAACACGCGTATAACGTGGCAAACTGAAGGCTATTCCACAATCCAAAACATGGGGAATTGAAATTCTCAGAAAGTTCCCAGAAAACACCAGACATGTACTCAGCATCGTCTGCTTATATAGGAGATGTCAGCAAAAGAGCCGACCAGGAACCCACAGCAGTTCCCGACAATTGAACCCTTTCTTCTTCTCTCTCCTTTCTCTCCCCGGTGGTCTTCTCTCCACCGGGGTTTCTTTTTGCCTTCAGCAGGGCGGATTCCTCCAGTCAGTGAAACAATCTGCCCGCTGGCAAGTCGCCCAGCGTCCCAAAACCTCCACCCACTGGAACAATCTGCCCGCTGACAGCCCACTCAAAGTCCAGATTCCCCCAGTCAGTGGAAGAATCCACCCGCTGGCAAGCCATCCAGAGTCCAGAAACCCCCACCCACTGGAACAATCTGCCCGCTTACAAGCAGCCCAACGTCCCAAAACCTCCACCCACTGGAACAATCCACCCGCTTACAGGCCGCTCGGCGTCCTAATCCTTCCAGTGACTGGGAGAATTACCCCGCTGGAACAGGTATATTGGAGGCATGAGTGAAATACGCGAGCACGAAACCAGCGATCCCCACGACTCCAGCAACCCAAACACCCCGACCGGTCTGATCGGACGCGAATCGCAGGTGGTTCCGGGGCGCTTCGGCGAGCCGCTGCAGGTCACGCACGTGCAGTATTCGCGAGGGGGTGGCAATGCGGCTCCACGACGCCCGCTGTTCCTCTGTCTGCACGGCTGGGGTTCCAATGAGGCCGATCTGGCAGACATGATGCGTTACGTGGCTCCCTACAACGATTTCGCTTCATTGCGCGCGCCGCTCGTGCTGCAGGAGGCCGGTTCCGGTGAATTCGGCTTCGGCCAGGGCGCGTACTCGTGGTTCCATGATTGCGTGCCGTCCGGCGAAGATCTGGATCGTGACGCGTATGCCGCCGCCCAAGCCATCGACAATTGGGTTGCGCACAATGTTCCCGAAGATCGCGCTGTAGTGCCGATCGGTTTTTCGCAGGGCGGTTTGCTGGCGATTCAATTGCTGCGCGTTCATCCGGAACGGTACGCCGCGTCGATTTCGCTTTCCGGCTTCCTTGCTCCAGGAATCGTTGCCGGCAGTGCACCTGCCGATAGTCGTATTGCGGAATTGAACATTCCCGTGTTCTACGGTTACGGCAAAAACGATACTGTGATTCCGATGCCTGAGATTTTTGCAACCACCGCTTGGCTGGACGAACATACGTTCCTCACGTCGAAAAGCTACCGCGGACTTGATCATGCGGTCAGTCTCAATGAGTTTAGCGATTTACGCGACTGGCTTGCAGCACACAATATCGCACCGGGAATTCTGTAAGAAATCCTGCAGAAAATCCGAAGCAACGGATTTTGCGCACCAAGCACACGGCAATCGTTACAGCCCAATATAAGCCACGATATAGCGATACCGCGTTAGACTAGAGCCAGCTAATAATCGTCGCGCAATTGCCGACATTCGTACGCTCAACCATACGAACATTCGAATGTCGGCGAGCGCCATACCGGCACATTCGCGTGCCTGGCAATAAGGAGTTTCGATGCTGCTGTCCGATCGCGACATTCTCGCCGCGCAGGCCGAAGGTCATATTTCACTCGATCCGTGGACCCCGGAAATGGTGCAGCCTGCTTCCATTGACGTGCGTTTGGACCGTTTCTTCCGCCTGTTCAATAATCATGCGTACACGTATGTCGATCCGGCTGAGAATCAGGGCGAGCTGACCGAGCAGTTCGAAGTGGCTCCGGGCGAACCGTGGATTCTGCATCCAGGTGAGTTCGCGTTGGGTTCCACGTGGGAGTATGTGAAGCTTGATCCGACGATTGCCGCCCGCTTGGAAGGCAAGAGCTCGCTGGGCCGCTTGGGTATTCTCACGCATTCCACCGCAGGCTTCATCGACCCTGGCTTCGAGGGGCATATCACGTTGGAATTGTCGAATGTGTCGACGTTGCCGGTGAAGTTGTGGCCGGGCATGAAGATCGGTCAGATGTGCTTCTTCCAGCTCAGCTCCCCCGCCGAACATCCTTACGGTTCGCAAGGCACCGGCTCGCATTATCAGGGCCAGCGAGGTCCGACGCCGAGCCGTTCCTACGTGAACTTCTACAAAGCCGACATCACCGACTGATTACCGAATATTCAGCACGGATTGCTGAACGCGGAATAGACAATACCGTTGCAGTCAGCCGCAAACACGGCCAGTCATGGAACACCATCGGTCGTGCGCTTGGCGTCACCGCCGAAGCCGCACGTCGCAAGTATGGGAAGCGCCAACTGCAGACGGCGTGATTGAAACGCATAAAACGACGAATGCGTCTGCGATAAACATCGCACGGCGCGTGGAGTACAGCGAGCGGGGCTATTCTCGATTAGGAATGGCCCCGCTCGCTGTTTATGGCTTATGACTAGTGCCCTTTAGCGCTTGTGCATGGCGCGAAGGACGCATTTGCGCAGTTCGGAGGCGATGAGCACGATCATGGCAAGACCCAAGCATTCGACCCATGCGCCGGCGCTGAGCGGTACCGTCCCAAAAGCGGTGTTGAGGAACGGAATGTAAATCACCCCCAGCTGCAATACCGCGCTCAGTGCGATCGCACCCCATAGCCACTTGTTGGAGAACAGGCCGACGAACGCCGACTGCAGGTGCGAACGAGAGGCGAGCGCGTTCAGCATCTGGGCAAACACGAGAATCGTGAAGCCCATGGTGCGCGCTTCGGTCATTTGCGCATCGTGGCCGATCGCATCGACGGAACGGTCGGTGAACAGGCCGCCGGCCAAATGCATGTCCATGCCGATCAGGGTGACGGCTGCCATAATCACACCGATGAAAATGATGTCGCCCCACATTTCGGCGTCGATCACACGATCGGTGAGTTTACGCGGTTTGCGTGCCATCACGTCATCGGTAGACAGGTCAACGCCCATAGCGAGCGCGGGCGCGGCATCGGTGAGCAGGTTGATCCACAGCAGCTGCGTGGCGAGCAGCGGGACGATAACGCCTTGGCTGCCGGGCTGGGTGATGCCAAGGAATCCGGCAAGCATCACGCCGCCGAACACGGTGAACACTTCGCCCACATTGGAGCTAAGCAGGTAGCGCAGGAACTTGCGGATGTTGTCGAAAATGCCTCGTCCTTCGCGGACCGCTGCAACGATGGTGCTGAAGTTGTCGTCGGCGAGAATCATTTTCGCGCTTTGCTTGGTTACTTCAGTGCCGGTAATGCCCATGGCGACGCCGATATCGGCGGTTTTGACGGCAGGAGCGTCGTTCACACCATCGCCGGTCATGGCCACGATGTTACCTTGTCGCTGCAACGATTCGACGATCTTCAGCTTGTGTTCCGGCGCGACTCGCGCGTAGACGGACACTTCACTGGTCACCTTGTCGAAGGCCGCTTCGTCGGGCAGTTCGTCAAGCTGGCTGCCGGTCATGGCCTTGCCACCCTTGTCGATAATGCCCAAATCGGTGGCGATGCGAGCTGCGGTCAGCGGGTGGTCACCGGTAATCATTACCGTGCGAATGCCGGCGCGATGCGCCTCTGCCACGGAATCACGCACTTCCGTACGCGGCGGATCGATGATGCCGACCATGCCGACCCAAATCAAATCCTTCTCAAGCACATCGCTTTGTTCCGCAATATCGGCAACATGGCCCGCGGAATTCAGCATTACTCCCGGCACTTGCGCAAGCGAAGCGGTACCGAGCGGACGGTAGGCCTGGCCCAACGTGCGGTACGCGTCGGAAGAAAGCTGTTCGACAGTCGCAAGAATCTGCTGACGATCACCTTCCGTAAGTGGGCGGACGGCACCGCCGACCGCAATTCTGCTGCAATATCCAAGAAGCACGTCGGGGGCACCCTTGGAGAAGACGGTCAGACGGCCAGCGTCGGCGTTGTCTTGCGCCACGATGGACATGCGCTTACGTTCGGAAGTAAACGGGATTTCGCCGACGCGCCCGTAGTTGGCATACTTGCGATTCGCTTTCACTTTTTGTGCTGCGACGATGAGTGAGACTTCGGTCGGGTCGCCGACCGCTTCCCACGTTACGTTTTCCGCATTTCCGGCAGAAGCAGCAGATTCGCGCAGTTCGCCGTCGTTCGCCAGCGCACCCACGGCAAGGGTTGCGACGGCCTCCGATTCGATGATCTCGCGTATTTGCGCATGTTCCATGGTCTGCGAATCGACCACCATGCGGCCTTCCGGCGCATAGCCGGTGCCCGTGAGCTGCACTTCGCCGCTCGGCGTGACCACACGCTCCACGGTCATCTCATTGCGGGTGAGCGTACCGGTTTTGTCGGAGCAGATCACCGAAGCGGAACCGAGCGTTTCCACCGAATGCAGCTTCTTGACGATCGCATTGTGCATGGCCATGCGCTGCACGCCGAGCGCGAGCACTACCGTAAGAATCGCAGCCAAACCTTCCGGCACGGCCGCGACAGCCAAAGAAACGGCCAACAGTAGCGAATCGATTACATCGTGAACGTCTTGGAATCCTTCGGTAAGCGCGAGCGCGACCAGCACCACGACCGCGATGATGCATACCGCAATGCCGAGGATTTTGGAAACGTAGTTCATTTCCTTTTGCAGCGGGGTTTCGTCGTCTTCCGTGGCTTGCAGCAGGTCCGCGATTTTGCCGACCTGCGTGCCCATGCCGGTGCTGGTTACGATGGCGCGGCCGGTGCCTTGCGTTACGGACGTGCCGTTGAACACCATGTTGGCGCGGTCGCCGAGGGCTTTCGCCTGTGCGAGAGTGTCGGTCTTTTTGCCGACGGGCACGCTTTCGCCGGTGAGGCTGGCTTCCGCGATGCGCAGGCTGGCGGCCGTAAAGAGGCGTCCGTCCGCGGAGACGGAGTCGCCTTCACCGAGCACGATGATGTCGCCGGGCACCACGTCAACCGTGTTGATGCGTTCGATTTGACCGTCACGCAGCACGTTGGTCTGCGGCGCGGTCATGCTGGAGAGCGCTTCGACGGCCGCTTCCGCCTTCGATTCCTGAATGTAGCCGAGCACCGCGTTGACGATGAGAATCAGCACGATGACGATGGCGTCGAACGGCAATGCTTCGCCGCCTTCCGCACCCGGTACGGCGTTGGCCCGTTCTATGAACCATGCGACGAACGAAATGCCGGTTGCAGCCAACAGCAGGTAGACGAGGGGATCTTTGAATTGTTCGAGGAATTTCTTCCATTTCGGCACCGGTGGTGCGGACGCGAGTTCGTTCGGTCCGTACTTGTCGAGTCGCCGCTTGGCTTCCGCTTGGCTCAGGCCGGTATTCAAATCGACGCCAAGCGATTGCGCGACAGTTTGTGCATCGGCGAGCGACGGATCGACTTGCGTTTGCGTCGCGATATTCTTCGCTCGTTCGAAATTTCCCGAACTGGTCTCGCGGAATTGGGTGGATTGATCTTCCTTGCGATCAACCATGATGATCTCCTTGGGAGCGCCGCGGAGTAGTCAGCTCTCCCCTGCCGTTGCGATAGTACGAAAACCGCAGAAAATTGCGATTTTCGCAACCACTCGCCGAACTGGGCAATGCTGCGCGGTTGCGGACACCGGGCGTGCGCCATCGGTGCATTCCTGTCATTATTGCACACCATGCCCATTTTGCAAGACTGCCACACACCGTCTTTTGTCAAAATTTCGCAAATTCGTGAAACGTGTCGTGAAACATAATTCGCAATCTCACTTCAATCACATACCCAATCGATTGTTCCATCACAAGACAACATGGGCCGCAACGTCGCTACCATCTTTATCGAAAAAATCGTGAGGTCACCAGATCAAAATCGTGTGGCAATTTGTTCAAATCGCGTGGCAAGACAGCCAAATCATGCGACCCATCCATCAAAATGGACGATGAGGAGGATTTTGTTGATGGCTTAAATTAGACAGATTGCCTAGAATGAGGGGGTAGGGCTTCCGAAACGTTTGAGCGCAGGCGGACACATTCACACACGTCCGAACGTCACGAAGCAAGCTCTTCAAGGAAAGGGGCCATCATGAGCGACGCAATGAACAACCCGTATGCGAACAATCCGAATCCGAACGGCAGCAACGGACAGCATCCGCAAGGTCAGCCGGAATACGGGGCATACGCGCCAAATCAGCAATCGCAAGGCCAACAGCAGAGCGGCAATCCCAACAATTCGAGCAATCCGTATCCGAGCGAGCCGCAGACCCCACGCTACTTTGACGGCCCCAACGCCAACCAAAACCCGAACCAGAACGGCTTCTTCTACGCGAGCTACACCACCGGCCAACCGTACGGACAGCAGAACAGCCAACCAGGAACCGGCAACGACAATTGGCAGCCGATCAGCCCGTTCAAACTTGCGGAGGAATGGCTGCCAAAGAAGGCGAAGAACGCGATCCGCGGCACCTACGCAATACTTGGCATCGCCGCCATCATCCTCGGCCTGGCACTGCTGATCTGGCCAGGAGCCACGCTGAAAGTCGCCGCAATCGCACTCGGCGCATACTTCGTGGTTTCCGGCGTGGTCCGCATTGTGACCGCAATCGTGGAACTCGGGCTTCCGGGCGGATGGCGCGTACTTGACATTCTAATCGGTCTGATGCTGGCCGTCGGCGGTGTGGCCATGCTGAAGAACGCGGCGCTTTCCGGAGCCACGCTCGCCGTGCTCATCACCATGGTGGTCGGTCTCGGCTGGATGCTGGAAGGTGTGATGGCGCTCGTGGAGTCGTGGCGCATGCCAAGCTCCGCATGGGCTGTGATTTACGCGCTGCTGTCAATTGTCGCGGGCTTCATCGTGCTGTTCTCCCCCATCAGCTCCACGACCTGGCTGATTCTGTTCGGCGGATGCGCGCTTGTGGTGATCGGCATCGTCGCGATCGTGCGCGCGTTCACTTTCGGCAAATCCAATCGCAAGTAATTTTCACGGCGAAGGCCATAGAGTCTGATTATCTCTGTTTTCCCAAGGGCACCAAGCAATAGCTCAGTGCCCTTTTTTCACGCCTATCGTCGTCCGCTTTTCATATGTTATTACTTTTTTCAAGATTAGCCGATGATTTTACAAAAGAAGTGACGATCGTCGCATGACATCGATGGTTTACCCGGCTTAGAATAAAGGCACAACAGAAGAACGAAGAAAAAAGACAAACACAATACAGACTTACGGCAGCGGCCAGGGGAATGACAAGAAGAAAAGACGCGCCGCCAAGCCAAGTGAAAGGAAACATCATGAAGAACAACACTTTTGATCAGATCATCAACTCCGACCTCGCCTCCATCGACCCGGGCTTCGGCCAGTTCGCTCTCGCCAAGGCCTCCGCCGACCTGATGAAGAAGGTCCTCAACAAGTAAGACCGCTTCCTAGACAGAAGGCAAGGCGCAGGCGCGGCAGCACCCCGCTCCGCTTCTTTCCAATCCTTAAAACACATAGCGGGAGGCCGCGGTTCCAAACGGAATCGCGGCCTCCCGCTTTTCGCACGCGCACGCATACACACACGCACCTGCCCTGCCGGCAATATTCACCATTCGCTCCGCGTAATCATGCCAATACATCGTTTTCCACCTAACTTCGCACGAACTTAACAGCAAACTTAACAACTGCGAAGTTGCTGTTAAGTTATGTTAAGCTTGTTGCAAGTAAATGGATTTGCGCCAGGGGGACGGTCATGAACGCAAGTGAACTCAAACATCTCATCTTACAGATGCGTCAAATCGGCAACGATACTCAAACCTGCGAAGTCAAGGAAGCACGTAACAAAATACCTGAAAGCATCACCGATACCCTGTCCGCCTTTTCCAACGGTAACGGAGGCACCATCATTCTCGGCGTATCCGAGAAGGAAGGGTTCACGCCGGTGGAATCCTTCGACGCGCGCGCCATACAGGAAGCGCTGAGCGCCAAATGCGAGCAGATGACGCCTCGCGTACGGCCGACGCTGGAAGTAATTCCCTTTGAAGGCACCAACGTTCTCATGGCGCACATCCCCGCAATGCCACTCAAAGACAGACCGTGCTACATCACCACTAAAGGACGCTACCAAGGGTCGTACATCCGCACCGGTGACGGCGATCGCAAGCTCACCCAATATGAAATCGACCGCCTCATGGAAGAACACAGCCAGCCCACATTCGACGACGAAATTGTGGCGCAGGCCACACTAGACGATCTGAACCACAATCTGCTTTCCCAATTCATCAACCGTCAACGTGAATTGCATCCACGTATTTTCGGCACTCGCAGTGACGAAAACATCACCATCAGCATGCACGTCGCAAAAAAGGACGATGAAGGAACCATCCGGCCAACGCTTGGCGGCCTGCTGGCACTCGGATCATTCCCTCAGCAATTCTTCCCGAGGCTTAATATCACTTTCACCGCTTTCCCAGGTATCACCAAAGCCGAAATAGTGGACGAGAACCGCAGATTCCTTGACGCACAGACCATCATCGGCCCCATTCCTTTCATTATTGAAGACGCATTGAATGCCGTCACCAAAAACATGCGTACCGGAGCTGTAATCGAGGGAGCATTTCGCCAGGATGTGCCCGATTATCCGCGTAAGGCGGTTCGCGAGGCAATCGCCAACGCACTCATGCACCGCGATTACTCGCCAGACGCCCGCGGATCACAAGTGCAGGTGAACCTATATGCCGACCGGCTAGAAATCCTTAATCCCGGCGGATTGTTCGGCAACGTAACCATCGACACGTTGGGCACCGTGGGCATCTCTTCTTCAAGAAACCAATTCCTTTCCAACATTCTGGAAACCACACCATATCCCGGTGGCGGGTATGTTGTAGAGAATCGCGGAACGGGTTACCAAGTCATCGAAGAGCAGCTCCAAGCTGCGCTCATGAATCCACCGAAACCGCTTAACACGTTGACTTTTTTCTCATTGACTTTCAACAAACGCAGAATGACGAAAAGCGAGAAAACCAATACTAACCCACTATCCGTAGAAGAAGCAATCATCGAACTGCTGAGCAAGCGCAGTTCCGCAACTTCAAAGGAACTGTCTGAGCTATCGGGGCTATCCCGTTCGACCATCACCACTCACCTGCGGACCATGATCGCTAACGAAATTGTGGAGCCGACGGAACCGGCGCGCAGCCCAAAACAGCGGTATCGGCTGGCCGGGGAATAACCCATCTCACCAACTTCGTACGAACCCCACCAGCAACCGGCCAACGCACAATGCAGGTAGCATCGGCAGGCTGGCCGCAACAAGCGGACAGACTGACGTCACCGGTTTCGTTCTGCGGCAATTCGAGTCGTTCCGAGCCGAAACACTCCCAAATAACCATCGGAAGCAACGTTATGCAGGCAGATTATTTACATTTTCTTCAAGATGGACCGATGATCATACAATAAAAATAAGGATTACGGAATGACAAACGCATACCGGCGTGCCTATAGTGAGGGCACAACAGAAAAACAACAGAAGAACGAAGAACAAGAGAACAAAGACAGCAGCGACGACCGCGCAACGTGAAGAAGACGGAAGACAAAAGAGACCAGGCGGCCGTCCGAAAGGAAACATCATGAAGAACAACACTTTTGATCAGATCATCAACTCCGACCTCGCCTCCATCGACCCGGGCTTCGGCCAGTTCGCTCTCGCCAAGGCCTCCGCCGACCTGATGAAGAAGGTCCTCAACAAGTAAGACCGCTTCCTAGACAGAAGGCAAGGCGCAGGCGCGGCAGCACCCCGCTCCGCTTCTTTCCAATCCTTAAAACACATAGCGGGAGGCCGCGGTTCCAAACGGAATCGCGGCCTCCCGCTTTTCACGTACGCCGGCTACACCTCCTCAGCAGCGAGATTACGGGCTGCGGCACGTTCACGGGGACCGCGTGTCACATAGAAACCAATCGCCACAATCACGAACATCACCGTGCAGCAGGTCCACAGCACGTGGCTGCCGAACGCGTTCAGAATCCAACCTCCGACAAGCGGCGAGAACGCATTGGACAGCGACCACACCAGGTTGTACAGGCCCTGATACGTGCCGCGCACATCCTTTGGCGCGATGTTCGCCACCGTCGTGGCGGCAATCGGGAACGTGCCAAGCTCGCCGAGAGTCCACAACACGGTCGCAATCGCAAATGTCACCCACGAATCGGCGCCGATTTGGAACGCGTAACCAACCGCCGTGATGGACATGCCAAGCACCAGCACACGGGTGTTGCTCATCCGCTGAAACAACGCGATCGCTGGAATCTGCAGCAAGCACAGAATGCCACCGTTGATGGTCAGCAGGCTGGAATATTCGTCCGTGCCGAGCCCAATCTGCGTCATGGAGATCGGCAGGCCGCTGACGATCTGGTAATACGCCAGCGTGTACAGGAACATCAGCACCACCATCGACATGAGCGCTTTGTCGGCGCACGCGCGACGATAGCTACGCCATATGGAGAATTGCTGCGATTGGGTAGTTTGTGAAGTTTCAGAACGTTCCATAGGTTGTTTCACGACGCGTTTCACAAACCGTCCGGTAACGCGCACACCCAATCCAGCTTCCTTGAAGAACACCATCATCAGCAACGTGGCGAACACCAGCACCGCCGCTTCCACATAGAACATCAGCGAATAGGAAATCTTGACAAGCTGGTTGGCGATGATCGGCCCGATCGCAAAACCGAAATTCACAGCCCACGTCTGCAACGAATACGCGCGCTTCTGCTTACGGAACGGGACAACGTCGGAAACGTACGCCGAGACCGCGGGCGTCGGCATGGAGGAAATCACACCGTATATCAGCAACGCAATCGCCATAATCCAAGGATCGCCGATAAAAGCCAGCAAAACCAGCATCGCAGCGGAACCCAAGTTGCCGATGACAATCATCGCAGGCCGCCCGAATCGGTCAGACAACGCGCCACCGTACAGGCAGCCGAAAATGCCACCGAAACCGTACATGGAAACGATGGTGCCGGCCACGCCCGCGCTCACATGCATGTCGGAAACAAGATACATGGAAAGGAACGATGTGACGAAACGGCCCATCCACAGGATGAGCAACGTGACCCACAAACCCCAGAACATGACGGGCAAACCAAAAAACTCTCTTCTTTTCTCCATTCCATCCATCATATCGGTTAGGAGCGAAGCAGCCGTTTTTCCCGGGGTGCTGGGACAATAGGCAGTTATGGCAATGAAAAAAGGACCGACCAAGGGGTCGGGTGGAAAGCATCGTAACTCGCTGAGGGGCAAGGGACCAACTCCCAAGGCCGAAGACCGGGTGTATCACAAGGCTTACAAGGAAAAGCAGGCTACCAATCGCCGTAAGATGGCGGATCCGCGGCTGGCAGCACGCCGTCGCGCGGCAAAGTTCAGCTCGGAATCCGATGATCTCGTCATCGGCCGCAATGCCGTGCTCGAGGCGCTGCGCTGTGGTGTGCCCGCAAGCACGCTGTATGTGGCCGCGCGCATCGAGCACGACGACCGCACGCGCGAAATCATTCGCCTCGCCGGCATTCATGGACTGAACCTTATGGAAGCCGACCGTTTGGAAATGGATCGCATCGCACGCTCCTCCAACCATCAGGGCGTGGTGATGAAGGCGCAGCCGTTCCAGTATTCCTCACTCGCCGAGCTGGTGGAACGCGCCGACAAGAAGTCCCGCGCCATGGAAGCGGCCAACTCCGCAAGCGCACGCATTGCGGCACGTCCGCTGTTCATCGCGCTTGATGGCGTCACCGATCCGCAGAATCTGGGTGCGGTCATCCGTTCCGCAGCCGCATTCGGCGCCAACGGCGTGATTCTGCCGGAACGTCGCTCCGCTTCAGTCACCGCAGCCGCATGGAAGGTGTCCGCAGGCGCAGCCGCACACATGCCGGTCGCCCGCGTGGTAAATCTCACCAAAGCCATTGAAAGCCTGAAGGAACGCGGATACTACAGCGTCGGCCTCGACGGTGGCGGTGACGCCCTCGTTGGCGAAACCGGTTTCGAAACCGACCCGCTGGTCGTAGTGCTCGGTTCCGAAGGCAACGGCTTGAGCCGTCTCGTACGCGAGGCATGCGATTCCATCGCAGGCATTCCAATGTCGAACATGGTCGAGTCACTGAACGCTTCCGTCGCAGCAGGCATCACGCTGTATTCCGTCGTACGTGCCCGCCGCGAAGCCGGTGCCGCAGCCGACGCGAAGTAGACAACGCGCAAAGCAACAGCAAGCACAGCGAAACTGCGGAAGCAAACACGGCAAAGCAGCACGTCTGAAATGATTATGAGCGGATAGTCCATACGGATTATCCGCTCATTTGTTATGCAAGTCTGTACTTGGATTGATTCTGGGCTTACCGCAGACCCACTCCCCCGCCAACGATCTCTCGCAACACGTTCTCTCACTTTCAAAAGTCAAAAATTATTTGAGTTTTGAAAGTGAGGGGTGTGAAGGGATAGCAAAAGCGGAGGATCATTAGTGGTCCTCCGCTTAACGGCTCGGCCCTGCAATCTTTGACTGCGGCTACGCCGCAGGCTCAATACTGCCTTCGGTGCGGCTATCGCCTCGTCTCAGGGCACATTGATAGAAAAAGCTCCACTGGAGCTTTTTCTATCAATGTGCCCATACAGCTGCGTCGGGATCGTCGTCGGGGTTGTAGCCGTCGTCGGGGTCGTCGTAGGTGTATTCGTCGTCGATCACACCGGAATCGGCTTCGGCGTTCAACGCGTCCACATCCTTCGTGGTGAGCTTGTACTGCGGAAGCACCTTCTCCACATAGCTTTGCACAGCCTCGGCCATCGGCACATCATGACCCGCCTTCTCGGCCAGGAACCAACGGTGGTCAAGCACCTCATGGAAGAACTGCGCCGGTTCGATCTGCGAACGGTATTCGCGCGGAATCATGCGCACGGTCGGCTCGAACACTTCACGCATCCAATCGGTGGCAACAATCTCAAGATCCTCACCATCACGCCATGTGGAAGCACGGTAGGCGTCCAAATCGTTGAGAAGTCGACGAGCCTGATTCTCCTGCACATCAAGACCAGTCAAACGCAGCAGCTTACGATTCGCATAACCGGCATCGACCACACGCGGACGCACCAGCACACGCTTGCCATCCTCAGCGGTCTTCATCTCCAGCTCATCCACATCAAAACCAAGCTCATTTAGCTTGTTAACGCGCTTCTCAATCTTCCACATCTCATCCGGACCGAACTTGTCGGTATCAGTCAGCGCGCTCCACAGCGAATGATAACGATCCACCAAACGGTTGCCGATCTCAATCTCATCAACACCGCTCGGCAGCAGCGAACCGGACGAAAGATCCATCAATTCGCCAATAATGTTCGTACGAGCCAAATCAACATCGTACTCGCGCTGGCCTTCCGTCAGATTAATCTGCAGATCACCGGTTTCCGCATCAACCAAAAATGCGGAGAACGCGTAGGCATCACGCAGGAACAACACGTTCGACAGCGACACATCGCCCCAATAGAAGCCGGCCAAATGCAAGCGCACCATCAGTACAGCCAGTGCGTCAATCAGTCGTTCCGCGGTATCAGGGCGCAGATTACGCGCGAACAGCGCACGATACGGCAGTGAGAACTTCAAATGCTTGGTAACAAGAATCGCTTCCAGCGGCTCGCCTTCACGGCTATGACGGCCCGTGACCACGGCGATCGGCTGCACGGTCGGCAGTTCCAGCTTCTGCAGGCGACGCAGCAGCTCGTATTCTCGTTCCGCCACATTGCGCGTGATTTCCTTCATGGCGTACACTTCGTCACCCACGTGCACGAAACGCACCACGTGCCTGGAAATACCACGCGGAAGATTGGCCAGCAGGTCTTCCGGCCAAGTAGCCAGCGGCTTTTCCCACGGCAGGGTGAACATCTTCGGATTCGAGCTTGCGGCGGTGATTTTCAGCGCCTGCGGCTCCGGAGATTGTGCGGCCGGATCTCCGGCCTGCACGGAAGTTGCTTTCAGCACACGGGGATCCATCTGTGGCAATTCAAGAGATTCCATGAATCAATAATTTACCCGTTGACCTACCCGAAGAAGCGAGCATGGACGAATCCGTTTCACCTGCCGATATTTCATTCATCGATATGCGATAATCATCATTGAAATTCCAATGTCGCATTTCATTTGAGATCTCACCATTGCAAACTCAATAATAGAATCTCACTACAGGAAAACAAATTTCACTATTGCAGATACAACAAAAGAAGCCCCGCACCAACGCGGGGCTTCTCCAACGAGACGGTAAGAGAGGAAGAGTACGTCTCGTTTAATGGTTGACGGAAGTTCGCGCTTCCGCCAAGTTTTTATTCAGCCACCCGCCAGCCGATTTCCGCAAAGGATATCCCCCTGGAGAAACAGCCAACGGTTGGTTACTCGGTATCAGCTCAGTTCAGGCGCAGCTCAGTCGACGGAGCGAACAGGTGCATCTTGGACGGGTCGATCTTGATCTTGACGGTATCGCCGACCTTCGGGAGAGCACGCGGGTTCACGCGGATCGTGGTGAGCTTGTTCTGATCGGACATCATGGTGGATGCCTCAGCAGCGGAGCCATCGGTGATGATGTTGCCGTAGATGTAGCCATCGGAGCCCAGATCCTCAACGTTCATGACCTTGAGGGAGAAGGCGTTGGCGTCATCCGGGGCGGCCAGGGAAGCGTCTTCCGGACGGAAGCCGACGACGATCTGGTTGTTGTCTTCAGCGGTGAGCTTGTTGACAGCCTCAGCCGGCAGATCCACGGTGTCTTCGCCGATCTTTGCCTTGCCGTTGACCACCGGGTGGGTGTTGATGTTCATCGACGGGGAGCCGATGAAGCCAGCGACGAAGACGTTGGCCGGACGATCGTACAGCTCGGTCGGGGCGCCGACCTGCTGCAGGACACCGAGCTTGATAACGGCGATGCGGTCACCCATGGTCAGAGCTTCGGTCTGATCGTGGGTCACGTACAGGGTGGTGACGCCCAGCTGGCGCTGCAGAGCAGCGATCTGGGTACGGGTCTGCACGCGGAGCTTGGCATCGAGGTTGGACAGAGGCT
>ENA-ORTH01001286-ORTH01001286.1-human-gut-metagenome-genome-assembly--contig:-NODE-1286-length-26365-cov-3.206689_pt1 | contig 26365 bp, 17 predicted proteins | sample MGYA00241914_ERZ509192 | MGnify/ENA primary metagenome ERZ509192 (study PRJEB26280, sample SAMEA2338826) | human gut metagenome | biome: human gut; feature: human-associated habitat; material: faeces... | reverse complement strand
GGTAAAATAGATGGTTTGGATCGTATCCGTCCGGAAAAGAACCAGGAACCTCGTTTTGTTGCCGGTCTGACCCTGACAGCCAAGTGGAAAGGCTTCGATTTGATGATGTTATGGCAGGGAGCAACCGGGGCTGAAGTGTATATCGAGACATGGTCAGGCTTAGTTGGCAACTTCTTGAAGAGCGACTACGACAAACGTTGGACACCGGAAAATCCGTATTCGGAAGGACCGCGTACATGGGACCGTGAAAACCAGTATTGGATCAACAACGACAATACCTATTTCATGAGAAATGCCAACTACCTACGTCTGAAAAATATTGAATTGGGTTATACATTCAATTTCGAAGGATTGAAAAAAGCGGGCATTTCCAATTTGCGTCTTTACACCAACGGGACCAACTTGATTACCATCGACGGTGTTAAAGATGCAGACCCAGAACAGCGTGACGCCAGTTTAGGAGGCTATCCTTTGAGAAAAATCATCAACTTCGGAGTTCAAGCAACATTTTAAAAGGTAATTATTATGAAAACAAAATTGAAATATATCTGCCTTTCGGCAGCAGCGGGACTGACACTTTCACTTAGTTCTTGTTCCGACTTCATGGACCTCACACCTGAAGACCAGTATGACGAAGCGACAGTCTGGTCGGATGCAGATTTAGCAAAAACGGTTGTCAACGATGTCTATTCATACGTATGCGACATAGCACAAGAAGTAAATCCAGACGCCTGGACAGATGATGCTTTCTTTACGCACGTATACGGATGCCGTGATATCAACGAAGCGACCGTCTCACCGAGCAACTTGGGCGCTTACGACCGTGACGACTGCCCGTTCAAATGGAGCAAGCAATACAAAGGGATCTATCGTGCCAATCTGGTTTTGGCAAATATCGACAACGTTCCTGAAAAAACCGGTGTAGACTTGAATATATTGAAAGGAGAAACTTATTTCCTTCGGGCATATATCTACACTGAGTTGCTCCGTGGTTTCGGTGGCGTACCCATCGTAGACAAAGTGTATAGCATTGAAGAAGCTTCGGCCTTAAATTTACCACGTGCCAATGTTGCGGATGTAATGGATTTTATTCTGAAAGACATCGAACAAGCTACCAACCTATTACCTGAACAACAAACCGGTGTCAATTTAGGTCGTGCTACCAAAGGAGCAGCTAAAGCATTAAAAGCACGTCTGTTACTGCATGTAGCCAGCCCATTGTTTGCTGATCGTACCGTCAATAAATTAGAGTGTAACCAATATACAGGTGACCGTCAAGCATTATATCAACAAGCATTAGATGCCGCTAAAGATGTTATCAATGACAGCAATTACTCTTTGATTGACTGTAATGCCGGTACCATCAAGGAAATTGCAGAAAAATTCCATAACATCATTATCACGAACAACGAAGAGACTATCTGGTCGAAACAGTATGTAAACAAAGATTTGAATGCCGACAACTGGGTTCGTAATCGTGTAGCCCTATTGCATGGGCCGAACGGTTATCACAACTGGGCCGGAACAGCTCCGACACATGACTTGGTGATGGCTTTCGAAACAGAAGAAGGCAAAATCCTGAATACGCTATTGAAGCCGGGTGAATCAACCACCGAAAATCCGTATATGAACCGTGAACCACGTTTTTATGCTACAATCGGTTATGATGGTGCAGAGTGGGGACGCCCCAGAGCTTCCGATGGAGCCGTGTTCGATGCGACTCCACTGGGTAACCTGCAATTCGGTTATTATGAATTAAGTGAAGGCGGCAATAACGTCAATGCCATATATTCAGTTGATGACGATAACAATCCCATCAAGCAGGAAAAATTCAATGGTATGGTCGGCGTTGATACCCGTATGGGACAGATCGAAAACTGGAATGGTACTTACACCGGCTATTTGGAAAAGAAATTGATCGACGGTTCTGTAGCAGCCAACGAACACAACTTCCAAACTTGTCCGATGCCTTACATCCGCTTAGCCGAAATGTATTTGATTGCAGCCGAAGCCTGTATCGAATTAAACAAATTGGATGAAGCAGTCATTTATATAGACGCTATCCGTGGACGTATCGGTCGTCCAGATACCAAAGCCACATTGGCTGTCCGCGGACAAACATTCAACCAAAGTGATCTGCGTGAATTCCTGCGCCATGAACGTCGTGTCGAATTAACTTATGAACATTCACGTTATTATGACATACGTCGCTGGATGATTGCACCGGAAATCGGAAACAAGAAATTAACCGGTGTATCAATTGTCGGCCGTTTAAAACCGGGCAAGACAGCATCTTTACCGTATGTTCATGACGAAGAAGTCTATAATTACACCTGGACAGTTCTCAATCTGAACTATATTGAGAAACGCAAATGGGACAACAAGATGTATTTCGCCCCTATCAAGTTAGAAGAAACATTACGTAATCCGGCGATCATACAGAATCCGTATTACGAATAATACCTGTTTCCAAACAAATCAGAATAGGGAGGAAGTTTTTTACTTCCTCCCTATTTTTTCTTGTGTATATTTTGTAATATCACTCTATCACTTTTTCATGATATCATATTAATTATCAACCGATAAAGAAGTGATACATACCCTTTTTCATGTATCACTCCCCTATCACCATCCATCACTGTGTCTCATCCTGAAATAGGTTGACTGCATATTAAAACCAGCCTCATTTATTTTTAAAAAACTGTTGATTTTCTCGCATTTTCTCCATATTTTTATTATCTTTGTAAGGACTTAAAGTCATATACATCCGGATGTTTCCAACCCCTACACCCCCATGTACAGACTGCCGTCACCCGGGTGTTCAGAAATGTAAATCCGGGTGTAAAGAAAGTTAATCAGGCACTTCTCTCAGTTTTATTCATTGGTTTTATCAAAAATACAGCTTATGTCACACGCTTATGTAGTACGTCCCAAAGTGGACAAAAGCGGAGAAACAGAAAAAATCCGCTATTATGGTGTCCCGGTAACATCGGGGCAAGTATCGACCGAACAACTGGCTACGTATATCTCTACCCGGTGCACGCTTTCAAGAGGCGAAATACTGGCGGCCATAATCGAAATCGGACGCGAAATCCAGTTCCAGCTGGATATGGGATACACCATAAACCTTCACGGCATAGGAACATTGTTCCTCTCGGCCGGAAGTGAAGGATATGAAAACCCGAAAGACTGCACGCCTCATCGCGTGAAAGCTAAACGGCTATGCATCAAGGCTGATCCGGAAATGAAGAAGTTCATGAAAAGACTCAAGTTTGAAAGGTGGAAATGATTTGCAAGTAGAAATTCATGATAAAAAACAATCAAAAATGAAGGTAACGTTATATCGATATGAAAAGGAGACGCTCGTCATGCGTTCCGTCGAAATGGAAAAACTGCAGGCTGCCCTACGAACAGAGAATCTCAACAAACCGGTCAGCACCACACGCGACAAAGTCATGTTTGCATTGCCCGGCACACAAAACAGCGACATACAGAAACTTCCGGTGGTCGTTTTCGGAGGGACTTTCCGCAAGACAGGCGAACCCGCCCCTCCCATGCGCGACTATTCGGGATTGGTGCTGCTCGAAGTAAACCATCTTTCCGACTTGCAAGAAGCGGTACAAATCCGGCAACAAGCCGCCATGATGCCGCAAACGCTACTGGCATTCGTCGGCTTTAGTGGGAAAAGCGTGAAAATAGTGATCCCGTTCACACTGCCGGACGGGACGCTTCCACGCTCACCCGAACAGGTCAAACGATTCCACTCGCAAGCCTACTTGACGGCAGTTAAATACTACCAGCCACAATTAGGACGTAACATCACACTGAAAGAACCGGTCCTACAGCACGGATGCCGCATGAGCTACGATCCGCAGCCGGTATACAACCCCGATGCCGTCGCCATCCGGATCGAGCAACCGATGCGGATGGCGGATTCGGAAGAGATCCGTATCGTCCCGGAAGAACCATCCGAACCACTTCAAAGGCTAATGCCCGGTATGTCACGCAACTATCGGATCGCTACACTGTTCAGCATAGCGATGATAGACGCCATCCGAAAATCAGGACAGATAAAAGACGGGGATCTCAAGCCGGTCTTTACCCTATTAGCCGATAATTGCCTGAAAGCCGGTATCCCGGAAGAGGATGCCGTACAATGCACACTACTTTACAACGATCTGAGATCCAAAGAGATGGAAATCCGCATGACTTTCCGATCCGTCTACACACTGAAAGAAGCGCTCGCCGGAAAAACATTCATGCCTGAAATCATGTCGCTGACTTTGCAATTAGAAGAATTCATGCTGCGCCGTTACGAAATCAGAAACAACAAGATGAGTGGCGAAGTGGAATACCGGGACAAATCGCTCCTACGTTTCACATTCAGCCCTTTCACCCGCGAAGTCCGCAACTCTATCTGTACGGAAGCGCACAAAGAAGGGTTGAACGTCTGGGATAAAGACATCGAACGATATGTTTACTCGGACAACATACCCACTTTTTTCCCGATAGAAGAATATCTCGGACATCTGCCCAAATGGGATGGCAAAGATCATATCCGGAAGCTTGCCAAACGCGTACCTTGCAACAATATCCGATGGGCAGACCACTTCCACAGATGGTTCCTCAGTATGGTAGCGCACTGGTTAGGGTTGGACCGGGAACATGGCAACAGCACTACTCCCCTACTGGTCGGCGACCAGGGATGCGGCAAATCGACTTATTGCCTGAACATCCTGCCTCCCGAACTGCGGCAGTTCTACACAGACAGCATCGATTTCAGCAAGCGCCGGGATACGGAGTTGGCTTTGCACCGCTATGCCCTGGTAAACATAGACGAGTTCGATTCCGTCAAGGATACACACCAAAGTTACCTGAAGCATATCCTGCAAAAAGCGAATGTCAGTACACGGCTGCCCTATCAGACGGCCAACAGGAATTTAAGACGTTACGCCACATTCATCGCGACAAGCAACAACTTCAATATCCTGACCGACCCGACCGGTAGCCGGCGTTTCATTTGCATCGAAGTCACAGACACCATTGATTATACACAACCGATCGACTACGAGCAGCTGTATGCACAGGCGATGGAAGCATTGGCCAACGGCGAACGCTACTGGTTCACACACGAGGAAGAAACCGAAATAGTCGCCAACAACCGGCAATTCCAGCAAATACCGCCCGAAGAACAACTGTTCCTGCAATATTTCCGACTCCCGAAAAAGAATGAGGTAGGCGAATTTCTTCTGTCGATAGAGATTTTAGGGCGGATCAAGCAGAAACAACGTGATTTCAGCTACACAAAAACCGTCATTTCCAACTTCGGACGTCTTTTGAAGCGAAACGGCATTCCTTCGAAAAGAAGCAACAGAGGCACTATATATCAGGTAGTTGAGCTAAGCAAGTCCTAAAAAGACTTTTAACTTATAAAAAAGCGGTGACATATGAGTGATATAAGCGTGATAGATATTCCAAGCACCAATTGCACATCATCATGCTAATATACAGTCAGTTAAAAACAAAAAGTGATACAGTGATATTGATTTTCGGAATCAAGTTTTTTTGTATATGACATATACACTTCGCATAACAAATTATTTATTGCAAAACACATTGCACTTATTACAACATTTTGTAACTTTGGGCAATATCTCAATTCACCGAATTGCTAATTTAATAATATCATGAAGAACAGAAAATTAAGAATGGGAATGGTTGGAGGAGGTAGTGACGCCTTCATCGGGGCGATCCACCGTCGCGCAGCCTTTATGGACAATCAGATCGAATTAGTTTGCGGATGTTTCAGCGTAGACCCTGAGATATCCAAAAGTTCCGGTTTATCGTATTTCTTGCCGGAAGACCGGATTTACAGCACTTACCAAGAAATGTTCGAACACGAAATGACCTTACCGGAAGGAGAAAGGATGGATTTTGTCACGATCGTGACTCCCAACCGTTGGCATTTCGAACCGGCCATGATGGCCCTTGAAAGAGGTTTCCATGTGGTTGTGGATAAACCGATGACATTCTCGCTCGAAGAGGCCAAACAACTACAGAAAAAAGTGGAAGAAACCGGACTCGTGCTGGCTCTGACACATGTATACTCGGCCTATCCGGCAGTAAAAGAGGCGAAAGCCCGTATCGCGAAAGGCGAACTCGGAAAATTGCGCCGCGTCTATGTAGAATATACGCAAGGATGGCTTTCCGAACGTATCGAATTGCTAGGTGGCAACAATGCCGGATGGCGCACGGACCCGAAACGTTCCGGCAAAGCCGGTTGTATAGGGGATATCGGAACACATGCCTGGCATTTGAGCGAATATATTACCGGACTGAAAGTCAAAGAACTATGTGCCGACCTGAAGGCATTCGTTCCCGGACGTCCGATCGATGACGACGGGGCGGCATTCCTTCGCTACGAAAACGATGTGACAGGCGTCTTGACCGCAACACAGATCGGAACTGGCGAAGCCAATAACATCCGCATCCGTATTTATGGTGAAAAAGGCGGACTGGAATGGCGCCAGATGGAGCCGAACACGCTGACATTGAGATGGAGAGATCGTCCGACTGAAATATTGGATATCGGCAACAACGGCTACCTGACCCCCGAAGCCCTGTGGAATACCCGAACTCCGGCAGGACACCCGGAAGGTTTTATCGAAGCTTTTGCCAATATCTACCGCAATTTCTCACTTACCGTCAGAGCTATCAAAAACGGAGAAACACCCAGTGGAGACTGCTTGGATTTCCCGACCGTATACGATGGCGTAAGAGGTATGCAATTCATTGAAACAATGGTGGAAGCCGGATATAACGATAATGTAAAATGGCAAAAATGGATTGATTGAAATCCAGAAAAACCGTAAATAAATAACATCTTATGAAACTAAACGTACTTGCTTGCTGCCTGTCCCTGCTCGGGACGGCAGCTTTCGCTCAAAAAAACGAGTGGAGAGATCCTAACGTAAACGAGATCAACAGAGCTCCCATGCACACCAACTATTTCGCATACGAAGACGAAAACAGTGCATTGAAAGGATGTAAGGAATCATCCGGGAATTTTATGACCTTGAACGGTAACTGGAAATTCTTCTGGGTAAAAAATGCAGATATGCGCCCGACAGATTTTTACCAGGTGAACTTCAACGACAAGGGATGGGATAATCTGAAAGTACCCGGCTTGTGGGAACTGAACGGTTATGGCGACCCGATCTATGTGAATGTCGGGTATCCTTGGAGAAGCCAGTTCAAGAACAACCCGCCTGAAGTTCCTACGGAAAACAACCACGTAGGTTCTTACCGTAAAGAGATCATGGTTCCGGCAGACTGGAAAGGAAAAGAGATATTCGCTCATTTCGGTTCTGTCACATCAAACATGTATCTTTGGGTGAACGGACAATTCGTCGGCTACAGTGAAGACAGCAAACTTGAAGCCGAATTCAATCTGACCAAATACCTGAAACCAGGGAAAAACCTGATCGCATTCCAGGTGTTCCGCTGGTGCGACGGGACTTATCTGGAAGACCAGGATTTCCTCCGCCTCTCCGGAGTGGGCCGCGACTGCTACCTCTATGCCCGCACCCCGAAATACATTCAGGACATCCGCGTGACTCCGGATTTGGATGCACAATATAAAGACGGTACTTTAAATGTTTCCCTGAACCTGAAAGGCAGCGGGACAGTCGACCTGAAACTGTTAGATAAGGCCGGCAAAGAAGTCGCTACTTCGTCGGTCAAAGGTTCGGGCAAAGTTTCCACCGACATGGCAATAAGCAATCCTGAGAAATGGACTGCCGAAACTCCGGTTCTCTACACACTGATCGCCACTTTGAAAAACGGCAGTAACACGACTGAGGTTATTCCGGTGAAAGTCGGTTTCCGCAAGATCGAATTGAAAAACGCCCAGATATTGGTAAACGGACAACCAGTCTTGTTCAAGGGAGCCGACCGGCACGAAATGGATCCGGACGGAGGTTACGTCGTATCGCCGGAGCGCATGATCCAGGACATCAAGGTCATGAAGGAATACAATATCAATGCCGTACGTACTTGTCATTATCCAGACAACAATTTATGGTATGACCTCTGCGACAAATATGGTATTTATGTCGTTGCTGAAGCAAATGTAGAATCGCACGGTATGGGATACGGTGACAAGACGTTGGCTAAAAACCCGCTGTTCGCCAAAGCACATATGGAACGCAACCAGCGCAACGTCCAGCGTGGTTATAATCACCCGTCCATCATTTTCTGGTCATTAGGCAACGAGGCCGGCATGGGTCCAAACTTCGAAGCTTGTTATACCTGGATCAAGAACGAAGACAAATCACGTGCCGTGCAATACGAACAGGCACGGACAAGCGAATTCACCGATATCTATTGCCCTATGTACCGTGACTATAAAGGTAGTGAAGAATATTGCAAGGGAGACATCGACAAACCTCTTATCCAATGCGAATATGCGCACGCGATGGGCAACTCTCAAGGGGGATTCAAAGAATATTGGGATCTGATCCGCAAATATCCGAAATACCAAGGTGGCTTTATCTGGGATTTCGTTGATCAGTCTTTGCGTTGGAAAACAAAAGACGGCGTTCCTTTCTATGCTTATGGCGGCGACTGGAACAAATATGACGCTTCCGACAACAACTTTATGGACAACGGCTTGATAAGCCCGGATCGCAAACCGAATCCGCATATGCACGAAGTCGGGCATATCTACCAGTCCATCTGGGTGACTCCATCCGACTTGGCTAACGGTGTCGTAAACGTATACAACGAAAACTTCTTCCGTAACCTGGACGGTTACTATGCAGAATGGGAATTGCTGGCTAACGGCGAAGTGGTTCAGACAGGCATGGTCAAAGACCTGGAAGTAGCTCCGCAACAGACCAAGTCCATAAAACTGAATTATAGCACAGAGGGCATTTGTAAATGCAAAGAACTCTTGCTGAATGTGGCCTTTAAGTTGAAAAAAGCGGAAACATTGCTGCCTGCCGGTTATACGGTAGCCAAAAACCAGTTGACGATCCGCCCGTACAATGCTCCGAAACTGGATTTGCAGAATGTACACCAAGTGAACATTGAGACTGTCATTCCGACCATTAAAGATAATGACATCAATTATCTGATCGTCGAAGGAGAGAATTTCCGCATGGACTTCGATAAGCATGACGGTTTCTTGTGCAGATACGATGTAAATGGCATGACGATGCTGAAAGAAGACGGAAAACTGACTCCGAACTTCTGGCGTGCTCCGACCGACAACGATATGGGAGCCAACCTGCAAAACAAATATGCTGCCTGGAAAGAACCGGGATTGAAACTGGTTTCTCTGACAAACAAAATCGAAAACGACATGGCTACTGTCAATGCCGAATACACGATGGAGGCAGTAAAAGCCAAATTGTATCTGACTTATACGATCAACAACGAAGGCGCAGTGAAAGTCACACAGAAAATGGTAGCCGACAAATCGGCTGAAGTTTCCGATATGTTCCGCTTCGGCATGCAGATGCAGATGCCTAAATGCTTGGATCAGATCAACTATTACGGCAGAGGTCCGATCGAGAACTATTCCGACCGTAACAACGTCACCGACCTGGGTAATTACAGACAGACTGTAGACGAACAGTTCTACTCTTATATCCGCCCGCAGGAAACAGGGACCAAAACGGATATCCGTTGGTGGAAACAGACCAACAAAGGCGGTAACGGACTCATGTTCATTTCGGAAGCTCCGTTCTCGGCTTCAGCCTTGAATTATTCGATCGAATCACTTGACGACGGAGTACAGAAAGACCAGAGACACTCCGAACTTGTACCTCAGGCAAACTACACCAATATGTGTATTGACAAGGTACAAATGGGATTGGGTTGCGTCAACAGCTGGGGAGCGCTTCCACTGGAACAATACCGTATCCATTACGGAGATTATGAATTCTCTTTCATCATGAAACCGATTCAATCTAATTTATAAACAGCAATAAATGAAGGGAGCTGTCCCCGCATTTCCATTCAAGAAGCGGGGACAAGTTCCTATTTTTACAAAAATTGGTAAAAAAGCATAATCACTATGCATATTTCGTTAAATAGCGGGTGCAAACTTTTATTTTATGTAGAAAAAGACTACTTTTATTGCCGATTTTTAAATCTAATTCAGGACTAATTGTAAAATCGTTTACCATAAAAACAAATGGCTACTAACAACAATTCTAATCGCTATCCTTCCGAAAAAGGGAGATTTTTCAAAGGAAAAACCTTCATTCTTTTGGTCGGATTACTTCTCGGGGCAGGCATTATGGTTGGCGTATATAAAACATCCGTCTATTTCTCTTCCGATGAATCTTGTATGATGTGCCATGTTCATCCGCATGCGGAAGACAGCTGGAAGCTCTCCAAACACGTAAATAACGGAAGCGGCGTTAAAACACATTGCGTGGCTTGTCACCTTCCGCCTCAAAGCGACACCTGGAATCATTATACGGCTAAAGCCAAATTGGGATTGAAAGACGTATGGTCCTTCATGACAAAAGACAGTGCGGATTTCGACTGGAACACCAAGTCGGAACTGGAACATGCCGTCAAATATATTCCGAACGAATCCTGCAAGGAATGCCATCAGAACTTGTTCCCGGAAGGGATTAACCAGGACGGCATTACTGCTCACCTTTATTATGACGAAAACGAAAAGAAACTGGATTTACAGTGTATCAGCTGCCACCTCGACGCCGGACACTATAATCCGGATTATAAACACGGCAAATTAACAGGTATTCCCGGAGCCGCCACGGCTACTGTTGATACCAGCCTTTATTTCAAGACGGCGACACCTGTCACATCTTTTACCGATTATACGGAACAAATTCCGGGTACGGCCGTTGCATTCAAAATGGTCGCCATTCCGGGCGGTACATTCAAAATGGGTAGCACCGATAAAGAACCGTTCCATAAGGCAGATGAAGCCCCGGTTCGAAACGTTACGGTCAGTCCGTTCTTTATGGCTGAAGTAGAAGTGACGTGGGATCAGTATTGGGCATTCTACGGACAAACCATGAGTGAAGGACGTACTCCGCCCGAAACCGTATATGCAAATAACAGCAATCCGGATGTCGATGCCATTTCCGGCCCGACTCCTCCGTTCGGATTCCCCGACCAGGGATGGGGCGCAGGTGACCGTCCGGCTATCACGATGACACACTATGCTGCAGAAACATTCTGCCAGTGGCTGTCCAAACAAACAGGGAAAAAATACCGCCTGCCGACCGAGGCAGAATGGGAATATGCAGCCCGTGGAGGAACGGAAACTCCTTATTTCTTCACCGGGAACCCGAAAGATTTTTCAGACCAGGGATTCTGGCGTAAGTTCTTCGATGCAAAAACAGACAGCATCAGTTCATTCGTGATTTACGCGAAGAACAGCAAAAACAGAACTCAAGAGCCGGGCGAAGTGAAAGCGAACCCGTTCGGTTTGAAGAATATGTTGGGTAATGTAATGGAATATTGTGCCGACAAATATGATCCGAAGGCTTACAGTAAAGGGGGCGATAACGTGACCAACCCGTTAATCACAGAAGGAGAAGAATGGGTTGTACGCGGCGGTAACTACACTTCCGATGCGGCAGACGTTCGTTCTGCAGCCCGCGATTATACAAAGCATGATGCCTGGTTGAAGACTGATCCGCAACAACCGAAGAGTATCTGGTGGTATTCGGATATCCGCGGTATCGGTTTCCGTGTGGTTTGCGAACCGGACCCGGCAATTGGAGCGAAATAACAGATGTTTAATTGATACCTAAAAATTACTATATCATGAAGAAAGAAAACAGTATTAGCAGAAGATCGTTTTTAAAAAGTACAGCTATGGCCGGAGCACTGGGTGCAATCGGTACAGGTAGTGCAAGTGTATTAACCTCATGTGCAGGCGGCGGCGAAAGTGCAGCAGCAAACAAACCTCTGAAAGAACCTGGAACTTATTATATTCCGGAATTGCCCGATAAGGCTACTGACGGAAAAGAACTGAAAGCCGGTGTTATCGGTTGTGGCGGACGCGGTTCCGGTGCAGCAGAGAACTTCCTGGATGCAGCAAACGGCGTGACAGTCGTTGCCGTTGCCGATACATTCAAAGAACGTGTAGACGCTTTGGCCGACAAGCTGAAAGAAAAAGGATGTAATATTCCTGAAGACAAACGTTTCGTTGGTCTGGATGCATACAAACAATTGATCGATAGCGGTGTCGATGTTGTCATTATTGCAACTCCTCCCGTATTCCGTCCGGTACATTTCCAATATGCGGTTGAAAAAGGCAAACATTGTTTCCTGGAAAAACCGATTTGTGTCGACCCGGTAGGCTATCGTACGATTATGGCAACCGCCAAACAGGCTCAGGCAAAAAATCTATGTGTCGTAACAGGTACACAGCGTCATCACCAGCGCAACTATGTTGAATCTTACAAGAAGATCATGGAAGGTGCTATCGGTGAAATTACGGGTGGTGTAGTTTACTGGAATCAGAGCATGTTGTGGTTCCGCGAACGTCAGAAAGACTGGAACGATTGCGAATACATGATCAAGGACTGGGTAAACTGGAAATGGTTATCCGGAGACCATATCGTGGAACAGCATGTGCACAACATCGATGTATTCACATGGTTCAGCGGCTTGAAACCGGTTAAAGCTGTCGGTTTCGGTTCTCGCCAACGCCGTATCACGGGTGACCAGTATGATAACTTCAGCATCGATTTCACAATGGAAAACGGCATCCACTTGCATAGTATGTGCCGCCAGATTGATGGTTGTGCCACTAACGTCAGCGAATTTATCCAAGGAACAAAAGGTTCTTGGAACAGTGCTGAAATGGAAATCAAGGACAATGCAGGTAACGTCATCTGGAAATACGATGGTGAAGCAGAAAAGAACGCACATACACAGACAAATCCATATGTATTGGAACATGTAAACTGGGTAAACTGCATCCGTGGCGGCAAACCTATCGAACAGGCTTCAGAAACAGCTGTTGCCAACATGGCTGCTATCATGGGACGTGAATCAGCATACACCGGTGCAGAAACGACATGGGATGCAATGACTGCTTCTCCTCTGGATTATACTCCGAAAGACCTGAACTTAGGCAAGATGGATATGAGTGGATTTACAGTTCCGGTTCCAGGAAAACCTCGTGATGAAAAGAAAAAATAAAATATGGCACTGAACAGAAGAAACTTTTTAAGAGCAACTCTGGCAGGCGCGGCTGTTGCAGCCGGTAGTTCAGCTTTTGCTGCCTGTGGCGGCAAGGCTGCTTCTACAGAAGGTTGTCCGGCAGAAAAGGGATCATGTCCAAACAGCAAAGCCGAGTTGAAGATATCCTTTCAGGAAGGGATTGCACCGGGAGCTAATCTCAACGAGAAATTTGACTTGATGGAAAAGTTAGGTGTCGTTGGTTTCGAACCGGGCGGACGTGGCCTAAAAGATCGTGTAAAAGAGATCAAGGAAGCACTAAACGGACGCAACATCAAAGTGAGCGCCATCTGTGCTGGTTTCCAGGGGTTCATCCTCTCGACAGATCCGGCTATCCGCAAGCAGTGCATGGATACGATGAAAGAGATCATTGCTCCTGCAGGCGAACTGGGTTCTACGGGTGTGATCATCGTCCCGGCTTTCAACGGTCAAAAACCGGCTATGCCTCATACGCAGGAAACGCGGGATTTCTTGTGCGAACAATTCAATGAAATGGGTAACTTTGCAAAAGAGCACGGGACTACAGTTATCTTTGAACCGCTCAACAGGAAAGAAGCATTCTATCTTCGTCAGGTAGCGGATGCTGCTTCCATCTGCCGCGACATCAACAATCCGGGTGTACGCTGTATGGGTGACTTCTGGCACATGACTTGGGAAGAGACTTCCGACATGGGAGCTTTCCTTTCTGCAGGCGAATATCTGCAACACGTGCACGTTGCCAGCCGTAAACGCCGCAGTATGCCGGGTGAAGACGGAGAAGCAGATAACTACGTTAACGGCTTCAAGGGCCTGAAGATGTTGGATTACGACAAATATGTAAGTTTCGAATGCGGATGCCAGGGAGACCGGAACGTTTTGGTCCCTGCCGCAGTGGAACTATTACGAAAACAATGGGAAGAAGCATAAAATATGCCATTAGTATATCCTAATATGCAAATGAGTGAGGTGGTGGAAGAGCACCCCTCACTCATTCCTGTCATTAACCGTTTTGGAATCCGCCTGGGCTTAGGCGACAAATCGGTAAAGGCGATTTGTGAAGAATACCGGCTGGATACCGACTTCCTCTTGACGGTAATCAACACGTTTCTCAACGAGGAATACTTCCCGGAAAAGAAGCTACAAACTTTCCATACTTCACAGATTATCGATTATCTGACTAAAACCAACCAGTATTACCAACGCTATCAAATCCCGAATATAGAAAGACATCTCGGTTCATTCATATCGATGAGTACGCCGGGAAACAACACGCTCAACCTGATCGGCAAGTTTTTCTCCTCCTTCAAAGAAGAGCTGACCTCACGGATCGAAAAGGACGACCGGGTCTGGTTCCCCTATTGCCTGTCATTAAGCGAAAAACTGAAAGATTATCCATCTTCCGGGCAGGTCGAAGCATTGCACCTCGGAACGGAACAGAGATTGGAAGATCCGATAGAGGCCTTGTTGGCGGATCTGAAAAGCATCATGGTCAAGCATCTTTCCGGCGACTATAACGAGAACTTATGCTACGCCGTCATATTTGCCATCAGCAGTTTGGAAAAAGATATCAAACAACACAACCGCATCCGCTACCGGATATTGACACCGATGGTTTCGGCTATGGAAAAGTTGTGTATTTAACAAACAGCCGGATGCATCGCAACAAGCAAATAGCAATCATATTACCCGACACGCTACAAAGCATCGGCCTGCAAAGCATGCTGACCGACTATTTTCCACCGGTAGAGATCAGCCACTACCCTACGTTCGAGGCATTATCGACTTCCGGCAACGATACGTTCGACTACTACTTTACAAATGCCGCTTTATTTGTCCTCTATGCAGACTTTTTCCTTCCCCGCCGGAGCAAGACGATGGTCCTGATCGACGGGACTGAAGGCGAAGGGGGACTATCGGCAACCAGCCATATCACGATCAAGGCCTCGCAGGAAGTCATCATCGAGCAGTTGGAGCAACTTTTTACCGGAGAAAACAACAGTATTTCCAGCGACAACAACAAGGAACTGTCCACCCGCGAAACGGACGTCCTCCAATTAATCGTCAAAGGCAGCACCAACAAAGAAATTGCAGACAAGCTGAACATCAGCCTGAACACAGTCCTCAGCCACCGCAAGAACATCACGACCAAGCTCGGCATCAAAACAGTATCGGGACTTACCTTCTATGCCATCATGAACGGCATTATTTCAGGCGACGACATCGAACTTTAAAATCACTACATGTAGTGATTGATTCCCATTCATCTTTACCGTTCCTTTGCAACCGTAAAATACTAATAGTTTACAATTAATACGATGAATCAACGCTATCTGTATGTCCTTGTCGCAGGCGCGCTTACGTGTTTGCAACCGATTAAAGCCGAACGGGTGAATGAAAATGTGAACGACACGATCAAGACCTATAATATAGGTGAGGTGATCGTCACTTCTTCCACAAAGGAGACGAACGATCTCCGCACGCTTCCGGGAGCCGTTTCCATCCTCTCGCCCCAAGCGATAGCAACCAGGCAGATAGATGCTCTCAAGGATATCAGCGCTTTCGTCCCCAACCTTTATATGCCGGACTACGGTTCGAAAATGACTTCGGCCATTTATATACGCGGAATCGGAGCGCGGAGCAGCGGGCAATCCATCGGATTATATGTCGACAATGTCCCCTATCTGGATAAAAGCGCTTTCGATTTCGAGCTGAACGATATCCAACGCATCGAAGTTTTACGGGGACCACAGGGAACCCTCTACGGACGTAACGCAATGGGGGGCATCGTCAATATCTACACCCTCTCCCCCTTCGATTACCAGGGGACAAAAGTCACGATGTCGATGGGCAATTACGGGGCGGCAAAAGCCAAAGTGTCCCAATACAGCAAGATCGGAGAAAACATCGGGATCTCGCTAAACGGGTATTACGACCGCAACGACGGCTTTTTCATCAACGAATATAACGGCACAAAGGCAGACAAAGAGGAATCGGCAGGCGGCCGATTCAAATTAGAGGGGTATATTACGGACCATCTGAAGGCGCAATATACATTCAACTATGACTATGTAACGCAAAAAGCCTTCCCCTACGGGCAGTACGACCCGCAGACCGGGGCTGTGCAGCCGATCCGCATCAACGATCCGAGTTCCTACTGGCGCCGCACGCTGAACAACAGCCTGTATCTGGAATGGAAAACAGACCGTTTCGTCCTCTCTTCCACCACGGCCTACCAATATCTGAAAGACGACATGAAGATGGACCAGGACTATACGGAACAGTCTGTTTTCACCCTTCACCAAAAGCAGAAACAATATGCCTGGAGCGAAGAACTGGCAATCAAATCCAATACAAAAAGCAATTACCAATGGAGCTTCGGCGCCTACGGTTTTTATAACAGCCTGAACACGGACGGCCCTGTGATCTTCAAGAAAGACGGGCTGACGGGCATTTTGCAGAAAGCGTTCGACGACATACTGGCGAATAACCCAAAAGCACCGAAGCTTACTGTCCAGGGGGACGAACTGAACCAGATTTATTTCCCCGGAAACTTCGACACACCGACCTACGGCTTCGCGGCTTTCCACCAATCGACCTACAATAACCTTTTTGTCGAAGGGCTTTCCATCACCGCCGGTATCCGCCTGGATTACGAGAAAGCGAACCTGGACTATCATTCGGCAGTAGACAGCATGAAGATCGGTGTGGAAATGGGCCCGATGAAAATGACGCTACCAGTCACGACGACTATGGACGGCAACATCTCACAGGATTTCCTGCAAGTATTGCCGAAGGTTTCGCTCCGTTACCAGTGCACACCCGAAACATTCACGTATGTCTCGGTCGCCAAAGGATACAAGACAGGAGGTTATAACGTGCAGATGTTCGGCGATCTGGTCCAGGCACAAGCCAAATACGACCTGATGTCGAAGTTCGCACCCGACAAGGCCGAGCAGCCGGGCGAAGTGAAAGACATCGCTTCCTATAAACCGGAACACAGCTGGAACTACGAAGCAGGCATCCGCAGCGAACTGGTCCGGGGCAGGCTGAGTGCGGAACTGACCTTCTTCTACATGGACATCCGCGACCTCCAACTCACCAGCTTTGCCGAGAACGGCAGCGGGCGCATGATCACCAACGGAGGAAAGGCGAACAGCTACGGTGTGGAACTGAGCCTGCGCAGCCGTATCACGGACGGACTCACCGCAGACCTCAACTACGGTTTTACCCGTGCCACTTTCCGCGATTACATCTTCACGGACAAGGACGAGAACAGCCAGATCGTGAAAACGGACTGCAAGGATAATTTCATTCCTTACACGCCGCGCCACACCGTCAGCCTGGGATTGCAATACACGAAACTACTCCACCGGAAAATGGTCGACCAGTTTACCGCATCCGCCCAGTTCACCGGGGCAGGCAAGATTTTCTGGACGGAGAAGAACGACATCAGCCAGCCGTTCTACGGCCTCGTCAATGCCAAAGTGGGCGTCCGCAAGGGAATCGTCAACCTCAACTTGTGGAGCCGTAACATCACGAACACGGACTACCAGGCGTTCTATTTCGAATCGTTCAACCAGTCGTTCATCCAGAAAGGCAAACCGTTCCAGATCGGTGGCGAAATCACCGTTACATTTTAAGACATGAAACTATTATACTGCCTCCCGATGCTGCTCTGCCTCGCCTATACGGCAAGAGGGGAAGAGATAGAAAAAGATACGGCGAAGATCCGCAATGTCGAACTGAACGAAGTAATCGTGCAGTCGTTCAAGCAACAGCGCGACCTCCGGCTGGAACCCCTGTCGGCATCGGCCGTGACGGGGACGGCGATCCAAAACCGGAACATCACGGGGATCAAAGAGTTCAGTTCCTTTATCCCGAACCTCTTTATGCCGGACTACGGATCGAAACTGACCTCGCCGGTCTATATCCGCGGGATCGGATCGAAAATCAACGCTCCCTCAGTCGGGCTTTATGTGGACGGTATCCCCTATTTCGAAAAATCGGCTTTCGATTTCGATTTCAACGAGGTGGACAGGATCGAAGTGCTGCGCGGTCCGCAAGGGACGCTCTACGGTCGTAACACGATGGGCGGCATCATCAACGTCTATACGAAATCGCCCTTGAAATACGAGGGGACAAATGTCTGGCTTTCCAACGGCAGCTACGGTTACCGCGATTATGCCCTCTCTCATTATAAAAAGATCGGAGAAAAGTTCGGATATGCCATCTCCGGTGATTACCGGAACAGCGACGGCTACTTCACCAACCTGTTTACAGACAAGAAAGCGGACGACATGAAGTCCGGCTCCGCCCGCATCCGCCTGGAATGGAAGCCTCAGAAGAACCTTTCTTTCGGGCTAATGAGTTCGTTCGACCGTTCAGTCCAAGGCGGCTATCCCTACGCCGTCTGCGATTCGGTCACGCATAAACCGGGCGAAGTCGACTACAACGATTACAGTTTCTACAAACGGACGCTTTCGACGACCGGCTTCTCGGCAGATTACCAGGGGACGGGCTACAGCATCAACAGCCGGACCGCCTTCCAATATCTCTCGGACCATCAAGGCATCGACCAGGATTTCTCTCCCCGAAGCATCTATTTCGCGCGTCAGGATATGAAGCAGAAAATGTTTTCCGAAGAGCTGAACATCAAATCGACGACTCCCGGACATTACAAATGGCTGTTCGGCGCCTTCGGTTTCTGGCAGGGGATCGACAACACCGTGACACTCGATTATTTCACCAAAGACTATGCGACACGCAAGCTGTACGACACGCCGGCCTATGGTGTCGCCTTCTACCACCAATCCACAATCGATGACCTGCTGACGCGCGGCCTGTCACTGACTTTCGGCATCCGCTACGATTATGAGCATACCTCCAACGATTTCCTTTTCTACAAAGAAACGGACGGCGGCAGCGAACAGATGGACGCCTTCGACAGCCGGCTCAAGTTCAGCCAGGTCACGCCGAAGATCGCCCTGCAATATATGTTTCCCTCCACCGGCATGCTCTATGCCACCGTGACGAAGGGATATAAGACAGGCGGCTTCAACACCTCTTTCGACCGCGAGGAAGACCGCACGTTCCGCCCCGAAACCAGTTGGAACTACGAATTGGGAGCCAAACACCCGTTCCTCGACAACCGCCTGAACGCCGAGTTCTGCTTTTTCTGGATCGACTGGAAAAACCAACAGATTTACCAAATGCTCGCCACCCAGAACGGGCAATACCTGCGCAACGCCGGGCGCAGCGAGAGCAAAGGCGTCGAGGTCAGCCTGCAAGGGAATCCGGTCAACGGGCTGATGGTGCAGGTGAACTACGGCTTCACGCATGCCACCTTCAAAGATTACAAGGACGAACGGCGAGGCATTGACTACAGCGGGAATTTCCTGCCGATGGTCCCGCGCCACACTTTCGCTGTCGGAGCCGATTATACGATCCCGAACCCTTGCCGTCACATCGACCGCTTCACGGTCAGCGCGAACTACACCGGGACGGGACGCATCCTGTGGAAAGAAGACAACAAGGTTTCGCAACCTTATTACGGACTGTTGAATGCAAAAGTATCTGCCACAAAAGATTTTATTACCTTTGCGATCTGGGCGAAAAATATGACCGGTGCAGACTATTCGGCTTTCTATTTCGAGACAGGCGGAAAGGGCCTGGCACAAAAAGGAAGGCCGTTCACGATCGGCGGGAATATACAATTGAGTTTTTAAAAGTCTCGGCAGAAGTTCGGGCGACACTTTAAAAGTTCTTAAAGTCCCCGACCGAACTTCGGACGACACTTTGAAAACTCCAAAAGTCCCGGCCGAAGTTCGGACGACACTTTGAAAACTCCAAAAGTCCCGGCCGAATTTCGGACGACACTTTGAAAACTCTTAAAGCCCCAGCCGAATTTCGGACGACACTTTGAAAACTCTTAAAGCCTCGGCCGGAAGCCGGATGATTATATAACGATATTATGATACAGAAAGATAAAACATACAACCTCGCAACCTTCTTCTGCCTCTACATTGCGCAGACGATCCCGATGAGCTTCTTTTCCACCGTCATCCCCGTCATGATGCGGCAGGAGGACTTTTCACTCTCGGCCATCGGGCTTCTCCAACTGATCAAGCTGCCCTGGATCCTGAAATTCCTCTGGTCGCCGATGGTAGACCGCCATGCCGTGACGACGGGCGACTATAAACGGTGGATTTTTTCTTCCGAACTGATCTACGCCGGCCTGATCTTCGCCGTCGCTTTCCTTGATTTCCATACGGACTTCTATACGATCGTCGCCTTGATCATCATATCCTTCGTCGCTTCCGCCACGCAGGATATCGCGACCGACGCGTTGGCGGTACTCGCTTTCAGCCGGAAAGATAAAAGCCTTGCAAACAGCATGCAGTCGATGGGAAGTTTCGGAGGTTCGATGATCGGGGGCGGTGTCTTGCTCCTGCTCTTCAAGCAAATCGGCTGGAACGGTCTGCTGCCTTGCGTCGCGCTGTTCGTCATCGCCGCCCTTCTGCCACTCTTTTTCAACAAAGGCATCCGCATCCAGCCGAAGGAAGCGCACGAACGGGCCAAAAAGGCAGATGTGATCTATTTCTTCGCCCGCCGGAGCATCTGGAAACAGATCGGTTTCCTCTTTCTTTACTATTCCGGCCTGATCGGTACGCTCGCCATGCTGAAACCCTGGCTGGTCGACCTGGGCTACGACATGAAGGAGATCGGGGTGATGAGCGGAGTCGCGGGGACATTCGTCGGGTTCCTCTCCTCGTTTGCCGGAGGGATGATCGTACGGCGGATCGGCCGTTTCCGCGCGCGCATCCTGTTCGCGGTGTTTGTCTTGATAGCGACACTTTACTTCCTCGGACTCTCCTACGTGCATCCGACGACGCCCATGCTCTACGGCGGGATTTTCCTTCTGTGGGGCAGCTACGGGATGGCGACGATCGTGGTCTATACGACGGCAATGGACTGTGTACGCCCCGGGCGCGAAGGGACGGATTTCACGATCCAGACGGTCATCACGCATCTCAGCGGCATGTTGATGGCCATCCTGAGTGGAAGAATTGCAGATCATACGGGTTATCACGGACTCTTCTTCTTCGAGGCAAGCATCGCCCTGGTATCCCTCATTTATATAGTAACGGTTTTCAGAAAAGATAAAAATACGATATGAAACAAGAACTTTTAGATAAATACAATGTGCCGGTTCCCCGGTACACCAGCTATCCGCCGGCAAACTATTTTCATGACGGGTTCACAAGCCGGGATTATGCGGATGCCATCCGTGAATCCAACCGCCAGCAGCCGGAATCGGTTTCCTTCTATTTTCATATTCCTTTCTGCCAACGTCTCTGCCATTATTGCGGATGCAATTCCTACGCCGCTCCCAAGCCTGAAATCATAGATCGATATGTAGCCGCATTACATAAAGAGATCGACCTGATACTGCCTTTACTCGACAAGAAACGTAAAGTCTCGCAGATCCATTACGGCGGAGGAACCCCGACATTTCTTCCGGCTCTTGAGCTGAAAGAGTTGAACGCACACGTTTCAGATACGTTCGAATTGATTGAAAACCCGGAAAAAGCAATCGAATGTCACCCTGGCTGGATGACAGGACAGGATTGGGAGAAACTGGCAACCGCGGGATTCAACCGGTTTAGCATCGGCATCCAAGACTTCAACAAACAAGTCCTGCAAACCGTACACAGGCAAACCCCGCTACTGCAACCGGAAGAAATCGTAACGATCCTGCGCTCATGCGGAGTACGCATCAACATGGATTTCCTCTACGGCTTGCCCCACCAGACGGAAGCGAGTTTTGCCGAAACGATCGAAAAAGCCGTTTCCCTGAAACCGGACCGGCTCGTCACCTTTTCGTATGCGCATGTGCCCTGGGCTTTCCCCCGGCAGAAGGTATTGGAAAAAACCGGACTGCCTTCGGGCGACGAGAAGAGCCGGATGTTCGAAGCGGCCCGCAAAATCTTATGCGAAGCGGACTACCAGCCGATCGGGCTAGATCATTTCGTCCGCAAAGACGACGAGTTATACACAGCTTTGCTGAACGGACAACTACATCGCAATTTCCAGGGATATTGCACGCGCCGCACAACCGGTCAGGTCTATGCTTTCGGCGTGACAGGGATCAGCCAGCTCGGAACGGCTTACGCCCAGAACACAAAAGACATCATGGAGTATATCGAGAAAGTCGAAGCCGGCATCTTGCCTGTCGCCAAAGGATATCTCCTAAGCCGGGAGGAACAGATCACACGGGAGGCAATCGAAATGTTGATGTGCAACTACCGGATCGACTGGAACGAACTGTCGGAACAGCTTTCCGTCCCCACCCGCTCCATCAAGCAGGCAACCGCCTATGACGAAGCCTGTCTACGCGAATTTGCAGAGGACGGATTGGTCGAGTTTGACGAAAATCAAATCAGGATGACACCTGAAGGCAGGCTTTTCGTCCGAAACGTAGCGGCTTCGCTGGACAAGCTGATGCTCGGAACAAATAAATCATTTTCTAAACCGGTATGACGAAATGGAACCCCAACAGACTGATATTTTGATTATCGGCGCCGGACTGACCGGATTGACAACCGGCTTCTGGTTGACCCGCGCCGGAAAAGACATTCATATTCTCGAAAAGGAAGATCGCGTCGGAGGACAAATCCATACGTTCCGCGAAAAGGATTTTGTCTACGAAAGCGGCCCCAATACAGGTGTAGTCTCCTATCCCGAAGTCGCCGAACTATTCGAAGCCCTCTCCCCAGCCTGTGCACTGGAGACTGCCCGCGAAGAATCCAAGCGCCGGCTGATCTGGAAAGGGAACCGGTTCCGGGCTCTCCCGTCCGGACTGTTCAGTGCGGTCACGACTCCTCTGTTCACGCTTGGCGACAAGTTCCGTATCCTCGGAGAGCCGTTTCGGGCAAAAGGCAATAACCCGGATGAATCTGTCGGCGAGTTAGCTGCCCGCCGCCTGGGTAAATCGTTCCTGCACTATGCGGTAGACCCGTTTCTGTCCGGTGTCTACGCCGGCGATCCGATGAAGCTCGTCACTCGTTATGCGCTCCCGAAGCTCTACAACCTGGAACAGCAATACGGAAGCTTCATCCGCGGAACCATCGCGAAAGCCAAGCAGCCGAAAACAGATCGCGACCGTCTCGCCAGCAAGAAAGTATTTTCAGCCGCCGGAGGATTGGACAAACTGACCGGTGCAATGACCGAAGCGATCGGTCCGGCCCGCATCACACTTTCGGCCGCTGACGTCACGGTCCGCCCTTGTGCAGACAAATGGATGGCTACCTATTCGACAGCCGACGGCGAACAGACCATTATTGCAGAACGGATAATCACAACCACCGGTGCTTATACATTGCCCGCCCTGTTGCCTTTCGTCCCGAAAGAAAAGATGGAGCGGATCAGTAACCTGCATTATGCACCGGTCGTACAGGCCAGCGTCGGGTTCCGCGACACCGGTGCATTACGCTTCGATGCGTTTGGAGGCCTGGTTCCTTCCTGTGAGAAAAAAGACGTACTCGGAATTCTTTTCCCCTCCGCTTGTTTTACCGGACGGGCTCCGGAAGAGGGTGCTCTCTTCTCGTTCTTTATCGGAGGCGTAAAGCATGCCGACCTGACGACCTGGCCGGAAGAGGAGCTGAAAGCGCTCATCAGGCACGAGCTCCACACCATGCTGAAATTCCCGGAAGAGACAGAACCCGATATGATCCGTATCTTCCGTCACGAACATGCCATTCCGCAATATGAACAGAGCAGCGGCTCCCGCTTCGAAACGATCGACGAACTGCAAGCGCGCTACCCCGGCCTCACGCTGGCCGGAAACATCAAAGGCGGCATCGGTATGGCCGACCGTATCCGCCAGGCTACAGAAATTGCGGATAAATTAATAAACGGGTAAATCATCATTTACATTATACAACACACATTAATATGGAAGATAAAATAGTCGAAATAGCCCGTTTCTATGAACCGGAAGCAGCACAGATGATCGAATCCCTCCTGAAATCGGAAGGGGTCAACTGTTACCTGAGAAACGAATATACGAGCCGGATCCAATACCCAGTCAATGTGGGCGGCATCCGCATCGAACTGCTTGAAAGCGAAGTTCCCCGTGCAAAGGAGATTCTGGAAGCAAACGGATACGAATTTCCGAATGAAGACGAAGAGGACGAGCAGCTCCAAGCCGTTTCCGGTTGGGTACGCCACATTCCGTTCCTCCGACATCTGCCCCTCGAAAAACAGATCATCGTTCTTTTTATCCTTGTAGCCGTATTCCTGGCCTTGGTCATTTACTTCGGCTCGCTTGTTTCATCCAACTAAACAATTGTAAACTATGGCACGCAGAAAGATTACAAATAGTCAAGCCGTATGTATCACTCTTTTGTGGGGTATCCTTTGCTACATGATGCTTGCATACAGCGAAAAGATAACCTTCGACATCGTTTTTGCCTTGGTTGCGTCAGCTATCATTGTGTTCGTCCCTATCTATAAGAGCAGGAGGCGAAGAGACGAGTGACATTTAGTTACTTTTACCCGATTAAAATACCGAAATGATATTTTTAATGCATTTTTTCTTTCAAATATTTGTTTGTGTAAAATTTTAGCTTACCTTTGCGAGGTCGTTAAAAAAACGGCTACCGGTTAACAAATTGATATTATAAATATAACATTCTAAATAAAATCAGTCTTATGAAGGCAAGTGAAGTTTTAGACAACTTAAAGAGAAGATTTCCGAATGAACCGGAATATCATCAGGCAGTTTCAGAAGTATTAGGAACAATCGAAGAGGTTTACAACGAACATCCCGAATTCGAAAAGAGCAACCTGATCGAACGTCTTTGTATTCCCGATCGTATTTTCTCCTTTCGCGTAACCTGGATGGATGATAAGGGACAGATCCAAACCAACATGGGATACCGTATCCAGCATAACAATGCGATCGGCCCGTACAAAGGTGGTATCCGTTTTCACGCTTCTGTAAACCAGTCGATCCTTAAGTTCCTGGCTTTCGAACAGACTTTCAAGAACTCGCTGACAACCCTGCCGATGGGTGGTGGCAAAGGAGGTTCCGACTTCAGCCCGCGCGGTAAGTCAAATGCTGAAATCATGCGTTTCTGCCAGGCTTTCGTATTGGAATTATGGCGTCATATCGGCCCGGACACGGATGTTCCCGCAGGTGATATAGGTGTTGGCGGACGCGAAGTCGGCTATATGTACGGAATGTACAAAAAACTGGCTCAGGAAAACACGGGAACATTCACCGGTAAAGGACGCGAATTCGGTGGTTCACTGATCCGTCCCGAAGCTACCGGTTACGGAAATGTTTACTTCCTGCTGGAAATGCTGAATACAAGGGGAATCGACATCAAGGGAAAGACCGTTTGCGTTTCAGGTTCAGGTAACGTAGCCCAATATACCGTTGAAAAGCTGATCAGCCTCGGCGCTAAAGTCGTGACGATGTCCGACTCGGACGGTTACATCTACGATCCGGACGGTATCGACCGCGAAAAACTGGATTACATCATGGAACTGAAGAATCTGTACCGTGGTCGTATCCGTGAATACGCAGAAAAATATGGTTGCAAATATGTAGAAGGAGCTAAACCTTGGGGTGAAAAATGTGATATCGCTCTTCCTTCTGCTACTCAAAATGAATTGAATGGCGACCACGCTCGTCAACTGGTAGCAAACGGCTGTATCGCCGTATCTGAAGGAGCTAACATGCCTTCTACTCCGGAAGCTATCAAAGTGTTCCAGGATGCTAAGATCCTTTACGCTCCGGGTAAAGCTGCTAATGCCGGTGGTGTGTCAGTATCAGGTCTTGAAATGACTCAAAACTCTATCAAATTGAGCTGGAGCGCTGAAGAAGTAGACGAAAAACTGAAGAGCATCATGAAGAATATCCACGAAGCTTGCGTTCAGTACGGTACAGAAGCCGACGGATACGTAAACTATGTGAAGGGTGCTAACGTAGCCGGATTCATGAAGGTTGCTAAAGCAATGATGGCACAAGGTATCGTATAATCAGCCACAGATATAAATAAGCTATAGTTAAAAACTCCCGCCTTCCGAAAGGAAGAACGGGAGTTTTTTCATCAATAAATAAGATAAAAAGAATAAA
>ENA-ORTH01001284-ORTH01001284.1-human-gut-metagenome-genome-assembly--contig:-NODE-1284-length-26382-cov-4.146124_pt1 | contig 26382 bp, 25 predicted proteins | sample MGYA00241914_ERZ509192 | MGnify/ENA primary metagenome ERZ509192 (study PRJEB26280, sample SAMEA2338826) | human gut metagenome | biome: human gut; feature: human-associated habitat; material: faeces... | reverse complement strand
CGGAATATGCTCAGATGCATGGAAAAGAAGTTTCAGGTATACGCCGGAAATGTATTAACGGCGGATTTAAAACCGCCCAAAAAATCGGTCGAAACTGGGTGATTGATTCAGAGGAACCTCTTGTTGATCAGAGGGTGACCAGCGGAAAATATCGTAACTGGAGGAAAGAGAAAAAAGAGTAGAAAATTTCTTTCAACGAAGGTGTCGTATATGAGGAAAAGCTAATTTTAAAATTTTTCTGGTGTACAAGGAAGAAAAAGTGATATAATAATATTAGGTGATAGATAAGATGATACTAGATACAATCAGAGAATTATGTAGGTGTAGAAAGATAAAATGGTCTGTTCATGCAGTCGCAAGAATACAAGAACGTGGAATTGGTCGAGCAGATATTCTTCATTGTTTGGAAGAAGGAGAAGTAATAGAGGAATATCCAAAAGATTTTCCTAATCCCAGTTGTTTGGTTTTTGGCTATACATTAAAACAGAAGGTACTACACGTTGTTGCAGGATGTGATGGAGAGAGCGTTTATATTATTACCGCATATTATCCCAATACAGATAAATTTGAAGCGGACCTCAGAACCAGAAAGGAGAAATAGTATGTGTTTTTATTGTAAGTGTAAGACCACGAAACCGAGCCGTGCAACTCATGTCGTTACATTTGATGATTGTATTATAGTTGTTAAAAATGTTCCATGTGAAGAATGTGAACAGTGCGGAGAAAAATACTTCAGTGACGAGGTGATGGAACAGCTTGAGATTATTGTAGCGAAGGCACGTCAGCTTGCAAGCGAAGTGTTTGTAGTAGACTATAATAAAAGAGTAGCGTAAAGTAGAAATATGGAATGCCCCTCTCAAAACGCTTAAAAGCGATTTGAGAGGGGGTTTTTTGCTTTGCTTGTTTTTATTATAATATTCCCAAAAGATAGGGGGAGTATGAAATGAAATACGGATATGCCTGTGTAAGTACAGTACACCAGCGAAAAGATGGAAATAGCCTAGAAGATCAGCGAAATCAGCTGTTACAGGAGGGCTGCGATTTTATTATTGAAGAGCAGTTCACCGGATCAAGGATGGACAGACCCAAATTTAAACGATTGTGCGATCAGTTAAATGCAGGAGATACGTTAGTGGTTTGCAAGCTGGATCGCTTTGCTCGGACGGTAGTAGAAGGGGCATTGACCTGCAGAGAGTTGATGCAGCGAGGTATCCGTATTCATATTCTCAATATGGGAATAATCGAAGATACTCCGGTAGGACGGTTGATTCTGACGACGTTTCTGGCTTTTGCAGAATTTGAGCGAGACATTATCCGAGAACGAACCATGGCGGGAAAGGAGGTCGCAAGGCAGCGTCCAGCTTACCGAGAAGGACGACCGGAAATATACAACGAAGAGGAGCGTAAAAGAGTTGTATTAATTGCAACTGAGCTTTCTGTGAGGATGACATCAAGGGTAACCGGTGTAGCAAGATCGACAATACAAAGATGGATAAAGGAAGTAAATAGTACGCCACCAGTTAAACGTGATTTTTGGAAAAGGTATATTTTATTGACACTTAGGGATAAAAAAATGTAAGATTAAATAAAAAGTATGAATGTGAATATCTTATAAGGTGTATAATAGTATGACAAGGATTGTTTGGAGGATCTTCAGGTCTTTTTCAGCGACAAGACCCAGCCTATCATCGATAAGGCAGCAAGCATCAAGTGCAAAAAAGTAAAGGTAATCAATGTCTGTGTGGATGTAGAGAGTGTCCCATTTAATAAGGGATTCTATTCGGTCGATATGACCTTCTACTTCCTGGTGGAATTGTCCGCGTACTTATCTCCTGGAACACCAGCAGTCAACTGCTGCGGTATTTCCTACTTCTCCAAGAAAGTAATCCTGTATGGAAGCGAAGCAAATGCCAGAGTCTTTTCTTCCCATTCAGGCTGCTGCAGCAACAACGAGCAGATGACCGCAATGCCAAATGCAGTGGTACAGATTGTCGATCCAATCTGTCTTGCCTGCCGCTATGTGGAGTGTCCGGCAAAGACCTGCTGTCCAGGCTCGGTGATCCCATGCCAGATCTGCACACAGGTTGGCGGAAACTTCCAGGATGTTCAGGTAAGCAAAGAGGTCTATATTACACTCGGTCTGTTTACCATCGTTCAGCTGCAGCGTAAAGTCCAGATGATGATTCCGGCATACGATTTCTGTATCCCGGATAAGGAAAGTGAATATTCCACCGGTGATCCGTGTGAAATGTTCAAGAAAATTCAGTTCCCGATGGAAGACTTTTTTCCACCGAGATTGAGTGAATTTCGGGACGATTGCAGCAGTCAAAACGGCTAAAATCAGGATGCGGCCCAACTTTTTTAAGTTGGAGCCGCCTTCTTTTTGCGATTTTTGCTAAATAATGATTGAATATATGGACAAAAAATGATAAAATATACTAGTTAAAGTATATCCAGATAGAACAAGTGGACACGGAGGAATCAGTCTTGGGATTTAGAAAATGGAAGCTGCCGCAGGCAGATCCCGAACGAATCAAAAATTTAATACAGCAAACGGGGATTCCTGAGATAGCAGCACAGATCCTGGACGGCCGAGGTGTACAGGATGTATCCGCCTATACTGCCGGTGCAGAAGGAAAGATGCACGATCCGTTTTTGATGGCGGATATGGACAAGGCGGTGGAGCGTTTAAGCCGCGCAGTGCAGGAGGATGAGCAGATTGCGGTATATGGTGACTATGACTGCGATGGAATCACCGCAACAGCTATGCTCTATACCTATCTGGAAGATCTGGGTGCAAGAGTCATTTACTATATCCCGGACCGGGATAAAGAAGGATATGGATTAAACTGTCAGGCAATCGATTTCTTAAAAGAGCAGCAGGTGGACCTGATTGTTACAGTCGATAACGGTATTTCCGCCTTAGCAGAGGCAGACTATGCGGCATCGGTGGGAATTGATCTGATCATCACCGACCACCATCAACCCCGCCCCGAACTTCCAAAAGCCTGCGCAGTGGTTGACCCTCATCGTGCCGATGATAATTATCCATTTCCCTGTCTGTGTGGAGCAGGTGTCGCATTTAAACTGATCTGTGCGATGGAAGGGGATCTTTCCGGTGAGGAGATGATCTGGCATTTTGGAGAACTTGCAGCCATCGCAACCGTAGCAGATGTGGTGGAGCTGACCGGCGAAAACCGCCTGATTGTTCAAAAAGGGTTGGAATGTATCACACTGGGAGAACAGATTGGGGTAAAAGCACTGATTGAGGTAGCGGGGCTGGATGAAAAAAGGCTTGATTCTACCTCACTTGCATTTGGAATTGCACCCCGCATCAATGCCGCTGGAAGATTGGGACAGGCAGATCTGGCGATGGAACTGCTGTTGTCCGACCGTTTTTCCCAAGCGTTCGAGCTGGCGACAGAGCTTAACTCGCTCAACGAACATCGCAAACAGCTGGTGGATGCAATCTATTCCGAAATTGACCGGAAGATCGCCCAGCATCCGGAGATCTTGCGGGAAAGACTGATTATTTTGTATGGAAAGGGCTGGCACCACGGTGTCATTGGGATTGCAGCAGCAAGACTGGTGGAGGAATATGCAAAGCCGTGTATTCTGTTTTCCATAGAAGGGGAAGAAGCGAGAGGCTCTGCCCGCAGCGTGGAAGGATATTCCATGATTGATGCGATTTCCCGATGCAGTCAGCTTTTGACCCGCTACGGCGGACATAATCAGGCGGCAGGCTTGACGGTGCCGACCAAAGATTTAAAGAAATTTATTGATGAGATTTTGCAGGATGCAAAGGAACATTTTGATATTATGCCGGTTGATCAGCTCAATGTGGACGCTCTTCTTTCGCAGCAGCAGCTCAGGCTGGATACCGTGCAGGGAATGCGGATTCTTCAGCCGTTTGGATGCGGAAACGAGGAACCGGTGGTTGCTATGATGGGATGCCGCATTGAAACGGTAACTCCGTTGAGTGAAAACCGCCATATCCGTCTGAAACTTGCTTATCAGGGCAAACTGTTTCAGGCAGTATATTTTCGGATGCCGCCGGAAAAATTCCCGTTTTATCCGGGAGATCTGGTTGACGTGGCGGCAAATTTGGATATTAACGAGTATAATGGAGAGAAAAACCTCTCGATTAAGATCAAGGATGTCAGACTGCATGGAGTCAATCAGGAAAAACTGATTGTGGGAAAACAGTATTATGAAAAATACTGCCGCAAAGAACCGATTGAGGACAAGATTAAAAATTATATCTGTCCACAGCGGGAAGACGTAGCACAGATTTATCGTTTTTTACGTCAATACAAACATTTTCCGTATGGATATGATCTTTTATGGTGCAGATTGGGAAAGATCAATTACTGCAAAATGATGATCTGCATCGATGTGATGCAGGAATTGGGACTGATTTCAGTGGAACACACAGCATCCGGACCAATTCTCCGTTTTCCAGATAAGGTCGCCAAAACACAGCTGGAGCAGTCCAGCATACTCAGACGATTGAAGGTTGGTGAATAAGTTTATGTATGTGTTTGAAGATTTAATGAAAGTATTAAAGGACAGCAACAGGCCTTATGATTTTGACAAAATCACTGAGGCTTATCGTTATGCGGAAAAAGCGCACGATGGACAGATGCGTCAGTCCGGAGAACCATATATCACCCACCCGATAGCCGTCGCTCAGATTCTGGTGGAACTGGGAATGGATACCGAGACCATCTGTGCAGGACTTTTGCACGATGTAGTGGAGGACACATCATCCACAATTGAGGAAATCAAGAAAATTTTTGGCGCAGATGTTGCTTTGATGGTGGACGGCGTCACCAAGCTGACAAAACTGTCCTACTCCAGCAAGGAACAGCGTCAGGCGGAAAACGTCCGCAAGATGCTGCTTGCAATGGCAAAGGACGTGCGCGTTATTATCGTAAAGCTTTCCGACCGTCTGCACAATATGCGTACCGGTGAGTACTGGAAAGAATATAAACGCCGGGAAAAAGCGCTGGAAACAATGGAAGTTTATGCTCCGCTTGCTGACCGACTGGGTATCCGTCCGATTAAGGAAGAGCTGGAAGACATCTCCCTGCGTTTTCTGGACCCGATTGCCTATGAAGAAATTGAGCGTTTGCTCAAGCTGAAAAAGGACGAACGGGAAAAGTTTTTGGAAACCATTCAGCAGAAGATCAAGGAACGCTTGGACAAGGAACACATGAAGTTCTTCCTGCAAAGCCGTGTCAAGAGTATCTATGGAATCTACCGCAAGGTATATATGCAAGGCAGAAACTTTGACGAGATTTACGATGTTTATGCGGTGCGCGTTATTGTAGATACCTCCATTGAGTGTTACTCGGTTCTGGGTATCATGCACGATGAGTTTACCCCGATTCCAAAGCGTTTTAAAGACTATATTTCTACTCCAAAAGCAAATATGTACCAGTCCCTGCACACAACGGTGCTGGATAAGGAAGGCGGTATCCCGTTTGAAATTCAGATCCGCACCTGGGATATGCATTATACCGCAGAATATGGTATCGCTGCACACTGGAAGTATAAGGCAGGTATTGAAAAGAAGGATAAACTGGAAGAAAGACTGGCTTGGGTTCGTCAGCTTCTGGAAGTTCAGCAGGATTCGGGCGATGCACAGGATATTGTGCGCTCAATCAAGTCGGATATCGCGCCGGAAGAATGCTTTGTCTTTACACCAAAAGGCGATGTCATCAATCTTCCGACCGGTTCGACCGTGATCGACTTTGCTTATGCCATCCATTCCGAGGTCGGCAACCGTATGACCGGAGCAAAGGTGGACGGCAGAATCGTATCGCTTGATTTTAAACTGGAAACCGGTATGATTGTTGAAATCATCACCTCAAAAGGCCCAGGCAACGGTCCAAGCAGAGACTGGCTCAAGATTGTTAAGACCAGCGAAGCAAGAACCAAGATCCGTGCATGGTTTAAAAAGGAACGCAGGGAAGAAAATATCATCACCGGTAAGGAAGAGCTGGAACGCGAATTCAAACGCAATCTCATCAATGTTCCAGAAGAGGATTTTGAAGAGTTTGTTATGGGATTTGCCCGCCGTCAGCACATCAATACGCTGGACGACTTTTACGCTACTATTGGTTACGGTGGCGTTCTGCTTTCTCGTTTGATGCCACGTGTGAAGGAAGAATTCCAGAAGGCTTACCGTTCGGTAGCGGATGAGCAGAAAAAAGCGGCTCTGGTGCAGCAGCAACAGCAAACCGCAAATAAAAAACAGAGCAAACCGACCAGCGGAGTTATCGTGGAAGGACTGGATAGCTGCCTTGTCAAATTTGCAAAATGTTGTAATCCTCTGCCAGGCGATCCGATCATCGGTTTTATCACCCGCGGCTATGGTGTATCCATCCACAAACAGGATTGTGTCAACGTGCTTAACTCCTCGGAAGAAAATGAAGGCCGATGGGTCAGAGCAGAATGGGCATCGGTGGTGACTTCCGAAAAATTCAAATCTACCATCGATATTACCTCTCAGCCAAGAGATACCCTGCTTGCGGATGTCAGCATTACCTTGAGCAACATGCACATTCCGCTGCATTCTCTGATTGCCAAGGAGAGCAAGGATCATTCTGTCATTATGATTCAGGTCACCGTTGAGGTAAACGGCGTTGACCAGTTAAACTATCTGCTGAATTCCCTGCGTTCGATCAAGGGCGTGGAGGATGTCAGAAGAACCATTCAGTAATATTACAATAAGACGGAGAAATTAATTTATGAGAGCACTGATTCAGAGAGTAAAACATGCAAGCGTAACCGTTGAGGGAAACTGCATTGGAAAAATTGAAAAAGGACTGCTGGTTCTGCTGGGAGTTGGTCCGCAGGACACCGAAAAACAGGCGGATTTCCTGGCAGAAAAATGTGCGAACCTGCGCATCTTTGTGGATGAAAACGACAAGATGAATCTGTCGCTGCTGGATATCGGCGGTGAGATGCTGGTTGTTTCCCAGTTTACCCTGTATGCAGACTGTAAACATGGCAGACGTCCATCCTTTATCGGAGCAGCAGCACCGGCAGAGGCAGACAGACTGTATGAATATTTCCAGCAGAAAATAAAGGATGCTGGTGTGCAGAACGTACAGCATGGTGAGTTTGGCGCAGACATGAAGGTTGAACTGTTAAACGATGGTCCAGTTACCATCATGCTGGACACCGATGAAATCATGCCGAAAAAATAGATTGGGAAGGGAGCAGAAAAGAAATGAATCTGGAAATTATCCACGTAGGATTGCTTGGAACCAACTGCTATGTCAGCTGGGATGAAGATAAAAACTGCGTCGTAGTTGACTGCGGCGGTGATGCTGACAAGGTAGCAGATTTTATTCGGGAAAAAGGTCTGACTCCGACCCATCTGCTCCTGACACACGGTCATGGGGACCATATGGGAGGGGCAGCTGACTTAAAAGAGATCTTCCCACAGATTAAGATTGTTCTGGGAAAGCGTGATCTGGAAATGATCGGTGACGGGGAAAAAAGCATGTCAAATGCAGTGGCTCCTTATGCAAAACCGTTTACACCGGACATCTTGGTGAAAGAAGGCGACAAGATTACAAGTGGAAATACAGTTTTCACTGTTATGGAAACACCGGGACACACACCGGGCGGTATTACTTATTTTAAGGGAAATGAGATGTACTGCGGAGATACTCTGTTCCAGGGAAGCATGGGAAGAACCGATCTTTATGGCGGCGATGATACAGCGATGTTTGCTTCCTTAAAGCGTCTGGGACAGCTGGAAGGATACTATAAAGTATTTCCGGGACATGGAAGTGCAACCAATCTGGACGATGAAAAAGTTGCCAATCCGTTCTTAAGAAGAGCAATCAAAATGTAGTGAGCAAAAGGAGAAAAAACAGCATATGAATATAAGGAATGTCGGTCACAGCATGAAATATGAGGCGGAATGCGTTGCAATGCTGTTTTTTCCGGATGAAAAAATAGTTACCGCCCAATATGAGGCAGGTGCCGTTTTGCCGCAGGATGAAGATTTTATCGAAAACCGTCTGGAAGACGGTGTGATGAAGGTTACTCTGTTTTTAAACGGGGAACTTTCCTCAATGAGCCAGCCGGTTCTGCCAGTGGCAAATTCCCCTTATGAAGAGGCGGAATTTATCATGTGCGATATGATGTATCAGCTTCTCAGCCGTGCGACCGGTGTGGAGCCTGCATGGGGAATGATTACCGGTGTGCGTCCGGTAAAGCTGTTCCACAAGCGTCTGGATGCAGGGAAAAGCCCGGAAGAGACAGCAAGGGAGTTTGCTGAGCACTTTCATGTGAGCCAGGAGAAAATTGAGCTTGCGCTGGAAACAGCCAAGCACGAGGCACCGATCTTAAAGGAAGCGACCGACGACACCTACAGCTTATATATTTCGATTCCATTTTGTCCGTCTCGATGCAGCTACTGTTCTTTTGTATCGCACGATATTGCAAGCAAGCGGGCAAAGGAAATTCTGCCGGTCTATGTCGACAAGCTCTGTGAAGAGATAGCGTCGATCGGCAAAACGATGGCGAAAATTCCGATTACCCTCACCACCGTTTATTTTGGCGGAGGAACCCCGACCATCCTGTCAGCAGAGCAGCTTGATCAGGTTTGCCGTGCGGTGGAGGAAAACTTTGACCTGTCCCGTTTAAAAGAATATACGGTAGAGGCAGGACGTCCGGACACCATTACCCGGGAGAAACTCAAGGTGCTCAAAAAGTACAATATTACCCGTATCAGCATCAATCCTCAGACATTAAATGATGAAGTGCTCAGAGGAATTGGCAGAAAGCATACCGCTCAGGAGATTATCGACTGTTTCTATATGGCGCGTGAAGAAGGTTTTGACGACATCAACATGGACCTGATTGCAGGACTGCCGGGAGATACGGTCGAAGGTTTCTGCGATACCATTGACCGAATTATTGCGCTTGAACCGGAAAACATCACAGTACATACCCTCTCAATCAAGCGAAGCGCAAAATATGGTGCAAGCTGGGAAGAACGCAAAAAAGCGCTGGAATTGGGCTGCAAGGTTGGACAGATGGTCTCCTATGCACAAAGTCATCTGATGCAGGGTGGATGGATGCCGTATTATCTGTATAAACAGCGCAACACGCTGGGCAATCTGGAAAATACCGGATACTGCAAAAAAGGGTACGAAGGCAGGTATAATATCTATATCATGGACGAAACCCAAACCATTCTTGCAGCGGGCGGAGGATCAGTAACCAAGCTTAAATCCAACCGTACCGGTAAGCTGGAAAGAATCTTTAACTACAAGTATCCGTATGAATATGTCGAATTGTTTGACGAAGTTTTAAAACGTAAGGAAAGAGTGGTGGATTTCTTTGAGGAAAATAGACCCGTTTCACTACGGAACGATTGAGAAGGACGAGGTAAATCAGCAGGCAATCCAAAACTATTTTCAGCTGATTGATCAGGCAGAGTCCTTTTATCATAAACAGATCCATGCGGTGGTAACCCAGATGTCAGAAAATCGGGATAAAACGGATATTATCTGTTTGTCTGGACCCTCTGCATCGGGTAAGACTACAACAGCCTATACACTGGCAAGAAGCTTCCAGAGCAATGGAAGAAAGGCAAGAGTTATCTCGTTGGACGATTTTTATTTGAATACCAATCAGACACCTTTAAACCGTAAGGGAAAACCAGATTTTGAAAGCATCTATGCATTGGATATTGAACGGATCAATCGCTGCATTGACGAACTGGTAAACAAGGGAAAAACCATCATTCCAACCTTTGACTTTCACACACACAGCCGCTTGGAAGGCGGAGAGAAGGAAATTATTATTTCCGGCGATGATGTTGTAATCATCGAGGGATTGCATGGGCTCAATCCTCTGCTGACTCAGGTTGTGGGAGAGGATAAAGTAACCAGAATATTTGCAAGTGTCCGTTCCCGTTTTAAAGATCATGATAGGGTAATCTTAACACCACAGGATGTTCGTCTGATGCGCCGTATGGTGAGAGACCGAAACAGCAGGAATACAACGCCGGAGGAAACAATGGCGATGTGGGATGAAGTTTGTGAGGGAGAATCGCAATATATCAACCCATATCGTGACAGTGCTGACTTTAAGCTGGACACTACCCTTGACTATGAACCGAATATCTTTCACAGCTATCTGCTGCCATTTTTAGAAGATCGCAGGGGGATTGCACCGGAGCATTACCGCAAGCTGGATGATCTGTATCAGAGACTGGATGAGTTTTTTGATATCAACGATGTAAATTGTATTCCGCAGGACAGCGTAATCCGTGAGTTTATAGGAAAAAAAGAAGAAAAATAAAATCAATATATAAACAGGAAAGGGGCAATCAATATGAGTTTGAATTCGTTAAATTCTCTGCTGGATAAAGCTATGTCGGTAGCAAACGTGGCAGGCAAAAAAACAGAGGAAATGGTTGAAGTTTCCAAGCTGAAACTGCAGGAAGTTTCCCTCAACGCAGATCTGCAGAACTGCTATGAACGTATCGGTTCGCTGGTTTACCGCAGCAGAAAATCCGGTCTGGATAATGAGGCAGAGATTACAGAAATCATTTCGCAGGTAGATGATCTTCTGCAAGAGCTTGCACAGATTCAGTCCAAACGGGAAGAACTGAAAAAAGTAAAGAAATGTCCAAACTGCGGCGCTTCCTGCAGTGTGGATTCTCATTTCTGTTCCCGCTGCGGCATGGTACTGCATGAAGAGACAGATTTAACTGTTCCAGAAGCAGAAGAACAGCCTGCTCAGTCTCAGGAAACACAGCCTGAAAATCAGTCGGAGGAAAAATCCGAAGAAAAGCCGTTAATTGAAGAAAACCTGTAAAAAAAGGGGACCGGTTTATCCGGTCCTTTTTTATTTGGGTATGGAGGACTTTAAAAAAGCATATAATGAGAAGAAAAGAATTTTTTGTGCGGCTTTTTTAAGAAAAGATTTACAGAAAGAGAATTGAAGAAATTGGGAAGGTATGGTATCTTACTGAACATGACGGATTTTGGAGAAGGCGGGTGAACAGGTGAAAAAGGAAAGTCAGAAGCAGGGATTTGTACAGGGCGCAATGATTTTGATGATCGGAACCGTGACGGTTAAAGTGGTGAGTATGCTGTTCAAGATTCCGGTCAGCAATATGCTGGGAGGAACGGGATACTCCTATTTTACCAATGCCTATGAGATTTTTAACCTGCTTTCGACCATTGCCGCGGCAGGTTTTCCGGTAGCGGTGTCCAAAATGGTATCGGAAAACTGTGTACTGGGAAGATATCGTGATAACCGGCGTATTTTTAGGATTTCCAGAATGTTCTTTTTGGTCACTGGTTTGGTATGTATGGTGATCATGGTGCTGGGGGCAGGGCAATTTGCCGCAATGATTCCAAACCCAGGAGCAAAACTGTCGATTATGTGTTTGGCTCCGGCGGTGCTGACCTGCTGTTTAATGTCGGCATATCGGGGATACTATCAGGGAATGCAGAATATGTATCCGACCTCGATTTCACAAATTATCGAGGCTGTCACCAAGATGATTTTCGGTTTGGGGCTGAGCGGTGCGGTGCTCTATCTGACCCAAAGAGAGTACCAAAATACGCAGACTGTCCTGGGAGTTTCCTATTCTTCCTACGAACAGGCGCAGGCAGTCATCGCGCAGATCGCCAGTGCAGCGGCTGTGCTGGGCGTGAGCCTTTCCACAGTAGCGGGGTTATTGTACCTGGTTTTCCTTTGGAAAAGAAAGGGAGACGGCGTACAGGACAGTCTGGTGATGCATGCGCCAAAGCCGGAAGTATCTTCTCAAATTTTAAAGAAGATTGTGATGATCGGTGTTCCGGTATGTATGGGTTCGCTGGCAGTAAATCTTTCCGGCTTTATTGATATGATGACCGTGACTGGAAGGCTTGACGATGTTATGAATACAGCGCCTCAGGCGCTGCTGAGTGGCTTTGGAGAGCTGATCCCACAGATTGAAGTTACCAATCAGACAGTGCACAACTATCTTTACGGGGCATATACTGGAAAGGCAGAAGTCATTGCTAATCTTGTACCGGCACTGACCGCAGGGCTTGCAGTCAGCGCATTGCCAGCAGTGGCAGAAAGCTTTGCAAGAAACAACCGTCTGCGCACCCAGAAAAGCGTACAGATGGTACTTCGTATGACGGCAATCATCTGTATTCCGGCAGGATTGGGAATCAGCGTCCTGTCAGAGGAGATTTGCCAGTTGTTTTTTGGTTATAGCAACGAGGTGGCAATCGGAGCGCCGCTCCTTGCAGTTTTGGGAATTGCTTCTATCTTTATTGCCATGACTGCGACAACAAACAGCTTGCTTCAGGCGGTGGGCAAGGTTTCTCTGCCGGTCAAACTGATTGTGCTGGGCAGTATCATAAAGCTGGGGATGAACTATATCCTGGTTGGAATTCCACAGCTTAACATTCGTGCAGTACCTTATTCCACCCTTGTCTGCTATGTGGTGATTACGCTGATGAGTTTAATTGCATTGTACCAGACAGTTGGAAGCCTGGAATTATTTTCCTCTTTTGGAAAACCTTTGCTGGCAGCGATATTGTGTGCAGCCACTGCAAGAGGGGTGCAGAATCTGCTGGATGGATATACACAATCCCGCTTTGCAGTGCTGATTTCGGTGGCTGCGGGTGCGCTTGTTTACCTTTTGGCCCTGCTTTTGCTGCGTGTAATCAAAAAAGAGGAGCTAATGACCCTTCCAAAGGGTGAAAAAATGGCAAAAATACTTGAAAAGTACTCGCTTTTAGGGTAATATATATAAAGTCGCAAAAAAGGAAAAACCGAATTTGTCGTCTGAAAGCATAGGAGTGTGATATTGTGGGCGTGTCTTATGAACGAAAAGATAAGTATGACATCAATGACCTTCTGCAGATCATGGAGATTTTAAGAAGCGAACAGGGATGTCCATGGGACAGAGAACAGACTCACGCATCGATGCGCAAAGATATGATCGAAGAAGCATACGAAGTATGCGAGGCGATCGACCTTGATGACCGTGATTTGCTCAAAGAAGAACTGGGAGATGTCCTGCTTCAGGTGGTTCACCATGCGCGAATCGAAGAAGAGCAGGGAACCTTTAATTTCCAGGATGTGTGTGATGGAATCTGCAAAAAACTGATTCTTCGTCATCCGCATGTATTTGCCGATACTCAGGTCAGCAGTACCGGTGAGGTTTTGCAAAACTGGGAGCAGATCAAAGAGGAAAGTAAGGGACAGACGACCAAGACCGAAACCTTGGTAAGCGTTCCAAAAACCTTCCCTGCGCTGATGCGCGCGCAGAAAGTACAGAAGAGAGCCGCAAAAACAGGCTTTGATTATCCGGATCTGTACTGGGCGATGGGAGATTTGGAAAGCGAACTGGATGAATTGCAGTGCGCGATTGAGGATGAAAACCCGCAGCAGTGTTTTGAGGAACTGGGCGATGTACTGTTTTCGGCAGTCAATGTTGCGCGCTTTTTGAAGGTTGATTCGGAAGAAAGCCTGAACGCGTCGACTGAAAAATTTATAGACCGTTTTCGCAAGGTAGAGGAACTTGCTAAAGAGCAGGGAATCGAACTTTCCGAAATATCCATTCAGGATATGGATAAATTGTGGAAACAGGCAAAGAAAAAGTAAAAAAGGTGTTGACGGCACAGCCTTGGTGGGAACATCGGCTTGCGGGAAAAAGAACACCTTTGGATAAAACTTTTGCGGAATTTTCCGCAGAAATTTTATGAAAGAATGCATTTAAAATGGAGGATAACAAATATGACTAAAGCAGAACTGATCAATGCCGTTGCACAGAAAACAGAACTTTCCAAGAAAGACAGCGAAAAAGCAGTTGTTGCTGTAATCGATGCAATTTCTGAGACACTGGCTGCTGGCGAAAAGGTTGCTCTGGTTGGTTTTGGCACATTCGAAGTAAAAGAGCGTGCTGCTAGAGAGGGTATCAACCCAAGAACAAAAGAGAAAATCGAAATCCCAGCATCCAAACTGCCAGTATTCAAAGCTGGTAAAGCTCTGAAAGAAGTAGTTTCCAAATAAGGGAATTTTACAAAGAAATTGCCTTAACGGGTAGATTGCAGCTCCGGAACGATGCCGGAGCTGTTGTTTTTATCAGGGAAGGAGAAGCAATATGAGACTGGACAAATATCTGAAGATTACCCGACTCATCAAACGCCGTACTGTGGCAAACGAAGCCTGTGATGGCGGAAGAATTCTGGTAAATGGTAAGGTGGCAAGAGCTTCCTATGCGGTAAAAGAAGGGGACACCATTGAAATCCAGATGGGCAACCGCCCGCTCAAAGTACAGGTGCTGTCTGTCAGTGAATATGCAACCAAAGAAAGTGCTGCACAGATGTACCGGGTAGAAGAATAATTTTCTAAAGACAACAAAGCTAAAATCGATTGGCTCCTATTCATCGATTTTGTAAAATACGACAATTTTTTTGTAACCTCGTTGACAGAAAAATCAAAAGGGGTTATCATATCGTCATAAACGAAAACAGCCTTATCAAGAGTGACAGAGGGGACAGGCCCTGTGAAGTCCGGCAACCTGCAAAGCGGCGGCTTTGTAAGGTGCCAAATCCTGCGGGTAAGCCGAGAGATGAGGAAGCAATGACTCGATCTCAGCGGTCGAGTCTTTTTTCATGTCCAAAAACATGAGAAATTTACCTCGAACAAGCTGCGTGCTGTTTGGTTTATATAAGAATCAGGACAAAAGAAACGAAAAAGAAAGGAACGATAAGCAATGGCAAAATACTTATTTACTTCTGAATCGGTTACTGAAGGACATCCGGATAAAATCTGCGACCAGATTTCTGACGCAGTGCTTGATGCAATCCTCGAAAAAGATCCAAACGGCCGTGTTGCATGCGAAACCGCAGTTACCACCGGTATGGTAATGGTAATGGGTGAGATCAGCACTAACTGTTATGTAGACATTCCAAAAATCGCTCGTGAGGTAATCCGCGAGATCGGTTACGACCGCGCAAAATTTGGCTTTGACTGCGATACCTGTGGTGTTATCACCTCGATCGATGAACAGTCCGGAGATATCGCAATGGGCGTTGACAAGGGTCTGGAAGCAAAAGAGACCGAAAGCAATGAAGAAGACAACGGTGCTGGCGACCAGGGCATGATGTTCGGTTTTGCATGCGATGATACACCAGAGCTGATGCCAATGCCAATTTCTCTGGCACACAAACTTTCCAAACGTCTGGCTGAAGTTCGCAAGAACGGTACTCTGCCTTATCTGCGTCCAGACGGCAAAACTCAGGTTACCATCGAATATGAAAACGATGTTCCAGTTGCAGTGGAAACTATCGTTATCTCCAACCAGCACTCCCCAGATGTTGAGATGGAACAAATTCGTGCAGATATCAAGAAACACGTTATCGATGTTATCGTTCCAAAAGAACTGATGAGAGAAGATACCAAGATCTTTATCAACCCAACCGGACGCTTTGTAATCGGTGGTCCTCAGGGTGACAGCGGTCTGACCGGAAGAAAGATCATCGTTGATACCTACGGCGGTATGGGTCGTCACGGCGGCGGCGCATTCTCCGGAAAAGACCCGACAAAGGTTGACCGTTCTGCAGCTTATGCAGCAAGATATGTTGCAAAGAATATCGTTGCAGCAAAACTGGCAAAACGTTGTGAAGTACAGCTGGCATACGCAATCGGTGTTGCACAGCCTGTTTCCATCAACGTAAACACCTTTGGTACCGGTACTGTTGCAGATGAAGTTCTGGAAAAAGCAGTAGAGAAAGTATTTGATCTGCGTCCAACTCAGATTATCAAAACCCTCGACCTGCGCCGTCCAATCTACCGCAATCTGGCAGCTTACGGCCACATGGGCAGAGAAGATCTCGGCGTAAACTGGGAAAAGACCGATAAGGTTGAAGCTCTGCTGGCTGTTGTAAAATAGTATTTTTATATTGAAAAAGATCCCCTGTTGTGCGTGGGCACAGCAGGGGATTTTTGTATATTGGCTGAATTTTGCAAAGATCTGTTGTGAATGATTACAATTGTGGAATGATGGAGAAATCGTTATAATGGTAATATCAAGAAAAGCATAACAGATTAGCAGGAGGTGTTCGATGTGAAAAGATGGTTTGCATGGATTTTGATTGGTATGATGATTTTGTCAGGATGTGCACAGCAGGCAGAACAGAAGGAAAATCCAAGTTCGGAAGCTGAGCCAAAAGAAGAAAGCGTACAGGAAGAGGAACTGATCATTGGTTTGTCAAAACCAATGCCGGACAGAGTGGAACTACCGGAAGTTGAGGAGAAACTCAAAGAAATCAATGATCAGCACAGCGTTGTACTGAATGGCCTTTATGATATTTATAATCGAAACTGGGATGACCCAATGAAAATTGACCCGAATAAATTTGTCGTTTATTATCAGTACCTACGCTCCCGTTTCCCGGAAGTAAAGGAAGAGGAAACGATTATCAAAACAGATTCGGCAAAGCTTGTTGGACAGGAATCGTTGGAGAAGGTAGTTACCGCTCATTTTGATGTACCAGTGGAAAGAATCCGGGAAGCGGACTGCTATGATGAACAAAATCAGGGATATGAAATGGAAGGAATCGGCGGAGGAGGAACTTTCCAGATTGTGGGCGCACAGGAGGAAGGCAATCAGCTGGTGATGGAGTATCAGCTTTATGACGCAGATAATATTCCAATTGCCTTTGGTACGCTTGTTGCTGAGAAAGAAGGGGATTCCTGGAAATATCGTTCCATGACAGGGGAAGAATATATTGCGAGCGCTTTTGAATATCCAGCTTCCCATGGAAAGACCTGTCAGGATGGAATCTATCGAATCAGTACAGGAAAAGGAATCAGCGCAGAGGTAAATAACCGTACCTGGTATGGGGATAAGCTGGAAGATATTATCGAGTTTTACAAAGAAAAGCTTAAAGTGTACAACGCAGAAGGCAAAGAATATCAGCCGGACGGAGAAAACAGCTGGGGCTATAACGGAAGCTATTATCAAGGACAGGCAATTTGGATTGAAGTTGTTCCGGAAGGTGATGGATATCAGATTTTCTATCGGGTAGAACAACCAAAAAGACAGTGATTTTTGTGGATGATTGATAGAAAATAAAAGTTTTTGCTTTATTTTTATGGGGAGTGGTGCTATAATTTAAAAAAATCTGGGAGGGAAACAGATAATGGAAATTTTGGAAAAGACAATAGCACAAATTCGAGAACAGTTTGGACTGGCAGGAGGCATTCTGGTTGCAGTCAAAGACGGTAAGGTCCTGTTAAAAGAGAGCTTCGGCTATGCAGACGCAGAAGCAGGAAAGCTCAATGACAACAAGACTCTGTTTCAGATTGCATCTTGTTCCAAGGCGTTTACCACCATGGTTGCAGGTCAGCTGTGCGATGAAGGCAAGATGACCTGGGATACTCCGGTAAAACAACTGATGCCGGACTTTAAAATGATGGACAAATATGCCGAGGAACATGTGACCCCACGTGATATGGCATGTCACCGCACTGGATTATGCCGTCATGATGTCATGAGAACCTTTGTTCGGGAGGACAGAGCAGATCTGGTTCGCCGTATCGCTTATTTCCCGCCGGCATTTGGTTTCCGCGAAAAATACAGCTACCAGAACCAGATGTATGTTGCACTGGGCTACCTGTGTGAGCGTCTGACCGGTAAGACCTGGGAGGAACTGCTCAAGGAAAAGATCGGTGACCCGCTGGGAATGGATATGTATTTCCGAGGAATCGACACCAACGAAGACAAGAACGCTGCAATGCCATACAGCCAGCAGGACGGTAAAATTTATCGGGTTCCAGAGGTTGTAGGTAAGGCAAGCAATCCATGCGGTGGACTTTATACCAACCTGGACAGCTTGGAACGCTGGATTCGGATGCTGGCAAACGGAGGAGAACTTGACGGCAAACGCATCATCAGCGAAAAAGGCTTTGCAGAACTGATCAAACCAAATGTCTGCATCCCGGGACGTTCGGCACATCCGGCAGAGCTGCAGAAATCCTATGCACTTGCATGGATTACCGCAGTTTATAAGGGTCATCCAATTGCATTCCATTCCGGTTCTACCAACGGATTTAACTCGATGGTCGGATTCTTCCCGGAAGAAAATGCAGCATTTGCTCTGTCGGTCAATACCGTAGACACACCAGCATACAACTGCCTGAAATATCTGCTGTGTGACCTGATTCTCGATGATGTAGCGGATGATTATTCCTTCCTCATCGATGCCTACAAACGCAGCGTAAACCTTGGTCCTGACTATACCGAGGAAGAAAAGAAAACCGTTGCATTGAGTGAACAGGAAGCACAGAAGTTCATTGGACAGTATTACAATCCAGGCTACGGCGTGATGGAATTTATCTATCAGGACGGCCATCTGCGACAGCATTATGGACTGATGGATCAGGAGTTTGATTATCTGGGAGACGGAAAGTTTGTCGGATTTGAGGTTATGGATACCCGCAGTTACCGCGCAAACTTCAATGAGGACGGCAATCTTTGGATGCGTCTTTCCACCGATGCAGTTTGCCCAATCTTCTTTGAACGAGTAAAATAACAAATAAAAAGAGGACAGGTTACTGACCTCTTTTTTAACCGAAATTTTGGCGAGGGGGGAGAAAAATGCTCTATGAACAGATTGTAAGTAGCATGCCGATTAATAAGGGATGGTCGGTGGATCAAAAATATTGTGTGATACTGTCAGATGGTCAAAAACTTTTGCTGCGGATTACGCCGTATGAAAAACAGAAAAATAGAAGACAGCTGTATGAGCTGCTGCAAGGGGTGGAAACGCTGGATATCCCAATGTGCCGAGCACAGGAAGTTGGAACGTGTGAAGATGGAGAGTATCTTCTGTACGAATGGATTGAGGGAGAGGATGCGGAAGAGATAATCCCGAAGCTTTCTAAACAGGAACAGTACCACCTTGGAATTCAAGCAGGAGAAATTTTAAAGAAGATACATTCTATTCCGGCGCCAAGTGATACGGAGGAATGGGAGGTTTATTTTAACCGAAAGGCGGACCGAAATATTGGACGATATCAGAACTGTCCGATTGCGCTGGAAGGGGCAGAAGTTATCCTCGATTATCTCAGCCAACACAGAGATTGTTTAAAGAATCGGCCGCAGAGCTTTCAGCATGGAGATTATCACATCGGCAATATGATGATGCGGAACGGGGAGCTTGTCGTCATCGATTTTGACCGCTTCAGCTCCGGTGACCCATGGGAAGAATTTAACCGTATTGTCTGGTGCGCGCAGAAGGTTCCGTTTTTCGGAGCAGGGATGCTGGACGGTTATTTTGATTTTGCAATCCCCGAAGCTTTCTGGCGGTGTCTTGCCTTTTATATCGGAAGCAATACCCTTGCTTCTATCTCCTGGGCGATAGATTTCGGAGAGGGAGAAATTGCCGTCATGAAACAGCAGGCAAAAGAAGTTCTTTGCTGGTATGATAACTTTAAAACGGTTTATCCTGGCTGGTACTTAAAATGTAAAAGGGAACTGAAGATATAAAAAACACCTTCCGAAAGGAAGGTGTTTTTTTTTGAATGATTGTGGTGAAACTATTTATATCAAAGAAAAAAAGTTTTTTGTCAAACTTTTGTACACAAAAGTTTGTAGGGGTACGGGGGCAACGCCCCTGTGACACTTAACAATAAATCACCAAAATGATAGAAACGAATTTCAGCCATCAAAAATCATCCACCGGATAATTTTTGAGAATAGTCTGTATAATTCGGCAGCTTATGAAAACTTTTTCTCTTGCAAAAGAGTTTTTGCAGATGTGCGAAGCACTTCTGCCACTTTCCAAAATGCGCTTCCACGGATAAGGTATTTCGCTCACTGCGGTGAGCGCCCAAAGGCTCTGCCTTTGGAAACCGCGAGCTTTTTGTAAAAAGCTCGATCAAAAACTTCTGTTCGCCTTCGGCGCGAAACTTTTCGCCGCAAACATTTTTGCATAGCAAAAAGGCAATGCACCAGTTTTTCTGCTCTGACGCATTGCCTTTGGTAGTCTGAACCTTATTTGGTAAGACCGAAACGTTTGTTGAAACGATCTACACGACCGCCGGTATCAACCAGTTTCTGTCTGCCTGTGAAGAAAGGATGACACTTTGAACAAATTTCAACGCGCAGATCCTTTTTTGTAGAACGAGTTTCAAATTCTGCACCACATGCACATTTGATAACGGTTGGCTCATACTGTGGATGGATTCCCTGTTTCATCTTAGCTAGTCACCTCTTTCTGAAATTACATAGGATAACAAAATACATAGTACCATAGAAAAATCAATTTTGCAAGCGATTTTTTAAAGGAAATTCGCCCTTTTTTGAAAAAATTTTCCCTGTCTGCGGTATTCCACAGCCATTCAACAGCTTTCCCCTTTTCTTTAAACAAACTTTCTTTTTCCATGACTATTGACAACCATCGGATTTACTGCTATATTTTAAGTGTACTATTTAGACTAATACACTTAATACACACCAAAACGGAGGTAATTTTATGATAAAACTTGACCTGCAAAGCAGGATACCTCTTTATGAACAGCTGGAGGAACAGATCATCCGCCTTTCCCTGCTGGGGGTGCTGGATGAACATGAACAGCTTCCTTCGGTGCGGGTACTGGCGCGAGATGTCGGTGTCAATCCGAACACTGTCGCCAAAGCCTATCAGGAGCTGGAGCGTCAGGGCATCATCTACACCGTCACCGGCAAGGGAAGTTTCGTTTCACCGGATGTGCTGTCTCTCGAACAGCCACGTAAGGCTGCCCTTGAGGAAGTGTTTGCTGCGGTGGATAAGGCGCTTTCCCGCGGTCTTTCTAAAGAGCAGCTGCTCGATTCCATTCGGGAGCACCTGCAATCGCTGCCGGACAATTCGACAAACAGTCAGGAGGGAAATAAATGATTCAATCCGAAAACTTGACCAAACGATTTAACAATACATTGGCGCTCGATTCTCTCACCACCAGTATCGAGGATGGCAAAATCTATGGACTGGTCGGCTCAAACGGTGCTGGAAAATCCACCTTTCTGCGGCTGCTTGCCGGCGTTTACCGCCCGACCGAGGGCCGCATCATGATCAACGGCGAGGATGTCTACGAAAATCCGGCGCTCAAATCCAAACTTTTCTTTATTCCAGACGAGATCTATCAGATGCCGGGGGCTTCGATGGATTCGCTGGCAAAGATCTATTCCTCGATCTATCCAAACTGGTCGGCATCCCGCTACGCTGAGCTGGTAAAACGCTTCCCAATTCCGCCGGAACGCAAACTCTCCGCCTGCTCCAAGGGAATGCGCCGCCAGATTGCAATTATTCTGGGGCTGAGCTGTATGCCAAAATACCTGTTGTTGGACGAAGCCTTTGACGGACTGGACCCGGTCATCCGTGTGGCGGTGCGCAAAATCATCGCTGACGATATCCTTGACCGTGGAACCACCGTGCTGATTGCTTCCCATAACCTGCGGGAACTGGAAGACCTGTGCGATCAGGTGGGACTGTTACACGGCGGAAAGATTCTGTTCCAGAAGGAGCTTGCAGAACTTCAACAGGATTTTGCAAAGATTCAGTTTGCTGCAAAACCGCTGCCGGACAAAGCCGCCTTTGAACAGCTGGTTGATATCATCTCCTTCCATGCAAGCGGCAACGTTGCCGAGATTATAGCACACGGAAATCCGCATGAGGTAGAGCATAAGCTTTCCGTACTCAATCCTCTGCTGTGCGAGAGCGTTCCGCTCACCCTCGAAGAAATCTTCATTACAGAAATGGAGGCAGTCGGCTATGACTACAACAACGTTATCTTCTAATAAATCATCCGAAAAACTCTTTGACCGTAAGCTTTTCAGTATGATGGCAGGCTGTCTGCGCCAAAACGGCATCCTAATGGCGATGTATACAGTGGGACTGCTGCTTGTTACAGTACTGCCTACCTTTTATGATCTCCGCCAATACACTCCTGTCAACCCGAGTGAATCTCAATTATTTACCGACTCCTTCTTTTACGCAGTAACAGGCATTATCGCTCCGGTACTGCTCGCTGCGATTCTCTTTCATTATCTGCACAACAGGCTGTCGGTCGACTTTTACCACTCGATGCCGGTTTCGCGCAACAAGCTTTTTCTCTCCCGCTACTTTGCCGGTATCGTATTTCTGGTCGTACCAATTACAATCTGCCGCCTGATTTGTATTGTGATGCACTGCTTTGCCTTCCGTGGATTTTTCTCCATTGGCTGGATCATCAGCTACCTGCTGATGGATCTACTGATCTGGATTATCCTGCATCTGACCGTTTTCACCTTTTCCTGCATGATTGCGGTTACCTCCTCCAACGCGGCAGAAAGCATTATCTACTCCATTGCCATCAACGGCTGCCTAACCGGAATTGTGTACATCTTTTTTAGTCTTGCCAACATGCTTTATGGTGTTGATCTGAATCTAAACTCTTCTTTTCTCTCTCCATATGGCATGATTGCTCTTTACCAGAGCATGTCATACTCCAATCAAATTCCCGGATTTCTATTATATCATATCAGCATCTGGGCACTGCTTTCTATTGCAGCATTGTTTCTTACGCTTCGCCTTTATCGTCATTTCCACAGCGAGTGGGCACAGCAGTGGGGCAGACAGAGCGCCTTTTCCCAGCTGATGAAATTGCTGGCTGGCTTCCTCACTTCGTTTATCCTCTTTGTGTCTCTGTTTAATCCTATCTTTGAAGATCAAGTACAAAGCTGTCTGATTGGCGCACTCGTTGGAGGACCTCTGGGATTTTTGCTGGTGGAAGGAATCACTGGAAAAGGTTTTGGCAATCTGGGCAAAAATCTCAAATACATCGCCCTCACCGTTCTGGTCTGCCTGACCTGTCCTGTCTTTCTGTTCTTCGACGGATTTGGCATCGTATCCCGTGTTCCTGACCTTCAGGACATTGAGAAAATCGAACTGACTATCAGAAGTCAGGATGCTACTTATGAGATTCTGGATTGGAATAATCCTGGAACCTCCTCAACACGCAATTATCTGTACATCACCCTCTCCTCAGAATGTTCCAAGGAAATTGTCCGCGAACTTCATCAAAGAGCCATCGAAGAAGGAAAAGATTATTCCGGACTTCGTGGAAACAGCCTGTCTATCTCCTACACGCTCCCACACTCCGAGATGAACCGAGGCTATTCCTTCGCTCTTTCCGACCTTCCGCTCATTCAGGAACTGTTCTGTCAGCCGGAATTTGTGGAACAGAGCCAAGCGGTCTTTTCCTACACACCACAGATACTCCAGTCAGTTTCCTGCTACGACAAGCTCGGCACTTACTGTGATGAGATCGACGCTGAAAAATATCAGCAGCTGCTGACTGCTGTACAGACCGACCTGTTAAATCTTACTCCGGAGCTTTTAAACGACTATGAAAAAGACCCTGTCGTCGGCTATCTGGAATGGGTGCTCAAACCAACCGTTATCACTCCAGGGGAGGGAAGCTTCATCATAGAAAATGGCGATCAGGTCACATTCGGCAACTCCGTACTGGTAATTCGTTCCTCCTATCAGAACACCCTCAGTCTGTTAAAATCATGGGGTATGCAGCCGCAAAACACCTATCTGGACGGCATTCACACTGTCAGCGTGTTCATGCCGGATTCCTATGATATGAACATCAACCTGCGCTCCACCATTGACTACAGATCGTTTGGATTAGGAGAAAAGAACTACCGCGACATCATGCCAAGTGAACACGGAGACACCGTCTTCTGGGATATTACCGATTCTCAGCAAATGGAAGCTCTGGTTGCTGCGTGCACTCCGTTCCCAACTTCTTCTTCCTGCAATCCAATCTATATTCAGAGTGATTCGGAGAAAAACGGAAACTCCTGCCGCAAGATGTATATTGAAAATTCTGTATTGCTCTCGATTGTAAAGGACAGTCAGGAAATTTCATATCTGCTCAACGCCGAAGAACTCGATCAATTTTTTAAGATACACAAAAAGAGTGGTTCGGAATACTCAACTGGAACCCTCTCTCCAGGAGATTTTGTGGATACCAGCACCTATCTGAGCGTTGCTGAGTTTGCACGTCAGAACAATCTGGACTGGTTCACAGGTAAAACACCAGAACAGCTCGATGCTATGGAACGCACTGGCTTTATCTCTCCTGATGGTCAGTACAGCACCTATGACGGAGTTACAAGCTATCACTGGTAAACCTTGATTTCTCCTTTTATAATTCATCCATAAAGAAAGGGCATGACCATTTTGGTCGTGCCCTTTCCCCTTTCTTGAAGAGAAAATTTACAAACAAAAATTGAAAACTTTCCGGTGAATTGTTATGATAGAATTGTTTACGGGAATAGTAACAATATCCTTTCATTTATGGAGGTCAAAAAAGAAATGGAAAATAATCCGATCAATATGAAAATTTATTTTGCTTATGGCAGCAACCTGCACTTGGAACAGATGAAACGGCGCTGCCCTACTGCAAAACTTCTGGGAACCGGCAGAATCGAAAACTATACCCTGCTGTTTCGCGGTCCCTGTCAAGAGGACACCTTCCTCACAGTAGAACCAAAACAGGGAAGCTTTGTTCCGGTCGCTGCTTTCTCGGTCGAACCTTCGGACGTCAAAGCTCTGGACGATTATGAGGATGTCGAAAACAATCTCTACCGCATCGAAGCTGTTTCCACCGAAGTCACCGGTCACGGCATGCTTTCCGGCTTTTGGTATATCATGAATGATGGACAGCCTCACCTTCCTTCCGACCGCTACTGGAATACCGTTCTGGAAGGCTATCAGGATGTCGGCTTTGACCGCGCCCTGCTGGATGAAGTCCGCCGCGAGTGCCAGCAGAACGACCGCTAGAAATACGACGAAAACTTTTGTACGGGAAAGACTTGACCTTTCTGCTTTTCTGCTGATATAATAGATAGCGCAGTAAAGCTGCACATGATACGGATTCAGCGTATCCCGGGAACCCTCCCCACATCAAACAGAGGGCATGAAATGTGCGGATATGGCGGAATTGGCAGACGCGCTAGATTTAGGCTCTAGTGGGTACCCCCGTGCAGGTTCAAGTCCTGTTATCCGCACCAAAATAGATTCTCTCCAAAAAAGGAGAGAATCTATTTTTATATGGAATACCATCGGCAGAAGTTTTATGGTTTTGCGAAAGCAAAATTGTGCCAATGCCAATCGGCACAAAATAAAACTTCAAGAACGAAAACTTGTTTTCGTTCTTGTTATCACGCATCATAAAAGGCAGTACCGCTTTCCATGACAGAAGTGCTTTTCTTTTATTTGGAGTGGTTAGGAGTTGAACCTTTTCAAGTTCCTGTTATCCATCGCTGAATACCCTCCGTAAACCAAAGCTTTGTTTTCGTTTCGTTATCACGCATCATAAAAGGCAGTACCTCTTTCTAGGACAGGGGTGCTTTTCTTTTATCCTCAAACACCTGAGGGTCAGCTTTCCCGTGCCGCTCATATCCATATCATCCAATCCCAGTTAAAAGACAAGAAGGTATTATCATCATGTCGCAAACAAAACATTCTATCAACCACCTTTTCAAACGCTTTCTCTTTCTCTGCCTTGGTCTGATTATCATGGCATTTGGCGTAGCGTTCTCCATCCAGGCTGCTCTTGGAACATCCCCTATCTCCAGCGTTCCTTATGTAACTTCCGCTATTTCCGGGCTGTCTGTGGGAACCACCACGATCATAATGAATTTCATCTTCATTCTGATCCAGATTGCTATTCTGCGCAGAGAATATGATTGGTTTCAGCTTTTGCAGCTTTCCGAAGCAATCCTGTTTGGTGTTATGATTGACGTGGCAAAAATCTGTATTCAGGGCATCACCGCCTCCAACTATTTCGAGCAATGGATTCTTTGCGCTGTCGGCATCTTTCTGATTGCCTTTGGTGTCAGCGTTGAGGTAATGGCACATCTGGTCACCACCGCGGGAGAGGGCATTGTCCTTGCAATCTGTCAAAAGCTCCCCATCCGCTTTGGCAATATGAAGGTTATCTTTGATGCGACTCTGGTCTGTATCGCTGTCATCTTGTCCTTTCTCTTCCTTGGACATCTCGACGGTGTACGGGAAGGTACCATCGCTGCTTCCCTGTTTGTCGGTCTGATTACCAAACAGACCAACAAACTGACAAATCTTATCGAACGCACCTGCTTACAATAAATTTTCGTTTTTCTTTGTCGCCTGCTCATACCGGAATAAAATAAATTTATTCCGGTATTTTTTTCATTTCTCTACTTGACTTTATCAAGTAAATCATTTATACTTGACCTAGTCAACTTTAGGAGGTATGTTTATGCAGACATCATTAGCTTATATTACAACGCTGCTGCGCAAGGATTTTACCGTG
>ENA-ORTH01001273-ORTH01001273.1-human-gut-metagenome-genome-assembly--contig:-NODE-1273-length-26574-cov-3.063652_pt1 | contig 26574 bp, 29 predicted proteins | sample MGYA00241914_ERZ509192 | MGnify/ENA primary metagenome ERZ509192 (study PRJEB26280, sample SAMEA2338826) | human gut metagenome | biome: human gut; feature: human-associated habitat; material: faeces... | reverse complement strand
GGTTTTTTCAATCTGCAATTTTGCGCAAAAAGAAAGGAAACCGGAATGTTCCAGTTTCCTTTTTAAAAAATGCGGGGCTTTGAAGCCCCGCATATGGTATAATCTCTATGTTGTGATGGGCAGATGTCAGGGCACAAAGCGGTAGCCCAGCCCCCGCACCGTGCGGATGTGGACGGGATGCTGGCGGTCGGGTTCGATCTTGCCCCGCAGGCGGTTGATGTAGACCATGATGGCGTTGTCATCCACCGCCACCGCCGTGCCCCACACCCGCTCGTAGAGCATGTCCTTAGTGAATACTTGGTTGGGGTGCTGGAGGAACAAAAGCAGCAGGGCGCCCTCCCGGGAGGACAGGTCCAATACCTCCTCCCCCTTGAAAAAGCGCATAGTGGCGCCGTCATAGCGGAAGGGGCCGCAGCGCAGCTGCTAGGAAGCGGCAGAGGAAAATTCCCGGCTGCGCCGCAGCAGAGCCTTCACCTTGGCTCCCAGCACCACCGGGCGGAAGGGCTTTGTGACATAGTCGTCTGCTCCCAGGGACAGTCCGTAGAGGGAGTCGTAGTCCTCGTTGCGGCCGCTGATGATGATGACCGGGGTCTTGATCCCCCGCTCCCGCAGCCGGCGCAGCACCTCAAAGCCCTCCATGTCCCACAGATTTACGTCCAGCAGAATGATGTCAAAGGTGCGTGTCTCCAGGGCCTGGAGAGCCTGTTCTCCGCTGCCCACCGCCTGGGAATCCATGTCGTTGCTGCGCATCACCTTTTCCAGCAGTTTGCAGATGGCCGGGTCGTCGTCCACAATGAGCACCTGATCCGCCATGTCCTGTCCCCCTTCCAGGCACCTGAGCAAACTGCACAAACGCCCTGTGATTTTTTCTGGAATTATTATAATATCAGGGGGGAAACAAGTCAATTCCCTGGAGAAAGGAAGCCGCTATGAGAGAGAAGAAGCGCAGCCGTCCGGAGATGCGGCCGGTGATGCTGGGTACCGCGGTGGTACTGGTGCTGTTTCTGGCCGGACTGCTGTATCTGGGCGTGGCCACCTGGCTGCAATACAAAAACAGCATCATCGACAAGCAGAAGGAGCAGATGCTGCTTATCACCCAGGCCATCAGTGAAAACCTGGAGCAGTATATCCAGGAGGCCCAGGCGGATTTGGAGAGCCTTTCCCTTGCGGCGGAGAAGCTGGATGACCCCGACCTGGCCGCGGGAGCCAGAGAGCAGCTAAAGACCTATGCCGACAGCCATGAGGGAGCGGTATATGATGTGGTAGTGCTGGGGAAGGATGGCCAGATCACCTTCCGCATCCGGGACAGCCAGGTAGCCCAGGTGTTTGGTTCTACCACCCAGGAGGGCCAGCAGGTGGCCCAGGTGCAGATGGAGGATAAAACGTTGTGCCTGATGCTGGGAGGCCAGCTGTCCCAGGGCGGTCGGCTGTGCCTGCTGATAGACCTGGGGAACTACTATGAAAAGCAGATCGCCCAGCTCCATGTGGGCACCAACGGCTATGTGCTGGTGAAAAACTCCGACGGCGTGATCCTCATGCACCCGGAGGAGAGCCAGCTGGGTATCAATGTCATCTCCGGCCGGGAGGAGCTCTACCCCGGTGTGGACCTCACCAGCCTCAACCAGCTGGTGGAGGCCCAGAACCAGGGGGGCGAGGGGGTCATGGAGTACGAGTCCTACTGGTGGATGGACCCCGACCTGCCCATGGTGCGCAAGGTGGCCGCCTGGTCGCCGGTGCATGTGGGGGACGACTTTCTGGTGGTCAGCGCGGTGATGGATTACAGCGACATGTACGCCCCGGTGGCCCAGGGCTTTATCCGCCTGGCCCTGGTGTTTCTGGCTTTGACGGTGTGCGTCACCGCCATGGTCCTCTATTTGGGCAAGCTGATGCTGCTGGACCTGCCCGAGGACTCCGAGCTTTACGACAGCGCCCAGGAGATCGCCCAGGCCGCCGGACACTGTAAGGAGATCATCCAGCAGCTGTCCGCCCTGAGCCGAAAGAATGTGGAGACCGTCTACAAGCGCCCGGACGCCGGAGAGGCCTTTGGCCGGGTGATGAAGATGGTGCGCTCCATCTGTCCGGACAACGTGGAGCTGGACATCGACCTGGACTTTGGCGGGGCGGCGTTCTTGGGCAATGAGACCCAGCTGAGCCAGGTGGTGCTCAATATGGCGGTCAACGCTGTCCATGCCATTGGACAAAAAGAGGGACATATCGCCATCACCGGACGGGCCTTGGGCAAGGAGGAACTGGAGGAGCGGGGCCTGACACCCCCCTCCCGGCTGTGGGAGCGGTATCTGTGCCTGGATATCCGGGACGACGGCTGCGGCATGAGCAGCGCCACCCTCGCCCAAATCTTCGACCCCTTCTTTACCACAAAAAAGGCGGGACAGGGCACCGGACTGGGCCTGTCTCTGGCTGACCAGATCATCCGCTCCCACAAGGGCAGTATCACCGCTGAGAGCCAGGTGGGCCAGGGCAGCGTCTTCCACATCCTGCTGCCGGTGGCCCAGGCGGAGAGCATCCCCTCCCCCGCTCTGGACGGGGAGCAGCCCACCATCCTGCTGGTAGGGAGCAGCGCCAAGGTGCTCCAAATGCTCTCCGACAGTTTTCGGGCCATGGACGTTCCGGTGGAAACCGCCCGGGACTGGGATGAGGCCGCCGCTGTGCTGGAGCGGGGCGCGGTAGACGTGCTGGCGGCGGACGGCGGCCTGGAGGAGGAGCGGGCTCTGGACTTCTGTCTGTCCTTCCAGGGCAAGTACCCCCGGCTGATGAAGCTCCTGCTGGTGGAGCGTCCCACCCGGGAGGTGCTGGAGGCCAAAAACCGGGGGCTGATCCAAGGCTGGCTGGAAAAGCCGGTGTCGGCGCAGGCCATTCTGGAGGAGGCACACCGGCTCCTGGGGGAGCAGGCAGCCGGCGCAACCACACTTTAAAAGATGTTTTTCTGGGCTGGGGACCTCCCCAGCCCATTTTTTGACCCTTTCTTAACAAACTGTAAGGCCAGCCTTACAGGACTGTAAGCGGAATGCGTGGATGGTGTAAGCTTTCCTCCCTATAATAAAAATCACCAAAACCAAGCGGGAGAAGAAAGAAAAATGAGGAGGAAGTTACAATGAATGAAACCATGCTGGCGCTGTTGGGCTTTGCTACCGTCATCGCCATCATCGTCCTGCTGCTGCGGAATGTCACCGTACCGGCTCTGGCCTTTGTAGGCGTATCCACCGTGACTACCGCGATTCTGGTACTTACCGGAACCTTTACCATCAAAGAGATGGGTGACTTTATTGCCGCAGGCGTCGCTGACGTCCACTCCACGGCTGCCCTGTTCATCTTCTCGGTGCTGTTTTTCGGCATCATGAATGATGTGGGCCTGTTTGACCGGATCATCAATGCCCTGATGAAGAAGGTAGGCACCAATGTGGTAGGCGTGGCCGTGATGACCTGCATCATCGCCATGATCGGCCACCTGGACGGCGGCGGAGCCTCCACCTTCCTGATCACCATCCCCGCCATGCTTCCCGTGTACAAGCGCCTGAAGATGCGCCCCACCACTCTGCTGCTCATCTGCGTGACCGCCATGGGCGTTATGAACCTGCTGCCCTGGGGCGGCCCCACCATGCGCTCCGCCTCCGTGCTGGGCATTGAGGCCAATGACCTGTGGATCCAGCTGATGCCCATGCAGGCGGTTGGTATCGTCATCGCTCTTGTGACCGCTTTTGTCTGGGGCAACATTGAAAAGCGCCGGGGCGCCGGTGTCAACAGCACTCTGGTTATTGACTACGGCGACAGCGACGATACCGGCGTCAGCCAGGAGCAGAAAAACGAGCTGGCCCGTCCCCAGTTCTTCTGGGTCAACCTGATCCTGACCCTGGTGGTCATTCTGGCCCTGGTGTTTGTCAAGATCCCCTCCTACTGCACCTTTATGATCGGCTGCGTCATCGCTCTGTTTGTCAACTACCCCGGCGCCAAGATGCAGAATAAGATCATCAAGTCCCACTCTTCCACCGGTCTGATGATGGCCTCCACCATTCTGGCCGCCGGCGTGTTCCTGGGCGTGCTGGAGCAGAGCGGCATCATGAACCACATGGCCAATGTGCTGGCCTCTTTCATCCCCACTTCCATGGGCCGCTTCCTGCCCATCATCATCGGCGTGCTGTCCGTGCCCCTCACCCTGCTGTTCTGCACCGACTCCTACTTCTACGGCCTGCTGCCCGTGCTCATCAGCGTGGGCGATGCCTTCGGTGTGGATCCCGCTCATACTGCCATCGCCATGGTGGTCTGCCGCAACTGCGCCACCTTCATCAGCCCCGTGGTGCCTGCCACCTTCCTGGGCGTTGGCCTGGCCGGTGTGGAGATCAAGGACCACATCAAAAACAGCTTCTTCTGGATCTGGGGCGTGAGCATCTGCTGCCTCATCTCCGGTCTCCTTTTGGGCGTTATCGTCCTGTAATCCCAGTCCCCCCTACATCGGAACACCGTCTCCGTCCGGAGGCGGTGTTCCCATATATCCATAGAAAGGAGCCTTTCCATGCTCAGTGAAATTTTAAACTTTAACCGGGAATTTGTGGCCCGAAAGGACTACCTCCCCTACCAGACCACCAAATATCCCGACCGGAAGCTGGCCATCCTCACCTGTATGGATACCCGGCTCACCCACCTGCTGCCTGCCGCCCTGGGGCTGAGAAACGGGGAGGTCAAGATGATCAAAAATGCCGGGGGTGTGGTGCTGGCACCCTACGGCGGCGTGGTGCGCAGCCTGCTGGTAGCGGTGCTGGAGCTGGGCGTGGAGGAGATCCTGGTGATCGGCCACACCGACTGCGGCGTGTGCGGCATGCGCCCCGAGGTGTTCCGGCAGCACCTGCTGGCCCGGGGTATTGCGCCGGAGATTCTCTCGGAGATCGATGAGGCGGGAGAGGTAGACCTGGACGCCTGGTTTACCGGTTTTTCCGGAGAGGAGCAGGCGGTACGGGACAGTGTGGCGATGCTCCGAGCCCATCCCCTCATGCCTCGGGATGTGGCCATCCACGGCCTGATCATCGATTCGTCCACAGGCGCACTGCGGGTGCTGGAGCAGGACGGCCAGAAAACGTAAAAATCCCTCTTGACACCGGCCTGGAGATATGGTATTCTAATTGAGCACTTAAACGAGATCGGCGCCACGTCCCTTATGCCGGAGTGGCGGAATTGGCAGACGCCCGGGACTTAAAATCCCGTGGGAGCAATCCCGTGCCGGTTCGACCCCGGTCTCCGGCACCATATCGCGGGGTAGAGCAGCTTGGTAGCTCGTCGGGCTCATAACCCGGAGGTCGAAGGTTCAAATCCTTCCCCCGCAACCAGAAAAACACCTGATTTCTTTGGAAATCAGGTGTTTTTTATTTGAAAAGTTACCTACTTTTTCGGCTGATGCTTATCCGCTGCTTATGTGATGCTTATTTTTGCCCCCGCTGATGCTAAAAGTCCATCACCGGCCCCACCGGCGGCTTCTGCACGGGCTCATAGAGGGAACCCATCAGCTCAATGCCGGCCCGCTTCTGGGACTCAAAGGAATGCCCGTACTTGTCCAGGGTAATGGAGGCGTTGGCGTGGCCCAGCAGCTTAGAGAGGGTCACAGGGTCCATCCCCTGCTCCAGAGCTCTGGTGGCAAAGGTATGGCGCAGAGAATGAAAATTGGCGCTGGGGATGCCCGCTCGGGACACGCATCGCTTGAAAAGATCCTGATAGGTTCTGGGCTCATAGGGCTCTCCATTCTCCTGACAAAAGACGTAACGACCGGTATTGTAGCCAGGATACTGCTCCATGATGGAGCAGTTTTTATTTTTGATTAGGATTTTAGCCCGAGTTCAAAACAGCTAGCTGGATTCAGAAAGCTATTATTTTGTCTTTTATTCCGAACCTATAAGACGTCCTCGTTTAATTTTTTTGTATTCATCTAAAAAAGTGCCCTAACGAAACCTCCAGATTTAAGTTCTGGAGGCTTTTCTATGTTAAAATTTTTTTGATTAATGTTTGAAACTGAGGGAGTTGATGAATTGCAGTCCCGACAAGGAGACCTAACATATTTAAGACGATATCTCCTAAATCAAATATTCCAAGATGTCCAAAGTATTGGATGGATTCGACGGAGAAAAGGGCGATGAGACAGAGTAGGAGATTACTCATTCGGGAAGAAAAGAGGAGTCCTAGGGGGATGAACATTAATAGGTTCATGATGGGAACAAAGTGGCTGCCCCAGTGTAGTTCCTGAGCGAAGGAAAGAGGATTAAGGGATATCCCTTGGATGCCGATGTTTTTCAAGAAAAGTAGGTAAAAGAGAGAAAGAAAGTAAATGAAGTAAAGTAGGAGAAGTGTTTGTTTTTTTATTTTCCTAGTGAGAAGGAGTTTCAAAAAAGCGTAGACAAAGTAACTCAGTAGGACAATAATGACTATGTTGAGTAAGACTTGAAAGTAGGAGCCATAATGGGCGATGTAATGAACGTACTGTTCGAGATGCCCCCTATAAAACCAATAAGACAAGGCCAGTGAGAGGATTCCTAGTAAGATGTTACTCAATGTTTTTAATGTTTTTGCCACTTTGCTCCTCCATTTGCATATGATGAGTACACATTATATCAAAAAAATGTTTAAAGAAAGTTAAGAAACTGTAACGAAGATTTTATAGAATAGGTGGGTAGGGCAAAATCAAAGGCTAAAAAGGGACTTTGAAACAGCAATTCTACTTTTGACTAACAATTTTTATAAGCAGGCTATGAAACCTTATAAAATAATTAAATTTTAAAAATTAGGAGTCAGCATCTTGTTTCAAGATTATTAAAATGTTATTATATAGTAGTGAATTTTTAACATAAAAAGGAGTTCGTCTTATGAATAAAAAGGTTTTGGCGACAGCTGGAATTGCAGCACTTGCAGTTTCTGCTTCAGTTGCTAAAGCTGATGAGGTAACGACAAATGATCAAGTCTTAACAACAGCATCAGTATTATAGACAGCTACACAAGCTATCCCAACTCAATCACAAGTAGAAACGGCTAGGGAACAAGCAAATGCTGCAAGTCAATCGGTATCGCATCAAGAGTTAGTAGTCGCTGATCACAAAGAGACTATCAATCATGCTAAAGCAAACTTAGCGACTGCAGATGCTAACTTGCAAAAGGCACAAACAGCAGCCGATGAAGCAAGTCTAGAAGCTATTGCTGTAGCTCAAGGTCAAGTATCCATCGCTGAAAATGAAGCTAACGAAGCTAAGACAGCAGTAGCGACCGCTCAATCAGCAGAAAAAACTTCCAAAGATGTAGCAGACAAATTTATAATGTAGATGGTAAAGTTGTCGCTCTCACAACACAAGAAAAAGCCACTCAAACAAACGCTGAAAAACAAGTACCTGTTCAAGAAGTATACAGCTTGCCAGAAACAGGTGAGGTAACTGTAGTAGGACTTGTCTTTTTAGGTCTTTTTATGACACTATTGGCCTTTCTTGGTTTTGTCGACAGACATACACGTTGTAGCTAAGCAAATAGAGACAAAAAACGGCAGTTGCCGTTTCTTATATCAGAGAATCTAAAAAAAGTTAAGGCCGAAACCTTAACTTTTTCGTTTTTAACCCAAGAAACGTTTGAGGAATTCCTTGGTACGTTCTTCTTTAGGATTTTCAAAGATTTGTTCTGGGCTACCTTGTTCAGCGATTACCCCTTTATCCATGAAGATGACACGGTCTGAAACATCGCGTGCGAACTCCATTTCATGGGTAACGATAATCATGGTCAACCCGGTTCCAGATAGCTCCTGCATGGTCTTGAGTACTTCCCCTACCATTTCTGGGTCAAGGGCTGAAGTTGGCTCGTCAAAGAGGATGGCTTCTGGGTCAACAGAGAGGGCACGAGCAATCGCCACACGTTGTTTTTGGCCCCCTGAAAGTTGTTTTGGTTTAGCTTTCCAGTATTGTTCACCCATACCAACTTTCTCTAAGTTAGCTTTGGCGATACTCTCGGCTTCTTTACGGTCACGTTTGAGAACAGTTGTTTGAGCTACGATAGCATTTTCCAAGACATTTAGGTTTTCAAAGAGGTTGAAGGATTGGAACACCATACCGAGTCTCTCACGATAGGTAGTGAGATCATAACCTTTTTCAAGGACGTTATCCCCATGATAGAGGATTTCACCACCTGAAGGTGATTCGAGTAGGTTAATAGAGCGAAGGAAGGTTGATTTTCCTGAACCTGAAGAACCAATAATTGAGATAACCTCACCCTTTTTGACGCTGAGGGAGATATCTTTGAGGACTTCATTTTTTCCGTATGATTTTTTGAGGTTTTTGATTTCTAAAATCGTCTCAGTCATTAGTGAACCCCTCCTCCTTGTGTGTAAGTATCTTGATCCAAACGGCGTTCTACATAACGCAAGATGCGAGTTACTGTGAAAGTAAGAACAAAGTAGATCGCTGCGATAACAAAGAACGTTTGGAAGTATTGGTAAGTTTGGGTTGCAACAGTGTTCCCTGCGAAGTAAAGTTCCACAACAGAGATAACGTTCAAAACAGAGGTATCCTTGATATTGATAACGAACTCATTACCAGTAGCTGGCAAGATGTTACGGATAACCTGTGGAAGAACAATCTTGCGCATGGTTTGACCGTGGGTAAAACCAAGAGCAGTAGCAGCTTCGAATTGCCCCTTATCAACAGCGAAGATACCACCACGAACAATTTCACTCATGTAAGCTCCGGTGTTAATAGAAACAATGAATATAGCTGCCAGTGTACGGTCAATATTGATGCCAAAAGCTTGGGCAGTACCGTAATAGATAACCATAGATTGTACAATCATTGGTGTACCACGGAAAACTTCGATATAAACGTTAAGAAACCAACCGAAGATTTTTTGGAGCAAGGCTACAAATTTATTAGCAGCCTTAGGAGCTGTACGGTAAACACCAATCATAAGACCGATAAAAGTTCCGACAACAGTACCGATAATGGAGATAAGAAGTGTTATTGCTGTACCACGCAAGAATTGTGGCCAGTTTTTAGCAATAATAGTAGTCACTTGGCTAAAGAAGTTTCCTTTTTTAGCTTCATCAGTCTTATCTGCAGGTTGAATGTCAATGATGTGATCCATCAGTTTGACACGCTTTTCTTGGCTGATACCAGCAAGAACCTTATTGACTTGTTCCATTTGCTGGCTGTCTCCTTTACGAAGACCGACAGCCAAGGAAACATCATCGTCTGAGACCTGGAAGCCACCATCTTTAAGCGAAATCATCTTATATTTTGAGCTAGCTTTTTCAGCAGTGCGTGCTTCTGGTCGCTCTGAGACATAACCATCGATGATACCAGATGCAAGGGCTTGCCGCATCGCACCGAAGTCCCCCATGGCAGTTTGTTTGTTCACATTTGGAATCTGATCAATCAAGTTGTAGAGGTAAACTCCTTGTTGCCCTGTGATTTTAGCATCTTTGAAATCCTTGACGCTCTTAGCCTTGGCGTAATCGCCATCAGAGCTAACAACCATAACAGGTTCACTACGGTAGTATCTATCTGAAAAGTCGATTTCTTGACGACGTTCAGCTGTTGGACTCATACCTGCGATAATCATATCAATCTTGCCAGAAGTGAGGGCAGGAATCAAACCTGTCCAAGCTGTTTTGACCACCAAGGGTTTCTTACCTTGGGCTTCAGCGATTTTTTTAGCGATTTGCACGTCATAACCGTTGGCATACTGTTTAGTACCTTCGATTGGAACGGCTCCGTTTGAGTCATCGTCCTGCGTCCAGTTGAAAGGTGCATAGGCAGCCTCCATACCGACACGGAGATACTCGTCTGCTTGAGCGCTTGATACTCCGCCAAAAACGAGGAGGAGCGCTGCAAAGCAGGCTACAATAATTCTTTTCATTGAAACAATGTCTCCTATAAAAATGTCATTCTTTACTATTTTACAGGAAATTGAGACTGATGACAATAAGGTGATGCTAGAAAAAACTGTATATCAGGATTGTCTTTAAATACAGTTGCTAATTTGATATAATGGGAAGGATGATTTGGAGTCTTATTCACTATTGATGTGATAAGTCTAACATTTAAAAACGGAGATAATAATGCAAACGGCACAGTATATTATTGAATTACTAAAGGCAGTCTTTCTTGGGATTGTCGAAGGTATCACTGAGTGGCTACCGATTTCATCTACAGGTCACTTGATTTTGGTGAATGAATTCTTGAACTTGAGACAAAGTAAAGATTTCATCGATATGTTTAATATCGTTATCCAACTTGGTGCTATTCTTGCGGTTATGGTCATTTACTTTAAACGTTTGAATCCCTTTCAACCTGGTAAAACAGCACGTGAAGTGCAGTTGACTTGGCAACTTTGGCTCAAGGTGGTCATTGCTTGTATTCCCTCAGCCTTCTTTGGTCTTCTTTTAGATGATTGGATGGAGGCCCACCTCAGTAATTTCTTTGTAGTAGCTATCATGTTGGTGGTCTACGGGATTGCCTTTATTTGGATTGAGGACCGCAATCGACGTGTAGATCCTAAGGTAACGGACTTGGCACGTATGTCTTACAAGACCGCTTTCTATATTGGTCTTTTCCAAGTCTTGAGTATCATTCCAGGGACTAGTCGTTCAGGTGCTACTATTCTTGGGGGAATCATCGTTGGTACTAGTCGTAGCGTAGCAGCTGACTTTACCTTCTTCCTTGGTATTCCAACGATGTTTGGTTATAGTGGGCTTAAGGCAGTTAAGTATTTTATTGATGGGAACACCTTGACTGGTGGACAAGCGGCCATTCTATTGGTAGCTAGTGTGACAGCCTTTCTTGTCAGCCTATTTGTGATTCGCTTCTTGATGAACTATATTAAGAAACACGATTTCACTGTTTTTGGAAAATACCGTATCGTACTCGGTATCATTGTGCTTTTCTATGGAGCTGTCAAACTTATTTTTGGATAAAAAATTGAAAGGATTTCGATTGAAGTCCTTTTTATCTGGTTTAGAGATTAGTTATTGAGAAGTTTTCCAAAGATAAGATAAGCTAGTGTCTAAAGGACTAGTCCGCAAATTAAGAAACCGGAAAGGATTTTCAATAAGTATACAATCAATTATGCAAGGGATGCCATCCAGATAAACAGAGGATTGGAAGGATGGTAACACACATGATAGAGAAGTGGAGCAGTGATTGCTGTTTGAGCGATAAACGGTTATCGTCGTAAATGGGAGCAGTTGCTAGTATGATGGCGACAATTAGCCCGGTAAGAAAGGTAGATTTGTTTACTTGATGAGGTTGTCCTGACAAGTAGAGAAAGAGCGTCAAAAAACTCGCTATTCTTGCAGTATTGCTAGTTCGAAGTCATCCTTTTTTATAGGCAGTCATGGTTGTTACCTCCAACTATATATCCACTTTTATTTTACTCTTTTCTAGGATAGCTGACAGCTATAAATAGGAAAATTCAAGTCTTTGCTAGTATTAGAGAATTTTAAAAAAAGCTTCCTAAAATAAGATCTAAACTTGTTCAGAAATTGATATCTCTTTGTTTTTCTAGTATAATGAAATAACTACTCGTGCGAGGTTTTTACATATGGAAATGAAACAAATAAACGAGACAACTCTAAAAATCATGATTACCATGGAAGATCTTGAAGAACATGGTATGGAGCTGAAAGATTTCTTGATTCCCCAGGAAAAAACAGAGGAATTTTTCTATACTGTCATGGATGAGTTGGACTTGCCTGATAATTTTAAAAATAGTGGGATGTTGAGCTTCCGTGTCACGCCACGAAAGGATCGTGTGGATGTTTTTGTGACTAAATCAGATCTTAAGGAAGACCTTGATTTCAATGATTTGTCAGATATGGAAGACTATTCAGGACTTTCTCCAGAAGAATTCCTCAAAGCTCTTGAAGATAACTTTATGGATAAGGGAGATATTGAAGCCCACCATAAGCTCGAAGAGCATGATAAGACCTTGAAAGAGGTTGATGAGACTATGACAGAGCCGGCTAAGAAAGTGGCTGAGGAAACTATTCGTGAAGATTATACTCACTATGTCTTGGCTTTCTCTGACTTTGATCAAGTAGTGACCTTTGCGCAAGGTTTGAAGAATGTGTCAGTGGAGGGTTCTGAATTTTATAAACTTGGTGATGTCTACTATATGACTATCCTTCTTTACTTGGCTGATGAGCCTGATTATTACGCGAACAATATGTATGCGCGTTTTCTTGAATATGCGAATGTGGCAGACCGAACACGTCCCTATCTACAAGAGCATGCAACAATCTTGATGGAAGAGGACGCCTTACCGGTATTACAAGCAACGAAATGGAGCTAAGACATGCCTTGGACCATTAATTATATTTTTGTCTTGATTGGGACCTTTTTGATTGCCATTGTGGGAACCCCACTGGTTCGCTCTTTGGCCTTTCGAGTCGGAGCAGTTGATAATCCAAATGCAAGACGTATCAATAAAAAGCCAATGCCGAGTGCTGGTGGTCTAGCTATTTTCTTGGCTTTTGTACTGGCGACCTTAGTATTTATGCCTATGATTATTCAGAAGGATGTCTGGCATATTTCTTATTTTAGATACATCCTACCGGTTGCTGTGGGTGGTGCTATTGTGGTATTGACAGGTTTCATTGATGATATCTTTGAATTAAAACCTTTGCCTAAGATGCTCGGTATTGTTATCGGGGCTGTCATTGTTTGGGCTTTTACGGATTTTCGATTTGATAGCTTTAAGATACCTTTTGGCGGTCCCGTGATTCAGTTTGGTCCAGTCTTGACCTTGATTCTAACAGTGTTATGGATTGCTGCTATCACCAATGCCATTAATCTGATTGATGGTTTGGATGGATTGGTTGGAGGAGTTTCTATCATTTCCCTGATGACTATGGGGGTGATTTCTTATTTCTTCCTCTATGATACTGATATTTTCTTGAACTTAACCATCTTTGTCTTAGTGGCTGCCATTATAGGCTTTTTCCCTTACAATTATCATCCAGCGATTATCTATCTAGGTGATACAGGGGCGCTCTTTATTGGCTTTATGATTGGTGTCTTGTCATTGCAAGGGTTGAAAAATGCGACAGCGGTGGCTATTTTGTCACCTGTTATTATCCTTGGAGTGCCTATTGTTGACACAGTGGTGGCTATTGTCCGCCGTAAGTTGTCAGGGCGCCCAGCTATGGAAGCTGACAAGATGCATTTGCATCATCGTCTTCTAGCTATGGGCTTTACTCATCGTGGAGCGGTTCTAGTGGTCTATGCCATCGCTATCCTCTTTTCATTGATTGCCCTCTTGTTAAATGTTTCTAGCCGTCTTGGTGGTATTCTCTTGCTCTTGAGTTTACTTCTGGGAATGGAAATTCTGATTGAAGGGCTCGAGATTTGGGGCATTGGTCGAACACCTCTCTTTAACTTCCTGAAATTTATCGGGAACAGTGATTATCGTCAAGCAATCATGTTGAAATGGAAGCAAGGTCGAAAAAAATAAACATTTGAAAAGCCAAGCAATGGCTTTTTTGTTATAATGATTATAATTAAGGGAAATGGAAGTTCTCTTTTTATTTTCCGGAAAATAGTTTTGCTATTTTCAAAAAAATAATGCAATTAGCGAGCACATGCTCGCTGTATATATGGAAAAGGGGTATACAATGTCTGTACTTGAAATCAAAAATCTTCATGTTTCTGTTGAAGATAAAGAAATCTTGAAGGGTCTTAATTTGACTCTTAAAACTGGTGAGATTGCTGCTATTATGGGTCCTAACGGAACTGGTAAATCTACCCTTTCGGCTGCTATCATGGGTAACCCAAATTATGAAATCACAGAAGGAGACATCCTTTTTGATGGTGAAAGCATCCTTGACTTAGAAGTTGATGAACGTGCACGACTAGGTCTTTTTCTTGCTATGCAATACCCAGCTGAAATCCCAGGGATTACAAATGCTGAGTTTATCCGTGCGGCTATGAATGCTGGTAAAGAAGATGATGAAAAGATTTCTGTCCTTGATTTCATCACTAAATTGGATGAAAAGATGGAATTACTTGGTATGCGTGAAGAAATGGCTGAGCGTTACCTTAACGAAGGTTTCTCAGGTGGTGAGAAGAAACGTAACGAAATTCTTCAGTTGCTTATGTTGGAACCTAAGTTTGCTCTTCTTGATGAGATTGACTCAGGTCTTGATATTGATGCTCTTAAAGTGGTTTCAAAAGGGGTTAACGCTATGCGTGGCGAAGGCTTTGGTGCTATGATTATCACTCACTACCAACGTCTCTTGAACTACATCACTCCAGATGTTGTACACGTAATGATGGAGGGTCAAGTGGTTCTTTCAGGTGGTCCTGAATTGGCTGCCCGTCTTGAGCAAGAAGGTTATGCGAAAATCGCTGAAGAGCTCGGTTACGAGTACCACGAAGAAGCCTAAGTCTGTTACTCGAAATAACTAGAAAAGGAGTAACCTATGTCAAAAGAATCTATTATCGCTTTTTCACAAGCAAAAGCAGAGCCACTCTGGTTGCAAGATCTTCGTCAAGCAGCGTTTGATAAGCTTGACAGTTTGGCTCTTCCGAAAATTGAGCGTGTTAAATTCCACCGTTGGAATCTAGGCGATGGAACGATTGCTGAAAATGAATCATCAGCAAATGTGCCTGACTTTACAGCGCTTGGAAACAATCCTAAATTGGTTCAAGTAGGAACAAATACTGTCCTTGAACAATTGCCATCTGACTTGATTAACCAAGGTCTTGTCTTCACAGACCTTGCAACAGCTCTTGAAGAAATCCCAGAAGTCGTTGAATCCTTCTTTGGTAAGGCTGTAGCCTACGATGAGGACAAATTAGCAGCCTATAACTATGCCTATTTCAATAGTGCAGCAGTCCTTTATGTACCAGATAATGTTGAAATTGACTTGCCAGTTGAGAGCTATTTCTACCAAGATGGCGATTCATCTGTTCCATTTAACAAACATGTTTTGATTGTAGCGGGTAAAAACAGTAAATTGACTTATCTTGAGCGTTTTGAAACGCTAGGTGAATCTACTGAAAAAGCTAGTGCCAACATTTCTGTGGAAGTTATTGCACAAGACGGTGCTCAAGTTAAGTTTGCGGCTATTGACCGTTTAGGTGAAAATGTCACAACTTATATCAGCCGTCGTGGTCGTATTGGTCGTGATGCAAGCATTGACTGGGCTCTCGGAATCATGAACGAGGGTAATGTTATTGCTGACTTTGATAGCGACTTGATTGGCAATGGAAGTCATGCCAATCTTAAAGTTATTGGTCTGTCATCAGGTCGCCAAGTTCAGGGGATTGACACTCGTGTGACTAACTATGGTAACAACTCTGTGGGACATATCTTACAACATGGCGTTATCTTGGAGCGTGGTACCTTGACTTTCAATGGTATTGGTCACATTGTCAAGGGTGCTAAGGGTGCCGATGCACAACAAGAAAGCCGCGTTCTTATGCTTTCTGATAAGGCCCGTTCAGACGCTAACCCAATCCTTTTGATTGATGAAAATGAAGTTACAGCAGGACACGCTGCCTCAATCGGTCAGGTGGATCCAGAGGATATGTACTACCTCATGAGTCGTGGACTTGATCAAGAGACTGCAGAACGCTTGGTTATTCGCGGTTTCTTGGGAGCAGTTATCACTGAAATCCCAGTTAAGGAAGTGCGTGACGAGATGATTTCTGTAACTGATACAAAACTAAACAAACGTTAGGAACTATCAACGCAGATAGTCTAACCGATTATATATCTAGATAGGGAGATAAGATGTCAGCTCTAGATGCCTATAAGATTCGACAAGATTTTGCCATCTTAGATCAGGTAGTCAATGATGAACCTTTGGTATACTTGGATAATGCAGCGACGACTCAGAAACCTCAAGTAGTTTTGGACACCATCATGGCCTACTATCGTGAGGAGAATGCTAATGTGCACCGTGGCGTGCACACTTTGGCAGAGCGTGCCACAGCTGCTTACGAAGCTAGTCGTGAAAAGCTTCGTCAGTTTATCAATGCTAAATCAACCAAAGAGGTCCTCTTTACACGTGGAACGACAACTGGTCTTAACTGGGTTGGTCGTTTTGCAGAGCAGGTTCTTGAGCCAGGAGATGAGGTGGTTATTTCAATTATGGAACACCACTCTAATATCATCCCTTGGCAGGAAGCTTGTAAGAAGGCGGGGGCTAAACTTGTTTATGCCTACTTGAAAGATGGCCAATTGGATATGGAAGATTTGGGCAACAAGATTACCGAAAAGACAAAATTTGTCAGTCTAGCTCAGGTCTCTAACGTTTTAGGCTGCATCAATCCTGTCAAAGAAATTGCCAAGCTTGCCCACCAAGTTGGTGCCTATATGGTGGTGGATGGTGCCCAATCGGCGCCCCACATGGCCATTGATGTTCAGGATTTGGATTGTGATTTCTTTATCCTTTCTGGACATAAGATGTTAGGTCCAACAGGGATTGGGGTTCTTTATGGCAAGGAAGAGATTCTCAACCAGATGAATCCTATCGAATTTGGTGGTGAGATGATTGATTTCGTTTATGAACAAGAAGCCACTTGGAAGGAACTGCCTTGGAAATTTGAGGCTGGCACACCTAACATTGCGGGAGCTATTGCACTAGGTACTGCTGTGGACTACCTCTCTGCTTTAGGTATGGAAAATGTTCATGCTTATGAGCAAGAGTTGGTAGACTATGTCTTGCCTAAGCTTCAAGCGATTGAGGGATTGACGGTATATGGGCCAGAAGATTCTGGCAAACATGCGGGTGTTATCGCCTTTAATATTAATGGACTTCATCCTCATGATGTGGCGACTGCCCTTGACTATGAAGGGGTGGCGGTTCGTGCGGGTCACCACTGTGCTCAACCTTTAATTAATCATTTAGGTATTTCATCGGCTGCCCGTGCAAGTTTCTACATTTACAATACCAAAGAGGATTGTGACAAGCTTGTAGAGGCAATTCTTGCGACGAAGGAGTTTTTCAATGGCACTCTCTAGACTAGATAGTTTATATATGGCTGTTGTGGCGGATCACTCTAAGAGCCCTCATCATCACGGTGTTCTACCTAATGTGGAGCAACTTCAACTGAATAATCCGACATGTGGAGATGTTATCAATCTGTCAGTTAAGTTTGATGGTGATATGATTGAAGACATCGCCTTTGCTGGTGATGGTTGTACCATTTCAACAGCCTCATCAAGTATGATGACGGATGCGGTTATCGGTAAAACTAAGGCAGAGGCTTTAGAACTAGCAGAAATTTTCTCTCTTATGATTCAAGGAAATCATAAAGTGGATGAGGATAAGTTAGGTGAGGCCAAGCTTTTGGCGGGGGTTTCTAAATTTCCACAACGTATCAAATGTGCAACGCTCTCTTGGAATGCCCTTAAAATGGCTATAGAGAGAAGTGAGCTCTAGGAAGCAATGGAGTAATTATCTTCCTTGCTCAAGTCTTAAATAAAGCAAATTAATCAAACCTTTGATAAAGGAAAATACTATGACTGAAACAAATGAAAAAGTAGAACCAAAACCCATTGATCTTGGGGAATATAAATACGGTTTCCGTGATGATGTGACACCAGTCTTTTCAACAGGAAAAGGAATCAGTGAAGACGTGGTCCGTGCCATGTCTGCTGAAAAAGAGGAGCCTGAGTGGATGCTTGAATTCCGCTTGAAATCATTGGAAACCTTTAACAAAATGGCTATGCAAGAGTGGGGGCCAGACCTTTCTGGTATTAACTTTGATGACTTGACATATTTCCAAAAAGCATCAGACAAACCTGCTCGTGACTGGGAAGACGTTCCTGAGAAAATCAAGGAAACTTTTGAACGTATTGGTATCCCAGAAGCAGAGCGTGCCTACCTTGCTGGAGCCTCAGCTCAGTATGAATCAGAAGTGGTTTACCACAATATGAAAGAAGAGTATGACAAGTTGGGTATTATCTTTACAGATACGGACTCAGCTCTTAAAGAGCATCCAGAGCTCTTCAAGAAGTACTTCTCAAAACTGGTTCCGCCAACAGATAACAAATTTGCGGCCCTTAACTCTGCCTTCTGGTCAGGTGGTACCTTTATTTATGTACCAAAAGGCGTTAAGGTAGATATTCCGCTTCAAACCTACTTCCGTATTAACAACGAAGCAACTGCTCAATTTGAACGTACTCTTATCATTGTTGATGAAGGTGCCAGCGTTCACTATGTTGAAGGATGTACAGCGCCTACATACACAACGGCAAGCCTTCATGCGGCCATCGTTGAAATCTTTGCACTTGATGGTGCCTACATGCGCTACTCAACTATTCAAAACTGGTCAGATAACGTCTACAACTTGGTAACTAAACGTGCTACGGCTAAGAAAAACGCAACTGTTGAGTGGATTGATGGTAACCTTGGTGCCGAAGTTACTATGAAGTACCCATCTGTTTACCTTGATGGAGAAGGTGCGCGTGGTACCATGCTTTCAATTGCCTTTGCTAATGCTGGTCAACACCAAGATACAGGGGCTAAGATGATTCACAATGCACCGCATACATCATCATCTATTGTTTCTAAATCAATTGCTCGTAATGGTGGTAAGGTTGACTATCGTGGACAAGTAACCTTCAACAAGGATTCCAAGAAATCAGTATCTCACATCGAATGTGACACCATCTTGATGGATGACTTATCTAAATCAGATACTATCCCATTCAACGAAATCCACAATTCACAAGTTGCGCTTGAACACGAAGCTAAAGTTTCTAAGATTTCTGAAGAACAGCTCTACTACCTCATGAGCCGTGGACTTTCAGAACAAGAAGCAACTGAAATGATTGTCATGGGATTTGTGGAACCATTTACCAAAGAACTTCCAATGGAATATGCTGTTGAGCTTAACCGCTTGATTAGTTATGAAATGGAAGGATCAGTTGGGTAAGCAGTAAATTTGTGTAAAAATACAGAGTAAACTGAGAAATTGGTTCAAAATACTATAAGGTTAAGATATACTTCTTAGCCTTTTTTGTTTGGATTGATTGTAAAACGTTTATGTGTAGTGGGCAAGAGCTACAGATGCGTCATTTTTTGGATATTTCGAGTCTTTTTCGAGACAAAATAACTGAATTGTCGAATTATTAAGAATTATGTCTTTACTTTAGACTATTTTAAGGTATAAATATACACGAAAGTAAATTTTTGATTGGAGGAGGCCTCTTATCATTATGATTAAGAAACGTAACTTTAAGAGTATTGTAGATGTTGGAGTAATTGCTTTGGCTTCTGCAACACTTCTTGCTGCTTGTGGCTCAAAATCAACCTCAAGTAAAGATGAAACTAACTGGTACACCCCTACTGAAATATTGACCCTTGATATTTCTAAAAAATTCAGATCACTATTCAGCCTTGGCGCTTGGGAACTCAGAAAGTAACTTACTTCGTGTTGATAAAAATGGGAAGTTACAACCTGATTTGGCTAAAAAGTTGATGTGTCATCCGATGGTTTGACTTATACAGTGACTCTTAGAGATGGCTTGAAGTATTCAGATGGTACTAAGATTACTGCTGAGGACTTTGTCTATACTTGGCAACGTATGGTTGATCCTGCTACAGCTTCTGAGTATGCTTACCTCGCTTTAGATTCTCACCTTGTTAATGTTGCAGACATTATTGCTGGTAATAAGAGCGTTGATGAATTGGGTGTTAAGGCTGAGGGAAATAAAGTTATCTTTACCTTGTCAAATCCTTCTCCACAATTCAAAAGTCTTTTGTCATTCTCAAACTTTGTTCCACAACATAAGGAATTTGTAGAAAAGACTGGAAAACAATATGGAACGAAGTCTGACAAACAAATTTATTCTGGACCTTTCAAGGTTGAAAATTGGAATGGTACAAGTGGTAGCTTCAAACTTGTCAAAAATAACAATTATTGGGATGCAAAGCACATCAAAACAAAGACAATCAATATTCAAACGGTTAAAAAACCTGATACAGCTGTCCAAATGTATAAACAAGGTCAACTTGACTTTGCAAGCATTTCAAGTACGTCAGCAATCTTTAACTCAAATAAAAAGAACAAAGATGTTGTTACAGTTCCAGAAGCAACAACAAGTTATATGACTTATAATGAAACTGGTAAAGTTAAAGGTCTAGATAATCTTAAAATCCGTCAAGCTCTCAACCTTGCTACCGACCGTAAAGGTATTGTCGAAGCTGCAGTTGATACAGGCTCAGTTCTAGATCGGTCCAATGGCTGCTAATATTCTAACCGGTTCAGCACTTATAGAGCAGATTTTCTCAATTCCTGGGATTGGCCAACAGTTTGTTACCTCTATTCCAACAAAAGATTATCCTGTCATTATGGGAACCACTATCGTTTATGCCGTTATGCTTATGGTAGCTATCCTATTGACAGATATCATTACTAGTTTTGTGGATCCACGTGTCCGTCTGAAGTAAGGAGAGTATCATGGAAGAAAAACAACTAGTCAACCTTGTTGGTGCTGGAAATACTGAATCACAAGAAAAAAATTGAAAAACCGACTCTCTCTTTTACACAAGATGTTTGGAGACGTCTGAAAAAAATAAATTGGCGACCATATCACTTTGGTTTTTAGCAATTCTACTGGTCTTTTCAATTGGATCAAATTTCTTTGTTAATGCCAAGGATGCTAATAATTTTAATGGTGATGAAGTTAAGACATATCGTAATTTACCACCTAAACTATCAGATAGCCTACCATTCTGGAATGGTAGTATTGTCTTTTCAGGTAATAAGGAGCCTAATGATGTGTACTCTGATCAATCAGTTCCAAAAGACGATAAATTTATTTTGGGAACTGACAATCTAGGACGTAACTTAGCAAAACGTGTGATTGTTGGTATACGTATTTCTCTCTTAATTGCCATCGTTGCTACTTTAATTGATTTGATTATTGGAGTAACATATGGTCTGGTGTCAGGTTTCTTAGGGGGGAAATTGACCTATTCATGCAACATGTTATTGAGGTCATCTCATCTATCCCTAACTTGGTCATAGTAACGATGTTAGGGCTTCTCTTGGGTAGTGGTGTGTTTGTCAATCATTATCTCAATTGCCATTGTCGGATGGACGTCTATGGCGCGTCAAGTCCGTAATTTGACCCTATCCTACCGAGAACGTGAATTTGTTTTAGCCTCACGCGCTTTGGGTGAAAATAAATTCAAGATAGCTTTTAAACATGTTTTGCCAAATATTTCAGGTATCATTATTGTTCAAATTATGATGACCGTTCCAAGTGCTATTATGTACGAGGAAGTTCTATCAGCTATCAATTTGGAGGTTAAGCCACCAATAATTTCTTTAGGTTCGTTGATTACGGATGCTTCTGAGAATCTTCAATACTACTCTTATCAGGTGCTTATTTCTGCCTTGGCTCTTGTTTTTATCTCTCTTGCCTTCATTCTTTTAGGGGAGGACGGCTTGCGTGATGCATTTGACCTTAAATCTAAAAAAGAAAACTAACAGGAGCGTAATAATAATGAAAGAAACGATTTTAAGTGTAAAAAATCTCCATGTTAATTTTCATACTTACGCTGGAGATGTAAAAGCGATTCGTGATGTCAATTTTGACTTGAAAAAAGGTGAGACACTGGCAATTGTTGGTGAGTCTGGTTCAGGAAAATCTGTAACGACAAGGACGCTAATGGGTCTATCAGACAAAAAAACGCTAAGGTAACTGGAGACATTACCTTTAAAGGGCGCGATATGCAATCCTTAAGGGAGGAAGATTGGGTTAAAGTTCGTGGAAATGATATTGCTATGATTTTTCAAGATCCTATGACCAGTCTTGACCCTACTATGAAAATTGGGCGCCAAATTGCTGAGCCTATTATGTTTCATACCAAATTATATCAGAAAGAAGCCTTAGATAATGGCTTTACAATTAATGAAAGATGTTGGGATACCTAATGACGAAGAACATATAAATGACTACCCTCACCAATGGTCAGGAGGAATGCTTCACAGAGCAGTAATTGCCATTGCTCTAGCTGCAGATCCTGAAATTTTGATTGCTGACGAGCCTATTACAGCTTTAGATGTTACGATTCAAGCAGCACAAATTCTTCGTCTGATGAAAAAAATCCAAGAAGAGCGTGATTCATCCATTATTTTTATTAATCATGACTTGGGTGTTGTCGCTGGGATGGCTGATCGTGTAGCAGTTATGTATGCGGTAAAATTGTGGAATATGGGACTGTGGATGAGGTTTTCTATAATCCGCAACACCCATACACATGGGGACTTCTTAACTCTATGCCTACAACAGAAACAGAATCTGGTAGCCTAGAAGCTATTCCAGGAACTCCTCCAGATTGGCTTTATCCTCCTAAAGGTGATGCCTTTGCTGCTCGAAATGTCTTTGCTTTAGATATTGATTATCAGGAAGAATCGCCAATGTTTAAAGTATCAGATACGCATTTTGCAGCAACATGGCTCTTAGATGAACGAGCTCCTAAAGTAACCCCTCATTCGCCAATATTGAAACGATGGGAAAAATGGTCAAAGATGAAGGAGAAATAAGATGACACAAGAACGTAAAAAGTTAGTAGAACTAAAAAATGTGTCTCTAACTTTTAATAAAGGAAAATCAAACGAGGTTGAGGCTATTGATGACGTTAGCTTTGATATCTATGAGGGCGAAATTTTTGGACTAGTTGGAGAATCTGGATCAGGTAAAACAACCATTGGGCGATCTGTTTTAAAACCTTCTGATATTGATTCGGGTACTGTTACCTTTTCAGGTAATGGGATATCAAGTTTAAAAGGGAAAGATCTTCATGATTTCCGTAAGACAGATCAGATGATCTTTCAAGATCCTCAATCTAGTCTTAATGGACGCATGAAAATCCGTGATATTATTGCTGAAGGCATTGATATTCATAAATTGGCTAAATCTAAGGAAGAGCATGAAGCTAAGGTTAAAGAACTCATTGATTTGGTAGGGTTAAATGAAGATCACCTATCAAGATATCCTTATGAGTTTTCTGGTGGTCAACGTCAAAGAATTGGTATTGCGCGTGCTTTAGCGGTTAATCATCATTTTATTGTAGCAGACGAACCGATTTCTGCTTTGGATGTTTCTATTCAAGCACAAGTGGTTAATTTGATGCAGAAGTTGCAACATGAACAGGGGTTAACTTATTTGTTTATTGCCCATGACCTATCGATGGTTAAATATATATCCGATCGTATTGGTGTAATGCATTGGGGTAAACTTCTTGAAGTGGGACCAGCAGATGAGATCTATCATAACCCGATTCATCCTTATACAAAGAGTCTATTATCTGCAATTCCAGAACCAGATCCAGAAAGAGAGCGTAAGCGTCAGCATTTGATTTACGATTCCTCTATTGAAAATGATGGGGAAAATAGACAAATGTATGAAATCCGACCAGGGCATTTTGTTTATGCTACAGAAGCAGAGGCTAAAAATTATAAAGAAGAAGCCAAGTCTAATTAAACTGTAAAAAGGTGGTGATTCTCTAGTCACCTCCTTTTGATTAGTAAGCGTTTACAATGCAGAGACAAAACAGTATAATAAGGGTGATAGAGCAATAGTTAAAGATGACTAATATGGGAGTATACAACAACAGTGACTGGCTACTCAATCAGATTCGAGGGACAGCTAATGTCGTCATCAAGGCTTTTAAATTTGAGACTCTGGATATTGATTGAGGTCAGGTGGGAGACGATCAAGGGCAGACTGTTGATGGAAATGATTACATTGATGATTTGTTAATTCAGGAAAAGTATGATCAGGCGACAGCCTTCATTCATAGTCAACTCAAGCGTTTGACAACTAATGACTATAATCTCCTTGTCAGCGTCTATATTGAGTATTTGGAGAATTTATCACCTGTAATAAGGTAGAAGCATCATTTTGACAATAGGCAATTAGCAAGTTTGAGGGAAAAACTGTCCGAATTTTCATGGTAATTTGCTAGAGAGAGTGGGAGAGGAAATGCCAAGCGTTTACGACTTTTCCATCCTCTTTTTTGTGTTATAATGGAAACACTATGGATAAATTAATTAAAACAATTTCAGAATCAGGTTCTTTCCGTGCTTATGCTCTTGATAGTACTGAAACGGTCAGAACTGCACAAGAAAAACACAATACATTATCGTCATCAACAGTTGCTTTGGGGCGTACCCTTATTGCCAATCAAATCTTGGCTGCTAACCAAAAGGGTGATAGCAAAATTACAGTTAAGGTTATCGGAAACGGCTCTTTTGGTCATATCATCTCTGTAGCTGATACCAAAGGACATGTTAAGGGCTACATCCAAAATCCAGGTGTAGACATCAAGAAAACAGCAACTGGTGAAGTTTTAGTAGGTCCTTTCATGGGGCAAGGACAATTTGTCTCAATCATCGATTATGGAACTGGTAATCCTTACACGTCATCAACACCGCTTATTTCTGGTGAAATCGGTGAAGACTTTGCCTACTATTTGACAGAGTCTGAGCAAACACCATCTGCTGTTGGTCTTAATGTACTTCTTGACAAAGAGGATAAGGTCAAGGTTGCTGGTGGTTTCATGCTTCAGGTCTTACCAGGAGCTAGCGAGGAAGAAATCGCTCGTTACGAAAAACGCATCCAAGAGATGCCAGCCATTTCAACACTTTTAGAGTCTGATGACCATATTGAAGCGCTCTTGAATGCCATTTATGGGGATGAGCCTTTCAAACGCTTGTCTGAAGAGGAGCTTAGCTTTGAGTGCGATTGCTCACGTGAACGCTTTGAAAATGCCCTCTTGACGCTTGGTAAGGATGAACTTCAAGCTATGAAAGACGAGGACCATGGGGCTGAAATCGTCTGCCAATTCTGCCAAACTAAGTATGAATTTTCAGAAGCTGACTTGGAGGAACTCATCAATGACTAAACTTAATTCATCCTTTATGATTGGAAATGTAGAGATCCCTCACCGAACAGTCCTAGCTCCTATGGCAGGCGTGACCAACTCTGCCTTCCGTACTATTGCAAAAGAGTTTGGTGCTGGTCTTGTGGTGATGGAGATGATTTCTGAAAAAGGTCTCCTCTACAATAATGAGAAAACCCTCCACATGCTTCATATTGATGAGAATGAACATCCAATGTCTATCCAGCTTTTCGGTGGTGATGCTGAGGGCTTGAAGCGTGCAGCTGATTTTATTCAGACCAATACCAAGGCTGATATCGTTGATATCAATATGGGTTGTCCGGTCAATAAGGTAGTCAAAAATGAAGCGGGTGCCAAGTGGCTCAAGGATCCAGACAAGATTTACCACATTGTCAAGGAAGTAACGTCAGTGCTTGATATTCCCTTGACCGTTAAGATGCGTACGGGATGGTCAGACAGTGATTTGGCTGTGGAAAACGCTCTTGCAGCTGAGTCTGCAGGTGTTTCTGCTCTTGCCATGCACGGTCGTACCCGTGAACAAATGTATACTGGTCACTGTGACCACGAGACGCTGGCTCGTGTTGCTAAAGCTATTACTAAGATTCCATTTATCGGAAATGGAGATGTTCGTAACGTTCAAGACGCTAAACTCATGATTGAAGAACTTGGCGTAGATGCCGTTATGGTGGGTCGTGCAGCCATGAATAATCCATACATCTTCACGCAAATCAATCACTTCTTCGAAACGGGAGAGGAGTTGCCAGATCTTCCGTTTGATAAGAAGCTGGACATTGCTGAAGACCACCTCAAACGTTTGGTAGACCTTAAAGGTGAGATGATTGCTGTCCGTGAATTCCGTGGTCTTGCACCACACTATCTTCGTGGAACAGCGGGAGCAGCTAAGGTTCGTGGCGAAGTCTCACGTGCCGAGTCTGTTGCTCAGGTCAAAGAAATCTTTGCGACTTTACGATGAAATAGAAAGAGCCCTGTTAGTATGTACTCTAACAGGGCTCATATATAATAAATTGTTTGTAAGAGGTTTTAGACACCACCAACTATTATGTAAATACATGTCAATAGGACAATAATTTTTAACAATTTCATATGATTTCCTCCAACTTAGTTTGTTACATAGGATAACATTTGATTTGATTTTTTAAAAGAAGGTTGCATATATGGGAAAACAAAATGAACTGAAAAAAATTGGTGAAATATATAGAGAATTACGGTTAGATAAAGGTACAAAATTATCAAATTATATTGATAAAGGATTTTCTAAATCGCAACTTTCTAGATTTGAAAGAGGAGAGACTGAAATATCTTTGATTAAATTTTTAAGTGCATTAGATTTTATAAATGTTTCGATAGAAGAATTTATGGTAATCTACAGAGGTTATAGAAATGATAGTTTTGAAGAATTATTAAAGAAGCTACATACTCTAAGTCTTACAAAAGATGCGGAGGGGTTACGATATCTATTTAACGAAGTGGAGGAGTTGCCTAATTCAACAACAAAGAAAATAGAAAAAATACTGATATTATCTTGCTTAAGTTCTGTAGAGTCTGAAAATTTGATAACTCAATCAGATTTACGATTTGTGACTGATTATTTATTTGGGATTGAGAGCTGGGGCTACTATGAATTGTCTATTTTAGGGAATCTTGCTCAATATATAAATGGG
>ENA-ORTH01001263-ORTH01001263.1-human-gut-metagenome-genome-assembly--contig:-NODE-1263-length-26698-cov-4.243816_pt1 | contig 26698 bp, 29 predicted proteins | sample MGYA00241914_ERZ509192 | MGnify/ENA primary metagenome ERZ509192 (study PRJEB26280, sample SAMEA2338826) | human gut metagenome | biome: human gut; feature: human-associated habitat; material: faeces... | reverse complement strand
CCACGGCAGCAATACCGTCATCAGCGAGAGCGGCGGCAAATACAGCTGGCGGCAGATGTGCCAGTCGATCTATCTCCGGTTGAGCCTCACCAAGGAGCTCCCCGTCTACTCGCGGCGTTTCATGCACAGCCGACGCAACCATTACGACCAGTGGAGCGACAACCGGCTGGCCTATTTCGGAGCTGCGGGGCGTTACTACCGCGGCCAGTATGTCATCGAAGATCCCGAGTTGGACGAGCTGGACGGCGGGTTGGCCGGCGGAGCGGATTTTCTGAAAACGGACAGCGGCGGCAACAAAGGCGACGCACTGCGTTTCCGGTTCGACTATGCGGCGGCCGGAGTAGCCCAGCGCGACTATGCTCCGCGCGATGTCTATGTCTACGACGATTTGCTCTATGTCGCCAACGATATGCGGGCCGGAGATTATAGCCTCGATATCTTCGACCTCTCGACCGGCAGCCCGAAACTGCTGAAGCGCATCACCGCATGGAAAGATCCCCAGTCCGGAGCCGAGGTGACGCTCGGCAAACCCACGGGAATCTACCGCTCCTACGATAAAATCTATCTGTCCGGAACCGGCAGCCGCGTCTACGTGTTCGATGCCAAGACGTATGAATGCCTGAATTTCCTGACGCCCGCAGGAGGTGCTTTCAGCGTGGCCGTCGCAGACGGGGTGGTATATAGCATACTGGATGCCGTGTATGCCATGCCGGAGCATCTGGTGACATCCCAGCATGCGGGCAGCGTTCCTACGCTCGCAACAAGTGCCAAATGGAGCCGCTCGGAAGACAATACACTTGCACGCGACCCCAAGGGAGAAATATATGCCGTGGTCGGCGGCTCCCGGAAAATCATGCGCCTGGACAGGAGTCTGCTGATGTCCGGAAGGTTGGGCGTCGCACATGAGCTGACTTTCGAGCAGGCACCCCGCGGAGTCTGCTTCGCAGACGACGGACGCATGTTCGTGAGTTTCGGAAATTCCTCGAAAGTGCGTTTCGCCCGTGTGAATCCCGAATCGGGCGAAGTGCTCGAAGACCTGACGAAAATCGGCGATGTCGAATTCAAGAATCCTTACAAATGCCTCATTCGACGCAATACGCTTTTCGTCGTGGATCGCCTGCCCGACTTTTGCGTCTACGCCATTCCGCTGAAAGAGCTGGAATGAAAAGTCTGCGAGGCACAAACGATGCGAACGGGCTGCCGGAAAGTTATCCGGCAGCCCGTTCTGTTTCGGACGGCATCCGGGGAAACTCTCCGATCCGGAAATGCTGCCGACGAAACGAAAACCGCAGCGGCGGGAAATAGGAATCGCACAAAGGCAAGCCCCCGCCTCCCGAACATTTTGCCTGACAATTTCTTGTTCTGTCGCTGATGTTTAACGGCAATTGATCTGCGAACCTGTTGCTTAAATCCATCCGTTCGTGAAGGATGCGCACGACCTCGATCGCCCCGTCGGTCGACGACGGGAAACCCGCACGCACGCCGCTTCCGGCCAGTGGCAGGCAGGTCGGGGCATTTGTTTCGGGATTTGCATCACTCCAGGTCGAAACACTTTTAGTCTTGTAGGCAAAGGATTAAGGCAAAAACATCCCGTTCGAATCATAACGTCTTAAAATGGAGGTTGAAAAAGAAATATCCGGATAAACGGACTTATGGATCTCATTCATCCGGAGTGAATATCCCTGTTTCGATTTCATAGATACCGAACGAAGTGACGGCGTTCGCCAGATAGACATAACCGTCTTCCTCACAGGAACACGCTTGGGTCGGGGGATCGAACAGGCGGGCTTCCCGATCGTGCATGTAAGCCATACAGGCGTCTAACGCAGCGTCGAATACAGAATCATCTATCATGTCATTATGTAATTATCGGGATTATTTTTCCTTCTTGTCGTCGATTATGTGCTTGGGAAACATATTGTATTCGCGGATAGCGGCCTCATAGCGGTCTTTGATCATGGGGTATTTCGGGGACTGACGTATTGCCGCATCGGCCTTAACGATCAGTTCGTTATCGCTTTCATGGCAGAAAAGCCTGTGTGTCCCTGTCGCATTCGCTTTGAGGTTGTGAAGCAATATGTCGAGATCTTCGTACTCGTCGATTTGCAGGCAGTGCTCGATGGCTTCCAATGTACAGGCGAAAGCCTTGACGTATTCCCCGATCTTATGGAGCGTGTAACTGCGGTTCACAGCCGTATCGAACGCACTTCTGGCAGCGATCTTTTCGATGCGCGCATGCTGGGCGTCGATCTCGGCCTTCAGCCTTTCGATATCGGCAAGTTTGCTTTTGATCTCCAGGGCATTGATGATCTGCCAGCCGACGGCAAAGGTCACGAGGATGCCGACCATGCCGACCATCACTCCGATAAAGGTATCAAGCGATACGGCCGTCAGCGACACCGAGCGGCACCGCCACAATACGGCCAGGATCACGACGCCGACAAGCGACAGGAGCGATAGAATGAGGCTGAGATTCTTTTTCATATTTTGCTATTCATCTGTGACTTCTTCAGAGAAACATTTGTACACGTTCATTATCATCTGTTTGATTTCCGGCTTGAAAAAAGCCTCGGCGAATACTGCATTCGGGGATGCCGAATCCGGGTCATAACCAATCTCCTCCATCTGTTGATTGTAGAGCCTAAGGCACTTGATACACTCGGCAAGCAAGTCATTCGTGGCATCATAGACTTTTGACGACAACAGATAACGACCGTGTGTGAGATGTATTTCCAATTGCGATACGGATTTTCGAAAACCCGCGATTTTTATCTGATTGGCATCGTCGCATTGAGAGGTCTGCTTCATCCACAATTCAATGTCGGCAATACAACGGTTCAGTTCCGCTATGACCTTATTCCTTTCAATGATCAGATAATCGAATTTCGCCTTCAGTTTGTTGAGCCGATGTTGCTGCTTGTTTATTTTCTTGTTCAGGAAAAAAGAGAATAAGGCAGCCAGGCCACCGCCGGAAGCCAGCACCCATTGTAGTATGTCCCAAAATTTATCCATACGTAAGTTTCTTTTTGCCGGTTGTTGTATTATGACTTTACGAATATACGCATTTTTGCAATCTCTTCCGCGCCTTTGAGCCTATTCTTTGAGGTAAATCCTGACAAATACCGAAAGGTAAACCGGCCTCGTGCGGATTCACGAAAGGTTATTGAGTAAGCAGGATCAGCCGGTTCGTGAACGCTTCGACGGTCACGAGTTCGTCCGTATCCATATCTCGCAAGGGGAACCGACGGCAGTCGAGCGAGACTTCGACAACGGGTTTTTTGATGTGGTTCCAGCGCCCTTCGTAGATCCGGATATCAAGAACGCCTACATGTGCGGCATACTCATAGAAAGCCGAATAGAGCCCCGTGCGGTTGAGCGTGGCGAGCGCTTCGAGGACGGCAAGCAGTTCACGGTCAGCCTCCGTATAAAGTTCCGGATCGTTGATCCGCAGTTCGCCGTCCGGCCAGAGCTCGGCACCCCGGTAACCGCCGTAGGGCAGTTTTACGGCCTTGAGAGGCCGTTCGGAAGAGAGAACGCGCCCGTCGGCCGGTGCGGCCGGCGGTTTGGATAAAGCCATTTTCAGGGACGGCCCCGCAACGCGGTCGGGAAGCCGTCGTATCGTAGATGTTTGCATAGTGAAAGAAAGTTAATACGAATTGATGTTGATCTCGGAGTCGGGGCATGGGGCGAGGGCACGATTGTCCGACAGACGTAAGCGTCCGTAGAAGATCGTCACGGAAAGATATAGGCGGCATGGGCCGACATGCCGGAAGGCCGGGCGGCATACGTCGCCGCAGCATACGGCAGAGGCTATAATGCCCTTACGAAATGCAGGATCGAAAAAAGATAAGCGGGGATCGGCCCTGGAAGGTGTATGACGCAGCCGTTCCTACGGAAGGTCCGGGTTGACACACCGTCCCAGGAATACGCCCGTCACTGAGGCGGCCCCGTCGTAGCCGGAGAGCCTATCGGCCAGTTGCCGGAACCCGATCCCCCTATTGCACACGTCGTCGAAAAGGATGACGTCGCGTCCTATGAAGCGGTCGTAATGAATGCGCAGGTTATGCAGCTTGTTCTGGTAAACCAGGCCGCGCATGGAGGACCGGGAGTGTTCTATCTCGATGGCGTCGAAGCCGTTCTCCATGCCCGTAGCCTCGCACAGCAACCGGCAGAATGTTTTGAAACGGTACTGGTTTTGCTGATAGTCGGCCGCGGGTATCACGCACAGGATGGCCTCGGACAATCGGGCGGCGAGCTCCTCCTCCCGCATCAGTGCATGCTCTATCATCCGTACGGGTTCATAGGGACCGAGCAAAGGATGCCCCTGTTTGAAGCGGTAGATGAACTGGTCGAACCAGGTCGCGGACCGCACCCCGTGCGTGGGTGTATAATCGTCCAGGGCATAGCAGTCGTAACGGTTGAAAGTCTTGATGCTTACCAGTTGGTAACGGTGCTTGAAGCGTATGGGAACGGGTACGACGGTTCCGATGTCGTAACGGTTCTGTGCGCTTCTTATCGCCCCTTTATACCATGCCCTTCGGGTCGAGGCCGTATGGAAGACCCAGCAGTCGAGTTGCGTCCATGGGAGCAGGCCGCGATAGAGGTCGATCCACCCTTTTCTGGAGAGGGAGGTTCCGCCGTAATTCGTTGCCAGCCAATGCTGGCGACAGAAAAAGTCGTGGAGACGATAGTAATCATACACATTGGGGGAAACCGCCAGCGCGAATTCGGATTCCGCGATCCGGAATACGAACTCTCCGTCCGTCGGGAAAGTGTCTTTGATCCGTTGCAGCAACTCTTTTCCCCGGTCGTCCGTGCGGTTTATTTCGACATGCAGCGCCATCGGTCATGATATTATCGTTTCCGTAAATATAACGATAATTTTCATATACCGTTCCGTTACACGTCGTAATTCAGCTTCTGCCAGGTGATATGGCGGCCGCAGTGCTTACCGGAAACAGGTGGCCTTGTATTCTATTCCGACCGGTATAGGGATTTATTGCCGATGGCTTCGGCATCGACGACGGGCGCATCCAGCTCAGGAAATATATGAAATCGCGCGGCGATTTGATGGCATATATGTCTACGAAGAACGTGTAGTAGCTATCATTGATGCATTTATCCAGAAAGCAGCGCTGTGTCATCCCCATTTTACCCATACGCCGCGTGGAGATCATTACGGTTTTCACATTGCATCATCACCATCACGTAAAGATAATAATTATAAAATAATAATTCATAAAGGGATTATAGCCGCGATCCGTTTCAGTCGGTGTTCGATGCGCCGGGCCGTCAGATAAAGGAGATGCGAGGTCCGGCTCTATGATGGATAAGGCTACCTCAGAACAACGACAGGTCTTTGCTGACAGCGGCAATGACCGGCTCCGGCACTCCGGCCTGACGGGCTTCGGCCGGGAACGCAGCCAGCGCGTCGCTTACCCGTTCGATCAGTTCCTTCGGACGAACGATGTCATTACGTCCGGCCACCTCTAACAGGTCGGCGGCCGTAATGTCGCTGTCCCTGCCGTTTACCAGCAGGCTGTGGCGGTTGACGTAGGCCGGAGCCGACCGATCGACGGCATAGGTAATGTCGTATGCCGGAGAGAGAGACCATGTGCCGCTACTGTCCATGCAGAACGCGAAGTTCTTCGTGTGGTCGTCGATATTGCGGGCCATGACGTTGAACGCCATACGCAGGAACTGCTGTTCGGTATCCCGGTACGGGAGCCGCAGGCGGCGGATCACCTCGAACAAGTCATCGTAGCTTGCAGCTCCGGGATTCATGGCAGCCAGTGTCTGCGTGTGTATCTTCCGGTTTCCGGCACGGTCGAACCTCCGGGTCAGGAAATGCGTCACGCCGCCGAACTCCCGCAGCTCCGAAGGCATCATCTCGATCCCTGCGGCTGTGGCCAACCGGTAGTAGACATACTCCATCCGCGCAAAGGGGAATGAGGAGCCGTCGTCGTATTTGAGGATGTAGTGGATGAATCCTTCGGGTACGTCACCTTGTCCTGATTTGGCCTCTCCGGTCGCGGGATTGTAGGCGATGATAGCCTTGGGACGCCGCCCGCCCGGCGAGGTGCCGAGCCGGATCAGATCCTGCCACAATACCGAGCGTTCCGCCGTCAGCGTTACGGCCTCCCGGGACGAGAGCACCTCCCGGGCGAAGTCGTAGAGTTTCTGTACATCCACATCGAACGAGGCATCGCCCCCCAGTTCCTGCGCCGGCTCAAACTCCAAAGCGCCCATGGCCCGCCGACCGATGAACGAGAGCTGGTCCACGGCGTTGACATCCGAGCTTTTGATCTTATTGTCGCGCAGCCAGGCATTGAAAATCGAGTTTCCCCAATGGTCGGGCAGCGAGTCGGCCAGCATCGGCGGCAATCCCTGATAGAGTTTGTCCGTATCGCCGGGCCATATCATACCACGACGGCTGCGTTCGCTCGCGAGCGGCATCGTCAACGGAGCGATCTCCAGCCCGCTCTCGACAAAACTGTCCTCATATTGGAATAAAGCCCGCTTCGCGCTCTTGTCCCAGTAGGTGTATCCTACGGTCTGTCCCCAGAGGGTGATTTTTACGGCATTGGTTTTCATCTCTTACGTTTGTTTTGTTCCTGCTCGAACAGTTCTTTGGGACTTACGGGCAACTCCGGCAGCAGTTCCGTGATCCGGTCCAGTTGTTCGATGGCCCGCAGCAGCGCCAGCAGGCTGACTAAGGAGAGGCCGGGGTTGTCACCGCGCTCGAAGGCTCCGATCGTAAAGGGGCTGACTCCCGATTTCTCGGAGAGAAGTTTGCGGGACAAGCCCATGCGTTTGCGGTATTCGCGTAACCGACTGCCGAGCCGGGCGGCGATCTCACGGTTACTCTGTGCGTATATGTCTTCCATCACCCATCGTTCTTTTCCGCAAATATACAAAATATCTACCATTTTAGCTATATTATGAGTAAAATAATAGATATTATTAATAAAATCCACAAAACGTTATTACAATATCAGAGCCGCGATTCGTTTCAGCCGGCGTTCGATGCGCCGGGCCGCCAGATAAAGGAGGTGCGAGGTCCGGCTCCTTCGCAGCTCTTCAATGCGCCGTTCCCGCGCCTGAAGCGAGAGAAAGTGCAGGTTCTCGCTCCGTTTCCGCTGGCGGCCGGTCCAACAGGCCAGCGAGGGAGACGATCCGTAGTCGTACAGTACGAGGTTTAGTCCGTGGTGGAACAGAAGCATACCGCCCGTCTTCAGGGCGAATTGTTCGGCAAAGGGATTGATCTTATGTTGCATGTTGAATCGGTTTTAATCGGTTGAAAATAAAAAGGGACGGGCTGTGCCCGCCCCTTTTCAGCAAACAAACAGGTGTTAAGCCGCCTGTCGCTCGGACGGCTTTTCCCCCAGCGGGATAAGCGGTGCTTCGAAGCCGGCATCGGGCAGGAATTCGTCCGGCTCGGGACCCTCGTAGGGCGTGTAATCCGGCTCGGGCTCCTGCGGGAAGGCCGGTTCGGGATAATCGGCCGGTTCGGCCTCTGGTAATTCCGCCGCCAATATCTCGCCGGTTGCCGTATCAATCCTCTCGCCCGCGACCTCCGCGATGCCGGCCTGCTCGCGCAGGCGCAGCAGCTCGGCCTCGTCCTCGATCGCCTTGATGCGGGTTTCAAGGCTGGCGTGGCGTTTCTCGTAGATGGACTTGTGGCGCTCCAACACGGCCGCTGTCTCTTCGGGGAAGTGCATCTGCCCGAACTCGGTCATCAGCCGGATGTCGATGTTGTCGGCCTTGCAGTTGAACTCGTAGATGTCATCGCAGTAACGCATAAAGGCCATGCGGAAGAGCATCGTGCGCTGCTCCTCGGTCATTGTCTCGGCGACCTTCAGACGTTCGGCACTGTTCACGCCGTAATCGCTCACACCGAGCAGCCTGCGGTTCGTGCCCGATATGCGGTCGAGAAGCACGTAGTTGAGCATCTGGTGCTCTCGTTCGGTCATGACCGAGGTCGGGAATTTTTCCGAGGCCTCCCTCAGCACCTTCTTGAGGTCCTTGTTGATGTGTTCGTAGCAGATCTCCAGGTTACGGGCGTCCTTATCGCGCAGGGCTTTGGCCGGGCTCGCCGGGGCAACGGTATATGCGGTGCCGTCCTCGTCGGTCTCCGTCGTTTCGCGGACACGGTCATAGAGGATCGTGATCTCCTTGCTCCGGATCACGGCGTATTTGAGCAGGGTTCCCTCCGATACCTCGAACTCGATCTCCGAGCAGGCCTCTTTGAACTCCTTCATCTCCTCCTCGTAATCGTCCTTGGCGAACTGCAAATCGTCTTCGTCGTCGTAATCCTTCGGATCGGGCGCTTCGGGCATTTCGGGTTCGTCGATATAGTTCCACAGTCCTTTGTCGAGCGTCACGACCTCGTGGCCCATCGCTTCGAGCCGTTCCACGATGGCACGGTCGCCCTCTCCGGTCACAGCCAGGTGCAGGCGGGCGTCGTTTGCGAGCAGCGAGACGGCCCTATCCACGAGGAAGTCTTCGTTTTTCTTCAGCAGGCAGGCCATGTTCCGGCATGCGCCGCAGTCGCCGCAATCGGAAAAGAGCACCTGGTTCAGGGTGTTGTGGCCGCAAGTGCCGCACTCCGTCTTGTCGAAGTGGTAGCTGTCCAGCTTGGTCATGTACTTGTCATAAAGCCGTTTGGCAAATTCCTTTGCAGGGATGCCTTTCCACGAGTAGAAACCGTCGTTTCGGAAGTGTTGTTCGTAGACCTCTTTCTGGATGTCGGGATCGTACTTGGCGAACTCCTTGGCCATTTCGAGCGTGATGTCCTCGCGGTCGAGCATCTCGGCCACTTCAGGGATCAGCGTGGTCAGGTTGATGCGCGAGCGCACGTAGTCCTCCTTCTTGCCGAAGCGCTCGCAGATGGCCGCGACGCTCATTCCCTCCTCCTGCTTGCGGCGGAAGATGCGGCCCTCCTCCATGGCGGAGTAGTTCTCGCGTTGCAGGTTCTCGATGATCAGACACGTTTCGGCCTGCTCGTCGGTCATCTGTTCCACTTTGGCCGGAATGGTCGTCTTGCCGGCCAGCAGCGAAGCGCGGAAGCGGCGCTCACCGTAGACGATCTCATAGCGTCCGTTCTCCGTCGGGCGTACCTTGATGTCGGTCTGCACGCCGTGCTGCGCGATGCTGTCGGCCAGGTCGCGGAGCTCCTTCTCGCCGATGGTGCGGTCCAGGTTGAAAGGACTGGGGTCGATCTTGTCGAGCGGGATGTTCATCGAGACCGACTGGAACGGCACGAGAGCGCCCGTGGTTTTGGTCGTCGAGGCGGTTGCATTTGCGCTCGGGTTCTGTTTCTTCGCTGCTGCGGTTTTCTGATTCTTTTTCATGGTGTTTGTGTTTTTAATGGTTTGAAATGGTTTTATATGAAACAAAAACGGACGTGCTTTGCACGTCCGGATAATGGGTTAAGTCCGCCGCGCGGGCGGCCGGGCATTTCATGGGTTCGACCATAGGCCGGGGACAGTTTTTACCGTGTGTCTCACGTATCTGAAGGTTGATAATTAAGGTTCGTGTGTTCTTCGCAACCGCCACGGAGGAAGGTCATTCGTCCTCCTCCCATTCGGTCCAATAGCAGTCCGAACGGCCGTCGTCGTACATTCCGGTCCATTCTTCGGGGGTATAGTTCCGGTGAAGACACGGTTCCGAACAGAAGTATTTGGCTCCGCCCCCGATACAGAAACCCGACGTCATCGGTTTGCCACATTCGTGACAGAGCCTCGGATGTAGTTCCTGTAAAACGGAGAATACGTTCTCACGGATGTCGGCGAGCCGCGTAAGGTTTTCCAGCGCAGGATCCGGATCGTAAAGCATGATGTCATCCCCGTTTTCGACACGGACCGAGAACCGGCCCTCGGTCACGATGACCTCTGCTACGCGCCCTTCGTGGCAAATTCCACTGCTGTCCTGCCAGACCACACAGGTAGGATTCGGAGCCTCGGAGATGTTCAGACGGGTGAGGCCGTTGTTTGCCAGCATGGTCAGAATCGATTCTGTAATTTCCCGGTGCAGGATTTCGATCCTGGTTAAAAAAGAGTCTTTCATTGTCGTCGGAGTCAGATTTGCGATGTGATGGTGTCCGTGACCAATATCATGTTGCGGTTCAGTTCGAGCGACCGCAGGTAAGTGGCGATCAGCTCGTGGTAGCGGTCGGTTCGCTCTTCCCGGGAGGTAAGCTGACTGGTCAGCGAGATGGTGTACCAGTAGCGCTCGTTCTGAGGCTGGAAGCGCAGATAGAGAAGGGGTTTTCCTCTCTTCCCCGGTGCGGTGAATACTTCGCCGTCGGTCCGTACGGTTTCAGCGCCCGTGATCTGCCGGACAAATTCGGCGAATTTCCGCCGGTCGAGGCGCCTGGGTTTGTTTTCCGATGTCATGGTTTTAGTGCTTAATTGATTTGAGATGATATGTCCGTTTTGTCATAGGCCGTAACGGTGAGCAGCTTGTGAGAGACCGTGCCGCCCGTCTTAGGGTCGAACCGCTGCCGGAGCCAGAAGCGGTCACGGTCGAATCCCCAGAAGAAGTATCTGCGCAAATCGGGTCTTCGTCCCAGCATGCACAGGCGCAGCAGTGCATGGTGCAATTCGGCGGGTGTGGCGGCTCCACTGATGGCATTGAGGATGTCGGTGAACAGTTCCGCCACCCAGGGATCGGTTTTGTAAAGCTGTCCTTCGAGTCGGATGGTCATAGGCATAAATCGTTCTAAGGGTTTATAGACAAAAAAAGGGACCTCGGATGAGGCCCCTTCATGGGAAAATTACAAACTTCGGTTTATGAAAAAAGTTTGCCGTGGCTAACTATTGGAACTAACCGGCTATTGTCAGATTCAGTGTATTCGCATATTCTTCTAATCGATCGTATGCGATGCATATATATTCGGGTTTGAACAAGTCCTTTTTTCGCTCCGACCAATTCTGGACTGCGGTGATCGCATCTTCCTTACTGATACCGGGATTGCCTTTGCGAACGTAGTCGACCGAAGCCAACACCTCCAACGCCAGGGTAGATTCGAAACCGGAGATCAGTTTGATAAGATTTTTGACCCGTTGCTGTTTGTCCGCAGTCATATTGCGGACGTATCCGCTGACTTCGGACAACTTATCGTATCTCAATTCGATCGGATCGAAAGCCTTGTTGGTCATTTGCTCCGTGCCGCGAATATACGCTCCGTTCAGGGAATGAACCAAATGACCGACACCTTGCGAATACGGACCGTATCTGCCGGCATCGAACCGTAATTTGCGGAAATCCGAAGCTCCTAATCGCTGATAAAAATAGGCCAACTTGTTTGCCACGAAAATACTGACGGTTTCGCCGAGCGATTCGTAATAATACATGGCATACATCAGCATCGCACGCGCATCGGTCAGTTTGACATCACGGTTGCTGTCTTGCTTGATCAGTATATCCCGAACCGCCGCATTAGGCTCATATACGATGATATCGACATCGGTAAGGCCGGATAAATATTTTTCGATCAGCGCTTTGACATCCCCCCAGTCGAGACCGCCGTTGCCGCAGCCCAACGGGGGCATAGCGATACTTTTGATATGGCGTTCTTCAATGACCTTCGCCAGAGCCTTCAGACCGCTTTCGATATATTCGATCTTGGACTTGTGCTTCCAGTCTTTTTTCGTAGGGAAGTTGATGATAGTCTTTTTATCTCCGATCATCGGCTGCTCCTCGAATACGAACATACTGCCGACTTCAAGCTGTTTCGCTTTGCAGGCGGCATGGTAAGCCGCGAAATTATTCGGATATTGGTCCTTGAATTGCAGCGCAATTCCCTTACCCATAACACCGACGGTATTCACGGTATTGACGAGCGCCTCGGTTTCGGCGGAGAGCATATCTCCTGTCGCGTACTTTATCATGGGTAATACAATTTTCTGTTTATATCTATTTTTACGGGTATGTGCAAGCCTGATCGCTGAACGATCTCCTCTACCTGCACTTTCCTCTGTTCATCGAAAACAACGATACATTGTATGCATGCTGCCGGTACATAGTCCTTTACCAAAAACTCTGCCTGTTTCTTTCGCATCCGGTCCCAGTCTTCGTCGCAATCATTCCAATATTGCATGGCGACCGTTTTCCAATCGACTTTGTTAAGATCGTCTATGGAATTGAAAAAGGCAGTAATGTGCTTTTTGGCATGTCCGTCGGTAAAACACCATCTATCTGGACATTGTTTAATGATACTGCCGATCGAACAGATGACAAATATTATATCCTTCTGAGGTCTCTGCCTGATCCCTCTGAATCCTGTTTTGATATTTAACAACATCGGAGAGTGCCCTCCGAAATAAAACGGAACATAATCGCCGAGAAAACCACCCGGAGGTATGATATTAACCGGATAAACCTGCCGTTGGGCGATCAAATCGCTGTCCCCGATATTAATGTAAGCAGGATCAGAAAGAACGTGGTTACGCGTGCACATGCCGTTCCGGAGTACATACTCCAGATTGTCGAAATGAACCATCCTGAAGATGGGTCTTCGTAAATAATCGACAGGCATAGCAGGCATAGAAAGTGTGAGTATATATTATATTTGGACAAATATAGCAAAAATAATCAACATCTTAAAGATCGTTATAAAACGTAGAAAAGTATAGTATTAAAATTAAGTGCAGATCAGACAAAGTTTATCGTCTGTTGAATCGACTTAAACGTTCATGGTAACTCTGCATATACATACGCTTGAGTTTTTCGTCCAGAAACGACCGTGCCGTCAGCTCCGCGACCTTGCTCTGCCGCAGGCAGAAAGGTGCAATCGCCTTGTCTATTTGCTTTTCGTTCAGGCCTGCGAGCCGGCCGAAACGCCGGAAGTCCTCGACGCAAGGATATCCCGTGCGCTCGTACGTGTCGCCCCATTCACTGCGTGGCATCAGTTCTTCGCTAAGTGCGAAATCGCTGTCATCCACGTGCAGGTGCGAATTGAGCAGGTCGTAGGCCGGAGCGAGGCGGTAGTCCCCGTCCGGGGGGCTGCTGCACGGAGAAGTTCTTCAGGTGTGCGTCCCCGTTGGCGAACAGATAATTGAATACGACCAGGCGGAAGAAGCCGGCCATTTCCACCTGCCAGGCGGGTAGCAGCTCCCGGATCTTCGCCGCGATGTCGAGGTAACTGCCGCGGTATTTGAAGTCCCCTCCGGCGTTCTCGGCCGTCCGCCCGACAAGGGAGGCGAAATCATCCTGTTTGATCCCGGTGCCGTCGGCCCCCACGTCGAACCGCCGGGTGATATAGGCAGGCTCGCCGTCGGCGAAGAAGATCATCCCGTTCTCGGCCGTCGGGATGTCGTAGACCTGGCGTGCGATCTGCATGGTCAGGTGTTCGTTGGCCGGCATGAAGCCCCGGTAGCACAGGCTGCGGTTCGAAGGAACGGGTTTCAGGATATAGGTTCCCCGCTCTCCCTGCGGTGTCAAGACGATGCGTCCTTTCCTGAGCACGGCACTGAGTTTCTCTTGTACGCCTGACAGGGATATGCGGCTGACGTTTCCGGCGATCAGCACCGCCGCATCCTCGCCGTCGTAGGCGAAATCGAGCGTATGGCTGACTGACTTCCCGTCGAAAAGCCGGGCCGCCGCACGGGGACTGTATGTCGTATATCCGGGAGCGAGCGTGCCCGGACAGTTGTCGATGATCGGTGTTTTCATATTCGTCATTCTTCTATTTCACGTAGCGTTACGGCCCCGATCGTATCCGTGTGGGCCGTTTTGAGAAGTAATGAGAAATAGTCGTTCCCGTCTATCTTCAAGATACGGCTCTGGATAGCCTTGTTGGCTCCTTCGGACAACATGTTGAAAAAGAACGGGAACAGATATTCGCTGCGGTAAGGCTCTTCCCGTTTAGGCAGCGTCAGGCTGACGGCCGTGGCCGAAGGGTCCTGCAAATAGTCCCGGTCATAGCCGAAGGTATAGCCGCCGCCGTCCTCTCGGGTCAACACCCCGGCGGGACGGCCGTTGACATATACTTGTGCTCTTTTCATGGTCATACGATTTTTCTGACGGTCGCCGTGATCTCCAGTCCCAACGCGGAAGCGATCTTCCGCAGGGTAGCGAACGAAGGGTTCGCCTTGCCCCGCTCGATATCCACGATCCTGCGTACGCTGACGCCGGTAATGTCCGCGAGCTCTTCCTGCGTCACTCCCAACAACGCCCGCCTGTTGCGTATCGTTTCGAATATATCTATCATGCAATATATTGCAGTTTTAATGCAAATATAGTCTTTTTTACTAAAGAAACAAACCAAACATGAAATATATTACAGTTTTACTACATGCTGGCTATATAAAAAAAAAGAACCGACTGACGGAAAGTCGGCCGGTTCTACGAATAAGTCGGTATGAGCGGATTAACCCTCCACCGGAGGATTCTCCGTCAGTACGAAATCCGGGCCCTTTTTCAGCACGCCCATCGTCCGCTTACGGTGCAGGCGGGTGGCGAGCGTGACCAGGTCGAAAGCGCTGTATACTTTCGTGGGTCCCCGTCCGACCGAGCGTATCTCGTTCTTTTTGGTGGCCTCCGCCAGTTGCCGGGGAGAGATGCCAAGTACGCCGCATGCCTCGGCGATACTGAGGGCCGTGTCAAGATTGTGTTTGTAGCAGATGTAGCTCAGCAGTTGGATCGCATAACCCTGCCGGTAATGGGCGATCATCAGCTCCCGCAATGATTCATCCCGGATAAGTTTGTACTTTTCAGCCATAACGTTTGAATTTAACGGTTGTTTTTCGATTGAAGTTCTTGAAGGTAGGCCTGTACCTCGGCGACGAAATAATAACGCCGACGCCCCACTTTGAAGCCTTTGAGTTTCCCCGTATTGTGCAGCCGGCGCAGTTGCCTCACGCTGATGTGCAACACCTGGGCTACGTCGAGGTAGTCCAGGACGCTGTTTTCGAGTTGCGAGGAGGGGGACTGCGCGGCCTCGGCAATGTTGCGGATATCATCGCGCAACAGGTCCATCTTTTTGTCGATGGCGGCACAGGTTTCTTTGATCTGAAGGTAGAGTTTGACAAGGTCCATATCGCTTTTTCGTTCTGTCGTACCGCAAAGGTTGAAAAAGAGATTGGCCCGGTCATTACAGTTCAATTTAACTTAAATCGAAAAAACTGCCACGGGATAAGATTGGCAGAATCCGGCAGTCAGAGGCCTATCGGTCGGTCTTGTGAAATACCCGCCACATGTCCTTCGTTGTACACTGGGGATAAACCTCCTTGACAATGGCATAGGCCTCTGAGATGTCGCGGGTATAATAGGCCTCATAGTTATCCAGTTGATACTCGATGTAGCGGTCCATGTCAATGCTCTCCCGGAGTTCTTCGTTCGATTCCCGGATGATTCGGTCGAAACGTTTCTTGTAGGCTTCGACATTGTTTTCAGGGATGCACATGCCGTAGCCGCCGCTGACGTATGTTACGTCCGGCTTGCGGTTTCGGTCGAACTGCTCTTGTCCGAATGCGAAGAAGATGCCCAGTTCATGGAACATATCGGACATTTTCGCGTGTCGGGCGCTTTTGATGTCTTGGATCGTCTTCATAAGTTTATTATTTAATGGAACATTAGATTTGCATATCGAATATCTTATATTCTGATATTCACATTTTTATTAAAAAATGATTTATTGTTCCATACCCGTTCGCAGTTTGCTGTTTACAGAGGCAACGACAGGCACGCAGGCCTCCGGGTCCAAATTTTCAGAGAGAAATCCACCCGAGCGCAGCGAGTGGTCGGATTTTTTCCTGAAAATTTGGAGAGGAGACGAGCCAAGTGCCTAACTTGCCACTGTAAACAGCTAATATTACGTCCTTTATTCTTAAAGGGCATCCAAAATAAAAAGACCGATTCATGTGAATCGGTCTTACCGGTTAAGGCTTCCACCGGGTTCCCCGGTAGACGGCCCGTGTGGCGTCCGCCTTAATTTCGGCTGCGGTCTTAACCTTGCCGTTGTTGATCCATTCGAGCAGTTCGTCCTCGTAAAAGTAAACCTTGCGTCCCTGGCGGCAGCTCGGAATCTCGCCCAGGCGGGAGAGCGCGTAGATGGTCGATCTCTTCTTGCCGATGATCTTGCTCGCCTCGTCGATAGAGATCGGACGCCGCTCCTTTTTCTGTGGCTGCAGGTGTTCGACCGTTCATTGCAGCTGCTCCAGTTTGGCAAGGATACGGCCGACGGCTTCCGGCAGGTCTTCGAATCGCAGTTTTTGTTGTTCTTCCATAATGATAATAAATTAATATAGTGATGAATATGAATAAGTGGTCACTGACAACGGGAATTTTACGACACTCAAGTTTCTTTGAATAACCTGATACGTCCGAGCGTGTCCTGTTTCATCTCGTCCAGCAGGTCCAGGTAGATCTCGGTCGTGGTGACGTGTTTATGGGTCAGCATCTTGCTGACCGTATAAATGTCGGTTCCGCTGGCCAGTTGCAGTACGGCATAGGTATGACGGAAGCCATGGAAAGTGATATGTTTGGTGATTCCGGCATCCGTCAGCCACTTTTTCAACGGCTTGTTCAGCATACTTCGCGTCAGGCCCTTGAACACGGCTCCTTCTTCCCGGATGCCGCATAATTCCAGGGCATCGGGACTGAGAGGCCAGATAGCCTCCGCTTCCGTTTTTTCGGTCCGCAGGCGCATGTTGTAGCCCGTGCCTTTGATGTTAGGCACGATGTCGGACCATTGCAGTTTCATGACGTCGCTGATGCGAAGTCCGGTCAGGCAGGAAAACAGCGATGCCCGTTTGAGCACCGGAATATCACAAGGGGTTTTCGAGAGCTCGTAGAGTTCTTCGAAGGTCAGGAACTCGATACGGTTGCGTTTCGCCTCGATCCGTTCGAGGTGCTTGTTGATATCCTCCCGTATATAGTCGTCCCGCAGGGTGATGGCGAGCATGCCCCGAAACTTCCGATAATAGTTTGAAGCGCTGTTGACCGAAAGTGGTATATCGGGAGCATCCAGTTGCTTTGCATTCAGCAGATATTCCCGGAAGCGTGTACACAGGTCGACGTTGAGCTGCCGGAACGTACATTGCCCGTCGACGAACGTATGGAAATGTTTGTAACAGCTCATCCAGATGTTGTTCCGTTGCTGAGCCTCTTTGTAGAAATAAGCCAGGAAATCCCCGTTCAGTTTCTCCTTGTCAAGGAAGCCGAACTCCTCGTTGATGACCGCCTGGACCCGCATCGCACGAATGGCTTCCGCCTGCGCCATGACCGCGGCATTGTATTCCTTTTGGGTCAGGGTTTTCGGCTTGGCGAAGATATACATGCCCAGCGTTTCGTAACGTTGCATCTTCATGGATACCTGAACCCTGACCGGCGGATAAAACTCCAGATACAGTGTTCGCCGTCCTCTGGAAATGGGACGGCTTCGTAATGAGACTTTCGTTCTGCCCATAGATTACGCTAATGATTTGCAAAAGTATTGTATATCAGATAAATAAACAAAAATTTATGTTTTGCAGATGTCTGATATTCAGATAATTTCAAAGCCGTACCGCACGGTCATTTCCCGTCTATGTACTTGCGGGCCTTGTCGAGGTGCGGGAAAGAGTAGAATGTCGTCGTACCGACTTTCTTTTTGGGTATTTTGAAACGGGATATGGTCATGTATAGACAATGGCGCGTTATGCGGTAATGTCGGCAGGCTTGCTCGCTGGTCCACCACGTTTCGTCGGCAGGTTTTTGCTTTGTCTGATTCCTCGCAGTTCGCCGTCCGGATGTTGGTAATACCGGTTTGTCATGAGCGCCGGGATGGTCGAATAAGGCGAGTATGTCTCTCCAGCGGATGAACGACAGGCGCGATGTCAGGTGCAGAATAGTGATGGTTCCGGCGGCCTCCATATTGTAGATTGTTTGCCGACATACATGAAGGCGTTTAGCCGCTTCGGCGACCGAAACGATATCGGCCGACTGCGGAATATCCTGAACCGGTTGCTGTGTGATCGGGCTACGTTCCTGTTTCGGCGTTGGACGGTCGCCAGGGAATGAATGCTTGACCGTAGGAGCAGGTACAGGCAAAGATAACATCTGTTTTGCGTTTCGGGCTGCTCTTTGTTTGGCGATTTTCTTTTTATGCCGTTTATAATATTCCCGCTGGTAGCAGGCCGGACAACAATACAATGTCGTGTTGTTGTATGCCGTAAATTCCCTGCCGCAATCGGAAGCGGCGCAGATTCTTTGGACGGAAAAGACCTGCGGGTCTGATGTCTTTGCATTCGTTTTGTTCCTACCGGATCGAATGGCGGTCATTTTGTTTCCACCCGGCGCCGGCAAATTTTTACCTCCTTTTTTCATAGGTCCTCCAATGTTAAGTTTAGACCGTTTCGTGTCTAAGATTCGACTTTGGCCTGAGTGGATTGCGGTAGACTGTGATAGACCGACATGGACTTCGAAGGAGTGTCTAAAAATTCGCTCTTTTGGCGATGCGAATATCGACACGGCAGATGCCCATGTCAGTCCATGTCGGTCTATGGTTGTCTAAGACAATCCAACATGGCCTTTACTTAACAATCGAAGATGGACTGTAGTGGACTGATAATTTATTCGTCAAGGTTCGTGCAGGAAATATGTATCAAAATAAACCGATTTTAATTGAAATCGGTTATTCGACGCCAACCTCGCTTAGCTTGCAAATGGCTGGTTTTTAGAGATATTGTCTGTTTGCAGATGCCAACTGCAATTCAGTTGAGGAGATGCTATACTGTGTAGAAATAGTGGTGGTTTTAGTGGCATTGAAACTTGGGAAGACTTCAAGAGTGAACTATATAAACAAACGCAATCGGATAAAGCCAGCAAAGCTGGCAAAGAAATATCCGTTATGAGTTGGCGCAAGTTTTATCGTTTATTCAATAAAAGTTATCAGAAATGCCAGCAGATGTTTACCAACAAATTAGGTAGTGGTGTACGTTTGCGAGACCAAATTGCCCAAATTCATAAAAACGATGTGATGGTAATTGATGTTGCTAAACTCGACGAAGAATCACAAGGATTTGTTTTCGGCGATGTTATGCGAGCTGTCTATAATCTCAAGTTGGGTTCTACTGACCGTGTTGATTCCGATATTCCTGACCGCATAGTGATATTTATTGATGAGTTGAATAAATACGCATCTACGGATGTGCCGAAGTCGTCTCCGATCCTCCATCAACTGCTTGACATTACGGAACGCGGTCGATCATTGGGCATTGTCCTGTTTGGCGCAGAACAGTTTGTAAGCGACATTCATCGTCGAGTAAAAGGCAACTGTGCAACACAGGCATTTGGTCGCACAAATGCCATTGAAATATCGCGGGAAGATTTTAGATTTGTCCCCAGCGTGTACAAGACGATGCTGACTCGAATGAAACAAGGTGAATATATCATTCAGAATCCGGTGTTCCGTTCTATGTTGAATATAAAATTCCCGCTACCTATCTATAAATATTTTGATTAAGCCATTATGACTGATAACCCAAGAATAGGAAAGGATGTTATAGAATCCTTAACTCTCGGTATGTATGAAGATTGTCGATTCATATATCGAGAGTATATACAGAACTCTGCTGACCAAGTTGATAAGGCTGTCGCTGAGGGGCTGATAAATGCAGGTGAAGATGAGATTCACATTACTATTAACCCCAAAGAACGTTGTATTGTTATTGAAGACAACGCAACAGGTATATCATCAGACAAAGTCATTCCTATCCTGAGAAATATTGCTCATTCGACAAAGAAGCGAGGGGAAGATAAAGGATTTCGAGGCATTGGTCGATTAGGAGGATTGGGTTATTGTTCAAAGCTTATATTCGAGACGACATTCGCCGGCGAGGAGGTCAAATCAATTATGACTTGGGATGCAGACCTCTTAAAGCAAATAATCAATGACCGCGACAATTCGGAAGAAGCGGTTGATGTTTTGGCTCGTGTAACAGATACTATTCACAAAAAAGAGGCTGCGGATAAACACTATTTCAAGGTTATTTTGGAGAATGTAACCTCTGACGAATTGCTCAATGTTGAGCGCGTCAAGAATTACCTTTCAATGGTTGCGCCCGTTGATATATCTTCGCAATTCATATATCGCTCTCAGATCAATAAATTCATAAAAGATAATGGATTAAAAGTTGACGCATATAATATATACATTAACGAAGAACAGATTTATAAGCCATATACGACACATATATACAAAGAAATTCCAGGAAGCAAAAAAGCGATCGATGACATACTTGGAGTCGATTTCTTACTATCAAAAGATAGTGATGGCAATATAATCTATTGGGGATGGTATTCGCTATCTCATTTGGGTGGACAAATGGAGCGAATAAATATTGCACGAGGTATTCGTTTGCGAAAAGAGAATATTCAGATTGGTGACGAGGAAATCTGTAAGAAATTTTTTGCAACAACTGACCAAAGATTCTCTTTTTACTATTTTGGCGAAATCCACGCTACAAGCAAATATCTTATCCCAAATTCTCGTAGAGATTATTTTGGGGAGAACACATATCTTTATGAGTTTGAGAAGCGCGTGAAACATGATTTTATGCATCTTAAAGATATGTGTTATGACGCATCCGATATAAGAAACAACCTAAAAATTATTGACAAGGCAGAAGAACTCGAAGAGAAAATAAAAGACAAAAGTGATTATATCTCTAAAAAAGAGCATGTTGATTTAATAAAACAGCTCGAAGAATATAAGAAGAAGTCCGAAAAAGCTATAAAGCAATTAGAGAAAAGACGCGCTAAAATTGAAGATTCTGATTCTCCGTTGGGAAAAATTATCGATAAGTTAATACCGACTTCCGATAAATTGCATAACGGATTACCTTCAACAAAAGCATCACAACCAGACGAGCCTGAAACAACTCCAAAGACAAAATACAGAACAGATAGTCCTATTTACTCGAAGTACAGTAAGGCTGAACGGAAACTCATTGGACGGATATATGCGTCTATTGCAAACGCTATACCCGATGAACGTCAGAGAGAGGCTCTGATAAAAGTTATCGAGGAGGATTTGACGAGATGAATCGCCGAGTATTACTGCTTGAGCCCAACTACAAGAATAAATTTCCACCAATCGGGCTAATGAAACTCGCAACCTATTTTAGGATGCGTGGAGATGATGTCATCTTTTACAAAGGAGATTTGAAAGAGTTTGTTATCAATCAAATCACCGAGGAATGCGTGGCCAAACTATCAGATCTTGACGGCTCCGTAAACTGGAAGCTACGTTCAGACAAAATCGCTCTATATATCAGGTATAGGAAGCATGAATATTTAAAACAGGTGGGTATTGAGGATTCTGAGATTGCTGCTATATTAGGGCCTTGGGTCGAATATTATAAGAAATTCTATCATTCAGGAGAGTATAAGAAATACCCTCGTTGGGATTGGGTTGGAGTAACAACGCTATTTACTTTCTATTGGGATATCACCATTGAGACTATTGAGTTTGCAAAATTGATGGCGAAAGATCCGAAAAACATTATGGTTGGAGGTGTAATGGCATCTATCCAACCCGATGAGATTGAAAAGGCAACAGGTATTCGTCCTCATATCGGCACCCTCCATACACCATATAAAGACATTGATAAGGACAATCCTTATATCATTGATGAACTGCCTTTGGATTATTCTATTCTTGACGAGATAGATTATGTGTATCCCGATAGTGGCGCATATTACAGCTACTCTACAAGAGGGTGTATACGAAAATGCTCCTTTTGTGCCGTTTGGCGAATCGAGCCGGAATATCAAGAATATTTACCTTTACGGGAACGTATCGACCGAACACGGAAGTTATATGGTGAGCAGCAAAATCTTTTGCTGATGGATAATAATGTGTTAGCCTCTAACAGATTAGAAGACATCATTGAAGATATCAAATCTTGCGGATTTACCAAAGGTGCTAAATATTATGAGCCAAACTGGTATACAATTGCTATCAGAAATCTTCGTTTGGGAATCAATAACCGTGCATATATTCGCAAATCATTCAAGTTACTTCAAGAACTGAATAACTATAAATCGTTCAACGAGAAAACAAGGACTGAAATATACGCATTACGGGAAAAGAATGGTTTCCTGCATCCCGAAACCTGCACGCGAGAAGCTTTGATTGCCACATACAAAGATTTTGCACCCTATTTCGATGTCAAGTTCAAGAAGCGGTTAGGTCGTCTGCGTTTCGTGGACTTTAACCAAGGTGTTGATGCAAGATTATTCAGTCGTCGCATTGTTAAACTATTGGCAGAGATCCCAGTCCGCCCTCTTCGTATCGCTTTCGACAACATTAAAACGGAGCCGGAATATACTAAAGCGCTTACGATGAGCGAGGAGTATGGAATGAAAGATTTTTCCAATTACCTTCTCTACAATTTTACCGATAAGCCGGAAGAGTTGTATCATCGTATGCGAATAAATGTGGATTTATGTGAGAACCTGAATGTTAGCATATACTCATTCCCGATGAAGTATCACCCGATTACAGGTGAACATAGCCACGACAGAGATTACATAGGCAAATATTGGAATCGTAAGTACATTCGCGCAGTTCAGGCTATTCTCAATGCTACAAAAGGAAAAATAGGCAGAGGTGTATCGTTCTTCGAGAAAGCTTTCGGTCGAAATGAAAGAGAATATATGGAGTTGCTCATTATGCCTGAAACATTCCTGTTGTTCCGATTTTTCTTTGAGCATTTGGGATATACACAGGAATGGCGCAAAGCCATGTTGGAATTGACTGATGAAGAACGAACGGAGTTATATCCAATAATTTTCAAGAATGATTTCAATCATATAGAAGAATTGACAGACAATAAGAAATATCTGCATATATTACAGTTCTATAAGAATTATCGAGGCGATATAGCAAACCCTAAATCAGAGTTATACAAACTCAAAAAAGAGTTTGATGAATCAATGAAGCATAGTTCATATAGCAATTATAAGAAAAGTAATTATTAATTATGGAAATAAAAGATTTTTCTGATGCAATAATTAAAGTTGCATCAATTAATAATGACCGCATAAAGGCATGGGATGATTTTAGGAAAGGAATGGAGTTGTATGATAAAATACGATGTATACTGAGTATTAGAAACCAATATCAGGCAATTGCTTATTGGCTCTTTTGGAATGAACTTACCAAAGGCTATTACACGTCGGAAGATAGTGCATTAGGAAGGAGTTGCCTTGATGGAATTGCTATTTGCAACCATGAATTAAATGCAATATGTAGCAAAGCTGTCACAGATAAAGTGCAATCAGAAATTTTGGCAATATTATTCCATCGTTAGGATTATGAGTAAACGGAGTAGGGAATCATCCCTACATTAAAAGAACATACATTAAATATTTTTTAGGATTCTATATCAAAAATAAATCCTGCAGAATTGTGATTTGGACTTTCTGGCTTCTGTCCATGGTTCATATCTTATGCCATAAAACGACATATAACCTTTACTCCGTGAATCGGAGTTTGCCACTTCCGCTTTGAGATTCAACAGCTACAAAAGACTTTCTCTACTTGTAGTAGAAGAGGCAATTTACCATTGACATAGGCGAAATAGAGGAACGTCGTGCGGTTCAATGCCGTAATTCAACGGCAGAATAAAAAGGTTGATGTAGGTGATTTTTCGGTGTCGACAAGGTATCTTGTAATGCAGGATGCATTGGTTGTGAAACCAGCCGCAACTCGGTATTTCGCGCACCACCACCAGGTTGTAGGCCGCAGCATCTCTGTGGGGCGTGTCTCCGACCAACTTGCCGAAAAGCAGGATGTATCCGGGATCGAAATACCCATCAGTCAGGTGATATACGATTCTGGCGGCTTCGGCAGGGGTATATAGCAACTCGTGCGAAATGGTCGGTTGAGCAGTTACAGAGGCAGCCGACGCGATTTGCGATTCGTCAATTGTTGCGCATTGTACGGGCTGAGCAGTTGCAGCTGTTTCGGGGATTATGGTATGCACAGGCTATCCATGCACGATGCTTTGATTCATTTCCATTGTTTTTGAATTTTCGGATTTGACAATAGTTGTGTTGTTCTTATCGTATACACGACATGACAAAGAGCATAAAGGTCTGATTAGCGGTTAGGCGTCTGGCGGATGTGAATGAAAATGAATCGGAATGTTGCGCGGCGGAAACCGCCGACGGTCGGTCTTCCAGCTTGTCTGCGTCGTAACGCGGACGGATAATGTAGTTCGCATAAAAATAAATGATATGCGAAACTGCAAACTACCCCCGCCCTTGTTACAGGTTCAATAAGGTGTCGTTCACGGACGATCAACCCCAACGGCTCTACGCATACTTTTCTAATGCGATTGCTTTATCGAGCACCGACAGTAATAATGAGAACGCGAAGGTATTACAATTTTTGAAAAATGCGATGCGAATAGCATATCAGGTTGGATGATTCCGTGAAATTATGGAGCATCGCCAACAAAACTACAGCGAAAAGAGAAAATATCCGGCAAAGTTATCTTCTCTTTTGGCTGTATGTTTTGAATGGGATACTACCGAAATAGGTACAAAAAATTAGTTTACTTTAGTCAGTTAGCTCTATATATAAGCTAAACTGAAGTAAACTAAATTTAGGTAGGCATATTTGCCTTTCCATATGCCTATGACTTGATAGAAATAGCTACCTTTACGAAGGACAAAACTCCAATAGGGATATACCCATAAGACTGAGGTTTGTCATTTTCTTTTTTGGCTGCAACAATTCATCGATGCGCTTCAACAATATATTCTCAGAAGAGCGATTAGTTGTCAGGAAAAATAGCTTGAAAACACTTTTAGTACGACCAAGTGCAAAGGATGAAACTAAGTGAAATGCGAAAAACGGAGAATGGCTTAAATTATTGATTTTGTTCCTGTTTTGTTTCCTTTGCAAGTAGAATAAAATGCTATTGCATTGACATGTAAATGATTAATCACTTGTATAATAACATTTTTCAGATTCGCTTAACGAGAATAAACTTACACTTTCCGTGTTGGTCAATATGTTACCGCAAAAATAGGAAACATATCCGGAATTTGCAACGGTATGCCGGCCGAAGCCGCTCTCCGGCCACGGCCGGACGGCAGAAACCGCCTTGCGGCGCACGGCCGAACGTCGCATTCCGGCTCTCCGGACCGCAATGCGGCGGCACGGACGGACCCCCGACGGAAAAAACTGCTGTCGTTTCATGGCGAATCGTTCGAAATCTGTCGCGGTCATCCGTTGCGGTCCCGGGCATCCCGGATGGCGCGGCGGCGGACCGCCGGCCGAAAGACGCCCGGACGAAACGGATTCGGGAGCAAAGATCGGAGAATGTCTTCATATAAACATCACCGTTTTCCGGGATACGGGCGTTTTTTTAATCCGTTCGGGGCTTTTTCCGACAACCGCTCCGGCCCCCTGTCCGGCCGTCTGCGACGCATTCCGGCATCCCGCGTCCTCCTTCCGGACCGGCCGGAGAGAACACCGCACGACGCTTTCCGCTTTTCGGACCGCCATCCGGAAACGGCCCCGCCCGTTCCCCCGGAACGTCCGGGACGCACGCCGCACGGAAGCGGAGGACGGCAAATCGTCGCAATCACCCTGTTTTTCGGAAAATAATCGACCGAACAGTTGGTTATCCGAAAAATATTCACCTACTTTGCATCCCGAAAATTACGGGAATCCAGACGAGCCACTTCGGCCGAAATCGAAGCATGTAGCGAAGCCGGATTCCGAAAACCGCCGCAAACGAGACATGAAAGACAAGTACATTGATCTGATCGAACAGTCGTTCGATTTTCCGCAGGACGAGTTTTCCGTCGAGGACAGCGAGCTGCTCTTCCACGACATCCCGCTCATGGAGCTGATAAAACAGTACGGAACACCGCTGAAAATCACCTATCTGCCGAAAATTTCGCAACAGATCAACCGCGCCAAGCGCATGTTCAACGTGGCGATGGCCAAGGTCGATTACAAGGGTTCGTACAACTACTGCTACTGCACCAAGTCGAGCCATTTCTCGTTCGTGCTGGAGGAGGCGATGAAGAACGACATCCACCTCGAAACCTCGTCGGCATACGACATCCACATCATCAACGCCCTCTACGACGGCGGCATCATAGACAAGGACCGCTACATCATCTGCAACGGATTCAAGCGTCCGCAGTATGTGGAGAACATCGCCCAGTTGGTGAACGACGGATTCACCAACACGATTCCCGTCCTGGACAACAAGGAGGAACTGGACCTGTTCGAGGACGCCTTCACCAAGAAGTGCAAGGTCGGCATCCGCATCGCCTGCGAGGAGGAACCCAAATTCGAGTTCTACACTTCGCGGCTGGGAATCCGCTACAACGACATCGTGGAGTTCTACAAGGCCAAGCTCAAGAACAGCAAGAAGTTCCAGCTCAAGATGCTGCACTTCTTCATCAATACGGGCATCAAGGACACGGCCTACTACTGGAACGAGCTGTCGAAGTGCATGAACGTCTATTGCGAGCTGAAGACCGTATGCCCCGACCTGGACAGCCTCAACATCGGCGGCGGATTCCCGATCAAGAACTCGCTCAACTTCGAATACGACTACGAATACCTCACCGAGGAGATCGTAGCCCAGATCAAGAACATCTGCCAGCGCAACGGCGTCGAGGAGCCGAACATCTTCACCGAATTCGGCTCGTTCACCGTGGGCGAAAGCGGCGCGGC
>ENA-ORTH01001258-ORTH01001258.1-human-gut-metagenome-genome-assembly--contig:-NODE-1258-length-26825-cov-8.805641_pt1 | contig 26825 bp, 29 predicted proteins | sample MGYA00241914_ERZ509192 | MGnify/ENA primary metagenome ERZ509192 (study PRJEB26280, sample SAMEA2338826) | human gut metagenome | biome: human gut; feature: human-associated habitat; material: faeces... | reverse complement strand
TCGAATACGAAAACACTTACAACCGTTTGAAAAAGCGGAAGGCACGCGGGAAGATCTCAACCGATGAATGGAATGCTCTGGTCGCCAGAGCACAGGAGATCAGGGAGCAGGCTCAGCGAGGATTCCTTTCGGATTTTGAGATGAAAGAAAAGCTGGCTAAATTGTAACGAGCAACCACTCGCTCCGCTCCCTTTCATTCCAGCAAAATCCGTTCTATCTGACGATTGACAATCTTACTCAAAAACCTCAGTCGTTTCGCCGTGATTTCAATATCCGGGTGTGAGTGAAAACTGAAACCCTGCAGATTTTTCAAATCTGACCGGATCGCGTCTGTTAACACTCCCTGTGCATTCACAATGAAATCTCTGCCAAGACGCGGTCTGCATTTTTCGATATACCACTCCGGGCGCGAAAGCTGTTCTTCATCCAATTCCGGAAACAGGCTTCTGTTGTTGTCAAATACAGGCGCCATACAAAGAATCTGCATCGTTTTTGTATCAAACAAAACGCCGAAGTTTCCATAGTGCCTGTCTGGATTCAGAATCAGAGCGTCCAGAACGCACATACGCCGAAAGGCGTCTTCGCTGCCGATGGAAGAAAAATATTGCAGCAGTTGCGGCATCGTTCGCTCTTCACCGAAGATGCGTCCTGCCTTTGCCAACCCCTGACTTTCGCTTGTGAACAGGTTGCATTTACTGACGAGTTTTCCATGCGGCAAGTGTAGGGATAAAAGCAGAGGTGCTCCAGAATGCATCGGATGTGTATACACAAAAAGATGGCACAGGGACGAACGATATGCGACGGAGCACTGAAGAAGGAAACACGCAGAGAAAAGAGGGAAAGTAAGACGGGGAAAGACTCTGTAGCAGGCGGCAGATACGGGGGAACGGCGACGCTGCCCGGCGGACCCAGGACTTCTGCTTGGGAAAAGCGACAAAAGAAGGACAGCTTTTTGGTTGGAATGGAGAAACTCCCCTTTCCCCTATTGACACGGCTCCGGAAGAAGTGTATATATAACGGCATAGTTGTAGAGACAACATGTTATCTGGAAGAGAAAGCGGGCAATGCTACGCGGCATGAAATGCAGAAGGGAGTTAGGTTCTGTGGGGCGAAAGAAACTGGTGTATATCAATATCGACGGCTTTTCCTATTCATATCTAGAACGTCTGCGCAGCCATGGCCGAGCCGGAGGCTTCGAGCGGCTGCAGCATGACGGTTTTTTATTCACGGCGTTGCGTAGTGGGCTGGTATCCATCACATGCCCGATGCAGGGGGCCATCCTGTGCGGGGCGTGGAGTGACAGGACCCATAATTTCTTCGAACATTACGACATCCGCAGCGGCCGTGTTGTCAGGCATGGCCGGACATGCGACGCGCAGAACGCTGCCGAGGCGCTGCTGGCGCAAGGGGCGACCGTAGCCTCCATCCATCAGTTCATGCTGGAGCACCGGCCCTGCGAGGAAGGAAGCGAGCAGTGTGCCTATATCCGGTGTGAAAAGGAACCCAGCGACAGCCGTGACCGTTTTGCACTCTTGAAAGATCTAGCGCGGGGCACGCCGGTGCATACGGGCGATACACTGCTTCGTTGCGCCACTATGCCTGACTTTACAGCCCTGTATATAGACGATATCGACGGTTTGGGCCACAACATGGATTACGGCCCTTATCCGCGCCGTGCCACATGGGAGGAGAGGCTGTGCGATATCGAGGAACGCCTTGAACTGATACAGCAAGAGCTGGAAGCGTTCATTGCCATCTGCAAGCAGCGCGGTTTCTTTGAAGATCTCACAGTCTTGGTCACAACAGACCACGGCATGACACCCTTCTGGGGAAAGAGTTGTCTGCCGGATATACTGACCAGACTGAACGGGGCGGGATTCAGCACAGCAACGCCCGAAAACAGGACACGGGACACGCAGCTCGTGGCGCTGGGGCACGATATAGAGCTCTCGCTCTATGCCGTGGCACCGCTGACGGAAGAACAGATGCAGCGTATACGCCGGATTTGTGAGGCGCCAGCATATATCCAGTTTGTGTTTGACAGAGCTGAGATGCAGAGGCGGTATGGTTTTGACCCGCGCGGGCCGGAATTCCTTCTCTGCCCTGTGCGTGGCGGTCATTTCTGCGGGCGGGATGTCCCAGTAGGTGCCTGTGCCGCGAGTCACGATTCCTTTGATGAGACCTCTCAGCATATTTTCGGCTTGCTGCTGGGCGGGAGCGTGGCTCAGCGCGGCACTTGGGATGCCCCCACCAGTGCTATAGACTTGCTGCCCACCATCCTAGCCGGGCAATTCGGTGTAACCATGAGAGATAGCACAGGAACGCTCCATGATGGATGGTTCGCAGGGGAATGATGGGCCTCGATATATATATGCGGGGCAATTGCAAAGTGCTGTAAAAGCGGGCACATTTTTCAGCATAATAGAGAAAGCGCGCGCGGGGTATTGACAGAAGCTATGTCTGAGGCGTATAAATAGGTTGCAGGGTTGTAGTGACAACATGTTGTCACTGGAATGCGGCAGAAGAACAGAAGGAGGGCAGGGCATGCAGAACACAGTGCGGTATATGCAGATACTGGCGTATTTCACTGATATCATCGATGCCGGAAAAATGCAGGAAGGCGACCAGATGCCCACTGAGAATGAGATCTGCACCCTGTTCAATGTAAGTCGCACCACGGTACGAATGGCTCTCAACGCGCTGTGTCAGAACGGTTATATTTATAAGATCCAGGGCAAGGGGAGCTTCGTCGCCCACAAGGAGACGGATATGCAACTGAACCATCTGTATGGTTTCAGTGACGAGATGCGTAGACTGGGGCGTGTGCCTTCCACGCAGCTCCTCGGCCAGCAGATTCTTGTACCGGGTGACAGGATTGCCCATGCGCTGATGCTGGCGCCGGGGCAGAAGGTGCATGTATTCGAGCGCCTGCGCTTCGCGGATGCAGTGCCCATGGCGCTGGAAAAGGTGCATCTGCCGTTCCACCGTTTTCCGGGACTGAAGGCTCAGGATGTAACAGCTTCTCTCTACAAGTTGCTTAGCAAGGAATATGGTTGCGAGCGCAGCCGAGCAGAACAGAGCATTCGTGCCGACGCGGCGGACAGACATGCGGCCAAGGCGCTGGAACTGAAGAGCGGCATGCCTGTGCTGCGGATCACGCGCGTGACGTTCGACCACAGCGGTGTGCCCTTTGAATATGTGGAATCCATCTATCGTGGAGATAAATATGTGTTTAATGTATCACTGGGCCTGTGAGCAAAGTGCCGCGGGTCCGATACGTGGGAGGAGGAAGCAAAGAAAAGGGCTTTCTTTTTGTTGCGTGTTGTAGTGATAACGTTACAAGTTCGTTCGTTGTTGTATGAAGTGTACAGAAAAAAGGGGGGATTGACTATATTGTGGAAAAACCGTCTCACATACGGTTTGAATAAATATCACACAAAAAGAATGGAGGACAACATGATGAAAAAACTTATAGCGATGCTTCTGGCAATGGTGATTTGCCTCGCGCTGGCCGCCTGCGGCGGTGGCGGAACTTCCAGCATATCTGCAGCCAGCAGTACGGCTCCGGGCTCTGGGGACACCAGCAGTGCGGCAGGCGGAGAGCCTGTGACTCTCACCTACTGGATGCACTCCAGTGCCGCGGTGGATGTGCTGATGGATGAACTCGTAAAAGAGTTCAATGAGGCCAACCCCGATATCATCGTAAAGACAGAGTATATCCCCTTTGACGACTATATGTCGAAGCTGATTCCGGCCCTCAGCACCGATACAGGCCCCGATGTGTTCAAGATTCAGCAGGGCATGGTGGCACAGCTGGCAGCTGCCGGTTCCATCCAACCGTTGGACGAGAGCGTGCTGCCCGGCAGCATGATCGAGAACGAGTACATCGAATCCACTGTGAACGGCATGATGTACGACGGCAAATATTATGGTATGCCGACGGACAACCAGAGCATCATCATGTACTGGAACAAGGACTTGGTGGCGGCCGAAGGGCTTGATGCCGAGAAGGGTCCCCAGACATGGGACGAGTTTTTTGAGTGGGCCCGTAAGCTTACCAAGAGTGAGAACGGTGTGATGACCCAGAGCGGCTGGGGCACCAATGGGTACTGGCCGGAGGTGCAGAGCTATGCAGAGCAGTTTGGTAGCTTCTACGATGAGGCCAGCGGCCAGTTCGTATTTGCAGACGACGACGACACGATGGCGGCCCTTCAGGCAATGGTGGATATGTACCGTGTGGACAAGGTATATGACGTCAACTTTTCCAAAAACTGGGCGGGTTTCCGCATCGGCAAGGTGGCGCTCATGCTAGGACACCCCGGAATGATCGGCAACTTGGCAGAGACAGCCCCTGACGTGAATATCGGTACAGGCCTCATCCCCGCAAATGACGGTAAGCACACGAATGTTGTTACATCTTGGGCTTTTGTGGCCAACTCCAAAGCTCCGTCCGACGAGGCGACCCGCTTTATCGAGTTCCTCAGCAGCGAAGATGTGATGAAGCGATTCTGCAGCCAGACAGGTGAACTGCCCAGCCGCAAGGCTCTGTTGGAGGATGCCGGGCTGCAGGAGAATCCCCATTATGCAGTAGCGCTGGAGAGTCTCAACGAATCCATAGTGGGCCGTCTGCAGACGGGGGCCATGAACTCTATCTGGAGCGATTACTGGACGAAGGTGCAGACCACTGATGAAGACCTTGTGTCTATTATGAAGGCATGCCAGGATGAACTGAATGCCGAGCTGAGTGCGGCAGTGGGATAAGGCGACTGCGTATAGGACAACATCCCCCGCGCCGGCAAACGCCCGCGCGGGGGATTCAGATGTGTGGCGGGCCGGCCCGCCACAGCGGGTGTCTGTGTCCTGCTTTGCATTTCCCGGACAAGGAGAGGAGTGTTTCAATGCGTATGAATGACGGACAGCCGCACAGGAAGAGGCTGACGGCGACAAAGGTGGCACCGTATATTTTTATCGCGCCCGCTGTGACTTATTTTGTATGTATGAGTATCATCCCCATTGTGATGGCACTTCCCATCAGCCTCACGGACTGGTCCGCTCTGACGCCGGACCGTAACTTCGTAGGGCTGGAAAACTATAGAAAGCTTCTCACAGATGGTGAGTTCTGGAGGAGCTGTCTCACGATGCTGAAGTTTTTCCTCTATGTTCCTTTGGTGATGCTGCTGGGCCTTGGGGCAGCCATGCTGCTGAACACCGGTGTCAGAGGCATGAAATTTTTCCGCGTGCTGTTTTATTCCCCGGTTATCACCTCCACCGTGGCGGCGGCGCTACTGTTCGAGTGGTTCTATCAGCCCTCTTTTGGGTTGTTCAATAATATTCTACGCGTGCTCGGGCTGCCGCCCTCTACATGGCTCAATATGCCGAACACAGCATTCTGGTCAATCCTCATCTTTATGCTCTGGAAAAACTTCGGTGCCAGCATGTTGATCTATCTGGCGGGGTTGCAGGATATCCCGCAGGACGTGCGCGAGGCAGCGGCCATTGACGGCGCGGGCAGCTTGGCGCGTTTTTGCAAGATTACGTTCCCACTTTTGAAGCCGGCACATACATATCTTCTCATCACCAACGTTATCAGTGTGTTCATGATCTTCCAAGAAACCTATGTGCTGCGCGGCACCACGGATACGCTGGCAGTGAAAACAGTGGTGAACTATATCTATGAAGAGGGTTTCCAGTTCTATCGGATGGGGTATGCCAGCGCCATGTCGTTCGTGCTGTTCATCATCATCATGCTGATTACACTCATCCAGTACCGCGGCATGAAGATTGATATACGTTAAGAAAGGAGGACATATCCATGACGAGTAAAACACGCAGGCTGTTTTCCAAAAGCGCCACATATATTCTTCTCATCCTTGTGGCGGTAATCGTGGGCTATCCATTCTTATGGATGCTTCTGTCCTCCTTTAAGGACATCAGCGAATTTTATATGATACCGCCCCGGCTCTTTCCAGAGGTTTGGCTGACGGACAACTATGTGGAGATTTTTACGAAGTGGAGCTTCGGCACCTATTATAAAAACAGCATCATCGTCACAGCAGCCCAGCTGATAGGCAACCTTATCATTGTGTTGTTCGCGGGATATGGCTTTGCAAAATACCGGTTCAGATTCAAGACCTTCTTTTTCATGCTCATCCTGTGCACCACGATGATTCCTTGGGTGGCTACAATCATCCCGTTGTACATCGTGGCAACCAACTTGGGCTGGATCAACACTTATGTGGGCCTCATCATCCCCGGCGCGGCAGACGCGTTCAGTATCTTTCTGGCGCGCAACTTTATCAGCGGCATCCCTGACCCGCTCATCGAGGCGGCGCGTATCGACGGTGCAGGCGAGAGAAAAATATTTTTCAACATCGTGTTGCCGTCGGTGAAACCGCTGATTGCCGTCATCACTATCAACAAGATGGTATCCAGCTGGAATGCGTTCCAGTGGCCGTTGCTGGTGGTGAATAGCGACGAGCTGCGCACCATCCCCATCGCAATCGCGAACCTGTCCAGCCGATTCTATGATTCCTACGACCTAAAAATGGCAGCGGCGACTATGGCCATCATTCCCGTGCTTATCTTGTATATCGCTTTTCAGAAACATTTTGTGGAGGGTGTCACGCTTTCGGGCATCAAATGAGTATGATCGACTATCACGTTCACACGACTTTTTCCGACGGGGCCAACACGCCGCAGCAGATGATCGACGAGGCGGTGCGGCTGGGCATCACGGAGCTTGCCATCACGGATCACTACGACCCGTTCGATCCGACTCTTGCCCGGTTCGGCCACACGCCCGAAGAGCTTGCTCGGCACTTTGAAGTCATCCGTGCCTGCGCGCAGGGAAAGCCTCTGCGGGTGTTCTGTGGAATAGAAACAAGCACCGGCCCGGATGGACGGTTGCGTGTGCCACCCAGGGTGCTGAACATGTGCCAGACAGTGATTACGAGCGTACACTATCTGGAGGGGGACATCCTGGTGCACAGAGGTGAATATGAGAATGATGCCTACTGGCATGCTTACAAGCGCAAGCTGCTGGAACAGGCGGCGGGCCCCGGGGATGTTTTGGGGCACCCGGAGGCGTATCTCCCCATCGGCCCCATGCTGGAGGAGGGTACCACCTTTGAGGACAGACAGGTCATTTGTGCGCGCATCAGCGAAAAATATTTTGATGCGCCGTTCATCGATGCGCTAGGTGATGCGCTAACCTCTAGCGGGAAGGCATACGAGTTGCACGGCGCCACCAATACGCCGCGGGAGTGGGTGGTACGCCGCCTGCACGCGCGTGGGGTGCACTTTTCCATCGGCAGCGACGCCCACGGGCTGGATAGGCTGGGCTGCAACAGGCGTGCCGTGGCGCTCTGGCAGGAGTTGGGGCTGTATGTGCGCACACTGTAGCACATCAAAAGACGCGGCGCCGCCGCGATCATCGGGCTGCTGTAATGCAGCGCCAAAAAGGAGAATACCGATATGGTCGAATATGTTAAGGACAGTGAATATTTGCCGCAGATGTATAAAATGCTGTGTGCGATCGAGGAAAATGAAGCGGAGGCAATGAACAGGGCTGCACAGGCGATTTATGCCTCCCTGCAGAAGGGTGGCATACTGCATGTGTTTGCTACAGGACATTCCCATATGATAGCCGACGAACTTTTTTACCGCAGTGGCGGGCTGGCACCTGTGAATCCGCTACTAGTGAGCGATATTATGGTATATGAGGGCGCTGTGCACAGCACCCTTGTGGAGCGGCAGAGCGGCGTAGCAAAGCGTATTCTAGACAAATTCGAGCTGCGCGCCGGAGACTGCCTACTAATCGCCTCCAACTCGGGCATCAACATTGCGGCCATCGAGGCTGCAGAGCTAGCGAAGGAACGCGGCCTCACAGTGATCTGTGTTACGTCGGTGAAAACGTCGCGCGCGTTGGTTTCCCGCCATCCCGAGGGGAAAAAGCTGTATCAAGTGGGCGATATCATCATTGATAACCACTCGCCAGAGGGAGATGGCCTGCTAGAGGTTCCGCAGAACGGCCAGCGCACGGGCGGCGCATCCACGTTCGGGATTCTGTTTATCGCCCAGCGTATTGTGCTGAAGGTCGAGAACCGGTTTATCGAGCAGGGCGAGATTCCCCCTGTGTTCCGCAGTGCCAACATCCCCGGCGGCGACGAGTTCAACCGGGCACTCATCGAGCGGTATAAGGAGCGTATCGCCGCGCTGCGGCGGTAGTACACCAGAGCCTGCCGCGCTGCGGTAGATGGGAGGAAGCGATGAATACATATCTTGTTGCAGACGGCGGTGGAACAAAAACAGAGTTCCTCTGGTTCAGAGAAGACGGCACAGTGTTGGCGACGGCCCGGGCCGGGGGCAGCAATGCTGTTTTTATCCCGCCGGAAAAGGCCGCTGCGAATGTGCGACACGGCATACGTAGCTGTTTGGCGGCAGTGCCGGAGCAGACGCCGCCGCGCACGGTGCTGCTCTTCATTCCCGGTTTTGCCGGGGCGCTGGATATACTGCGTGCTGCGCCGGATATGCACGATATCCGGCTGATGGATGATTTCTGGAATGCATTTTACGGCGCACTGGGCGTGTCCTGCGGTATCGTTGCGCTGGCCGGAACGGGTTCCTTTGTCGCGGGGCGGCAGAAAGATGGACCGCTGGTGACGGTGGGCGGCTGGGGGCCGATGTTCGGAGACGAGGGCAGTGGATACCGGCTGGGCGTGTTGTGCCTGAAGGCCGTCACACGCCGCTACGACGAAGGAAAATCGGGCGGTATCCTGACAGAGCATCTGCTGCGCTACATGGGCATCGAAAAGGTGCTGGACCTGCAGACAGCGGCTTATCGGCCGACATTCACCAGAGAGCATGTGGCCCAACTCTCGTTTGTGGTGGAACAAGCGGCAAGGGAGGGAGATGGAGAGGCTGCAAAGTTGTTCGACATACTGGCCGCGGAACTTGTGGAGCAGGTGTGTTGTCTGGCGGCACGTCTTGGAGGCGGGGCGTTGCCAGTGAGCGCCACAGGCGGTATGCTGAAGGCGGGGGCCTGGTTCTCGGGAGCGTTTGAGCGGGCACTGGCGCGCCGGGCACCGGAGCTCATATATGCTTCGCCGAAATACAGCCCGCTCCTTGGCGGTGCCTTATACCTGATGGCGGAGCAGCAGGGGGTGGACATTGCAGACGGGCGTCTGGCAGCCCGTCTAGCCCACGGTCTGGCACAAGCCCCAAAGGTGCAACTGTGAAGAACGGCGCCGAAATGACAAAAGAGCGGAGGAAAGAGCAATGCTAATGGATCAGTATTTTGAGGCGATGAAGGGTGTGTTGGCCAAAGTGGAAACCACCCAGCGAGATGCCATCGAGAAAACGGCAGAAGAGATTGCGCGGCGGTTGGCGGAGGGAGCAGTCTGGCATCTACTAGATACAGGCCATATGCTCATGTTCGAAGGGGTCGGCCGGACAGGCGGCATGATGGCGGTGCGTCCCATCAAAATAACCTGTGAGATAGAAAATCCGGTGCGGTACAGGCCCGGCGCCTCCAGCGGGGCGGTGGGGTACGACAGTATCTCCGGCTTTGCCGATTATGTCATCGGTCGCTCCAGCATTGTGGCCGGTGACATTGTGATGCTGGGTTCCGTGTCTGGATACAACTATTTCCCGGTGGACCTAGCGCTGAAAACGAGGGAGATGGGCTGCCTCACCGTAGCGCTCACCTCCGTTGAGTATTCGAGTCGACTTACAAGCCGCCATCCCAGCGGAAAGCGTCTGTTTGAAGCGTGTGAGCATGTGCTGGATAACTGCACGAACTACGGGGATACACTGGTGCCGGTGGAGGAGTTGGGGCAGGCAATCTGTCCGGCGAGCGGTGTCAGCGCCAGCTATATCATGTGGGCACTTCAGAGCACAGTGGTGGAAAAGTTGCTGGCCATGGGGAAAAAGCCGGGTGTGTATATCTCGAACCACATGCCGGGCGCAGCGCAGATCAACCAGTGTGGGCTGGATCAGTATGAAAAGAAAGGGTATTGATAGTCCGTGCTAGGAGCGCATGGCTATATACGACTGCAATGAAAAGTGAGGGTAGCCTTATGGAAATTCGGACGAGCAGTTTTTCCGCCGTGTTCGACACGGAAAAAAATAACTTCACCAGTCTGTGCAATCTTGCCACAGGTGACGAATATATCAAGAGCGCGCCGCGTTTTCCTATTATAAGCGTGTTTGTGTGGGAGGATGGTGCCAGAAAGGAGCTGTGGCCGGAGAAGGGCGCGGTGCGCCGCATACAGGAGGGTCTGGTGGTGGAATATCCGGCCTTCGGGGGGCGGTCTGTGCGTGCCATGCTTGAACTGAAGGCTGACGGCGACAGGCTCACTGTCAGCGGGCAGCTCGAGAATGGTGGGGACGCGGACATCATCGAAGTGCTGCTGCCGCGCCTCACAGGCATTGTGCTGGGCCCGTCCCATGCGGACGATGTGCTTTTATACCCGCACCACGCCGGCGAGCGCAGCAAAAACCCCGTGCGACGCTACAGGCAGATGGCGGATGGGGAGTGGGGGCGCCACTGGCGCGCGGCCAGCATGCCTGTGGAAGACTATTATCGCCGAGAGATTAATTATTGCGGCCTTGCCTCCATGAGTTGGATGTATTACCACGATGCGGAGAACGGCCTGTACATCGGTAGCCATGACGGCCGTTTCCCTGTTACGGGAGTCATCGCGGAAACGAGCGGTGATGAAAGCAAGCCCTGGATGGGCTTTGCTTTCCGCAAGCACGAGCGCATCCGCCCGGGCGCCCACTGGAACACTGGTATTTATTGCGTGACGGTCTCCTGTCGGGACTGGCACTACGGCGCCGAGATATACCGGGAATATATCGACCCGCTACTGGAAATCCAGCCCGAGCCGGCATTCCTACAGGATGAGGCGGCCCTACATCAATGCTATAATTTCAAGCACAGCGGCAAAATTACACGCCGTTTCGCGGATATTCCGGCTGTCTATGAAAAAGGGGCCGAGTGGGGTGTGCGGCATATGTTTATGGCCAGCTGGAACCGCACAGGCTTTGATTCCAGCTACCCCGAATATTATCCGGATATGGAGCTGGGCAGCGCTATGGCCTTCCGGCGAGGCATCAGCTATGTGCGGGAAAAAGGAGGCTTTTCAACGCTGTACATCAACGCCCGCATTTTTGACGTTACATCAGACTTCCACGCCAGCGTGGGTGAGCAGATGGCCATTCGCACCCCCGAGGGCCGCATGATCGAGGAGGTGTACGGCCCGGCCCGCTTCACCGTAAACTGCCCGGACGATGAACTCTGGCAGAACTATCTTATCGACACGGCTGACTTCGCGGCCATGGCCTACGGTTGCAAGGGCATCTATCTGGATCAGCTTGCCTCGGCAGAGCCCTATGCTTGCTACAATGAGGCGCACAGCCATGGCCCCTGCACGGGTGGGTTCAACAGGGGATATCTGCGCATCCTGCGTACCCTGCTTGAACGCCTGCGCGCCCGGGATCCCGAAGCATACTTGATGACAGAAAACTGCGGTGATATTTACAGCGCCTACTGCTGGGGCAGCCTCACTTGGAACGGCGATACCTTCGATGAATTTTTCAATCTGTTCAAATATACTTTCCCGGAGTATGTGCAGGTGAATATGGTGGATCCGCGTGGGTGGGTGGGCGACCCAGAGGAGCTGCGTGCATGGTTCTATAAGGATATGCAGCGCGCTGTCCTGCTGGGGAGCATTCTATGGTTAGGTATCACCGACCATCTGGAACGCCATCCTGCGGAATACCGCAACTATGCCCGCCGCGCGCTGGCTTTTCGCTCCCGTCTGCAGCCATTGTTCAAAATGGGTGTATATGCAGACGATATCTTTGTGCAGGACGTGAGCGAGGGTTGCGATGCGAGCTGCTGGCGGCTTGAGGACGGCCGGGTACTCTTGCTGGCGGGCAACCATGCGTTGCGCTCCGGGGCCCAGGCAGTTTTCCGTCTACCGGGCAGGGTGGCCGTGGCAGAGGCGCACGACACTGACTGGAACAGCGTGGAGGCCCGTGTGGACGGTAGCACGGTGACGCTCCAGCTGGAGGGGGAACGTCTGTTCTGTGCTGTCGTGGCGCTAGTGTAAAGAGGGGATGTATTATGAGAACGCCAGATTTCGCCAATGCCCTCAAGGTGCTTCAGCACCGGAGGCTGGGGCACCCCACACTCTTCGAGATGATCCAGAAAAAGAAGACTGAAATTACCTTGCATATCGCATCAAAGGCAAGGTCAGTGATGTCGTTCTAAAGACGATGAAGGCCATTCAGACTGAACTCGGAGGCAGATTCTCAAAAGTCTTCAAGGCCATTACTGTAGATAACGGCAGCGAGTTTTCCGGCTTCGCCAAAGAGGAACAGTGGGGTATAAAAGTGCTCTTTGCCCACCCGTACACCTCATGGGAACGGCCGCAGAATGAACGGCACAACGGCCTGTTTCGGGCTTACTTTCCCAAGGGAGTTTCCCTTGAAAAATACAGCGGCGAGAATATTCTTTCTGCCACTGATGAGCTGAATGGACGCCCTCATAAGAAGCTGGGCTATCATACGACTGAAGATCTTTTTGACGCTTTTCTTGACGCTGTCTTTGCGGATTGATTCCGGGCTGCATGTTCGAACGTGTCGTGGGCACGGCCCTAGTCTACGGCCTCCATCGTGCTCGCGCTCCACTCCTCTCTTCCTTCCGGGGTGTCCAACTTGCTCTTACAATTTTCGATTATAAAAAGATTCATTTGCGGTTTGAAAAAAGTGCATTTTGGGGGGAAGATACAAGCAGACAGAAAAAAGGAAAAACACTTATAATATAATAAATTGAAAACCTGCAGAGGAGGCCATGTGCTGCCCTATAGCAAGGAACAATGAATCCAAAACGAATACGGAGGATGCCTGATGACGTCAAAAGAACGCTTGCTGACGGTATTAAAACATGGACAGCCGGACAGAGTGCCCATTTCCACATACGATATGACGGGCTGGAGTTATGACCCAAGACAACTCAGCGGTGATGCAAAGTTGCTGCGGGAATTGTTTTTTACATACATGACGGGCTGGTGGAACCGCGAGCCTTCTTACAGCCCGCTGATGGAGAAGATACGGGAAAAGGCCGACTGCATTTTTATGACAGATGTGACCTGCACAAACGACTATGTGGCGCAGCACACACATGTGGAGCAGCGCGTGGAGGGCAAGAGCACCTTTACCAGAATCACGCTGACTACTCCGAAAGGGGATTTAACACAGGAATTTCGAGTGGACCCGGGCGTATACACAGCCTGGCAGACAGAACACCGCATAAAAGATGAAAGTGACATTGAAAAGTATCTTTCCATCCCCTTTTTTCCAGAAGAGCCGGACGTTTCGCACCTGAAGAAACAGGAGGAATACCTGGGCGACAACGGCATTTTATTGATTGATATCCCGGATCCTGTCAACGAGGTGTTTTCGCAATTTGATTTTGCGGATTTCATGACACTCGCTTTTACAGACGAAGCGATCATCAAACGCATGTTGGACAAGGCATATGAGGAGCAGAACTATTTTTTGGGAAAAATGCTGAAAAAGGGCGCGGGGCCGCTGTTTCGGTTTGCCGGGCCGGAGGTGTGCACGCCTCCGTATATGCCGCATGAACTGTTTGAAAAATATGTTACTTTCTATGATAAAAAATTGATTCGCCTCATCCACGATCACGGCCAATATGCGCGTATCCACTCCCACGGAAAGATCAAAACTGTGATTCGGGACTTTCTTGAAATGGAAGTGGATGCCATCGACCCGGTGGAAGCACCGGATTCGGGAGACCTGACACTGAAAGAGGCGAAAGCGCTTTGTGGCAATTCCATTTGCCTGATGGGCAACCTGCAGTTGAAGGATCTGGAGTTTTTGCCCGCTGCAGAAATGCGCGAAACGGTAAAGCAGTGTGTGCTGGACGGAAAACCGGGTGGCAATTTTGTGCTGTTACCCACGGCCACCCCGCTCAATGTGCCGCTGTCGAAACGCACGGAGGAAAATTTTGAGATTATGCTGGACACAGCCTTGGAATACGGCGCTTACTGATATATGTCTTGCTTAAAGTGGATGGCTTTGCGTTTTGCCTTTAACATGCCTATTGGTGGTCAAATAAAAGATAAAAGCCTCCCTTTAATGTGTTCGAAACCCTTTGAGAGCCAAATCTATTCAACAAAGCAAAGCTGCCCAAGGCAGCAAAAGAAAATACGTCGTGGGAGACGGGAAAGATTTCACAATGTTGTACAGCATAGGCACGCGGACCGTGCTGTCTTTGACCTTGCGGGCAATCCGCAAACGCGCGTCGATTATCAGGAAACAGGACATGCGCATGCAGCCTTGCTGCATATTGCAGGACTGCCTGCTTCAATGCGGGGAAATATGCATTTGGATGAGCGCATTTTGCAGGCCTTAGACATTGACACATGCAGTGTAGGAGGCATGGCAACGCCAGATACGATTCATGTACGCGAGGAAGGCGGAATTATCTACGACGCTTTTGGCATTGGTTACCGCATGATAGACGGCCGCGCGGAAATTTGTTATTCTCCGTTGAAAGACTGCACCCTGGATGAGTTGAATGCGTATGAATTTCCGGATCCGGCTCGCATTTCACGGCAGAAGCTGGAGCAATGGGCGAAAGACGCCGAGTGGCTGCATACGCAAACAGAATATGCCGTTATCGCGGAGCATCCAGTATTGGGCGTGTTTGAGCTTGGCTGTTGGATGTTTGGGTTCGACGATTATCTGTATCGCCTGCTGGCAGAACCGGAAATTGTGCATGCGTTTTCAAAAAGATGGCTTGCATATCAGAAAGAAGTTATCCGGCAATATTACGGCGCAATTGGCGCGTATATCGACGCGACTACATCCGGCGATGATTTTGGAACGCAGAAAGCACAATTTATGTCTACTGCGACGTTTGACGAAATGATAGCGCCGTATATGAAAGAACGGATCTCCTATACCAAAAAAATTCACAAATGCTTATTATCAGCACCGTACCTGCGGCAGCGTATTTGGCTTAATTCCCTCGTTGCTGGATTGTGGTATTGATATTTTAAACCCTATTCAGCCCGGTGTGGAAAAAATGGAGCCGGAACGGCTAAAGCTTGCCTACGGCGATGTGTTGGCATTTTGGGGCGGAGTGGATACACAAAAGTTACTGCCAGGCGCAAGTCCGCAGGAAGTGAAGCAGGCGGTGAAAAAGCTGTTGTCTGTCCTGGATGTGAATGGCGGCTATATCCTGGCGCCTGCGCATACCATACAGCATGATGTTCCCGCGGAAAACATTATTGCAATGTATCAGGGGGCAAAAGAATATTACGGTCAATAAACCGGCGCGGCGCGGATGAATGGCTCAACGGGTATAAAATACTATCGCTGATGAAATGTTTGCAAAAATCCTATTTGCAAGGAGATATTGTCAATGAACTCTTATGAGCGTGTGATGAACCGATTGAAAGGCAGAGCCGTGGATAGAGCTCCCAATTTTTGCATTCTAATGAATTTTGCAGCACAATACAGCAATGTGTGCTATAAAGATTTTTGTCTGGTGCCGGAAAAAATGGTGGAAGCAAATCTAAGGTGCCGCGAAGACTTTGCCACAGATGTTGTCACGGTCATGTCGGACCCTTACGGCGAAGCTATGGACTATGGTATGAAGGTGGATTTTCCGGATCAGGGCAGCCCGATCGTCCGGCAGACGTTGTGGCAGGAGGAGCCCGACGCGACAGATTTGCCCACGCTGACGCTGGAACAGACGACTCGGATGAAAGCGCGTGTAGATACCATTGCCCTTTATGCGCAGCGTGTAAAGGGCGAATGCCCCATTGCGGGCTGGGTGGAAGGCGCAGTTGCTTCTTATTGTGTGTTGCGTGGCATAGGGGAAGCGATGATGGACTTTGCCAGCCGCGAATCGTTTCTGCATGAAATTTTGGATAAAATTACAAAACAGGCCATTGTATATATTAAGGCGCAGGTAAAAGGCGGGGCCGATATTATCGGCGTAGGTGATGCGGCCTGCTCTTTGTTGGGGCCAGAGCTGTATCAGGAATATGGGTTTGTTTATGAGAAACGCCTGATCGACGCGATCCACGCGGAAGGAGCCTTGGCTAAGCTGCACATTTGTGGGAATACACAGCCCTTGCTCAATAAAATTGCACTGTTAAATGCAGATATTTTTGACGTGGACTCCATGGTGGACTTTTCCCTTGCGGCAAGTATTTTGCGTGGGCATTCGGCGGTGTCTGGAAATCTCAATCCGGTCGACGTGCTGCTAAATGGGTCACCGGCCTCTATAACACGGGAGGTGCACCGCTGCCTGGCGCAGGGCAACGAGACCAGTATCATCAGCGGCGGTTGCGAGACACCGCAGGCAACGCCTCCTTGCAACCTGCGCGCGGTGGCACAGGCACTTGCCGGCGGGATTTAAAAGTCTTTGCTTCTTCTAGGATTTTGTTTAAATGAGGGCATCATATGTGACGAAGCAAGCTTCAAGGCATTTTCATGGCCGGATCCAGAGGCGTTTTCCACGGCGCGCTTCAGCACCATTGAGTGCAGTCCTGCCCGAGGGCGGCCACCTAGCGGTGATGAGTCCAGGAGGCGTTCTGGAAAACATGATGACGCTGGTGGGCTTTGAGAAGTTGTTCCTTATGCTGTACGATGAGCTGGAACTGCCGGGCCGCATCTTTGACGAGGTGGGGCAGCGCATCCTATTCTACTATGAAACGACTCTTGCTTACAACAGTTTGGGGCTGATGATCGTGGAGGACGACTGGGCTCCAATACTCAGATGCTTTTTTGGCACAATGCCATGGAGAGATATGTGTATCTCCAGCACCGCAGATTTATGACACTGGTACATGCGCACGATGTGCTAGCCGTGCTGCACTCCTGTGGACAGGTACCCTCTGTGATAAACATCAGCGCCCGGGACATCAGTTATGACGGCAAACACTCCTACGAGGACGCCATTGTGCCTGTAGAGGAGGCCAATGAACAGTGGCACGAAGGAATCGCCGTTCTGAGCGGGATGGACGTGGGCTTTCTGGCCCACGCAGGCGAGGTGGAGATTATCGCGCGTTGCCGCGCCATGCTGGAGCGCGCACAGCAGAGGGGATATGCACTGAGCGCGGGCAACAGCGTACCGGAATATGCGCCGCTTCGTGCGTGGAAGGCGATGAGGGCAGCGATTTGAGGCCGTCTGCGGCACAGACGTGCGAGACGCAAAAAGAAGGAGGATAACAAAATGCTGGCGAAGATGACAGTTTTTTCACATGTCTTAGACAAGAGCTGCGATATCACGGTGGTAGGCCCCAAAAAACTCGAAGACACACGGCCGATGAAGGTGACATATCTGCTACACGGCCTCACGGGCAACGATGCGAATTGGGTGCAGTATACACAGCTGCCCCTGTGGGCGCGGGAGGGAAACACACTGTTCATCCTGCCGGATGCAGGGCGCAGCTGGTATACAGATGCAGAGTATGGTCAGCGATATTTCACCTACATTGCCCGGGAGCTGCCTAACACATGCAGAGGTCTGTTCAATATTTCCGGTAGGCGCGAAGACACCGCAGTGATGGGAAACTCAATGGGCGGATATGGCGCTCTGAAATGTGCGCTCACGTTCCCGGAGCGGTATGGGCTGTGTTGCGCTTTCTCCCCCGCGGCCATATACTGGCGGGAATATCTCGCCATGCCGAATTGCGAAGGTTTGAAAAAAGAGTTTGCTGGCATCTTTGGCATAGGGGTGGAGACAGCGGAGCAGGATGATATCATGTGTCTTGCGCGCGCCGCCGCGCAAAAGGGTTGCGCTCCCACGATACGCGTCGCCTGTGGCGCGCAGGATTTTCTATTGGAGCTGAACCATCGCTTTGCGAAAGAGATGGCTGGCTTTCCGCTGTCCTTTCGTTATGACGAGTGGGCGGGCGAACACGACTGGATATTTTGGAACGAGGCGCTACGCAGAGTACTTGGAGAGTTCGGTTGCTGAGCGACGGGTGCAGAGAGGAGAGCGCATGATGCCGAAGGTCATGTTTCCATACGGGCACGGTCGGATGGAGTACGAATTTCCAGAGGAGGGCTTTCTGGGGAGCCTTGTGCCTCCGTTGCATTCTTATGTCTCAAAGGGAACGCCGCAAGAACTGGTGGAGCGGGCGGTGCGGATACCCGTGGGCTGTCCGCCGCTGCATGTGCTGGCACAGGGGAAAAGGCGCGTTGTCATTCTTGTGAGCGACCACACAAGGCCTGTGCCCAGCCGGCTGATTCTACCTGTTCTGCTGGCGGAGATACGAAAAGGGGCACCGAAAGCACAGATCACCATCCTTGTGGCAACAGGATGCCACCGGGCGACTACAGAGGAGGAGTTGAGAAAAAAGCTGGGCCCGGAGCTGGCGGGGCAGGCGCGGGTACTCGTGCACGACTGCGACGGCCCTGTGGCCGACTGTGGATATCTGCCGTCCGGCGGGCGTCTGTTGCTAAATAAAACGGCATTGGAGGCAGATCTGCTGGTGGCAGAGGGCTTCATCGAACCGCACTTTTTTGCAGGTTTTTCGGGTGGGCGGAAGAGCGTGCTACCCGGCATCGCCGGTCGCAGAACCGTCCTGTACAATCACAATGCGGGGTTCATCGCACACCCTTGCGCCCGCGCGGGGAACTTGTTGGGAAATCCTGTGCATGCCGACATGCTGTATGCGGCCCGGACAGCTCAGCTGGCGTTCATCTGTAACGTGGTACTGGGGCCAGAAAGAAATGTGGTGTACGCAACAGCAGGGGACTGCGCCCTTGCTCATGAGGCGGGCTGTGCATTTGTGCGCAAATGGTGCAGTGTGCCGCGTGTTGAGGCGGATATCGTTGTCACATCAAATGGCGGCTATCCTCTGGACCAGAATGTATACCAAGCGGTGAAAGGCCTTTCTACTGCACGGGCAGCCGTGAAAAAGGGCGGATCCATCGTGATGCTAGCACAGGCGGCGGATGGGCACGGCGGCAAGTCGTTCTTCGCGGATTTTGTCCGGACGCGCGACCTTGCCCGCATGGAGGAGACAATCGTGCGCACGCGGCCGGAGGACACACGGCCGGATCAGTGGCAATGCCAGATATTGCTGCGTGTGTTGCGCCATGCCCGGGTTATCTTTGTATCCGCGCTGCCGCCGGAACTCGTGCGCGCATTCCACATGGTGCCAGCTTCCTCGCTGGAGGAGGCCATGATACTGGCCCGCCGATATGCGGGTAGCCAGTTGCCTACGGTGGCAGCGATACCGGACGGCGTGGGTACGATCCTGCGGTAAACACGCGGCGAGACTATTTGAGACAAAGGTTCTGCTGGGACCTTTGCCTCAAACGATTGCTGCGAAACTGTTGTGCATCACCCGGAAAACGGAGATTTTGGTGCTGAGTGGGGAAAATCACCGCAGACTGCCTTAAACGACAGGTTCAGTGGCCGTCTTTCATTTTGAGGCATAAAACTGCAGGGGCTTGGCGAACGGTCGTCGGGTGGCGGGCGAACCACGGTCGGATTGGTGGACTGTTCGCCACCGTTGCTATGCGGCAAAATGCGGTCACACTTTTGACCAGCAGGTACGCCTGACAAAGCTGTGCGCAAAAATCCACTTCCCTAGGTGACATTTCGGACATGGAGGCGTCTAAAAACGGTGGTTTTTTTCTAGCGGTACACCCCGGCGCGAATGGAATCGCGGGGAGACGTTTGTGTGTGATACACAGGAACGCGCTGCTCTGTAGGAAGGATCGGAAAATATATTTCGTCCCACAAGACGGAATGGGCATGCGGCCGTGAAAATGTTTTTTGATGGTTTTGGAATGGAAAGTACGAATAGGAAGTAAATTTTTTGTCTTTTGGCCCATTTTCCATGAAACGTCTTGTGCTTTTTAACGAAGCGGCGAGACATGCTCTTTTTGCACGGGAGTGGCTGAAGGCATTTTAAAATCTGTTGTGAACTGAGGCTAAATGAATGGGAGAGCTATGCGCCGGAGGATATAACGCTGTGGATGATAAAGATGGACGACGTATACCATTTGTTTTGTCAATTCGTATTGATATTGATGGTATCGGTGTGATATAATGCGCCAATAAGATGGTGGTGTTAGGGATTTTTTAACGTTGGGTGACACTAACTATATCGTCGATCATATGTTATACTATATGTGACGTAGTCGATAGTATCCTTGTATATATCGGAAAACAACGGCAGTAAACTGTGATACGATTTTTGTTTCCCCAAGGTTGCATTACCATCAGGTTCTAGTGAAGGCAACTTCATGTGGGTTCAAGTCCCTTCATCCGCACCAGGTCGGTCTCGTTGTAAAGACGGGGCCGATTTTTTTGTATATTGTTTTGCTGATAAGATAGTGGAGGAGAGGAGACGCAGATGAAGGAAAACGCACATTCCAGCCAATATCTTTTGATGAATAAGGACGTCTGCATTCTGCACTTTTCCTGCGGCTGACAATCCTGTCAATTCTTGCAATGTGAAAGAAATGGCAGAATGGTCCTGTACAAAAATAGTGGCATAAAGGAAGTGGATTTTGTGGAGATAAAAAATAATTACCTAAAAAATTTGGTTTCAAATATGACGTTGGACGAAAAAATCGGCCAGCTTTTTACGGTGATTTGTGAGGGCGGCATCTACTTGCCCGCTATGGAGAGTCCTATTGCGGATTATCATTGCGGCGGCCTGCGCGTCGTCCCGGCCGTGCGGTACAGCCAAAAGCTGTTTGTGGACAAAGCAAAGCGGCAGCAGGGAAAAGAGCGGGAAGAACGAATATATTGGACGGCATCTACGAAAAATCCGCCCGACGTCACGCTGGAGCAATATTCCATGGTGTTGGAGAGATATCAAGAGTTGGCACGCAGACGGAAAAGCGGGATGTTGCATATTGTAAATGTCAAAATGTTCTGAAATGTCTTGGGCGGAAAGTCGCCGCACGGGGAGACGCCGTAGTTTCGTGTGGAATACACAGCATCGGTATTTTGATGGAGGACATAAATGGATTCCACGAAGTTGAAAAAGGCTTTGTAGGCGGAAGGTCGATGGAGGCGTGCGCTCGGCTGCAGATAGGAGGATTCCTGGTTTGTGAGCAGGTATTGTACGCCGGATTCGACAAAAAGCGGCTTCCTCGTATTCCGAGAAGATGCAGATAAAGCAAAGGGGCGCTTTTTATCAAAGGGGACCGGTATTTGCAGTGAAAGCCAATGTTGCAAATATTCAGCCGCCTTCTGAATACTGATTCCTGTAAACATGGGCGGAAACCCTTTTTTGCCTGCGGAACATTCGTGAAAAATAGCTTGGATCGTTGAAGCCGCAGGACAGCGCGACGTCCGTGATGCTGTCCGTGGTGGTGCACAGAAGCTCAGCCGCGCATTCGATGCGGTAGTAATTGAGATAATCGATGGGCGTGCGGCCTGTCACCTGACGGAATACGCGGCACAGGTATTTGGGCGCAAGGCCGGCCTCTGCCGCCAGCTCGTCCAGGGTCAGGGGCGCGGCATAGTCCCGGCGGATGCGCCGCAGAACGCTTTTCATCTGGTCCGCATGCCGCCAGGGATGGGGCGCCTCACCGCTGTCCGCGGTATACAGCCGATGGCGCAGCACGATACCGATGAGCTGCCACAGCAGACCGGTGGTGAGAAATTCATAGCCGGGCTGCTCCTTTTCCATATTCTCAAACAGGGCGTCCACCACCTGAGCGGCCGGCCCGCCCGCCGGGAGCAAGGTGTGAATGCGTGCGCTGTCTCCCAGCACCGCGGCGTATTTCTGGCGGCAGACAGAACGGTCCTGCAAAAAACGGTCCATATCGAACACGACGCATTCATACACACAGTTGTGAGGCGTGCCGCCGTGCACCGCCCCACTGGGCACAAACACACAATCGCCCGGGCCGGCACAGACGGCCTCGCCGTCTACGGAAAGGGAAAAGCCGCCTTCCAGAATAAGGATCAGCTCACATTCCATGTGCCAGTGGAACGGCATCTCATAGCGCGGATGCAGGGCGTCCACGTAGTAAAGCTCAATGGGAAAGTCAAATGTACCGCGCACCATGCGCTCATGAAAGGCAAGATATCTCATCGGAAAATGCTCTCCCTGTAAAAAGTGAATATTATCCTATCTTTTTCTAGTATATACCGAGAAAAGCGCAGATTGCAACAGTATAATGCAATTAGAGGACATGGAAAGGAGTGCCATTATGGAGATTCGGACGATCAAGGAGCAGATTTGCGATGTCTGCCACAAGATGTGGCAGCTTGGCTGGGTAGCGGCCAACGACGGCAACGTGAGCGCGAAACTGGAGGACGGAACGTTTCTGGCGACGCCCACGGGCATGAGCAAGAGCTTCATCACACCGGAAAAGCTCATCCGCATCGACGCACGGGGCAATGTACTGGAGGCGGCCGAAGGGCTGCGCCCGTCCAGCGAGATCAAAATGCATCTGCGCTGCTATGAAAAGCGGGATGACGTGTGGAGCGTCATCCACGCGCACCCGCCCGGGGCCACGGGCTTTGCCGTTGCGCACCGCAGCATGGACATGTACAACATGATCGAGGACGTGGCGGCCATCGGCAGCGTGCCGCTGACACCCTACGGCACGCCCAGCACAAGCGAGGTGCCGGACGCCATCGAGCCGTATCTGGAGGAGCACGATGTGATGCTGCTGGAAAATCACGGCGCGCTGGCCGTGGGCGGTGACGTGGTGACGGCGTTCTACCGTATGGAAAGCCTGGAGCTTTGGGCCAAGATCACCATCAACGCGGTCATTCTGGGCGGCAGCTATGACATCAGCCGGGAAAACATCGATAAGCTGATCGATCTGCGCGGCTTTTACCGGGTGACGGGCCGCCATCCGGGCTACAAAAAATATCCGCGCCGTGAAAAAGGTGCGCCCACGGATACCTGAAAGGGGAAAAAGCATGCTGAAAAATATTCCGAAAATCGTCAGTCCGCAGCTTTTGAAGGTGCTCTGCGAGATGGGCCATGGCGATGAGATCGTGCTGGCGGACGGCAACTTTCCCGCCGAGAGCATGGGGAAGGACGCCATTGTCGTGCGCGCGGACGGCCACGGCGTGGCGGAGCTTCTGGACGCAGTTTTGGCGCTGGTGCCGCTGGACCAGTATGCGGAGCAGCCGGCGGCACTGATGGAGGCCGTGCCGGGCGATCCGTGTGTCCCGGTGATCTGGGACGAATACAAGGCATTGTTGGACGCGCATGGGGAAGATTCACAGAGGATTCAGATGCTGGAACGCTTTGCCTTTTATGAGCGCGCCAAAAAAGCCTATGCCGTCGTTGCCACGGGCGAAACCGCCATCTATGCAAATATCCTGCTGAAAAAGGGCGTGGTACAATGAGCGGAAAAACAACTGTCCTTGCCTTTGATTTCGGAGCTTCCAGCGGCCGAGCCGTCAAAGCGGTGTACGACGGTGCGGCGCTTTCTTACGAAGAGGTGCACCGTTTTGAGAATTGCCCACGGGAAAAGGACGGACGCCTGCGCTGGGACTTTTCCGCACTGATGGATGAGGTGCGCACAGGGCTGGGAAAGGCGGGCGCGGTCGACAGCATCGGCTTCGATACCTGGGGTGTGGATTTTGGTCTGCTGGGCAAAAACGGAACATTGCTGGAAGACCCGGTGCACTACCGCGACGGCCGCACTGCCGGAATGGTGGAGCAGGCGTTGCGTACAATGGACGCCCGGACGCTCTATGGGGCAACGGGCAATCAGATCATGGCCATCAACACACTGTTCCAGCTGCTGGCCGTAAAAGAGCAGGCGCCGGAGGTGTGGCGCAGGGCGAAGCGGCTGCTGTTTATGCCGGACCTGTTCATCCATGCACTGTGCGGGGCGCAGGTGTGCGAGAGGACGATCGCCTCCACAAGCCAGATGCAGGACGCGCGCACCGGCGCATGGGACAGGGACGTGCTGGCCGCGTACCGTATTCCGGAAAGGCTGTTCGCGCTGTCCGTACCCAGCGGCACCGTGGTGGGTGCGCTTGAGAACGGCGCGAAGGTGGTGGCGGTGGCGGGCCATGATACCCAGTGCGCGGTGGCGGCATTGCCCACACAGGCGCGGGACACTGCGTTCCTTTCCTGTGGGACATGGAGCCTGCTGGGGTGCGAGCTGGACGCGCCGGTGCTCACGGAAAAGAGCATGCGGCTGGGCCTTTCCAACGAACTGGGGGCCAATGGCCGCGTGAACTATCTGAAGAACATCATCGGCCTGTGGCTCATCCAGGAGAGCCGCCGGGCGTGGCGGCGGCAGGGGCGGGAGTATTCCTATGCGGAGCTGGAGAGCCTTGCGCTCGAGGCCGCGCCGCTGCGCTGCTTCATCGACCCGGACGATCCGGCGTTTACGCCGCCGGGAGATATCCCGGCCCGCGTGCGGGAATACTGCGCGGCCACAGGGCAGTATGTACCGCAAACCGTGGGAGAGGTGATGCGCTGCATCTACGAAAGTTTGGCACTCAAATACCGGTTTGCGCTGGGCCAGCTGGAGGCGGCAACGGGCAGGCGCTTTGCGGCGCTGCACGTTCTGGGCGGCGGCGCAAAAGACGGCCTTTTGTGCCGCATGACAGCGGACGCTACGGGCCTGCGCACAGCAGCCGGCCCGGTGGAGGCCACGGCTTTGGGCAATATCCTCATCCAGCTTGTGGCGTTGGGCATGCTGCCGTCCATTGATGCGGGACGGCGGCTCATTGCAAAAACAGAACGTGTGACGGAATATCTGCCCGGAGACACGGCCGCATGGGACGCGGCCCATGTACGGTATGAGGACCTGCTGCGGCGCGGCGGGAAAACAGAAAAATAACAAAAGATAAGGGAGAGAATGAGATGTTGTATCCGAAAATCGGGATCCGCCCGGTCATCGACGGCCGCTGGGGCGGCGTGCGCGAAAGCCTGGAGAACCAGACCGTGACGATGGCGAACAATGCTGCGAAGCTCATCAGCGGAACGCTGCGTTACCCGGACGGCAAGCCGGTGGAGTGCGTCGTTGGCTGCACCACCATCGGCGGAGGCGCGGAGGCCGCGCGCGTAGCTGAGCAGTTCAGCACGCAGAACGTGGTGGCCACACTGTCCGTCACACCCTGCTGGTGCTACGGCACAGAGACGTTCGACATGGACCCGAAGACGATCAAGGCTGTGTGGGGCTTCAACGGAACCGAACGCCCGGGCGCGGTGTATCTGGCAGCCGTGATGGCAGCCCATGCCCAGCGGGGCCTGCCCGCATTTTCCATTTACGGGCACGACGTGCAGGACGCGTCGGATACGACGATCCCCGCCGACGTGGCCGAAAAGATCCTGCGTTTTGCGCGCTGCGCCGTGGCCGTGGGCTGGATGAAAAACAAGGCCTATGTGAACCTGGGCGGTGTCGCAATGGGCATTGCGGGCAGCTTCTGCGACGCGGAGCTGTTCCAGAAATATTTCGGGATGCGCGCCGAATGGGTGGATATGACGGAGATCGTGCGCCGCATCACGCTGGGGATTTACGATGCGGAGGAATACGAACGGGCGCTGGCCTGGGTAAAGGCCAATTGCCGCGAGGGCTTTGACTGCAACGCGGGCAAAAACCTGCCTGAGGTCATTACCAGGTCCAAGGTCGTGCCCGCGGACAAGGACTGGGAGTTCATCACCAAGATGACGATGGTGATGCGGGACATCCTGTACGGCAACCCGAAGCTGGACGAGCTGGGCTGGCACGAGGAAGCGCTGGGCCGCAACGCGGTGGCAGGCGGCTTCCAGGGGCAGCGCCAGTGGACAGACTGGCTGCCCAACGCGGATTTTTCCGAGGCCATCCTGGCCGGCACTTTCGACTGGAACGGCCCGAAAATGCCCACGCCCTTTGCAACGGAGAACGACACCTGCAACGGTGTGTCCATGCTGCTGGGCACGCTGGTCTCCAACACCGCGCCCTGCTTCCATGACGTGCGTACCTATTGGAGCCCCGAGGCCTGCGAGCGTGTGACAGGCCGGCGGCCGGAGGGAGTGGCAAAGGACGGATTCATCCACCTCATCAACTCGGGCGCGACAGCCCTGGACGGCAGCGGCGCGTGCCGGAACGAGGCGGGCGATAATGTGATGAAGCCCTTCTGGGAGATGAAAGACGAGGACATCAAGGCCTGTACGGACGCAACGGACTGGTGCCGCGCGAATTACGAGTATTTCCGCGGCGGCGGCTTCTCCAGCCATTTCCGCTGCAAGGCGGAGATGCCTGTCACCATGCTGCGCTACAACATCGTGGACGGCGTCGGCCCGGTGCTGCAGATCGCCGAGGGCTGGACGGCCAATCTGCCGGACGAGGTGCACGATACCATTGATGTGCGTACAGACCGCACCTGGCCCACGACCTGGTTCGCACCGCGCCTGACGGGAGAGGGCGCGTTTAAGGACGTGTACAGCGTGATGGCGAACTGGGGCGCGAATCACGGCGTGACGGTGTACGGTCATGTGGGCGCAGACCTGATCACGCTGGCCAGCATGCTGCGCATCCCGGTGACCATGCACAACGTGCCGCAGGAAAAGGTGTATCGCCCTCATGCCTGGGCAAGCTTTGGCACACAGGACACACAGGCCGCGGATTACGCCGCGTGCAAGTTCTACGGCCCGCTGTATAAATAAGTATGTCAAAGAACGGCCGGTTCCGCGGGGAGCGGGCCGTTCGTTTTATTAGGGCAACACCGCACAATTCACGGCTGATGCCTTAAGGGTCGTCTCGCTTGCAGCTTTTCCGGCATCTGTCACAAAAATGCTCGCGAATACACAAAGTATTCGCTGCGCTTTTTGTTTAAC
>ENA-ORTH01001254-ORTH01001254.1-human-gut-metagenome-genome-assembly--contig:-NODE-1254-length-26901-cov-20.176488_pt1 | contig 26901 bp, 33 predicted proteins | sample MGYA00241914_ERZ509192 | MGnify/ENA primary metagenome ERZ509192 (study PRJEB26280, sample SAMEA2338826) | human gut metagenome | biome: human gut; feature: human-associated habitat; material: faeces... | reverse complement strand
TCTATTTTGTCTTAAAAAAGATATACCCTCATATCGACATTGGTCGCATATCCTCTGTCTGTAGAAAATTTAATTGTATGAAATGAATTTTCCTTACACATCTCAATCAATAATTTTGCAAACTCTTCTTTATCTTCAATATTATCTCGATTAGCTGCTACTGTAAGATATTGATCTCGATTCATACTTATACTGCTAACAACGTCTGGAGCCATTGGTACGTCTTCCTCAGAATTCGGCTTTATAAAATACTCCATTGTAATAATCAATACCGCCATTACACATAATACCCATATACATTTTTTATTCATATCTCTATCCCTTATATTTGCAAGTTATACATTGCAATTATAAGAATTTTTTAAAGTAAAATCAATACAGGTACAGTGATATTGATGAAAGGTATGGATTTTATGGAGCAAAAGCTACGACAAATTAATGACATTTCTCTCGGAAACAATCTACGAAATTTAAGAAATGCAGCTAATCTTACTCAAGAACAGGTCGTTGCTCAATTACAATTACGCAACCTTCCAACCACACGCAGCATCTACTCTCAAATAGAGGCCGGCACCTACAATATTAAAATCAGCGAACTTATTGCATTGGCAGAAATTTTCCATACCGATTTCAATACAATTTTTAATGGATTATCCAACAACAAATAACCCTGGATTAACAGTTTTATTCTGTCATCCAGAGTTTTGTTGTTTCACAATTCTGTTATACGTAGATCATTTCCTTTATAATAATTTCATCCACTCTGCTCCGTATCCCATTCATTCTCCGTACCCATTCGTACCTGTCCTTTTTCTTTAAATCCTCCGTCACACCTTCTTTTTCCATTAATTGCTTCATCATCACATTTCTGCGTTCCGTTGCCTGCTCATTCAGATCAGCCAGATACGTCCACAACTGTCCGAATAAAATCAGCTCATTAAACACTATTGGCTTTACTTGTCTCAGATACTCTCTGTGCAATCTGCCATAATGCCCGATACTTCTTTTTTCTTCTGGCATTTTTAATTTGGGAACATAGTAATCACCCACCAACACATAATCAATTCCGTTTTCATGAATTCTCTTTTTTAATTCCTGCATACTTTTGTCCTCACTTTCTGTAATTATCATTCAACTTCCATGCCCTTTTTCGGTACGTTTTCCCTGCGTTTGCAGGAACTTTTACTCCGTTTCGCTTCCTCATCATATTGATGGAGCTTATCAAGTACACTTTGCTTCTTCTGCTGTGTTTGCTGAGGACTTTTATTGCCATTTTCAATACCGCCCTGAGTTTTCAAATATTCCTCAACCAACATCTGCGATTTATTAAACGCCCTCATAAAACTGTCAACGCTGCGATAACCAGCCTCGGTCACTGTTTCTTTCAATAATGAACTTTGCTTTGTTCTTTCTGAAATCAGATATGTGATGGAATTCATCAACTCTTTTTTCTCTTTCAGACGAAATGTGCCGGATAGACCAGTCAATTCATCCAGACGTTTCTGCTTCTTCTGAATCTGATCATCAATCTCTCGAATTGATTTTCGGATTCCTAAAAGTTCCCTTCGCACTTTCTGCATCTGCTTAAATATTTCCATGTCAACTTTTAATTCTGGTTTCTCAGGAGCTGCAGCCATCCTAATCTTTTCCAAAAGAATATCAACCGCTTTTTGCAAAATTACTCTCAGTAATCCAGGCTTTTGACCTTCTTTTTGAATAGATTCTTTTACCGGCAGACTGATATTTTTCTGTTTGACTTCTGCAATCTCATCAGAGGGAACGCCCGCAACAAAAGCTTCATCTACTGTTCGATTCCACTCCTTCCTTGCTTCATTATCAGCCTGAATTTCTTCCGCCTTTGGATTGTTCTTTCCAATCTTCTTCGTTGCCAGATATGGTCCATCTGGTTCAAAGACACTTAGTTTTTCTGCTTCATCTTTCACCAACTGATTCATCAAATCCGTATACATCTTCTTTACATCTTTTAAAAAAGATGAATGTTTAAAGATTTCTTCCTTGCTGTCAAAGAAAGTCATTTCATAAATTTCACCTTTCGGAACAATATAACAGCCGAGTTTAATATTTCCGTTTTCATCCAGAATTTTCTTCTTTGTTCGAACATGCTTCCCTTTTTCATCGTAAAACATATTCCGACTGGCTCGCTTTATCTCTTTCTTCTCCAAAACCTTTCGTTCACTGTAAATCAAATGAATATGGTAATTTGTTTTCTTTTTATTATGATGCAAAGCAGCCGTACACTGCACTCCATAAGTGCTTCGAAACTGTTCTGCAAACAACTGTAATAGCAAGTTCCGATCATATTCTTGAAAACTTTCCGGCAGTGCAATGACCAGTTGTCTGCTTGTTCGGATAAAGATGTGCATAAGTGTTCAGCGTTGTTTCTACCTTTTCATGTCCGAGCCGATTTGCAATCTCCAGCGGTGAAAAGCCCAATTCAATCAGCATACTTGCATGGGAATGCCTCAAATCGTGTACTCTTATCTGTTTTACGCCACTTTCTTTAATTCCTCGCTGCATTTCATGCTCCAGATAATATTTCGTAATAGGGAACAACCTGTCGTCCTCCTGCAAATCATATAAGCTGTCCATATAATCTTTGATATCTGCAGCCAGAAACTCTGGAATGGTAATCACTCTCTTGCTTTTCGATGTCTTTGGTGGAGTGATCACATCTTTCTTACCAAGACGTTGATATGATTTTGTGATAGCAATTGTTCTCTTTTCCAAATCCACATCTTTCGGATTCAGAGCCAAAAGTTCTCCCAAACGCATTCCCGTCCAGTACAAAGTCATAAATGCCATATAAGAAAGCCTTTTGTTCATAACACTGTCGATAAACCTCCTAAACTCCTCTCCTGTCCAGAAATCCATTTCTTCTGCCTTACTCTTACCCATGCTTCCGGCTTTTGCACAGGGATTACTTTTCAAATCATAATATCGAACCGCATAATTAAAAATTGCACTCAACTGGTTATTGATTGTTTTCAGATAAGTGGGTGAATACCCCATTTTAATCAACTCATTCTGCCATTGCCGGATGTCAGCTGCAGTAATATCATTTACCCGCTTATTCCCAAAATACGGGAGAATTTTCAGCTCCACAATATACTTTTTCGTTCTCATGGTATGCTCCCGCAGGCGAGTTTCCATATCTGCACAATACATCTTCCAAAAATCCGCAAACTTCATATCAAAATCCGCTTTTTGCGTAATAAGGAAATTTCGAAGCCATTCCTCCGCCTCTCTTTTGGTCGCAAAACCTCTTTTGGTAGATTTCCGACGTTTTCCTTGCCAATCCGTATAACGATACTGAATCAACCATTTTCCTGTTTTCTTGTCTTTTTCCGCTTTCATTCGACCACCTCCCACACACTGAAACCATACCAGCGTTTTTCAAAATAGCGTCTGGGAACTTTGCCCGCAATCACCAGAAATCCTTCTTTTTCCAGTTCCTGATTCAGCTTACGGATCAGCTTGTAAGCATGACCTACAGAAACACCCAGCATTTCTGCGAGTTCATTTGCAGTAATATAAATCTTTTTGATTTCTGCCATGTATGCATCCTCCTTTTCTCTATGTAGCGTTATCGCTACTTTTATAATCTCATTATATGTAGCGACTTCGCTATTGTTAAGTATTTTGAAATGCCAGTAGAAAAAATTTTTTAAACATGCTATAATGTAGCCATCTCGATACATGGAGGACGATAAAAATGACCATAGGAGAAAAAATCAAATACTGCAGAAAGCAAATCGGCATCACGCAAGATAAACTGGCTGAGTTGACCGGCATCCATCCGGTTTCTATCCGAAAATACTAAACAAATAAAATGCAGCCACAACCTCCTCAGTTAGAGAAAATTGCAGCTGCACTCGGTGTCAGTTATAATGCTTTGAATGGCAGTGATACTGCCGGACTTCGTCTGGAAACAGTTGGTGATCTGATGGGCGTACTTATGGTTCTTTGCAATTCCGGCATCCTCCAGATCAGCGGAGAGCGAGGGGAGGACAAGATGTTAAAAGATGATACTGTATCCATCCATCTGAATCCGGTTCTCTCTTCTTATCTCGAAATCGGATACACCACCAGAGGGAAGGCACATACGCTGTCTTTGCAGGATGCATTGTTGAATATCAGAAGTTACAAGGTATTTAATGACCTGTTGAAATGGGAAAAAATGAATTACATCTACCAGAGTGTTTTGGAATCCGCTGGTGATAATCCAAATGAAGCTACAAAAGCAGCTATAGATGAAATAGCAGAGACGAAAGAGAAGGTAGAATTGGAATCGCAAAGGAGTCAGATGTTGCTTGATACTTCTGATGGGGTTAAAGTAAAAGTAAATTCAGACTACTTTAATAACTAAATCTATAAACACAGATTCAGAAAGAAGATTTTCTATGGGAAACAGAACCGACAAACCAAAACAAACAGCTCAGCAACTAATTGCAAAGATGAAAAACGAAAAAGGTATTAGTTTTAAATATACCTCTGAAAGCGATGCAGAAAACTACTTGGCAAATATTAATAATTATCTCCGAACAGCCGCATACCGAAAAAACTATCAAAAACATAAAAAAGGTATCAATAACGGCAAATACATCTGTTTAGACTTTGCATATTTGCAAGAATTATCTACTATTGATATGCATTTTCGTTTTATTGTTTCGAAAATGTGCTTGGACATTGAACACGACTTGAAAGTTAAAATGTTAAAAGACATTGAAAGCGATCCGTCTACAGACGGTTATGATATTGTAAAAAGCTTTTTAGCTCAAAACACTTATATTATTGGAAAACTCGAAGCCACCAGTTCTTCCCCCTTTACAAGTGATTTGATTCATAAATATTTTACTATTCAACGCATATATAATACAGCAAAGCAGAAAAAGGAAAATAAAATTGTTGCATATGATGATTGTCCTGCATGGGTTTTACTAGAGATGCTTACATTTGGAGACTTTATCAAATTTTATGAATTTTATTATTCTTCCAGAAGTTTTCCGAAGTTATCTACACCTGTAATAAATTTGGTTAAAAGCCTTAGAAATGGAGCTGCGCACAATAATTGTATTTTAGCTAATTTGGCACACGGAACTTCAAGAGCTCCTCAAGAGATAAGCCAAGAAATTTCTAAAATTATCTCTATAAATTCAAATCAGCGACAGAAGAAATTGTCCTGTAGACCTATGTTGGAATTTACTTGCCTTCTTTATGTATACAAATTAGTAGTATCCGATAAGGTGAAGCATCATAGAATAAAAGAACTGAAATATTTGTTCTTTAATCGAATGCCAGAGAAAAAAAGCTTCTTTAAAAGTAATGAATTAATCAAAAGCAATTACGAATTTGCATGCAAAGTTATCTCTGCATTTTTTTAATAAGCACAAATGGAACAATTTGTCAAGAGGTTTTTTTCATTAAATTATTGACAAATCGATACAAGGCGCATATAATAGTACCAGAATCATAAAAACCTATGTGTTTTTGTAAGGACGGCGTTGCGACGGCGTTCTATTTTTTTACCCAATTGAGGAGCTAAAAATGAGTTTTATTAAAAAATATTTCCATAAAATCCTGTTATTAAGTTGCATTATTTTGTCATTGCTCAACTTAATAAATTGTTGGATATTCAAAATTGAATACGTTTTCTTAAGCGAAAATCAAATTCTTTATATATACTCATCTTTAGCCCAGGTAATAGGAGCCCTTCTTGGATTGACAATTGCTGGTTACAGTATGGTAGATTCCAAACTGAAAACACTTTCAGAAGCAGACACTACCATTACTGAATATGTGGAAGATACAAGACATGACTACTATATCTCTTTAATGTATATTATTATCCTAAGTACTATTAATATTATTCTTTGTTTAATTGTTCTAGCTGTATATGACAATGTATTCAACCTATTAGCACCTTTTTTCATGACAGAGACAGTCATCATTTTTGTCTATATTATGATTGAACTAATACGATTTGTTTGCTATTTAAATCCGAATACAATAAAAGAAAAAGGCAGCCTTGACAAAGATTCTATTGATGCCGAATATAAAACCAAAACTGTGGAAAGTGAGCCTTCTGAAAATTTCAGTCCTTTTATAACAGATTATAATTTACTTGAAAAACTTTTAAAAGATTTTGCTTGCTTTTTAATAGAATCCCCAAATTCCACATATAAAATACAAATTTTCGAGGCACTAGATGTTCTGCTTCGCAATGAAATCATCAATCGCGAAACCTACAGCATCATAGATGAATTTCGTCGCTACAGAAATGCACTGGTACATAGTTTAGATACTGATAAATCTGTAAACACTTCAATTTATAGAAAGCTTAACGATGTATATATATTATTAAAATCTATATATGATGCACGAATTTCTGGGAATGATGATGAATTCAAGCAAAAGCAACACGAACTAATGTCCTATAGTAAAACACATGGGTACAATGAAATTGACAGAAAAATTATAGACTTTATTTTAACACACCCTAATACTTCATTACGTAAAATTTCGGAATACACAAACTATACGTCTGAATCTATTCGCCGTAGAATATCTAATCTCCAAAAGATTGGAGCTATTAGCAAAATAGGCGAAGGCAAACAAACCAGATGGCAAGTTAATTCTAATATTTTATAATTTTGTACTCAATCTGTACTCAAACCACATAGCAAGAGCCCGGAAACCCGCATAAACACTGGATTTCCGAGCTCCATTTTTTTACTCAAACTCTTCTTTGCAAAGTTGTTTTCATGTATCTAGAAATGCTTTCATTACCCAAACAGTTCATTTATGTACTGTTTTCTATATCTTTTTTGCTTTTCTCCTTCTTCTTATTGTCATTTTATTGTCATCCTAATCTCACTCTTTTATTCAATTGTCGAGCTAACAACTCTATATTTTTCTATAATGTCCCCTTCCTCTAAATTCTAATATTCCTTTATCTCTTAGTATCTGGAGCTTCTGACGTATCTTATCTTTAATATGGTTGTTATCTGGATGTTTCTTTGACAGTACATCTTCAAACTTATACATCTGCTCCAAAGTAAAATCTCGTCCTTCTATTTGATTCACACAATTTAAAACATCTAAAACCCAACCTCTTGCATCTAACTTATACTGTTTTATAAAATCTGTTCTTTTTACTTTTGATATAATTTCTTTCTGCGGTATCTCAATTTCATTTTTTACTATGAAAATTCTTCCTTCTTGAGGAATTTGCTTCAAGACTATATTACAACCTACCCAACCTGCCCTTCTTGCCGTATCCGATAAAGGTTTTCTCTTTTCGATAATCTCTGGAGAGAAAAAATACTTCGGAACCATCAAAAAATCTTTTACATGCAAATCCTGCTTATTGTAGTTCATAAAAAAGAAGTTCGGATTATTAATTGATTCAATTCTTTTTATCATTGTGTCATATGCGCCATCATTTACCTTATTCTCAATTGTTCCATTCTTACTTTTTAATTCGTATTCCTCCGCACAATCTGGACAATAAAAATCCGCAACTGGTCTATTATTCTCAAAATGAGCAATCTTTTCTTTACCGCAATACGGACAGAACAAATTGTTGCTTACCCACTGTTCTGTTATTACTCGTATTTTCTGAGAATTACTTTTATAATTTTCAGCCACTTTATCGTCCATTGTCAGATTCATTTTTTACCACTCCATTGCTGTTTTCATCAAAACATTATTCTCAAATCTTTTCTTAATCTTTTCAATATTATCTTTTAATATTTCAATTAGAATGCAATTTCTTTTCAGATTTAGTGCCGCCTCACCCACAGCACCACTGCCCGCAAACGAATCTAAAACGACCTCTCCTTCATAAATCAAGAACTCAAGAATTTGCTCACACAACGAAACCGGTAATTCACTTTGATGAATTCTATTCTTCTTTGATACAGGTTGAACATCAAACATAGTCGGTAGCATTCCTTTACAGCCACTCATATATGTCAATTTACCGGTCTGCTCTGTTCTCTTTGTGTCAATACGCATATTTCTCGCTTTTCCTTTAGAGAAAATCATAATATCTTGCGTATTTTTTGCTTTTCTTCCTGTATTGCTTACAAAGGTTCCTTTCTTCCATGCAACCTTCGAATAATAAATGAAGCCCGCTTCTTTTGCATATTGCTTAATCTGATATAAATATTCATAGTTATTTTCATTTTCCGCCGGTAGAACTTCTACCAAAAAACAACCATCTTTTAAAACCCTTGCTTTTTCCTTAAAGTCATCTAGTGTATATTTAAAACAATCATACACTGCAAATGCTCTGGTTCCACCTTTATTTGATTTTATATCCAGCCATGGATGGTCTGTAAAAATACAATCTATACTATTATCTTCTATAATAGATAAATCCTGTCCATCACCTTCTAAAACGATACACTTTTCATTCTCTGATTCGACCGTGCAATATATACCCTTTGCGATACGTTTAAATTTCACGCCCAAATTATCATATATCCTTGCCCGAATTGTTTCAGCCGGTTTGTCCGAATATTTTTCGTATGCTTCTTTTAATGTAAACCTCTCTGCTCCTTTAAAACATGTAAAAATCTTATCTGCTAAAGACATCGCATCCTCCTGTATTTTACCATAAATACTACAAATTCAACACTCTATTTTGTATTATTTGATTCAATTCCGTAAACCCTTTCCTCAAAGTATTTACTGGATACTTTTCCACTTACTGTTATGTATCCTTTAGTATTTAATTCTTGGTTCAAACATTTAATTATTTTGTATGCTTGGGATTCTCCTACTCCCATCACATCCATTACATCTTTGCAGGTATAAAATTGTTTCATGGTATCTCACCTCCTTGGCTGGATCATACCACAAATTTTTGCACCTGTGTTTTCACTTATAGTGAAAGTATTAAACAGCTCATTACAATTTTGAGGTAACATGTACAATACATGCTACCTCTTTTCTTTTTTCACATCCTTTACCTTCTCCCCAATCCATTCCAAAAACTTCTCCAGCAGATTCATCCCACCAATCACAAACTGCTTCATAAACTCATACGCCTTTTCCAGCTTATTCTTCAGGCTTCGGTTCTCCTCCCGGAGCATCTGATTCTGATACCTCAGTTCTATCACCTGCTCCTTCAGATAATCATCACCATCTACTACTCCCAGAAGTTTCTTCTTAAGTCTTTTCGCCTCCTCCAGTTTCATCTGTACCTGCTCCGTCTGCCACTTTGCGGTGTCCATTATCATCATCCACTTGTCAGCCTCTTTTTGAGCTGCCTCAATTTCCTTTTGTTTATCAGCGAGCTGATCCAGATTATCATAATATTCCAGCTGTAATTCAGAATTCTTTAAGCGTAAATCCGTTGTTTCCAACTGCAATTTCCGAGTTTCAGCCTTGGTATCATCCAGCATCTTTTGAGCTTCGGATTGTTCTTTTCGAATACTGACATACTTATCCTCTATTTCCTTTTCCAGAGATTCAATCCTTTCCTCTTTTAATTCAAGAACAACCTGTGCACCCTCCAGTTCCTCCTCAAGTGCAGCCACTTCCTTCGCTCGCTCCTGCTTCTTATAATCCAATACGGATAAATGCAGATTGTGCGTGTTTTTCTTCTTCCAATCAATCCCGTATCGACGCATAATAAGTGCAATATCATCTTTCTCCGCCTCTGCCCACTGCTTCCATTCGGTGTTCCCCTTACCCTCACTTGCAAATCCTCTGGTAGCAAGTGCCGCTTTAAGACTCGTTTTAGTTTCCAGTCCTCTCTTACAGCCGGATACCCATGGAACAAAATTCAGATGCAAATGCGGTGTTTCCTCATCCAGATGAATATAAGCACCTATCACATATAACTGCGGATTACGAATCTGGAACATTTTTACATAATCCTTCAACACCCATGTTGCAACCTCAGCTGCCGAACTACCCACTCCGGTGTCATCCTTATTGCCAATCTGAACAATTACCTCATAAAATAATTTTTCCTGCTTACTCCGGGATATCTTTTCATAATAGCTTTTAATCTGCCTGTCCTTGCGTTTCTGCTTTGCATTGTATTCGTCCAATGCCTTGTCAAACAATTTATGATAGACCTGCTTAATATCCTCGTGGATAAGTGTAATATTATTCTTGGTGCGGCTGGCATCCACATTGTCGGCAATAAAACTTCTTGTGTTGTGTCCGATAGAGCCCTTCCCATTCATAAAACTGATTGTTCTTTCCATTGTCAAAATCCTCCTCTTTCGTTATGTATGTAGGCATTTCTTTCTTATCCGTACCGAGTGCCGGATACGGCACGAGATAGCAAATTTCTTAGGGAAGGTTTTGTTACTTTTATCAAAAGTAAACGCAAAAGCACTTTTGACAGCTTCGCCATCAAAAATGCAGACCCGCAAGCGGGTTTTGCGCTCCTCGCCGGAGTGGCTGTACGGCTCTGCGAGCCGGATAAAGCTCCCTTGAGGGAGCTTCCGAGCCGCAGATATGCGGCATATCCTTTACCATACACAGCTCTTAATGAAAACTGTTCACCACATCATGCAGCACTACCTCCTCTGCTATCATTCTTGCCTGTGTTCGTAACCGATACATTTCCACAAAAGAATCTGCCTGTTTCGGCTTATGTTCGCTCAGCCATTCCTTTTCAATATCCTCCAGCAACTCATAGGCAACATCATTTACTTCTGCTGCCTTATCATGTAATTCGCCAAACCGCACCAGACTCCTATATCGTTGTGGATACTCCGTCCGTATGTAATCAATCCAGATGTGCCCGTATTTCCCAACATCTATGTTTTTCTCCTCGCCACCTAATGTAATCAACGGATAAAAGATGCCGTCCTTTTCTATGCATTTCACGCCTAATTTTTCAAATAATGTTTCTTCGCTCATAGCCGCCACTTCCTTTCCAAAAATGTTTTTATTCCTCATTCGGTACAGTAAGTTTCTTCATACCTGCTAATGTTCTCGGTTGCTCCTTGAATCCTTCCAATATTTCCAGCATGGAGCGGATGGGAGTCAGCAGCTCCCCATCCATATCCGATGCCTTTTCAATTCTTTCAAGCTCACGCTCTATCTGTTGCAGATTCTTCCGAAATTGCACCAGCATCAACGGATTGCCTGTGGCAACCACCTTCTGATGAAGAACACTCTGGATAATATAATCCTGCTTGGTGCGAAACCCGCTGAGTTTCACCCGGTTATTTAGTTCTTCATTCTCCTCCGGCGACATACGAAATGCGATTGTCACATTACGCCATCTGTTTTTATCATCTCTATTTTTTTCTGACATTGACCAACGCCTCCCTTTCTGTTTCCAATTGTGCTGCCATATCCGTCTGCACCGTTGGAAATAAATGTGCATAATGATAAGTGATATCTACCGCCTCATGTCCGACTCTTTCCCCTATTGCCAATGCAGAAAATCCTAAATTGATTAACAGAGAAATGTGTGAATGTCGTAATCCATGAATCCGGATTCTTTTCACTCCTGCAAGCTTTGCTCCCCTATCCATTTCGTGATGAAGATAACTTTTTGAAATGGTAAAAATTCTGTCGTTCATCTTTATTCCGTATATGCTTTTTATAAAATCCTCCATTTCTATAGCAAGGAAATCCGGCATAACGATTGTCCTGTTACTCTTTGGTGTTTTCAGATCCATAATCACAGCTTCGCCCTCCAGCCTCTGATATGACTTATTTATCCGAAGAGTTTTCTTTTCAAAATTGAAACCTGCCGGTGTCAGGGCAAGCAATTCTCCCTCTCGTATTCCCGTCCAGTAAAGCATTTCAAATGCATAATACGAAATCGGCTTATCAGCCACACACTCCAAAAATTTCTGAAATTCCTCCTGTGTCCAGAACTCCATTTCCTTATTTTCTTCCTTCCCCATAGTTCCGGCTTTGCGTGCCACATTATCCTTTAATCCATACATATTGACTGCATGGTTTAATATGGCACTGAGCTGATTGTGAATCGTTTTCAGATAAGTTTGGGAAAATAACTCCCCATTATCCTTTTTCAGTTTCATAATCTCATTTTGCCACTGGATGACATTCGAAGTACGAATATCATCCAGTTTCCTTTTCCCGAAATATGGCAGAATCTTAGTCTCAATAATGTGCTTCTTTGTCAGAAACGTATTGCGTTTTATTCTCGGCTCCAAATCCGTCAAATAAATATCCACAAAGCTTTTAAAGCTCATACTGATACTCTGATTCTCTTTCAGCTTGAAGTTCCGCTCCCATTCAAGAGCTTCGCTTTTCTTCGCAAAGCCCCTCTTGGTCTTCTGCTTCCTTTCTCCGGTCAAATCCTTATAATAAGTCCTCACCTCCCACATTCCGGTCTTTTTGTTCTTGATAACCGCCATCTATCCCACCTCCTTATCCGTAGATAGCCCGTAGATTCGTTCCATAAAATACTGCGTGCTGACACGCCCTTTTATTGTCACAAAACCTTCAGCCTCAAGTTCTGCATTCAGCCGCCGTATCAGCTTATAAGCATAGGATAATGATACGTCCAGCATTTCCATGACATCCTGTGCTGTTAAAAATCGTTTGTTCTCCATAAGCAAATGCCTCCTCTCTTTCGTTTTATTATTCAGTTCATTTCTGAACGGTTTTGATGTGTTTTATATTAACAGTTCATTTTTGTACTGTCAATACTTTTTAGCAAAAAACATTTCACTTTTGTACTGTTAATGTTATAATCTATGTAAATGCATGATTTGTACCTCGTGTTTTCGTGCATGCGACAACACTCATTACACTTACAAGGAGCTGTTAAAATGGGCGAAAAATTCACCAGCCGGGTAGGCTTTTTAATTAGAAATTTCAGAATTACGGCAGAAATGACGCAAAAGGAATTGGCAGATAAATGCGGACTAAACGAATCCACAATCCGAAACTACGAGCTCGGAAACCGATATCCGGACGAAGCGACTTTGCTCAATATCGCCAACAATCTAGGTGTCAGTTTCTATGCATTATCAGACCCAGATGTTGCCAACATCTTCAGTGCGCTCCATGTGCTGTTTGATATCGAATGGGCATACGGACTACGTCCCACTATAAAAGATGGCGAAGTATGCTTCAAATTTGAAGAACGCCTTCCAAGTGCCGGTCCCCGCCCACAGGAAGACCTTGATAACTTCCGAAAAATGGTTGAGTATTGGGCACATTTACGAGATAAGTTGGAGGATGATGAAATATCAGAAACGGAATATTATCTCAAAGAGGTAAAATACCCAATGAACCCAACAGACCCAAATAAGGAGTATACTGTATCGTTGAATCTCGATGATGATGACCAACTACTGATTCAGAAAATGAATGAAGAAGACGATGCAGAAGAAACCGCAGAATTGTTAAAAGACTTGTTTCCGAATTTCTCTTATGTGAAGAGAAAACGGAAACCGAAGAAAGAGTAAACTCTCTCTTAACTCTAACACTAATTCCAATCACAAATTAATAAGGAGGATTCACAATGAAAAGTTTTATTTATCTGGATACGGATACCGTTAATTCATATATTGCACAAATTGATAATGGATTAAAAACTTTACAAACCCAAACAAGTCAATCATCTTCATCAACAGAAAAACATTCATCCCATACTACAACCGCTGAAGGAGAAGCTGATTTTTCTATTCTTGGAAAAGGCTTTGATGCGAAATTAGATTACATATATAATCATATAAAAAATAAAACCAATACAAATCTATATAGCGATGTTGAAACCAAAGTATTACACGACAATGCCTTTCATCAAGTTATAGATTATCTAAATAAAAATAATTTATTTTCAAATGAGAATATAGAAATAGGAGATTTTATCAAAGTAAAAGGCGAATATCATCTTTTAGATTTGGATTATTACAAAAAACTATTTGATGATGCCGATTTTATACAAATGATGAACGAACCCAAACTTGCAGAGTTAGACAAAATCTGTGAAGAACAATATAATGAAGCTACTAAAGGTATGACAATTAACAGGGATATTAAGCGTTCTTCAGAATTTAAGGAGATTGAAAATAAGATTAAACAAATCAAGAAAGAAACAATTGATAAATTGAATAATGAAAATAAAGAGCTTCAAAAGCAGCTCTCCCTACTCTTAAAGATTTTTCCATACAAATCCTTTATTTGTATTGATAAATATTTGGTAATTTTTGATGAAAAATATCTTCGAGAAGACATCCAAAAGGCACCATTTAAATATGGTGGTGAAGTTAATTTGGTTGGATATGTGACTAACACCACTCATGTAAATAAAATTTCTTCATTCTTCTCTGGCCCCAGTGACATGATAAATAGTATTTTAAAATCACTATTTGAAACATCGGATGATTTGTTCATCGTTCATCCCATTGCACTATATTATGAATAATTTCCAAAATTATTGTCATTTGATTGTCACGCGACATAAAACGAGCCAAGAAACGCCGTAAATTCGGCATTTCTTGGCTCATGTACATTATTCAAACTCGGCAAATCCAAAAATATTCTTAAATATATTTGTTTAAGTTTTATGTCTTTTTTGCCGTTATTTTATTTCTGTTACATATATTATTTTGGCTCGCTGATTTTCTGTTGCCAATTTGTTTCCACTTCATTATAACTAAGATATATGTATTTGACAACTGTTACTTCATCACGGATTTAACTTTCATTTTCCGTTCGTAAATATTTTTCATTGTTAGCATAAAAATATATTTTTCGCACAATATTTTCCATAACACTTTTTGTGCTGCTTTCCCATCTTACATATTCCGTATCTGCAACACCATCTGTTCTACTTCCATGTGCAATAGTATTTCTTCTATTAACCAAATTATCAATATCTGATCTATATTCCTCGAACATATCAGTTGGCAACCCTAGACGATATAAGTTCTTTTGTAACACAACGTACCATAGATTTGACTCTGTATCAACAGCCGTATCTTCAATAATTAGTGGTTGGCTTAATAAATTAGAACTGCTTTCCAACAAATTAACTCGTCTATATAAACCATGTATTGAATCATCTGAAGGAATTTTTTTATTATTAAACAAAGAACTCTTGCTGTTTTTGTTTTCATATGCTTTAAATTCTCTATTCATACTTGTTGCAATTAATGTGAAATCAAATTCCTCACGTTTTCTTCCTAATCCATTTAGATATTGGGCATAATTTATTAAAGCAGATTTTATAAATCCCTCTAAATGTGAATAAAGAATTAATACCATACTTTTTCGATATTTTCTCTGTTCATTTTCTTCTTCCAGATTTATTAACTGCTTTTTAAAAAAATTTATTTCTTCAAATCTCCACAGTAATTCATCTTCCAAAAGTTCTCTTAACTCATCTTTCGTCAATTACATTTTCAACTCCTTCTTTGAACAATTCGATTCGTTTATTCAAACTACTCATTGTTCCAGTTTTATAAGATTGCAATTCTGAACCAATTTTTATATCATAAACCTTTTCTTCAATCTTTACGTTCTTTTTATCTACAGCTATTCTATCTACTAAATTTGCTATAGCAATAGAGATACCGTCAAATAAATAAGTGACAAAATCGTTTTTGATATTTTTGGCCTTTGTAATACTTGAGAAAGCTGAATCCCCTAAATTTAAATTAATAATTTTAAATGTTTTGTCAAAAATTTCTTTTTCTTTTATATAATCAAAAGGTTTTTCTTGTGTAGTAATTCCCTCTAAATAATTCGTTAAATATTCAGCTACCGGAAATTTGTAATGCTCAATATCATTTTTTAAAGCAAAAAATCTCAGCACTAATTCTTGGTCTTCTTTCTTTCTAATCTTTTCATCTCCTATTTTTTTGATTACTTCTCGGTAATCAGGATTCTGACTACAATCTTCAATAAACGTGAGTGCATCTGAATTTAACAATCTAATAGTACAATTACGAATTTCTTGATCTGAAAGTAATTCCCCACCAGTATTTAGCCGCTTAAACATATGATATTTTAAACTCTTTTCACTCTCTTTTTTTATCACCTCCATACGCACAAAACTTCTTTTTATTTTTATCTGTAATGTTTTTGGAAGTTCGTCGTATGATAAGCCATTTAGCTCCTCTACAATATCACAACCATTTAAAACCAACGATTCTCTATTTTCATCTCCAAGTTTTTCTCCTCTAAAGTGCAAATAACTAGAAATTCTTTGTAATCCATCAATTAATTCATAAACTCCATTTTCTGTTTCAATTACAAATATTGGTGGAACTGGCATTTCTAATATCAATGACTCTATAAATCTAGATTGTTTTTCTTCATCCCACCGGAATAGTCTCTGATAGTCTGGTGCTATTGCAAGTTCTCCATCTTTGTACATATCATATAATTCATTGAATGAAACATCTAAGCTTTTTGTTCGTATCTGAATAATTTGATTGTCAATATTTTGTACTAAATTAGCTAATCCCATAAAATGTCTCCTTTACCAGTTATATCCTCTAAAAAAATCTTCTTCATACTCTTCTGATTCTATACTTTTTACAACTACATCTAATGATTCTGGAAACAAGTGATATGTGTACCTATTTCCAGCAAAATCTTGTTCAATTGTAAATCCATGATTCCGCAAATTCAGAACATAATCTGTAACACTTAGTCTAGCATCCCCAGATTTTTCAAATGCTTCTCTTAAAGGCCTTGGTAAAATATGAGTTCCAACATGTGTCTCTAACTTTCCTTGTCCTCCCCATGCTCCACTTCTTCCATTATCATGAGTGTATATATCAACAAGTCTACTTCTTTTTGTTAAAAATCCTAATGTTTCATAGTATTCGTTATTGTTTTTAAAATGCAGCCCAATTCCTCTTCCCCAATCCAATTTCGCCATATTTTTTCCTTCTTTCTTCAATAATACTGTTCTAATCTGTTTAAAACATCACCAAAATCCATTTCTTGAACCTCATAAAATTCTTCTGTTCCTAATCCTATATTTAACACTGTCTGATACAAATAGAAGTCATATATAATAGGTTCTTTATTTTTCTGTAATAAATTATCTCTAATTGTTCCCGTTTTCGAAACCAAACACACATATTGATACACTCTATCAATATATTGGGTATTATTGTTCGGATGAGCATATGTATAATGTTGTGTAGGTGTCAAGGCAATCAAGTTCTCCAAGTAGTCTGCAATTGCAGGATAATCACTTGCCGGAAATATATGATGCATCTGTGTAGCTGGATCCTTGATATGCCTTTCATCATAAACTTCCGTCTTTCCATTTCGATACTGATCATTAAATCTACGCAAATTCTTTTTAGCTCGATTAATACGATACGTTGTCATGCAGTCTTCACTAGGCTTCGGCAATGTTATCTCATACTCAATTCTCGTCATATCTTTCGGTTTCTCAGATAAAATATCTCTCCAATTTCTCTGATTATACATGATCATATCTTGAGTAATAATATCTTTTGATATATGACCTCTTTCCGTTCCACATTTCCGATATTTACAAGCTAATGGATTCAACACTTTAGTAAAAATTCTACCACATTCTGTTGCTCCATTTATCGGCGTATAATTGATTGTAAATTGCGTATATGCATCTTTCAATTCTCTAAAACTGTTTTTATCCTGTAACCTAAAAAAGTATTCAAATATTCTATAAAGTCCACTATCCTTAAGAACTTTTTCAATATATAAACATAAGAAGTTAAAGCTATTTCTTTCTCTGAAGCTTATATACTCTAACAATTCTTGATTCACGATAGAATACGTGTATCCTCTTCCACTTTTTTCACCGTGAATTACGCCTGCCGCATCCAGTAACTTTATTGGCTGTCCAAAATACTTATCATATTCATTTGATGCTTTCTGAGTAGGATTTGGTTTGCTAAAAATTTGTTGAACATTTTCCACCGTATAATCACTATACCAGATATCATTTACTGTAAATCTTTTATCCTCTCTATTACTGGTATATTCCACAATACAATCAGATACCAGGCATACTACATCCATAGTACATTTTTGATCTATCCAACGCCCATTATGTGTTTTCCTGATATCATAATCATGTTCATCTAAAAACTTTTGTATTGTTGTATTATCCATTACAGCACTCCTTTAGTACCCCATAAAAAAATACACTTGTTGCATCCACGTTTAATGAACGTGTTTGATAGTTTCTTGCGATTTGATAAAACTTTCTGTATTCTGCAGAAGAGAAATATTCCATTTGTCTTTCTGATAATGCCATCTTTTCTTTAGGAATCAATACTGCAACCGAACCATTTACTACTACATTTCCAGAATTACGCATTACCCTTGGTTTATATGTCATATTCGGAGTTAAATAAACATTCTGATTTCCCACAAATTTATAAGCACTCAAATTTTCTACAGTGTCTTTCTTTATATAAGAGTCATATCCCGGAATATCAATTATTTCCTTTCCATCATCACTTATATTTCTTGATTTAATAACTCTTAAACAATCTTTGCCTTTATCCTGAGTTGTATTGGAATTGGTAATCTGTCTATCTCTGAATACCGTAAACTTATCAAAATCAAGTCTTTGAGAAATACCATCAAAAAAATCATTTCTATAAATAATCCAGTATGGATATTCCTTATCTGTAATATACTTCTGCTTTTGAACCACGGTTTTCTTCAAAGTCAATGATTCCACTTTAGTTTCATTTGGCTTTTCGTTTGTATCAACAAATAGGCAAATTGTTTCTACCAATACTCCTTTGAAACCATTTTCCCCATAGTCCTGTATACAATCAATTTTTTTAGTTGCAAGCAGGTCACGAGTTTTTCTAAATTCTGGGGTATTTAATACCGCTTTTGGCGTTATCATAACAACATAATCTGATAGTGTCATTGCCTTTTCTAGAAAGAACTCAAATGTATTAGTTGTTTCTTTATTAATGTTGTTTTTCAGATACTTTGCGGCATCTTTTGATTTCAACTTTGAAAATGGAGGGTTTCCAATAACTAAATCATAATGCTTGTTAAAATCATACAACAATGTGTCTGCTTGAATAAAATTCAATTTCATATTAGATGGTATCTTTTGCTTAGCTAACAATAGTCTTAATATTTCCAGGTTACGACCATCAATATCTACCACATCAATATTTACTTCTTTGGTTTCCTCATATTTTTTAAAAATAAAAGGCAAGAAATTCCCTATTCCTACGGATGGTTCCAAAATAGTTATCACATCTTTCTCTATAGATGGCAACTCCTTAAATATTTCATTCAAAATAAACTTGTTCGTATAATATGCAGCATTATTTTCCCTTTTTGAATTTGTTAATTCAGCAATCCTTGCTAATGATGCATTCCCTAAATTGAGCGGATTATTCTGAATAAATTTAATCAAATTCTCTGCATCTTCCAACTTATAATTCTCTATCGTTTTATTTATAATTGCAGTTGTAAAATGCTCTTGTTCCATAAAATTTTTTATATTCTCTGCTATTTGGAAAAATACATTTGTCGGAACTGCTTCTCCAATACTTTGTCTTATCTTTATTTCTTCTTTTTTTAACAAAGCTTTTTTATTCTTTTCTGGAAGTGCATTTAATTCTTCTAGAGAAAAATTTACCCATTTAAATTCATCTGGAATAGTCATAATTTTCATAAGTTCACGAACAGAAAACACTCTATCTTCTTTCGGATGAACTGTATTTTGACTTGCCAGCTGATCATTTCTTGTATGAATACATGGTGCAACTTTATCCCAGTATTGACGTGTATACTTATCGCCGTTTTTCTGAATATTAGGTACAATTTTACCATCCACGATTTTATGTGGACGTTTCAGTTCATCTTGATTATCAAAAGCACACTCCCCTTCTTTCAAATCATGTATCCAACATCTCATTCTCTCTGGATATGTTCTAAATGCATGGTAAAAATCGCTTGAACAAATTTCTCCCCATTTAAGTTCTGGCATATTGCCGATAATACTTCTAAGACTTTTTTCTTCTACATACGCTGGATACAACTCTATCGGAGATACATATTCTGCCATCTCTCTATTTACACCTATAACAACAGTACGTGTTCTAGATGAATTGGAACCATAATTTTTAAAATTCAATATTCTACTAGCGATAATATACTTTTCGCCTAATTCTTCATATATAACATCGCCTATTGCCTTTACCGAACCATCTGGTGCTGTACATCCAGTTTTCATAAAAGCAGCCACATTTTCAAAAATAAAAAATCTAGGATTTATTTTTTGAACCAAATGTACCGATTCTACCACTAAGCTATTTCTAATAATCTCATTTTTGGCTTTCTTATGGTTAGCAACTGACATACCCTGACAAGGCGGAGTTGCAATTAGAACGTCCACTTTATCGTTGCCCATCTTTTCCCATTTTTTTATTTCTGCAAAAATCTTATTTTTTGTTTCTTCTGTCGTTATATCGTTACAGATGTATCCAGAATCAAATTTACATTTATCATTAAACTTTTGAACATTTATTCTTCTTTCAATCAATTCATTTGTTGCTATACATTCGAATCCTGCTTTTTTAAATCCAAAGCAACCAACACCTGCACAACTAAACAAGCTTATATATGTCAATGTTTTATCTTTTAACATTTTGATACACCTCGCTGACCATGATTATTTTTTCTAGCATCTGCAGGCTTTATAGAATCTTGCGGAATAAGCCATGTTTTTCCTTTTTTTATAACTCCATTTATACGATTTTGTTCGCAAAGAACAGCAATTCTCCTTGAAGAAATCCCCCACTCTTTTGACATCTCCATTGTTGTTAAGTAATCCATATTCATCCTCCGTTAGTTCTCCTCATCATTATATTCATTTATCTGAATAATTGCAAGCTTTTTTATCGAATTTATGTTCTTTTCTCGATATTTTTATATTTCATTATTTTTATGATAAAGGGCAGCTAAAAAGCCGCCCTACACTCTACGCATAGACAATCTTTTTTACTACAATCTCCTCCGCACAAGCCCGGATATTATTCATTTTGCCAACCCATGCCATCTGCTCTTGCATCTTCAGTTCTTCCGTCACTCCCTGCTTTTCTTTCATCTGCTCCACCAGTCTGTCCATCATCTGATTACACTCTTCATCAATCTGATGCAAATGTTTATTTAACTTTCCAGCAAGCACCAGCTCCAAATATAATCCTTTCCGATGCTCCTGCAAATATGACTTTCTCAGCATTCCATACTTTCCAATTGAATACTCTATCTCTTCCTGGAGGTACAGGTCTGGATAATACAGACCATCCTCTCCTAAAGTATAACTGATTCCATTTTCTCCCATAATGTGTTTCTCCATGATTGTCCTCCTATCTTGCTCCCCGATCTTTGTTCTGACTACGGGTATGCTGTTTATTTTTCTGTTCATTCTGTATTTCTTGTTTCTTTTCTGCCAGTTTCGCCCTAATACCATGTGCTACTGGCTCTTTGCCCGTTTCTTTCTTCCATTTTTCTATTGCAGTTCGATACTGGCTATACTCAGTTTGAGAGACCTTAAAATCTTTTAAAAATTCCTGTACACTTCTATATCCGATTTTCTGCACAATCCTTGTAAGATAATCTTTCATATCTCTAATCTGACTTTTCAATTCATCAATTTCATTCTGCAATTCTTTTTTCTTTCTTCCTTTAAACCATCCCTTTACCTCTGACAGTTCTTTCTTTTTTGCAGAAAGCTGTTTTTGTTTCTTCTGAATTGCACTATTTTGTTCTTCTAGTTCTTTATTCACTTTAAATAGTTTCGGATACTTTGATGCAAGCCTCGTCATTTTAGGTTGTTCCGGTTCTGCCTTTTCTTCCTTTGTTGTCTTGACTGCTGCCATGCTATTTTCAGCAACATGCTCTGGGTGTTCTGCTTCCGTTTGCTCTGTCTGTTTTGGCACTTCCCTGGGTTTCTTAAACAGCACACTTGCTATCAAAAACTCCAATGCCTCGACCGCCACTGTTACAACTCTGGAAAATAATCGTGGTCTGTTTTCCCGCCGAGCAATTGATTTCCTGATCGGCTCCGTGATTTCTTTCCGCTTCACTTCCATTATCTTCGGTTCTGGCACTCCACTAATCAATGACATATCAACAGCTCTGTTCCATTCCCGGCGTTTTTGGTTATCTGCTTCTATTTCCTGTGCCTTCGGATTATTTTTTCCGATTTTCTTTGTTGCAAGATAAACACTGCCACGCTCAAATACCTGTAGTTTCTGTTTCTCGTCCTGCACATAAATATTAATTAAGTCTGTATAAGAATGCTTTATCTCTTCCAAAAATGAATTACTCTTAAATCGTTCATCTTTCGCTGTAAACAGCTTCTTCTCATAAACCTCTCCTTTTTTCACAATACGGCAACCTTCTTGTATCTCACCATCTTCCCCCAGTATCTCTTTCTTGGTTCGGACATGTTTTCCTTTTTCATCATAAAACATATTTCTACTGGCAGTCTTAACGATTGGCTCATACAATAGCTTCCGTTCTGCAAATATCAGATGAATGTGATAATTGGTCTTTCTTTTATTGTGATGCAAAGCAGCAATACACTCTGTTCCATAATTCTGCTTAAAATGATTTGTAAAAAGCTGTAGCAGTCTGTCCTGCTGATATTCTGTGAAACTTTCTGGTAAAGCAATAATCAATTCTCTTGCCTCAATGCATTTGCCATCCGTCCCACTTTTTACAAATTCTTCCTGATTACATTTTGCAAATTCCCGCCAGAATTTTCGTTCTGTGGTTTCATAAACTGCATAGAGATTTTCCTGTTTTGCATGACTGGATATATAACTGATCCTGCCTTTTACATTGCTTAGTTTTATCATTTGAATAAATGAATTTCTTCCGATAGGCACTCCCTCCTTATTTTCGACAAAGTAAATTCTGCCATATTATTTGTGAGTAGATGCATCGGCATCCGTTTACGAACCAACTGCCGTTTCCGGCTACAATAGCTCCCGGCAGGGCGAAATACCCTGAGTACAAATCTTTGATTTGTGCGATGGGTATATTTCGCTCTCAAACGCCGAGGGCTTTGTGAGTTACTACCTGCCTCTGCCATAACTGGGATTTAGCTTTTCCTTTTGGGCGTATCCGCCCTCTTTTTCCGCCCGTATCCGGGCTTATTTTTTATCACTAACAACAAATCGGCTATTACTCTTCCTGTCTGCTTTATTCCGGTATCCTTGCCCGCACATACTCCAAATCTCCACAATACGGTGTCCCAACCAGATACCATTCTCTCGCGGATTCATTTCCATTCTGGTTTTTACCCACTGATCATCTACTAATACTTCCAGACATTCTCCACAGTGAAATCCCGTATCAATCCATAAGTCTGATGATAATAAACCATATCTTTTGTTATAACTGTTGTAACCTAATCTTCCTTCTCTCATTGTGCCATTCTCCCTTCATTTGTCATTTCCGCAAGGACGCCCTGAATCAGGGCTCCCTTTTGAAAACTTCTTTACTTCGCCAGCCAACTCCCGGTCGTACACATTACCCGCTTTCTCCTTGTCTGCTATCTACAGGTGCGTGCCACGCTCCTGTCATAAGGTAATCAAGCAGAACCTTTACCATCGAAAGTCCTCATGCATTCCGCACTTATTCAAATATTCCTGCCTTGCCCTTTCCCGTTCTTCCTCGGTTGGTGCTGTTTTGAATGTTGTATATAACTGACGTTTTACCATACTGTCTAATTTTTCCATCAAGGTTTTTTCTATCTCCGGCAGATATTCTTCATTCCCGGCAAAATGATACTGGAACAATGCCAGTAATAAATCTTTTGGTATCTGTACCTGTGATTTTCTTTCCATGTTTCTCCTTTCCGTGATGATAGTGACGATATTTTCACTACCGACACGTTATATAAAATACCGTCACAACCGTCACATATCGTCACGCTTGTTTTCCAACAAAGGTCAATCTGATTTTTCTTCCATCGTGTCCCCGTTCCGCTTTATACTGAATTCCATATTCCAGAATCAGTCGTTCCTGGCTGACATTTAATTTTCTTGATAATGCGTTCGGCTGCATTTCCACCTGCAAAACTTGTACCAATTCTGTTGCTGTGCCTGTCCACTCTGGCTGAGTTTCTGTTACAAGTTCTTTGATTTTCTCCAACAATGGATCTTCTGGTTCTTTCCAGAGTTCTGTCTCTGTCTTTGTAAGCTTCCAGACACATCTCTCCCGGTTAAAGTTCAGCCATAGTTTCTGATCCTGCTGGTCACGCCCTGCCACTTTCAGAACTGCTTTATTATCTGTACGCTTTTCTTTCTGCATAACAAACGCTCCGTCCGCAGCTCCCAGCAGACCATTCGTGCCGGAAATCATATCGAAGCTGTCTGAAGATTCCATTTTCCTTGTATGATGCACAACCAGAAAGCAGATTCCATATTTATCACTGAATGCTTTCAACTTCGTTACAATCTCGTAGTCACTGGCATAACTGAATTTATCTCCACCAACCTCTCGTACTTTCTGAAGAGTATCAATAATAATCAGCCTTGCATCTTTATGCTCTGTCACAAACGTTACAAGTTGCCTTTCCAGTCCGTCATTGAGCGATTTGGATTTTGTAGCGAAATAAAAATTCTCACTGCTTTCCATTCCAAACATCTGTGATAACCGCTTTTGTAATCTTGCATAATCATCTTCCAATGCCAAATACAGAACCGTTCCCTGTCTGACTGAAAAGCCCCACAATGGAAGTCCTATACTAATGTGATATCCGATCTGTGCCATAAAGAATGATTTTCCAATTTTCGGCGAACCGACAAACAGGTAAGTTCCGTTATACAAAAGTCCATCTACAATTGGCAGTTTTGGTGGATATGCGGTATCGTATAATTCCATCATAGAAACTGTTTCCAGATCATCTGGATTCTTTTTATTTGCTGATTTTGCTGTATTTTCCGCATTATTTGTGGCTTGCAGATTGCCCTTACCGGGCAAATCTGCTATACTTTGGTTGGTTTTTAAATTTTGTAATGGCCGTTCCACATCTGCGCCAACAGATGCAATCGGAGCAGTCATTTTTTCTTTTGCTGTCATTCATTATCCCCTTTCAATTCATACAATGTCTCTGCGACCAATCTCAGGGTACTCAACAACTCTTCATTTTTTTCACTGCATTTTTCCAGACGTTTCAATTCTTCATAAATCTCTGCAATCTGATTTCGCAATGCTTTATATACTCTTGGATTTCCCTGTACTACAATTTCGCGACAGGTTAATCGTTTTGTGATATAGTCCTGCTTGCTAAGTCCTGACAATCGAACACATGCATCAATCTGCTCTGCTTCTTCCGGTGATACCCGGAATGCTACGATTTTGTTTCTCCATCTTCCTTTACTGTCCAGATTTTTCTCCATTTGATTTTTCCATCCTTTCAATATCCAACTGTTCTGCCATCTGTGTCTGCTCACTTGGAAACAGATGCGCATATCGGTAAGTGATATCAATGCTCTCATGTCCCATTCGGTCTGCAATTGCTAATACCGTAAATCCCATATTGATCAATAACGATACATGGGAATGGCGGAGATCATGAAGTCGTATCCGCTTTACACCAGACCGCTCGATTCCGGTAGCCATACAATGTTCCATATGCGATTTGGTAAACCGAAAAAGTCTTTCCTTTTTCATAATTCCATACAAATGACTGCAATACTCCCTAAATTCCTCTGCAAGAAAATCCGGCATCGTAATCACACGGATACTCTTTGGAGTTTTCGGCTGCGTGATCATATCCTTTCCTTTCAGTCTCTGATAAGATTTATTGATTGATATGGTTTTCTCTTCAAGATTGATGTCATTATAAGTAAGTGCAAGCAATTCACCGATACGCATTCCGGTCCAGTACAACAAAAGAAACGCCATTCTTGTCTCCGGCTTATCACTTACTGTTTCCAGAAAAGCATTGAACTCTTCCTGCATCCAGAAGTCCTTCGGTTCTCCTTTACTCTTGCCAATCGCTCCTGCCTTCCTGCAGGGATTATCCTGCAGGTTATAATACCGCATTGCATAATTGAAGATTGCAGTCAGCTGGCAGTTCACTGTTTTCAGATAAGTAGGAGAATATCCTTTTCCATTCTTATCCTTATACGTCAGCAACTCATTCTGCCATGCACGGACGTCTGCCACCGTAATTTCACTGAGAATCTTCTTTTCAAAATAAGGCTTGATTTTCAGGTCAATAATATATCGCTTCGTGTACATAGTGTTTTCTCTGAGACGGACATCCATATCTTTGTAATAAATCTCCAGAAAATTTCCAAATTCAATATCCACACCCTGGCTCTGCTGTTGCAGGAAATCTCTTTCCCATTCCTTAGCTTCACCCTTGGTCCTGAATCCTCTTTTCTGTTTTCTTTTCCGATTTCCCTGCCAGTCTTTGTAATAGACCTGTACTTTCCAGTTTTTTCCTTCTTTGTAAACCCCCATTGCTAATCCTCGACTTTCATGCCATAAATCTTTTCTGCCAGGAATTTCGTAGAGATTTTTCCAGCTACTACAATATAGCCTTTTGCCTTCAATTCTTTGTTGTATTCTCGCATCAGACTATATGCATAAGTTTTTGAAACTCCAAGAATTGCACACACATCATCCACATCCATATACATTTTTTCCTGCATCATACTCATACCGCTTTATCCTCCTTCAAATACTGCTCAACATGTTCCAGACCATAGATCTTGTCCTCTACATAGCGGGTTGGCACCCGACCGAGAATCACATAATAGTTCTTGCTTGCCAGATCGGCATTCATTCTTTCCACTACCCGGTAAGCAAACGAAACTGATAATCCAAAGAGTTCTGCAATGTCTTCCACTGATAAATACATTTTTCTCTTACGCATGAAACCATTCCTTTCCCTCTTCCTGT
>ENA-ORTH01001245-ORTH01001245.1-human-gut-metagenome-genome-assembly--contig:-NODE-1245-length-27047-cov-2.769710_pt1 | contig 27047 bp, 28 predicted proteins | sample MGYA00241914_ERZ509192 | MGnify/ENA primary metagenome ERZ509192 (study PRJEB26280, sample SAMEA2338826) | human gut metagenome | biome: human gut; feature: human-associated habitat; material: faeces... | reverse complement strand
CGGGTTCTCCTTGCGGCTCGCATCGGTCAGGTTAAAAAGTTCGCCGAAACATTTTACCGGATTCGGCCGCGCGGGAGGCCGCTGTCAGCGATTCGTGGAATGCGGAAGGCGTTTGCGGCCTTGCGCCATGGAAATCCACCCGAAAACGCATCGAGTTCCGGTTCTGCGCAGGATTCCGTTGTTTTCGCAACGTGCGCGAGGGCGGGCGGGGGACTGTGGGTCCCTCCGACAAATCCGACCAGGGAAAACGAGCCGTGCATTCAGCGCGCGAACCGGAATGCCCGCGCGAAACCGTCGCAAGTCGCATTTTGCGAGGAATTCCTTGGCGCGGCTCTCTCGAGTTCTAGATCAGGATGCCGTTGCAGTGGTCTATCTCGTGCTGGATGATCTGCGCGGTGAAGCCGGCGAACGTTTGCTCGCGCGGTTGGAAGTCTCGGTCCTCGAAACGCACCTTGATGGTGCGGTGGCGCGTCGCGCGGCGGCTGCCAGGAAGCGACAGGCAGCCCTCCTCGGCCTCGTACGCGCCCGAGCGGCTGACGATCTCCGGGTTGAACATGACGCGCGGGGTGCCCTCGTCGTCGAAGGCGATGATGCGCTTGGCCGTGCCGATCATGTTGGCCGCCATGCCGACGCATTCGTGGGCGTGTGCCGCGAGCGTGTCGAGCAGGTCCTGCGCCGTCTGCGCGTCGGCCGCCGTGGCGGCCGACGAGGGCAGCGAAAGGAACGTGCGGTTCGTCATGATGGGCCTGATCATTGCGATGCGCCTGGGATCTTAAACCAGCTTGCCCTTGCAGTGGTCGATCATGTGCTGGATAAGCTCGGCGGTCCAGCCGGCGAAGTCGCGCTTGCGGCTGACGAGGGCACCGTCCACCAGTTCTTCGTAGACCACCTTTATGCGCTCGAAGCGCGTCACCTTCGATTCGGCCTCCAGTGTGAGGCAGCCTTCGACGGTCTTGTACGCGCCGAGCGCCTGCTTGAGAACCGGGTTGTACATGACGTGCGGCTGCTCGTCCTCGTCGTGGTAGACGACGACGGCCTTCGCCACGCCGATTTGGTTGGCGGCCAGGCACGCCGCCTCGTCGAGCGAGGCGAGGGTGTCGAGCAGGTCCTGCGCCACGGCGGCGTCCTCGGCGGTGGCGGGCTCGCACGGCTGCGAGAGGAAGGCTTCGTCGGTCACGAGTTCTTTGATCATGATGCTCCCTTGCGGATAGAGGTCTCGTTCTTCTGCGTCGCCGCCCAGGCGCCGCTTCGGTGTCGGTCATTCTATCACGAAGATGCCAAGCGAGCTTTTTCGTCATCGTGCCGCAAGGGCTTGAGATGCATAAGCTTCAACTGTCGAAAGTGCTAATATAAGAGTCTTTTCTTGCTCTTTCAATAGAAAAGGCTATTATAGTGGCTATGATTGATTTCGAGCAAAAGACCCCAGGAGAAATCGCCCTCTCGATTGCGGAGCGTGTTCGGGCGCGTCGGAAAGAGCTCGGGCTCACGCAGAAGCAGCTGAGCGCAAAAGCTGGCATGTCGCTCGCCTCGTACAAACGCTTCGAGCAGAAGGGCTTGATCGCCTTCGACGCGCTGATCCGCATCGCCATCGCGCTTGGTAGCGAGGACGACTTCGACGGGCTGTTCGCGCAGCGCGGTTACGCGTCGATCGAGGAGGTCATCCGTGGCAAGCGCCGTTGACAAGCGGTCAGTCGGGCCTTTCGAGGACATCGATCTTGATGTGAGGTCGCTGATCGTCTCGTTGAGGAGCGCGCCGGTGGGAACGCTCGCGCAGACCGAGGACGGCGTGCTCGCGTTCCAGTACGCCGACTCCTGGATCGAGGGCGGATTCTCCCTGAGCCCGTTCAGCTTGCCGCTCGAACGGAGGGTGTTCGTGGCAAAGCCGCATCCTCTGGGCGGCGTGTACGGCGCGTTCGACGACAGCCTGCCCGACGGCTGGGGAAGGCTCCTCGTGGATCGAACGTTGCGGGAGCATGGAGTCGACCCCTTCTCAGTGGGGCCGCTCGCACGCCTGGCCATCGTGGGGAAAAGCGGCATGGGAGCGCTTGAATACGAGCCGGAGCTGCGTTTGGCGAAGCCGTCGGCGATGGGCGATCTCGATGCCATCGCACAAGCGTGTGCCAAAGTGCTCGCAACCGACTATTCGGAGGATCTTGACGCATTGTTCCTGATGGGGGGATCGTCTGGCGGAGCACGTCCGAAAATCCTTACGTCTATCGACGGCGAGGAATGGATCGTCAAATTCCCGTCATCTCACGACAAGGCCGACATAGGGGCGGAGGAGTTCGCGCTGGCGCTCGCCGCTCGCGCATGCGGCATCGAGGTGCCGCCGGTTCGCTTGCTGCCCTCGAAGCGGTGCGCGGGCTATTTCGCCATCAAGCGGTTCGACAGGACGCGCGATGGCTCTGGGAATGCGCGTAAAGTGCACATGGCTTCGGTCGGGGCGCTCTTGGAGACTTCGCACCGAACGCCGAACCTCGACTACGACCTGCTCATGCGCTTGACGCTCCGGCTCACCGACGACATGGGAGAGGTTGCGCGCCTGGTTCGCCTCATGGCCTTCAACGCGCTTGCGGGAAACCGAGACGACCATGCGAAGAACTTCACGTTCCTTTATGAGGATTCGCTCGGCAGGTGGACGCTGTCGCCCGCGTACGACCTGACGCGGAATCCCGGAATGAACGGTCAGCATGCCACGATGATCAACGGGAAAGGGTCGGGTATCGCGCGGGAGGATCTGCTTGCGGTCGCGTCGCGTGCGGGGCTGCCGGCGCGTGCGGCGCGCACGATGCTGGACGAGGTTGAGGGGAGCGTGAGGGAGGCGCTGGGGAAGCTCGGGTGAGGGCTGCCGTCAGAGCTTCTCGGCGCGCTTGCGCACGGCCTCCAGCGCTGCGGACGCGTCGGAGGCGACGAGCGGGGCGGTGCTGTCCGGGTAGCGGCCGGGGTCGATGCCTTCGAGCGCTTGGATGATGCGCGGCGCGAGCGCGGGTTGCGCTACGGCGAGTGAGGGTATGGCTTGGATGCATTGGCGCGCGGTCGTGGGTTTCGGGTCGCCCAGCAGGTGCGCGAGGTCGTCGAAGATGCCGGCCGTGCGCCCCTCGGCATCCCAGCGGGCGTTCGAGACGACGAGCAGGAAGCCCCGCACGCGCATGAAGGCGCTCTTCGCGTGCAGCAGGCGCGCGAACGTGTCGAAGTGGGCGGCGACGGCGTCGGTCGCTTCGCTGAGCGCGAGCAGCTCCTTGAGCGCCGCGTAGGCGTCGGCGTTGTCGCGGCCTTGCAGGCGCTCCACCAGGAGCTCGATGCGGGCGCGGTCCTCGTGATCGCTCATGGGGCTTTAGCCTCCGCCGTTCTTGCGCTTGAGCTTGGCGGCGATGCGCGTGGCCTTGTCGGCGGCGGCGCGGCCGATCTTCGGGGTGTCCTCGCGCACGTGGGTCGCGGCGGCCCTCGCGCCGTCGGACACCGCGTGACCCACCTTGGGGGCGGTTTCCCGCACGTGTCCGGCCGCCGATTTCGCGCCTGCCGCAGCGGCCCTCGCGCCGGTCTGGGCTCCAGCGGCGACGGTCTTCGCTCCGGCCTTCGCCGTGCGGGCGACGTCGGGCGCCACCTCCTTGGCCTTTGCGGCCGCCTTGCGCACGTAGGGCTCGGCCACCGGCGCCACCTTCGGCGCGACTTTCGCAACCGTCCTCACCGTGGGCATGGCGCGGTTCGCGACGCGCTTCACGGCCGGGGGGAAGGGGGCGAAGCGCAGGGCCTTCTCGGCGATGTCGACCGCCTTCTCGAAGGTCTCGGCGTACTCGGCCGTGGTTTTGGCCGGCTTGCCCGGGTCGCGCGGCTCTCTCGCGTCGTCTTGGGGGCGGCCTTCCGCTGTACCGGGCGCGTTGTCGTCCAAGGTGGCTTTCCTTTCGCGCAGGAAGGGGATTTGCTCCATTCATTCTGCCATATATCGTCCCATATGCATAAGTCGTTGCAGCATTATTCGTTATCCGACACTTTCTTGCTTCGCTATAATGAAAAGCGATGGGGTCGCGATGCGACTGAAGACGCCCATACGAAGGGGAGCGTTCATGGAACCATCTGCTGCGTACTTGCTGGACAATTTGTCGGCTCAGTCGCTTCGCTATATCATTCCGGTTTTCCAGCGAAAGTATGCATGGGATGAAGAGCAGTGTCGTCAGCTGTGGGACGATATTGTTGCGGTCGGGAATGCGGAAAGCGGCAGTCACTTTACCGGGTCTATCGTGTGGGTCCGAAACGGCGAAGTGGGCGGAGACGGTGGAATCACGGCGCTGCTGATCGATGGACAACAACGATTGACCACGCTGTCCTTGCTGTTGCTTGCTCTTGCCGATTTCGCACAAGACCATGAAGGGCGTGCACCGGATGGCGAGGATCTCGATTTTTTTGCAGAGGACATCTGCAACGATTACCTTCTGCACAAAAAGCGCTCGAAGGGACCTGATCGCTATAAGATCACGTTGTCGGAGGAAGACAACGAAACATACCACTCGCTTATCGAGCACGTGGTCGACGCTTCGTCGCCGGTAGTCGAAGAATCGCAGCGCATCCTGGATAATTACGAATTTTTCCGGTCGCGCCTCTCTTCGTATGGCGACCCAAATGCCATTTGGCGCGGCGTACGACGACTGCAGGTCATTTCGGTGTCGCTCAGTCCCGGCGATGACAATCCTCAGCTCATCTTCGAATCCATGAATTCGACGGGAAAAGATTTAGCTGCATCAGATCTCGTACGCAATTTCGTGCTCATGGGTCTTCCGGTCGACGAGCAGAACCGCCTGTACGAACACTATTGGCGGCGCATCGAGCGCACGTTGCAAAGCGCCGTTTTCGTCAGTGCGTTCGATGAGTTCTTACAAGACTATCTGACCATTAGGAATGCGCCCGAGGCTATCAATCGCAAAGACATTTACCCTGCATTCAAGCGCGTAGTGATCGGCAACGATATCGACGAAGGTTGCGAGGTCGAGGGTCTCCTGGGGGAAATGCTCCAGTATGCGGGCTACTATGCGCGCGTGCGTTTGGGATCGGAACAGGACGCTCTCTTGCGAGAGCGGTTTGACAACTTGGTGAAACTAGGCGTGACCGTAGTCGATCCGCTGCTCATGCATTTCTGTTCTTTGCAAGACAGTGGACGCATCGAGCGCAAAGAACTCGTTCGATTGTTGGATATCGCAGAATGCTACCTCATGCGTCGTGCGGTGTGCTCGTGCGCAACTAACTCTCTCAACAAGTTCTTTCCCTCCTGCATTGCGAAGCTTGAAGTGCAGGCTGAAATCGGCAGCGAAAGCATTTCGGATATTTTTCTGGCATTGCTTGAGCTAGAACGCGGAACGGCGCGCCGCTTCCCCGACGATGCGGAATTTGCCGGTAACCTGGCGGGTAGGAACGTATACGCATTCAAAAAGGCGCTTTACTTGCTGTATCGGTTGGAAAATGCTCGCCATGCTAAGAATCCGACCGACTTTTTCACGGGGCAGTTTACCATCGAGCATATCATGCCGCAGAATGCCTTGGCCCATGGAGACTGGATAGACATGCTCGGTGGCGAGGCTGAGGCTGCGCGTGTGCACGCCGAACTGCTGCACAACGTAGGCAACTTGACGGTAACCGCGTACAATTCGGAATTGTCCGATGGGACGTTTTCGGAGAAGAAGTCTCGCATGGTGGGGGGCTTTGGAAACGACGTGGTTCTGCTGTCGCAAGGGGTTGCCGCGGCGGATGAATGGAACGAAGCCGCCATTCTTGCGCGTCGTGACAACCTGGTCGCCGATGCACTCCAGGTTTGGGGTAAGCCGGTGGTCGACGAAACGGTGATGGATCGAGTGAGCGCTCAAGCGAAACCAAAGAGCGCCTCTGCCAGGGCTGAGACTTTCCGGGACCTCTTCGCGAACGGGTTCGTGAACGGGTCGACCGTTCTCGTGCATGAGGGAAGAAACGGCCGGATACTGGCATACGTGACCGAGGATGGGCGAATCAGGATCGAGAACGAAGACGTGGTCAAGAGTCCGTCCGTCGCGGCCATTCGCAGCCAGCAATTGCGCTTTGGCGGCGTGTCGTCGCGAAACGGTTGGCGTTATTGGCGGGTGATGGAGGACGGGAGGCCCGGCGTTATGCTGGATGATCTGCGCCTTCGTGCGGCCGCAGGACTTGACGTCGGCATCCAAACGGAGGAAGGCATCTGCGAACTGCGTGCGAGTTTTTGGGGAGGTCTGTACGAATACGCTTCCGAATACCCGGGCTTTAGCGATGCCTTTGGAGATTTGAGCGAGAGAGTGCGCAACACGTCCCATTACTGCGATCTCTCGTGCGGAACGTCCCGGCGTCATGTGTGCTTGATGCTACTCACGCGGCCCTCGTCACGGGGCGTGGCGGCGCAGGAATGGTTCGACGAGTCGGACGCCTATCCGGATTTTTGGAATCGGCGTGCGGAGATCAACCGCTGTTTCGACACTGAAAGCGAGCCTGAATGGGATGAGCCTGGCGTGGGCAAGAAATCGCGTTCGGTGACGATGCGGTATCCACTTGATGTGACGGATCCAGACACCTGGGAAGAAGCGTACGAGTGGCTTGTTCGAAGAGCTTGGGAGCTTCGCACGGCTTTTGCGTGAGGGGCGAAAAAAAAGGGGGGGGGCTACTTCTCCTGCCCCAAATACGCGAAGACGCTGCGTGCGGCCAGGAAGACGCCGATGAGGGTCGTGCCGACGCCGATGCCGAACAACACGCCGCTGATGAAGTCGGTGGGATCCGACCCGCCGAACAGGGACGAGAGGGCGAGCAGGCCGATGCCCATCACGATGAGCGCGATGGCGATGATGGTGATGCGCTGGCTCTCGAGGCGTTGGATGCGCGCGAGCATCTCGATCATCTGGTCGTTGTCGTACATGCGCATGTTCTCGCGCTCGTTCTCCTCGCCGTCGAGCAGCTCGCTCACGGTGATGCCGAGGGCTTCGCACAGCTCGTTCACCACGGCGTAGTCGGGTATGCACTTGCCGCGCTCCCATTTCGAGACGGACTTGCTCGAGATGCCGAGGCGCTCCGCCAGCTGCGCCTGAGTGAGGTTGAGCTCCTTGCGCTTGCGGGCGATGAACGTGCCGGTTGCTATCTGGTTCACGATGGGCCTCCTCGGGCGGCGTGGTTGGCTGACGGGCCCATTGTCGCGTGACGGGCGGGGCGAGTCCACCTCCCGGAGGGCGAATATGGGGGCAATCGAGGAGCCCCGCGCTCGCGGCCTTCGCTACTGCGCGTCCGCGCCCGCCGGGATCAGCCCGTTGTCTTCGAACCAGTCGCGGGCGACCTCGCGCATGCGCTCCTCGCGGTAGGCGAACCAGTCGTTCAGGAAGCCCAGGTTGGCGGCGCGGTCTTTGAACCGGCGATAAGGGGGGCGCTCGAAGGCCGCGTCGAGGAGGAGGCTGCCCATCGGGTCGGGCTGCTCGCGGGCGAAGTCGCGCATCCAGCGGAGGTCCTCGATGTCGTAGGAGTCGGGAAGCGGGATCCAACCGTCGGCTTCCAGGTCGGGCTCGGGCTGGTCGACGTCTCCGTAAGCGAACCGATCGAAGGAGGTGTGCAGCTCGCCGGTGAGGGCGTTGTAGTAGGTCTGGTTGTCGTCGCTGGTCATCTCCATGGCTTCGACCACGTCTGCGAGGCTCAGCGACACCTTGCGACGGGGTTTGTCGTCGCTCGCAGGTTCTTCGGCCGCCTCGATCATCTCGTAAACGGCAGGGGATGCGGCGTTGCGCCCGCTTTTGCGTTTCTTCTCTTGGACCTCAATGCCTTCCGGCACCGCCGAGGAGGGCGTTGATCCTCTTCTTCACCTTGCCGTTCGTGTGGGGGAGCCACGTTTCGAGCGCTTGCCGGACGCCGGGACCGCCGGCGCCGTCAGCTTGCCGAGCGCGATGCGCACGCATTCCGGGTTGACGCTCTGCATCCGCTCGATGAAGCCGTCCTTTCCCTGCGAGGCGTCGCTCAGGAAGGCGGACAGGAGCTCGTCGGCGTAGGCGCGCTTCTCGATGTCCCACCCATTGTCGGTGTAGACGAGGACGGGTAGCCTCCCTTCGTACCGGATGGTGAGGTAGCCGTCTAAGATGCAGCGGTCGATCATATTCGTGATCAGCGCCAACGTCTTGTCGGAGAACGCGCCGTAGCACGGGTTGCCGTCCAGGTCGTGGGCGAGCACCTTCTGGTCGCGCGATCCTTTGAGGATCTTCGACAAGAGGGTTCGCCCTCCGGTCGCGATGATCGGGTCCGCGGCCCGCAGTATCGCGACGACCTCGTCATCGCTCAGCGCTTCGACGTCGCCGCAATCCAAACGAAAGCCGCGCTCGACTATTCTCCTCGCCATGCCGCATCACCCGATTCCAACTCGAAGGGTCCCAAAGCCGAACGCCGCCGCCCCCGTTCTGCCTGCGGTCATTCTACCATTGCTGCAAATCGGGTCGAGTGTGTCGAGGCTGCAATCCTTCTTCGGCGTGCTCCTCCCGGCGTTTCCTGCAGCGAGCGGCAGGGTCCTCTTCACAGCAGACCGTGTTTCTCGTAGAGCGCCAGCATCCGCTGGTACATGAGCCGGTTGCCGAGATACTGCTTGAACGTCGCCGACTTCTCCTTCTCCTGAGCCTTCAGCTTGTCCATCACGACCTTTTCGGACTCCATCTGGCGCTGGACCTCTTCCAGCATCGCCTCGAACGCTTGCAGCCGATCTATCCTTCACCTTCGCACGTTGATTTGCCCGCTATTCCCCCTTCTCGGCATTGTAAAGCGCGGGCGGGGTTGCGACGCGGATGCGCTGGTCGAATTGGCGTCGGTTGTGCGGGATTGAGGCAACGGGCGCGTGCTATGCTGGGGCAGGTTGTTCCTGGAGATAGGGGCTCGCATGAATGGTCGCAGGTTGCTTGCGCCTTGATCGGCGGGTTCGAGTTCCGCTTCGTCGAAGGGCTGCTCTCGGCGACGGGGGACGGCGAGGTCGTGGTGTGCGAGACGGGCGACGGCGCAAGAAGGTACGCGACGCGCTAGGCCCGGGAGGCCGGCGGAGGAGCGTCAATCGGCGTCGTGAACATCGCGCTGGTTTACGCCTTGCTCGTGCTCATGATGTCTATAGCTGTAAGGGCAAGAATTCCATTCGTGATAGAATGCAAGTATTGCTATTGCGCTTTACTGTAGCGACTTAGGAGTGTCGTGAAATACTCAGGACTTTTGGACGGCGGGGTCACTGAAGACCAGTTACATGAGTATTTTGCGGGCGGCAAACCCGATGCAATTACGCTTCGCGTGCCGGAGAATCCCAAAGATGCAGCAGCTGAGACTACACAACTTCGCGGTGTGATTTTCTCGGCTTTTATACGCGCGTGTGACAACGAGCTTTCCAAAACGCGTTAGGAGCTTCGAACTTATGACCAAGCAACGACTTGAGCTTACCTGGTACAACAAAGATATGACGCTTATTCCCACAGAAACAGGGAAATATGGATATACGTGGGTTGCGCCATCTGACCCTCGTTACTGCGAGACGCACACGCTCGTATTCGACAAATATATTCAGGGTGCCCAGACTCCGAAAAGTGATGAAATCGAGTACTCTAGTAGAGCTGATTTGCAACCCCAAAGTGACAATCTCATGATTCTCGGCGAATCTGGCGACGTATTGGAAACGTTGACACGCGTGCCAGAGCTAGCGGCAAAGTACTACGGCGCAGTTAAGCTTGTTTATATAGATCCACCATTCAATACGTCGCAAACATTTGAGTCGTACGAAGACAACCTTGAGCACTCTATTTGGTTGACTATGATGCGTGATCGGTTGCTACACCTCAAACAACTTCTTGCTCCTAATGGTTCTATTTGGGTTCACCTGGATGATGTGGAAGTGCATCGTATGCGCTTGCTCATGGACGAGGCGTTCGGAGCGCACAATTTCGTAGCGGAAATCTGCTGGGAGAAGACCTTTAAACCGAGAAACGATGCCAAAGCTGTGTCAGGCAGGCATGATGTGCTTTTGCTGTATCGGAAATCAGAGCAGAATGTGCTGAACAAACTTCCGAGAACGGTTGCTATGGATTCGGCATATAAGAATCCCGACAACGATCCTATGGGACCCTGGACAAGCGCTCCTGCAACGGCACCTGGAGCAAAAACGCACCAGGGGATGGTATTTGGAGTGCAGCATCCCATTACGGGAGAACTAATCTATCCCCCTATTGGACAATGTTGGCGCTTCGGGCAGGATCGCTTTCTTGATATATTGCGCGGCTGGAATGAATCATACGTTCTAAGAGAGATTGAGGATGCGGAAAAGCGAGCTGAGATATGCAATGTATCTACAAGTGAAGTGAGGAAGCAAGTTCCAGCAATCGTTATTCCGGGCTTTTCTTCTGCGACAGGCGAACATGTGTATAGGCGGGGACAGTGGCCGCTTGCGTACCTAACCGGAGGCGGTAAAGGGGGGTTCCGTAAAAAAACTTATCTATGCGATATGGAGCAGAGGGCCATCGAAGATCTTTGGTTTCAAGCCGAAGTTGGGTCAAACGACGAGGCGAAAAACGAAATAAAGATGCTCTTCCCTGGTGAGACGCCATTTTCTACGCCTAAACCAGAGCGATTGTTGGAACGTATCATTCATATTGCAACAGACCCAGGTGATATTGTACTAGATTGCTTTGCTGGTTCTGGCACTACGGCGGCAGTGGCACAAAAGATGGGTAGACGTTGGGTGACCTGCGAACTACTGGCAGCTACCTTTAAGCAGTTCACGCTGCCACGCTTGGAGAAAGTCGTGAACGACCAAGACCCCAGTGGCATATCTCGTACAAAAGGAGGGCGCGTTGTTACCGACGGTGTCGAATTGCCTGAGGGCGTAACGGCTGACGATGCAATGCAATTTTCAACTCTATTGAACAAGCTTATTGCAGACAATGACGAGCTGAAGAAAGACAAGGTTATTGCAACCCTGAAAGCTCTTGTTAAAACGCGGCGTGCAAAGGAAACCGTCAACTGGCGCGGAGGTGGAGGTTTCCAAGTAGCTCATCTTTCACCATCGTGTTTTGACTATGATGCAGAGCTTGGCCGAGTTCTACTGACCCCGGCTGCAGCTGGCGATATGCTTAAGCGCTCAGTCGCGGCAAACCTCGGATTCAGACTCCTTGATCCTGATGATGAGGCTGATGAGGATACCTTTGCAGCCCTCTGCTTCCATGGGCGTCGGGGAAATGCCTTCTTGTATGTCTACGAAGGTGTCGCAAGCGTGGGGCTTGTTAATTGGCTGGTATCGCGAATTAGGCCGAGCCAGACTATTGTACTGGCTGTCACGAGTGTGGCAGACGGTGTCCGCGAACACCTGCGTAGATCTTGCAAAGGATCGCGCATCGTGGTGATACCGGACGACATATTCCCCTGTTTGACGGGAGGCGATGAGTGATGGCTAAGAGGCTTAACATCTCTTTCGATTCCGATTTGCTTGAATCGATAAGCTCTGAATTTGATCTGCGTGCGCCCAATAAGGCTGCCTTGCGCAAACTCGTCTTCACGCTTGACGGCGATTATAGCCCTGACGTTATGCAGGTTCTCAACCTTGCCACAGGTGTTGGAAAGACGTATCTCATGGCTGCCTTCGTGGAATATCTGCGTTGTCAAGGCATCGGCAACGTTGTTATCGTGACGCCTGGCAAGACCGTGCAAGCCAAGACCGTAGCAAACTTTACACCTGGCAACCTGCGTTACATAGCAGGCTCTACGGTGCCGCCTGATGTGGTGACGCCGCAGGACTATTCGGCTTGGGTGAATCGCAGTACCGGGCAGTCGAACATAGCCTATGGGCGGGACGTGCCCGTTCTCGCATTCATTTTCAACATTCAGCAGCTTATCGCCCCGAAGAGCCTCGAGGGTGAAACTTACGGCACCGGGCAGGATGCCGTAAGGCGTAAGCCGCGGCGCTTCGACGAAAACGCGGGCGTGCTCTTTGATTACCTTAAAGAGCTCGATGATCTTGTGGTCATCGCGGATGAATCACATCTGTATTCCTCGAGTGCGGCGGCTTTCAATGCCGCGCTGCACGAACTCGACCCGGCGGCGACGATTGGGCTTACTGCTTCCGTTCAACCCGGTGACAATGTTATCTATACCTATCCTTTGCATCAAGCGATTAAGGACCAGTACGTTAAAACGCCCGTTCTTGCTTTTCGCAAGGGCGGATATGGTGCAGACCAAGCTTCAGAGGAGCAGCAACTAAGAGATGCGCTCCAACTACGCAAAATAAAGCAAACGTTTTACGACCTGTATGCAGAGCAAAATGGAAAAGCGCATCTTAATGCAGTAGCGTTCGTTGTGTGTTCGGACACCGACCACGCGACCCAGGTTTCAGATCTTCTCAGAACGCCGGAGTATTTGGGCAGTAGCATGGCTGTCCTGCAGGTTGACTCGAAACATGATGACGATACCACTCAATACCTACTCGAAAAGCTCGATGCCCCCGAGTCGCCTGTGCTCGCTGTGGTAAGCGTTAACAAGCTCAAGGAAGGCTGGGACGTTAAAAACATTGCCGTCGTTGTGACTCTAAGAGCCATGGCGTCTGAGGTGCTTACGCAGCAAACGATGGGGCGTGGGTTGCGTCTGCCATTCGGTAAGTATACCGATGTGTGGCAGATTGACCAGCTCGACATCATTGCCCATCAGTCATTCCGGGAACTTCTAGACGCCGAGGAAGTGCTCAAGCAGTTTGGCCTAGAAGAAGCAGTGGCAAGCGCTGAGAAGGGAAAGGTGGCTGCAGCTATTCGACAGGCGGCAGAGAATACCGGGGGAATACAAACGACCACCGCGCCCCAGTCGAAAACGTCCCAAAACACAGAAACGCAAGACGGCAGGCAGGGCTACGTGCAACCGAGTTTTGGAATGGAGCGTTCGAGCGGTGCACAAGACGAAATTCAGAATGGATCTCAGAGCGAGGCTCCTACTGTCGGGGCCATGGCCATCGGGGATGAGGGTTTCGCTAGTAACGAGGAGATTTCTCTCGAATATGTCACGATTGAGCGCAACCCTAGGTTCGCAGATGTCGCATACAGGTTTCCCGTCACAGAGATGCTCCTTGAGCAACAGCCTATCGACCTCGCTGACATCAGCGATAAAGCCATCGATGAAGCAGCCAAGCGCGTAACATCAACAGGTGATGTGCTTCTTAGAAAGGAGATTGTTGCTGCGCTCGGCGGCAAGCTACGTGCCATTGACGCCGAAAGTGCGGAGGTTGACTCAATTCACATTTCGAATAAGGATGCAAAAGACGCGCTTGTTAGGCTCGTGATGAACATGCACCTCATACCATCGACCAAGAACGTCGCAGAATACGTGAGCAGCTATTTGGTACCCAAGTTTATGAAGTGCATTACCTTTGATGACTGGACTGTAAAGTCCCTTGATTCCGCGCAGATGCAGCTTCACTCGCTTTTAAAAGAGTATATCGACGAAGTTCAGCGTTCGGCAAAAGAGGTGCCGCAGATTCACCCGAGGGAAATGAGGCTACTTGGATATTCGCTGCCTATGGGCGAGCGTGTTTACGAACCTATCGACTCCGTAGAGCAGTTCAAGCGTGGCCGTGTCTATTCGGGGTGGTTCAAATCGCTCTTTGCGGAGGAGTCATTCGATTCATACAGTGGAGAATATGAGCTTGCAAGGCTGCTCAACACTTCACCTCATATTGTTTGGTGGCACCGTCTGCATCCGCATGATCAGGCATACATTTACTTCAATTCGAAGGATCGATATTTCCCAGATTTTGTAGCCAGGGACGGCGCGGGCACGTATTGGATCATCGAGGGCAAAGACAAGCGCGGTCGTGACGATGCAAAGGTTCAGGCAAAACGAAAGGCGGCCGAGAAACTGGTGCGGAGGCTTGCAATCGAGGAGGAATATGTGGGGCAGACTTGGGGCTACATGATTGCTTACGAGGATGACATTGCGAAGGCTGACAGCTGGGACGATCTTAAGGTGCTTGCTCAGCCTGTGAGCAACGAGGTATAAGATGGCCGATGAGCTTAACTTTGCAATCGAAATACCCTGCGATGGCGACGGCTTCGTTCTCCTACAATGTTCACAATGTGGCGAACTCTTCAAGCTAAGACCAGATGACTGCGAATCTGATGAAGTCGCAGAGATTTGCTGCCCCTCCTGCGGCATCGCTTCGGACAGCTACGTCACCGATGATGTCTTAGAGTTCGCCATGGCTGTTGCAAAGAACGAGGCTTTTTCCGTGTTGCGTAAGGAAATGAAGGAACTTGAGCGCAAGACCAAAGGCAGGGCCGTCTCATTCAAGGCCGGAAACTTTCCAAAACCAGATGACGTGCCGGTCTTGCAGCCATCTATCGATACGCTCGCTGTTGCTACGTGTACGCACTGTAGGAGGCAGATGAAAGTCTCGCTGCTTCTGTCCATGTCTGTGTTCGTTTGTCCACTTTGCGGGGTGAGTAACTTTAATGACCGATAAAACGACTTTTAAGAAGACTCTCTACCTGTTCAATCAGGAATCTAACAGGCTCCTTCAATCCGACTGGGAAGAGTCACCCCGGCCTTTCGAACGATTTCTTGATCGCATGGAAGCCGAGCCAACAATTAAGAAGTATCTTGACGACTGCGTTGCGAACCATACGCCCGAAGGATTCGATGCTGCAGAGGACGTCAGAACAGTCGCAAAAGAGTTCGGCGCGACCTTCGGAAGTTTCAGCACAGTTCCTGAAGAGGAGAGCGCGGAAGTCTATCTGATACTCAAAGAAATTGTCGCTCAGAACATACAGGGACATAGCCATTTCTTCTATGGCTATGCACAGGGGAACAAATTCGCCGACATGTACAAGGGATTCTTAAATAAGGTTGCCCGACGCCTTATTGCGAACATAGGGAGTTATTTGACCATGATCGGAATCGAGATGGGCCTTGATGGTGGCGACTCGCCGACAGCCAACTTTTATGGCTCGGTGCAGAACGCTCAGATAAATCAACCTACAGGCAGTGCTAAAGTCTATGCATCGCAGGCTAGAGTCATGAACGCAAGCGATATTAACGGCTTACTTGAAGCTATTCTGACAGCTGCGGTAGCGGAAATTGACGACAATGAAACGATTGAAGATGTGCGTGATAACGTTGAGGCTATCCGCGATCAAGTAGAGAGCGACAAGCCAAAGCGCGGCGTTCTCAAGAGCGCCCTCAGGTTCTTGGGCAGCATAAATGGTGGCACGCAGTTCACTGCCGCTGTGGTGCAGATAATCGAGTTCTTCAACGAAAGCGGATTCCAATTGCCCTTTCCTGATTAGACAGACGGCTTAACAGCCTACCTGGCGACTTGAATCGATAATGCCCCATGTTGGCTTGGGTGTGGACATGGGGCATTCGATCTGTTTGAAGCGTTCTGCTGGTTGAATCTTTCGGATTTTGTCTCTTAACGGATAAGTCACTCCCACTCTATAAATTGAGTTTCGCGTCTCGTCTACCTGGTAGCGTAGATTATCCGCTCGGCGGACGTGGCGACACTATACGTACACCATAAACTGGAGTGGGACAACTCTGGGTCAAAAACTCTTACCCAAATGAAACTCAGGGGCGTTGGGTAACGCTTTTGTCCCAGTAGCCGATTGGGTGGGGTAGAGCAGTCAAATCCTCCCCTTTTCGACCTTTTTGCGGCACCATGACCCAAAAGCCACCCGCTACAAATGCAAGGCAATAAACGCAAAGCAAAATGATAATGCCTTAACCCCAGGTCAGAGCCTTGTAGGTCTTTCACTATTCACTTGGAATAAATGCAGGTGGCTTGAGCATGATTTCAACGCGTTCACTGGGACGAATTGTCCCAGTGTAGATAGCTGTCGAATCTATGCCTCTCAAATTGAATCTGGAGTTACTTCTTTATCTCGTTTTGATCGGTTGTGTCTTCTGCGTCTGAAGGATTGACGAAGCTAGAAAGAAACGCTGTTTGCCAGACCTTGAAAAGAGGAGATGCCTTTTTGGTCCTTTTTTCCCATCTATCAAGCAGGTCGAGATACTTCGCTTCGTCTGCTTCGTTATGTGCATCCCTGACCTTATAAGCAAGGTCATTGCACTCAGCGCAGAAATTAAGCTTTCCGCCATCGAATGTAATTTGGGCAAAAGACTCGAACAGCTTCTTTTTTCGACCGCAGCAATCACATTTCATCGTCAAGTCCTCCTTCGATAATTACCTCGCTGATGTTTTGTTCCAATAATTGTTCGTCCGTACGGGAGATCGTCTTTCTATTTGAAATCGCCTTTTTAATCTTTGGCTCTAGGTAATCAAGGATGTCTCGCTCTTGTGAATTCGAGTTGATGAGTTGCTTCTGGAGCTTTGATAGCGCTTTATTGTCTTCTGCAAGAGCCTCAAACAGTTTGTCCTGTTCCTCCGCAGAAAGCATGTAATCGAACAGTGAGTTCACGAGAACCGCGTTGAACATTCTCGTAGTGATGATGCAATCATCCTCCTTGAAGACGTTACCAACCGCCTTGGTCGTTGCCCCCGCGATTCCGCCAACCGCCATCCCTACACCCAAGCCGATAGCCTTTCCTGCGGACTTGTTTATAGACCCGCCAATCTTTTTTCCGATTACCCCTCCGGCCACAGCCGTACCGCCGATGCTGCCACCAAACGAGGCCAGAAGAGAAAGCATGTTCTTTACGTACTGGGCGCCTGACATTTTCCTCGAAACGACATCAAACGTATCAGGGACGGCAAAAACTACGAACATGACGCATTCGGCAAGCGCATTTGACCCGAGAAACTTCACGAAGCTCTTTTGCGCCGCGGTGCCATAAATAGCCTTTTTGCCAGCCAGAGCCCGAAAAGCGTTAATGAATCCTTGGACAAATTGCTTATCAAGGTTTTGGCTGAGGCTAACAGCCACGGGTTGAAGGGCATTCGCTGCTCCAGTTCGGGATATCTGAGAAGCCAGGATGCTGCCGGCAAAGCTCAACCCGTATACTTTCAAGCCAGTCCAAAGGGCGGTCTTCGCCGCAGCTTTCGGGTCCTTTGTTTTCCATAGTACTTGAGCAAACGCCACAATCGAGGAAATCCCGAATGCAGAGAGGCATCCAATCGCTCCCGTCGCGGCGTCGTAGGTAATGGATTCGACTGTACCCGCCTTCGCAAGGTTCAGCGCCTGCGAATAAGAAAGACGACCTTTTCTGATGATGTCGTATGCAGCTTCGGGATCGGATACTCCAGGTACCTGACCTGATGATATTTTCGACTTCATTCTGTCAATCGCTGCGGCGTACTGGTCGGAAGGGACCTCTACTTTCATCGGTTTTCCAGAGAGGTCTAGATAGCGAAAAGTTTTTTGTCCTGAAGAGTTCGCATTAAAGCACGCGTCTACGGATGCGTTCGCCGTTTTGCAGTACTTACATTGGACGGGAGCGGCATTCACGATCTTGTCAGGACCATTTTTTGCGTTGTCTCGTCCAACGACCGATGACTGCTCGCCATGGAGCACGTCAAGCAAAGCTCCTGCTTCCTCGGCGTATATTCCATGCCCAGTCTTAGTTTGGTCGGACCCATAAGCGGCATTGAACATTACCGCCTCAGAGTTAACGGCATTAATCGCACTGAAAGACGAGTTTTTAAGAACCTCTTCGGCGGCATTGCGACGTCGAATGAAATCGTCTCGATAGCCGTTAAGCAACTTACATAGGTCTGAACTTGCAAACCTAGCAATCTCGGAGTCACCGGTCTTTAATACGTAATGCTTCTTCGGACCGTTTCCGACTTCAATCACTACGTAATCCTCGGGTGAGTAATACTCCCAAGGAATAATCCGGTACATCGTCTTAGGTGGCTTTGTTTTCTCGTTGCGGCCCTTTGTTACATTATCTGCTTTTATTGCCTTTGCGTTTGCTTTGACTTCGTCCTTGGACGCCTTTACCACAAGAGCCTGTTTCGTCAGAACAACACCTGCTGGATAGCCTCCGAAATTCAGGATGTCAGCCCAGAGGATGTCGTAATCGCTTGGGACAGGTAAATATCTCTGAATCTTCCTTACGTTCTTTTGTGACAGTTTCGTACTCGAATCGGGGAGATTCTTGATTAGTCTTTCTAAGGTTGGGTCCATATACACTCTTTCGTTGTCTGACAAGGGTATTTTAATCCTTGAGATTGCTTTCAGTTGCTAGCTTTAGGAGACGGGTTGTACGGCCAGGGATCCTGGCAGAGTCGTAAACGAAACTACTGACTCAAATCAACTGGGACAATTTGTCCCAGTGCTACTGCTCGTCGAGTTCGGCAAGTCGCTTCATCCATTCGAGCATCTTCCCGCTCTCCAGGTAGTGGAGCAGTAGCCCCTCGCAGAACCTGTCCTGGCGTACGATCGCCAGGATCATCGCCAGCGTGCACTTCGCATCGCAGGCGGAGGCGTCAACGGCCTGGATGTCGTCCACGCCGTGCAGCCCGTAGCTCTCCAGGACTCCCATGTAATCATGCACGTCCATCACTTCGCTCAGGTCCTCCACGCACTCGTGGACCGCCTCGATGAGCATCTCGCCAGCCCTTCCGTACCCGACGAAGGGCATCTGGACCGGATCGTCCGACGCTCCCCTGTGCTCGGCGTCCACGATCCACTCGCCATGCTTCCCCTCGTCCTCGAGGGCGGGGATGATGCTCGTGATCTTCTCGAATCTTCTCAACGCAATCACCTCGTCATCTACTGTGACAGAATGTCGCAGTGGCCCCACTCGTGCCCGCAGGCGTTGCAATGCCACTTGGGGTCGTCGCCGGTGACGCAGCAGCCTCCAAGGACCACGCGGCCCTCCTCGAGGTCGCTTTCCAGCTGCTCGCTGTAGGCGGGCATACCCCAGAGGATGGCAGCCACGCTGCCGCTCCCGCACTTCGGGCATGCGGGGCGTCTTCCGTTCTCGTCGGCCATAGGATCCCTCCCATTCCCCGGGGCGGAGCCCCGTCGTCAAAGGTTTCGTGCGGTTACCATTCTAAAAGCGAGGACGTGCGAGCGGTGTCCGTTAAGACGGACATGCTTCCAACGCCTCGGGAAATACCATTTCCTAAGCTCGCCAGAGGTGTGCGAGCCTGTCGGTCAAGCCTGCCTGCACGTAAGAGCAGCATAAACACAGCACGGGTGGTGATGCGATGTACGTCAGGAACAGTTAGCGCCGGGCGAAGGTCGCATTTCAGCATTGGCGCTGAGCATCCTGCACCGTCGAATAGCGAGGCACTTTCACAGCTGCTGGGACAATCTGTCCCAGCGAGACATCCAACCGATATTATGCCAATTTCTTGAATATGGGACTTAGGGAACCCAAGGGAACCGAAGCCCATTCCCCTCAAAAGACTCCTTTCCCGCTTTCGTGTAGAAGGCTGATGAACGTACATGGCGTAACGCCGCGGAACGCAGCGATACGGCGCGGAAAGGATAGGAGGACGCATGAGACCACAAAGCGACTGCAGCGGCTGCACTGATCAGAACCAGGCCGCGAGTGGCCCCAGCGAATGGATGACCGTAGCCGAAATGCAGGAATACATGCATGCCGGAAGGACCAAGGCCTATGAGCTCATCAAGGCCGGAGAGGTCAGGTCGTACAGGCTGGGAAGGAGGATTCTCGTGAACAGGCTGTCCCTTGACCGATACATAAAAGCAAACGGAACACTTGGCGACCAACCGAACAAATGAGGTCCGAGCCATGTTGATTGCACCCGAAGCTTCGGCGCTATCGAAGGGCGAGGCATCGTCTTGCCGCCTCAAACGAACTCGAAACGAGGCAGACGATGAATGATGCAACAGGACCTAGACCAGTGCCACCTCAGGACTACTACAGCGCCCAGCAGGTGATGGACTTGCTGAGAATAAGCAAGAGAAGGCTGTACGAGCTCGCGGAACGCGACGATGACCCGCTGCCCCTCAGGACTTTCCCGGGGGCAAAGCGTGGATCGATAGCGGATCGGAGGGAGCTCCGCGATTGGGTCCTTCGCAACACCGTCCTAGTCCGCGAGCGCGAGCAAAGGGGCTAGGAGAAAAATGAAGGACATCAAGAGCGAGGGTGATGAGCGCGCTTCCCCTGAAGGGTTCATCACGTTGCATGGGTTCATGATGAAAGGAATGGGACTCTCTGGAGTCCCGCTCCTCGTCTTTGCCCGCATCTACGGCTTCAACTCGGCAGGATTGGACTTTTATGAGAGCAAGCCCCATCTCGCAAGCTTCCTGAACACAACGGAGAGGTCCGTATACAGGGCCTTCTCGGACCTACTCGAAAAGGGGCTGATCCAGGAGTCGGGCTCCCATCGACACGCAAGCGGCGCCGAGACGAAGTGCTACTCGGTCGTATGGTCGGCCATTCCCCCGAGGGCGAGGGGTCCAGACCCTGACAAAACGTCACCCCCTGACAAAACGTCACCCTCTGAAATCTTGTCAGTCGAAAGGGCGCAGGGGGATGACGAATCTTCAGTCCCCGGGCTGACGAATTGTCAGCCAATAAGAAAGGCCGATAACAAAGGTTTCAGATAGGAAAGGCGGCCTCGTTTGAAGGACGAGAGGAATCCATTCATTACGCTCGAGGAGGCAAGGGCCAGGGGATTGAGGTACTCCGAGCCGGAACCGGTTGCCTGCACGTACTGCGGGCGGGCAACCGTTCCCCTCGGCATCGAGTACGGCGGCGAGGTCAGGTGGATCACCCATGAGCCCTGCGGCTGCCCAGAAGAGCTCGAGGCAAAGCGGAAAGAAGAGGAGAGGGAGGCCAAGGAGGCCGAGTCCAAGCTCCAATCCAAGTTCCTCAAGGCGGGTGTCGCCAGGCGCTTCCTCGGCGCGAGGGTCGACCTCGAGGCATCGGCTCGATACCTGTCCAGCTTCGGGGGAAACGGGGGAGCCGGCCTCTACATCGAGGGATGCGTGGGCTCCGGAAAGACCTACGCGGCAAGCGCCATCGCGAAGGCGTTCGTTCTGTCGGGCTACAGCGTGGCCATGGGAACGACCCTCTCAATGCTCGAGGAGATCAAGCGCAGCTACGACGACGACCGCGCGCCTGGCATCAGCCGCTATGTCGGCAGCGACGTCCTGATCATGGACGACATAGGCAAGGAGACGACCAGCTCCTGGGCCCTCACAAACCTCTTCCAAATCGTCAACTCCCGCTACGAGGACATGCTCCCGACCATATACACGTCGCAGTACGACGTAGACACGCTGCTGTCCCGGATGGCCAGATACGGGGACCGCGAGACCGCCGAGGCGATCGTCTCGAGGATCGTGCAGACCTCGACGCATGTCCGCCTGCCGAATAGGGACAGAAGGCGCGAATCCAGCTTTTTCGGTGAAGACGGAACCAAGGGAACCCAAGGGAACCTTAGGCGTCGATGACGGCGGCAGGGTCCCTCCCACTGCTGGTATAAGCGCATTTGGCGGCGAGGAAGAGCTGGTCAGCTGAAACATCCCCGCAAACGAAAACCGAGCTCGTGACTCCTAGCGCCTCGCCGCCGCCAAGCAGAGACCCGCTGGGACAGATTGTCCCACCGACGAAAGGACCGACATGGAGGGCTTCGCACCCATCACAGGAGAGGAGCACGAGCTCCTCGTGGCCAAGTGCCAGGAGAACGGCTGGCTCAAGCGCGGCGGCTACGACTGGCAGGATGACCCCTTCATGGAGGAATACCCCTACGAGTTCTCCAAGGCCGAGAGCATCGAGGGTCTCCGCAACGCGTTCGCGCGCGGGAACTGGGCCATCAGGCAGGGTTTCGTCTACGAGGACCTCGCCTTCATCCAGCAGGTCAACGGCGGCGACGAATGGTGGACCTGCAAGCGCTTCGACGGGGAATGGATCGACTTCGAGAGCTGGAGCTTCGGTCGGATATCGCTAGACCCCGCGGAGTTCGAGGACGCGATGCTACATATGCGTCACGCGACCAAGGAGGAGTGCACATCCCTGCGCTACATGGACTCGAAGATACCCGAGAGGCCTCAGAGCCTCGCCGACAGGGCCCAGGGAGCCATCCAGGCGTCAGCAACGCTCGATTCCGCAACTCAGCACCGACAAGGACCCAACCACACCAGATAAGCCAGGAAACTTAGAGAAAGGCGGCATGTTATGCCAAGTGACTACGGGGACGACTCCGGCGAGAAGCTCGTCGACTGGATGCTGAGAATCGGGCAGGATGCGGGCGGCGCGGCGATGTCGGCAAGCGCCGAAAGGCTCGCAAACGCCTTCAGGAACGCGCGCGGCCAGGTCGCAGGGACCCCGGACGCCGTCGCCGAAGAACTGGAAGACGCGCCTCAGTGGGCGAAGCTCAGCATGGCTGAGTTCGAGCCGCTTCCGGAATACGAATCCATCAGGCAGCTCATCGACGAGGAGCTGGACAGGGCCTCCATCGAGCATGCCTTCCACAACGATGGCGAGCGTGGCTTCCTCGTGTTCAAGGTCGAAGACGCGCCGGACGTCGACGAGGTTTTCGCGGACCTCGAGAGGAAGGCGTCCGAGGCGCTTGACGAAGCTAAGGAGAGGATCGCCCAGCCCAAGTCCAGGGATGCTGAGAGGCTCGCCGTGAAAGCCGAGCAGGCCAAGGCCGCCTCGGCTGCAAGCAAGGCAGCCCGAGAACAGGTTCGCCAGGTGGAGCGCTTGGAGCAGAAGGCTCGATGAGAAGCGATGTGCTCTTCGCCGCCATATGCTCGGCGATCTCCTTCCTCGTCGGAAACGTCATCGCGGGCCATGCCCAGGAAACCGGGACCAACCCGCTCATGGCGGGTGGGGGATTCGCGGAAACCCTCCCCGACTCCCTTGCATCGGGCCACCTCTTCTACGCAGACACCCTCTCCGTCGCGATCGGCGCGGCCTGCGCCTGCGCGGTGTGGCTTTTCTGGGCCAGGGAGGCTGAGCGCATGGGAAACTACCGGCGCGGCGAGGAGCATGGAAGCTCCAGGTGGGCGACCGCCAAGGAGATGGGGGCCTACGCGGATTCCAAGGATCCGGACAACAACATCATCCTCTCCTCGCGATCCAAGAAGCGCTTCATCGACACGTCCCACGACCAGAGGACGGAGACCAACAACAACATGCTCGTGGTGGGAGGACCCGGAACGGGCAAGACCCGCTACTACGTCAAGCCGAACCTCTACCAGCTGAACGCCAACTACTTCATCACCGACCCGAAGGGGACGCTGATCATGGACGTCGGCTGGCTCTTCGAGGAATCGGGCTACGACATCCTCACCTTCGACACCATCGACTTCTCCAGGTCCATGCACTTCAACCCTCTCGCCTACGTACGCGACGAGAAGGGCATCCTGAAGTTCGTGGAGTGCCTCGTGAAGAACACGACGGGCGACAAGGAGCATTCCGGCGACCCCTTCTGGGAGAACGCCGAGAAGCTCCTCTACACGGCGCTGGTGGGATACCTGATCGCCCACTGCCCGCCCGAGGACCGGAACGTCGGCGGCCTCATCATGCTGCTCGCCCTCGCAGACGCCCGCGAGGACGACGAGGACTACATGAGCCCGCTCGACATGCTTTTCAACGAGATCGAGACGGGCAGGCGCCTGGCTCCCAAGGCCACGGCCACCGCCTACGACCCCGAGCGGAGGGACTTCGACGAGGGGGTCGAGGCATTCGAGTGGATCGAGGTCGGCAAGCCCGCGAAGCCGGAAGAGGACTTCTCCCTGGCCACCTACAAGCAGTTCAAGGTGGCGGCCGGCAAGACAATGAAGTCCATCATGGTCAGCTGCAACGTCCGCATGAAGCCCTTCGACATCGACGAGGTCCGCGAGATCCTCTCCTACGACGAGATGGACCTCGGCCACCTGGGCGACGCGAGCAGGAAGACCGTGGTCTTCGCGTCCATGTCGGACACGGACTCCACCTTCGACTTCCTGTTCGCGCTGCTCATGCACTTGGCGATGGACACGCTATGCGAGGTCGCGCTCTCGAGGTTCCAGGGCCGGCTCCCGCGCCCCGTCCACTTCATGTTCGACGAGTTCGCCAACATCGGCCGGGTGCCCGACTTCGAGCGGATGATCACCGTGACGCGCAGCCGCAACATCGCTGTGTCGATGATCCTGCAGTCCCTCTCGCAGCTCAAGGAGACCTACGGCGACAACAACGCAGCCACCATCGTCAACGCCTGCGACACCTTCGTCTATCTCGGCGGCAAGTCAAACGAGACCAACAAGGAGATATCGGAGATGGTGGGCAAGCAGACCGTGAAGAACATGACGGTGAACGACTCCCGCGGAGCAAGCCCCTCCACCACGAGGAACTACGGCGTGTTCGAGCGAGACCTGATACAGGCCTCCGAGATAGCGCGAATGCCGAGGGACGAGGGATTGGTGCTGATCAACGGCGCGCAGCCCTTCGAGGACAAGAAATACGACCTGCGCAAGCATCCGAGGTCGGCAAGGCTCGAAGGCCGCGGTCCGTTCGACTTCAAGGAATACAGAGCGAGGAGGTGGGCCTATGAGAGGGATTCCCTCGTAGCTGAGTGAGGGTTGCGGCAAGCGCGCGGCGCACAAGGCATCGGAACGCTTCCACACATGCCGATGCTGCCGCAGCCCCATGCAAAGGAGCACGCACGTGCCCCTGAACCCAATTCTAACACCCCGCGACAGCCCATCTTCCACATGCGGGCCAGGGGTGACGATCACATGCAAAGGAGACACATGCTAAACAACATCATCAGCCTCGTTTCGGGCTGCGTGACGTTCCTGGGCGGCTTCCTCGTCGTCTGGGGCGCGGTCAGCCTCGGCCTCGCAATCCGCGAGCAGCAGGGCGGCAGCCAGATCGCGAGCGCGATTTCCACCATCGCCGGCGGCGCGATCATCATCGCCGCATCCATCTACTTCGGTCAGCTGGACACTTCCTGGCTCCCTAACTAGGAGGCCGGAATGTCCCTTCAGATCCCCGTCCAGAAGGACATCGGAGAGTACGAGGAGAAGATCGTCGGGAAGATGAGCCTGCGCACGCTCGCATGCGTGTCGCTCGGCTTCGGCAGCGCGGTCGGGGCGGCGGCCTTCGTCCACCTGGGCCTGCACGCCGACGTCGCGGACGCGGCCTTCCCGATCATGCTCTGCAGCATGCCGTTCTGGCTCGCCGGGTTCTGGCGGCCCTTCGGCATGCGCGCCGAGGAGCTGCTGCCGCTTTTGGCGGCACACGAGCTCTCCCCGCAGCTGCTCGCGTACGAGCCCTGCCTCGCCGGGAGCCTCCCCGAGGGCTCGCCGCGCCCGGGCCGCCCGGGACGTCGCGCGAGGCGCAGGGCAAGGAAGAAAGGAGCCGAGCTCTATGAGCCGAGCAAGAAGCAACAAGGAGAATAGGCCGAAGCGCCCGAGCACCCTCGGGCTGCTCCTCGGCGGCACGGGCGGGCGCAAGGACGCCTCGAAGGGCGCGGAGGCCGAGCGGCAGAGGCGCCGCCGGGAGCGCGACCGCTCGCGCGAGATGGCCGCCTACGTCGGCTACGACGCCATGTACAGGGACGGCATCGCCCAGGTGATGCCCGGGGTGTTCAGCCAGACGGTCGAGTTCTCCGACATCAGCTACCAGTCCGCGCGCAAGGAGGCGCGCGAGACGGCCTTCACCGTGATGAGCTCGCTGTTCAACTACTTCCCGGCGGACTCCCACGTGCAGCTCCAGGTAGTGAACGCGCCCATCCCCGCCGACGAGGTCGGCCGCAAGGTCTTCTTCGAGCCCGGGGAGCGCGCCACCGCCGGGCTCGCCGAAGAGTACAACCGGATCCTCAACGACAAGATGCGCGAGGGGGTCTCCAACCTCGTGCGCCACCGCTATCTCACCTTCCTCGTGGGGGCAGATGACCTCGACGCCGCCGCGCCCAGGCTCGCCCGAGCCCGCAGCGACTGCATGCAGACGCTCGCCCGCATCCGCTGCGAGGCGCGCATGCTCGACGGGGCAGAGCGCCTCGAGCTCGTCCAGTCACAGCTGCGGCCGAAAGCGGAGTTCACCTTCTCGTGGGACAAACTGTCCCAGCTAAGCGGGCTTCGCACCAAGGACCTCATCGCGCCCTCGGTGCTCGACTTCAAGCCGGACGGGCGCGCCGACTGCTACCGGGCGGACGGCGCCTGGTGCCGCGTGCTGGTCTTCCGCGGATTTGGCAGCGATCTCGAGGACGACTGCATCGCCAACGTCGTAGACCTGCCGATGCCGCTCAACGTCACGCTCCACATCCATCCCATGGGCAAGGCCGCCGCGGTGGCCTACGTGAAGAAGCGCATCGCCTGGATGGACAAGGAGGTCATCGACGAGCAGATGAGCGCGGTCAAGAAGGGCTACGACTTCTCCATCCTGCCTCCCGAGCTCTCGCACTCCAAGGAGGAGGCCGAAGAGCTCCTCGACCAGCTCCAGAACAAGAACCAGCGACTGTTCACCTACACGGGGCTCGTGTTCACCTACGCGGACACGGCAGAGGCCCTCGACCACCAGACCCGCCAGATCATGGCGGCGGCGCGCCAGCGCTCCATCGAGGTGGAGCCGCTTTCGTACCGCCAGCGCCAGGGCATGAACTCCATCCTGCCTCTGGGGCTCAACCACGTGGAGGTTTCGCGCTACATGACGACCGCGCAGATCGTCATACAGATGCCCTTCGCCTCCCAGGAGCTCAACCAGGAAGGCGGCGGCTACTACGGCCAGTCCAAGCAGTCGGGCAACCTCGTCATCTGCAACCGCAAGAAGCTCGCGAGCCCCATGGGGTTCGTCTGCGGCAAGCCGGGCTCGGGCAAGAGCTTCAGCGTCAAGCGCGAGATTATGAACACTATCCTGGCCTACGACGAGGTAATCGTCTTCGACCCGGCGGGCGAGTACGCGCCGGTCGTGGAGCCCGCGGGCGGCACCTGCATACGCTTCTCGCCGGACACCGACACGTTCATGAACCCCTTCGACCTCTCCGACGTCGCCGACAAGGCCAACCAGGCGCAGCTCGCCTTCAAGATCGACGCGATACTGGCACTCTCGAGCGCGACCATGGCAGAGGGGCGCGAGGGGCTGCCCGAGGCAGACAAGTCGATCATCAGCCGCTGCGTGGAGAAGGCGTACCTGACCTGCGGCAAGAGCGGAGCCATCCCGCAGCT